>Ga0207711_10004800_pt1 | contig 11475 bp, 8 predicted proteins | sample KBSS34metaG_FD_184401 | JGI IMG/M metagenome (GOLD analysis project Ga0207711, IMG submission 184401) | Switchgrass rhizosphere microbial communities from Kellogg Biological Station, Michigan, USA - KBS S3-4 metaG (SPAdes) (version 2) | ecosystem: Host-associated > Plants > Roots > Rhizosphere >...
TGTCCACCGTGGTCTGATCGAAGACCGCCGGCGTGATCTGAGAAGCCACGAAACGCTGCCAGATCAGCTTGTAAACCTTGAACTCGTCTTCTTTCAGATATTGTTTGATCTGGTCGGGATGGCGCATCGCCGAAGTGGGACGGATGGCTTCGTGCGCTGCCTGCGCCGCTTTCTTCTCTTTATAGACGTTCGCCGACTCCGGCAGGTAGTCCTTGCCGTATTGCGCCGTAATGTATTCGCGGACCTCGGCCAGCGCTTCGTTGGAAACGCGGGTGGAATCGGTACGCATATAAGTAATGAGACCGACCGAGCCTTCCTCGCCCAGTTCCACGCCTTCGTAGAGGCGTTGCGCGATCATCATGGTGCGCTTGACGCTGAAGCGCAGCTTGCGCGAGGAGTCCTGCTGCAGTTTGCTGGTGGTAAAGGGCGGAGTGGCATTGCGGCGCCGTTCCTTGCGATCGACGGTGCGGACCAGCCAGTCGGCCTTCTCCAGCGCGGCGCGAATTTTCTCCGCGTCCTCGCCGTTGTTTACTTCGACCTTCTCTTCACCTTTGCCAATGAAACGGGCATCGAATGCCGGTGGTTTGGGCCCGGCGAGATGGGCGTCAATGGTCCAGTATTCAACCTTCTGGAACGCCTTGATTTCGCGCTCACGTTCGACGATGAGCCGCAGCGCCACAGTCTGGACGCGGCCGGCCGACAAGCCGCGCCGTACCTTGTCCCAAAGCAGCGGGGAAACCTGGTAGCCCACCAGGCGGTCGAGCACGCGCCGGGCCTGTTGCGCGTCCACCAGGTTCTGGTCGATGTCGCGAGGATGCTCGAAAGCCTCCTGTACGGCGCGCTTGGTGATCTCGTTGAAGGTCACGCGACGGATGCGGTCGGGCTCGTCGCCATCCTTCTTCTTCTTTTTCTTCTTCTTTCCGTCGCCCAGTTCTTCGGCCAGGTGCCAGGCGATGGCTTCGCCTTCGCGGTCCGGGTCGGGCGCCAGATAGATGTTGTCCGCGGACAAGGCCAGCTTCTTCAGCTTGGCGAGAACCTTCTCCTTGCCGGGGATGACGATGTATTCCGTCTCGAATTCGTTGTCGATATCGACGCCCAGCGTGCTCTTGGGCAGGTCTTTGACGTGCCCGAGCGAAGCTTCGACGGTGAAGCCCTTCCCCAGATATTTCTGGATGGTCTTGGCCTTGGCCGGCGACTCGACGATGACTAAACCTTTAGACAATGTGTCCTCTGATGGCGGTTACTGGTTTTGAAGCTAGCATGAATGCGGTGGAAAAAGCTATTGGCTCTCAGCTGTCAGCTATCAGCTCTCAGCTTGTGGATAAGGGCTGCCAGCATCTTCTTCACCTCGATCACTTCGCCCGAAAGCCGCTGAAAATCAAGAGACTTCATTATTTCCAAGTCGCGTGCCAGGAGCAATTGGTATTCCAGTTCACTGGCTGACCCCATCGCAATTTGCAAAAAGCGTCCCAATTCGATGTCACCTTTTCGGCAACATCCCTCGGCGATGTTTGCACCGATCGAAGCTGACGATCTCCGCATCTGACTCGTCAACCCATAAAGCTCGTCCCGCGGAAATCCCCTGCTGGATTTGTACACATCAAGTGTCAGGACGTGCGCTTTTTCCCAAACCTTCAAGTTTCTAAAACTCTGCATATTCATCCTGATCCAGGCTTTGGCTGAGAGCTGAAAGCTGATAGCTGACAGCTGCTCTAAAAGCTCTTCACAAAATTCTTCCCCGGCATCTGCTTCACCTTTCCGGCCAGTTCCAGTTCGAACAATGCGGCGAAGATTTCGGAGGACGACACCTGCAGTTCCAGCGACTCCACAATTTCGTCGATGTGAGTGGCCTCGTCGGCTTTCAGGAGTTTCAATATCTTTCTCTCGTGTGGAGGCAGTTCGCTATCCCCGAATAGAGATGCAGTCTGACCCGCCTGCGATTCATCGCCGGTGGCGGGAGTCAGCGCAAGTCGTACTGGCGCAGGGAGTTCCTCCCACACGTCTTCCCAGGTAGCGGTCAGCTTGGCGCCTTGTTTGATCAGGGTATTGGGTCCCCAGGAGTTCTTGTTGGTGACGTTGCCGGGGACGGCAAAGACTTCGCGATTCTGCTCCAGGGCGCAGCGTGAAGTGATCCGAGTGCCGCTGTATTCCGCGGCTTCCACCACCAGTACGCCGATTGAAATTCCGCTGATGATGCGATTGCGAATGGGAAAGTTTTGCGGCGCAGCGAAGGTGTTCATCGGGAATTCGGATATCAGCGCGCCTCCCGTCGCCAGCATCTGCTCCGTGATGCGGGTGTTTTCCTTGGGATAAATAATGTCCACCCCGGTACCGAAGACGGCCACCGTCTTTCCTTTGGCGTTGATGGCGCCGCGGTGCGCAGCCGCGTCCACGCCGCGAGCCAGGCCGCTGAATATGACCAGACCTCGGGCGGCCAGATCGCATGCCAGGCGTTCCGCCATCCCGAGCCCGTAGGGAGTGGGATGGCGAGTGCCCACCACTGCGATTCCGGGCTGTGTGATCGCGTCCACATTTCCCCGTACATAAAGGACCAGCGGCGGATCGTAGATCTGTTTGAGTTGGTCCGGATAGGAGGCATCGTCCAGGCAGACGACAGCAACTCCCGCTGCGGCGACGCGTCCCATTTCGTCATGCGCCAGCTCCATCGATTGGCCGGTACCGATCGACTGCGCCGAAACGGTTTGAATGCCGGTGGCTTCGAGCTCGGTCAACGAGGCCTTGAAAACGTTGTGCACACCTCCGAAATGCTCGACCAGCCGCCGAGCTCTGGTGGGACCGAGGCGCGGGGTCAGGGCAAGCGCCAGCCACTGCATAGCGCAGCTTTCGCTGGATTTCGGAGTTACAGCCAGAGCTTCCGGCACTGCATCACCTCCACATCGGCTGACTCGCGGACTCTATACATCCGCGAAAATCGATGTCAAGGTCACATGACACACTCCTCTGTTAAGATTGAACATCGGCCGCATGAAACGCCTTCGTATTTCCGCGATTTCCTACCTTAATACTGCGCCCCTGATGTGGGATTTCGAGCATGGAGACGCGGGTTCAGGCTTCGATATCTCCTATACCGTGCCATCGCAATGCGCCGCTGATCTGGCTGCGGGATCGGCAGATATCGGCATTATCCCGGCCGCCGCCTATGCCAGTATTCCAGGGCTTGCCATCCTGCCCGGAGTCGCCATCGCTTCGAAGCAGCCGGTTCGGTCCATCCTTCTGGTCAGCAAAGTCCCGCTGGACAAGATTCGCTCGGTAGCCCTCGACACTTCCTCCCTGACGTCGGTAGCCCTGACCAGGGTTTTGTTCGCGAAGTGGTGGGGACCGGGCAGGACATTTACACCCATGGAACCGAACATAGAAAGGATGATGGAGAGGCACGACGCCGGCCTGGTGATTGGCGATCCGGCATTGAAAGTCGATCGCTCGCGATACCTCACCTACGACCTGGCCGAAGAATGGATTCGCTTGACTGGCAAGCCTTTTGTGTTCGCCTTTTGGGCGGTGCGGGAATCAGCGTTGAAGGACGCGCCCGCAGCCCTCGATCTGGCGGCAGTGTTTCAGGAGTCGCGCGACCACGGCCTGCAGCCGGAGAATCTTGATCAGATTGCCCGCGAGTGGGCGCCCCGCCTGGGTTTGAACAAAAGTGAAATCAGGACTTATCTGACGGAAAATATCCACTATGATCTCGATCCCGCGTGCCTGGGAGGGCTGCAGCTCTTCTATCGCTATGCCGGCGAATGCGGCGCGTTGCCGGCGGCGCCGGCATTGCGCTTTCTCGATGTGGCCAAAATTGCCGCCACCTAGACCTCACCTGGTTTTGCTGTGCTACCCGTCTGAAGAATTATCTCCAAGGCCAAGATGCCTACCCAGATTCAATTCCTGATCGCGGTTACGCTGTGGAACCGGCTCCGCCACCTGGGCGGCATAGGCCTGGTCCTGCTGGGGCTGGCCGACAATTCGGTCGTGCCCTTGCCGGGAAGCATGGATGTTCTCACCATTTTTCTGGCCGCCCACCAACGTCACTTGTGGTGGTACTACGCTTTCATGGCTACGGTGGGCGCGGTGATCGGCGGGTACATCACCTACGGCCTGGCCCGGAAGGGCGGCAAAGAGGCATTTGAGCGCAGGCTTTCGAAGCGCAAAGCCAGCAAGGTTTTCAAGCGTTTTGAACACTGGGGATTTTTCGCGGTGGCGGTGCCGGCCCTGTTGCCGCCGCCTTTTCCGATTGTGCCTTTTCTGCTGGCGGCGGGCGCGATGCAATATTCCCGCAAGAAGTTTGTGGCCGCGCTGGCCCTGGGCCGCGGACTTCGTTTCACAATCGTTGCCGGCCTGGGAGCGATCTATGGCCGCCACATCGTCAGGTTCTTCTCGCAATACTACAAGCCGGCGCTGTTTACCCTCATCGGACTGGCAGTGATCGGCGGGATATTTTCGCTCGTGCAGTACTACCGCTACAAGAACCGGGCCGCCACGGCTTAGGTGCCATCCTGAGCTGATGAATCTGCGGCCCGGTAGGGGTCCCTCGACTTGCTCTCGCCGCGCCAGCGCGGCTCGAGCTGCGCTCGGGATGACAGATCTTCTTTGGGAGGTCATGCATTTGGCACTGGCCGCTGAGTCCGCTAGAATCTCAACAGCGGTTCGAACGCCATGTCCCTGACCAAACAGCAAGCCCTCGACCTGTTCCGCTCCGACGATTTGATCGGCATCGGCATGGAAGCGGACGCGGTGCGCCGCCGGCTTCATCCCGAAGGCGTTGCCACTTACGTCATCGACCGCAACATTAATTACACGAATTTCTGCACCGAATATTGCACCTTCTGCGCTTTCTACCGGCCGCTGAAGGGGCCCGCGGCCAAAGAGGGATACATCCTCGAGTTTGACACTATCTACGACAAGATTCGGGAAACCGTGGAACTGGGGGGCACCGGCGTGCTGATGCAGGGCGGACTGCATCCCGATCTCAAGATCGACTGGCACGAGAAGATGTTGAGTGGCATCAAGCAGCGCTTTCCCAAGGTCCATTTGCACTGCTATTCGGCTTCCGAAGTCATCGCCATCGCCGAATACAGCGCATTGAGCATTCGCGACACTATCATTCGTCTGCGCGATGCCGGGCTCGATTCTATTCCCGGAGGCGGCGCCGAAATTCTCGACGATGAGGTCCGCTACAAAATCGCCCGGCTCAAGTGCCTGACTGAAGACTGGCTCAATGTTCATCGGACGGCGCACCAGTTGGGCATGCGCACCACCGCCACCATGATGTTCGGCGTGGGTGAGAACATCGAAAATCGCGTCAACCACTTCCAGCGTCTCTACGAGTTGCAGGAAGAGACCGGCGGCTTCACCGCATTCATCCCGTGGAGTTTTCAGCCGCACAACACCGCGCTCGGCGGCCGGCACTGGGACGAGGCCACGGCGGTCGAATACCTGAAAGTCCTTGCTATTTCCCGGTTGTACCTCTCGAACTTCCTCAATGTTCAGTCGAGCTGGGTCACCCAGGGATTGAAAGTCTGCCAGATGGGACTGCGCTTTGGCGGTAACGACGTGGGATCGGTCATGCTCGAAGAGAATGTCGTGCGCGCAGCCGGCGTGACCAATTGCACCACGGAAGAAGAGTTGCGCCGCATTATTCGCGACGCCGGATTCAAGCCCGCCCAGCGCGACACGCTCTATCGTACCTATTTCCTTAATTAGAAGCCGCGCTCACTCCGGGCAACTCCGCGGCCGATATGCAACCTCAAAGTCAAATGCCTGGCCGAATCGAAGACTACGCGCTGATCGGTGATTGCGAGACTGCGGCGCTGTGTGGCAACGACGGGTCCATTGACTGGCTTTGCTGGCCGCGGTTTGATTCCGGAGCGTGCTTCGCTTCGCTACTGGGAACGCCTGATAACGGATGCTGGAAGCTGGCGCCGGCGGATGGCATCACGCGGGTAGTCCGGCGTTATCGCGATACAACTCTCATCCTTGAAACCGAATTTGAAACCCAGGACGGCGCCATGACCCTGGTCGATTTCATGCCGCTCCGCGATAGGCATTCTCACCTCATCCGGTTGGTGCGAGGGAAACGCGGCAGAGTCCGGGTGAAGATGGAACTCACGATACGGTTCGACTACGGTCGATCGGTGCCCTGGGTCACTCGCCTCGAAGATGGGACCACGCGCGCCATTGCCGGGCCCGACATGATCGCGCTTCGCACACCGGCGCCGCTGCGAGGCGAAAATCTCACGACCATCAGCGAATTTACCGTGGGCGAAGGGAAAACGGTCCCGTTCGTTTTGTCTTACGGAGCCTCTCACGGCCCGGTTCCGCCGGCGATCGATGCGGAACGGGCGCTCGAACAGACCGAAAAGTACTGGCGCAAGTGGGCCGGGCGCTGTAGCTATCGTGGGCCTTGGGACGAGGCAGTTTGCCGGTCTCTCATAACACTGAAAGCCCTCACTTATCTCCCTACGGGTGGGATCGTGGCGGCTCCCACAACCTCTCTTCCGGAAAGGCCTCGTGGCGCGCGCAATTGGGACTATCGTTTCTGCTGGCTGCGGGACGCAACCTTCACCTTGCTGGCCCTGATGCATGCCGGCTACTACCACGAAGCGCAAGAGTGGCAGAACTGGTTATTGCGGGCCATCGCGGGCAGCGCCGCACAGGTGCAAATCATGTACGGAGTCGCCGGAGAGCGGCACCTGGCCGAATGGGAGGTGCCCTGGCTGGCCGGATACCAGGGAGCATCGCCGGTGCGCGTGGGCAATGCTGCCTTCGGTCAGCAGCAATTGGATATTTATGGAGAACTTGCCGATGCTCTGCATCAGGCGCGGGAAGGCAAGTTGCCGAAGAACGAGCCGGCCATCGACCTGCAGCGAACCCTGTTAGAGCACCTGGAGCAGGTCTGGCAGGAGCCCGACCAAGGTATGTGGGAAGTGCGGGGCCCGAGGCGACACTTCACGCATTCCAGAGTGATGGCGTGGGTGGCGTTTGATCGCACCATCAAGAGCGCTGAAAAGTTCGGCCTGAAGGCCCCGTTGGAGCATTGGCGAGCCGTTCGCAGGCAAATCCACGACGACGTCTGCCGCCATGGCTTCGACCGCGATCTCGGCAGTTTCGTGCAATCGTACGGAGCAAAGAATCTGGATGCGAGTCTGTTGCTGGTCCCGCTCGTCGGATTCCTTCCGCCATCGGATCCACGCGTGCGTGGCACCATTGAAAAGATAGAGCGCGATCTCCGTTGCGATGGTTTGGTACAGCGTTACAACACCGGCACCGCAGACGATGGACTTCCGCCGGGAGAGGGCGCATTCCTGGCGTGCAGTTTCTGGCTGGCGGACAATTACGTCTTGCAGGGCCGGAGAATCGAGGCCGAGAAGCTCTTCGAAAGACTTCTCACGCTACGCAACGACGTGGGTCTTTTGGCGGAGGAATACGACCCTGAAAGCGGGCGCCAGTTGGGCAATTTCCCGCAGGCATTTTCGCACGTGGCGCTAGTCAACACGGCTTTGAACATCGGCCGGCAGAGCGGACCCGCAGGCCAGCGTTCGAAGCCGGATGGCTCCTCCGGGCAACCCCAGCACTGAATGATCAGTCTTACGCAGCAGCAGGCTTGATTTGGAATGAGGTCAACCATGAGCGAAGTCATCTCCGATGCGCTGGTATTTCTTGGCGCTACTGGGGACCTTGCCCACAAGAAGATTTTTCCCGCCCTGCAGCAGTTGGCCAAGCGCGATGAACTCAACATGCCGGTCATCGGAGTGGCCAAGTCAGGCTGGACCCTCGATCAACTCAAAAAGCGGGCCCAGGACAGCGTGGAGCACTACGGCGGTCTCGATCAGGCGGCGTTTGCCAGGCTCAGTGGCGTGCTGCAGTACATCGATGGCGACTACACTGACGGCGCAACCTTCCGTGAGTTGCGGCAGAAACTGGGGGACGCACGGCATCCGCTGCATTACCTCGCTATCCCGCCGAACCTTTTCGGCGAGGTGGTGAAGCAACTCAAGTCCTCCGGATGCGCGGAGGGCGCCCGGGTGGTGGTGGAAAAGCCCTTCGGACACGACCTGAATTCCGCACGAGCGTTGAACAAAACGCTGCATACGGCCTTCCCTGAGCAGAATATTTTTCGCATCGACCACTACCTGGGGAAGAACGCGGTCCAGAACATTTTGTTTTTTCGTTTTGCCAACACTTTCATGGAGCCGATCTGGAACCGGCAATATGTGGAGAGCGTCCAGATTACGATGGCGGAGAACTTCGGAGTCGCGGGCCGGGGAGCGTTCTACGAGCAGGCCGGCGCGATCCGGGACGTGGTGCAGAACCATCTGTTCCAGTTGCTCACCAACGTTGCCATGGAACCCCCAGTGGCCATGGCAAATCCCGGTCTGCAGGACGAAAAAGTCAAAGTGCTTCGAGGGATAAGGACTCTTGCATCCGGCGACGTTGTACGCGGCCAGTTCAACGGCTATCGCGATGAGACAGGCGTCAAGTCCAAATCAACCGTGGAAACTTACGTGGCTTTGCGCCTGCGCTTTGATTCGTGGCGGTGGAAGGGAGTGCCGTTCTACATTCGGGCGGGAAAATCGTTGCCGGTGACGGCCACCGAAGTGCACGTGGCTCTGCGGCATCCTCCCGCGATCTTTTCAGGCAATACACCGGCGCACAACTATGTGCGCTTTCGGGTCACTCCCGATCTTGTCATTGCGATTGGCGGTCAAGTGAAAGAGTCCGGGGACGAGATGGCTGGCGCGCCGGTTGAACTTCTTGCCAGCCAGGAATCCGATCCCGCCGAGCTATCCGCTTACCAGGAACTGCTGGATGACGCCATCCATGGGGATCCCACACGCTTTGCCCGTGAAGACTATGTCGAGGAGGCCTGGAGGATCGTACAGCCCATTCTCGACAATGCCACTCCGGTGCACATGTACGACCCCGGCACATGGGGTCCCGCGGAGGCCGAAAAGCTCACTTCGGAGACCGGCGGTTGGCGAAATCCCCGCTAGGCCTTGTGGATCGGGCATTCCTGTCCGACTCTTATTTTGGTCTTGATTTTTGACTTTGATTTTTGCTTTTGACTCTCAGAAACTGAATCGTGACTCCAAGGCAGCGATTGACCAGGCAAGAGTCAACTGCAAAGGCGTCGGACAAGAGTGTCCGACCCACGCCTGGGTTCAGGTACAATAAGTGGCCTTGGGCTGGTCCGTCGGGACCGACTGGAGACGATCCTGGGCATCACGTCGATCTCGATTCAGACTCTCGCCGCTTTCGTGGCCTCGCGCGGCATCGGCCAGTACATCCGCCAGCACTTCCTCGACACCACTTTCAAGGGTCTTTATCACGCCAATGCTTTTGATATGGCATTGCTGGTGCCCTATTTTGTGGTTCTTATCCTGCTGGCGTCGTACGGTCTGCACCGCTACGTTCTGGTCTATCTTTATTACAAGCACCGAGACAACCGCACGGTTGATCCGGCGGGTCACTTTGCGGAGCTGCCCCGGGTAACGGTGCAGCTTCCGATTTTCAACGAGCAATTTGTGGTTGAGCGCTTGCTCGATGCGGTCTGCCGCCTGAAATATCCGTTGGACAAGCTGGATGTCCAGCTGCTCGACGATTCCACCGACGAGACCCAGGCCGTGGCCCAAGGCCTGGTCGAGCAGTATGCCGCTCGCGGCTTTCCGGTCTCCTACCATCACCGCAGCAACCGCGAGGGCTATAAGGCGGGGGCGTTGGCGGAAGGCATGAAAACGGCGAAAGGCGAGTTCATTGCCATCTTTGACGCCGATTTTGTGCCGCCCGAAGATTTCCTGATGCGCACCATCCACCATTTGACCGATCCAAAAATCGGCATGGTGCAGACCCGCTGGACCCACATCAACCGCAATTATTCTTTCCTCACCGAGGTCGAGGCCATTCTGCTGGATGGACACTTCGTGCTGGAACATTCGGCACGCGCCCGCAGCAAGGCCTTCTTTAATTTCAATGGCACGGCGGGTGTGTGGCGCCGCAGCGCGATTGAAGAAGCCGGCGGCTGGCAGCATGACACGCTCACTGAAGATACCGACCTCTCCTACCGGGCCCAGCTTAAGGGATGGAAGTTCATTTACCTGCAGGATGTGGAGTGCCCGGCTGAGCTGCCGGTAGAGATGACCGCCTTCAAGACCCAGCAGGCCCGTTGGGCCAAGGGTTTGATCCAGACCGCTAAAAAGGTCCTTCCCAGCGTAATCAAGAGTGACCAGCCCTTTCGCGTGAAGCTGGAGGCCTGGTACCACCTCACCGCGAATCTGAGCTATCCCTTGATGGTCGTGCTCTCGGTGCTGCTGCTGCCCGCCATGATCATCCGTTTTTACCAGGGATGGTTTCAGATGTTGTACATCGATCTGCCGCTGTTTCTGGCGTCCACGTTTTCGATTTCCAGTTTCTACCTGGTATCGCAGCGCGAGTTGTTCCCGAAATCCTGGCCGCGAGCCTTGCTCTATCTGCCATTTCTTATGGCGCTGGGCATCGGCCTGACCATTACCAACACACGCGCCGTGCTGGAAGCGCTGATTGGAAAGAAGTCGGCCTTTGCGCGCACGCCCAAGTATCGGGTGGAATCGAAAGCCGACCGCATCAACGCCGCCAAGTACCGGCGCCGCCTGGGATGGGTTCCCTGGGTGGAGCTTCTGATCGGCAGCTATTTCGCGCTTACGGTCTATTACGCCATCGCCAACGAGAACTACATCACCGTGCCTTTTCTGGTCTTGTTCGTGCTCGGATACTGGTACACGGGATTGATGTCGTTGTTGCAGGGCCGTTTCTCAGGCCTGTCGCTGAGCTCCGAGACCCATACCAAGCCGTTTCCGGTGGGCGTGTAAATGGAGCACGGGCGTCCTCGCCCGTGTCAGCAGTGGGACGGGCGGGACGCTCTTCTTCCATTCCGTTCTTCGATTCTCCATTCAATTCCTTTCTTTTCGCGGCACGTGGGTTTAGAATCCTTACCGTTTCGCGTCCAATCGAGTGCGGGTCATGTCGGTTCGCAAGGAGGGTCCGATGCGCCACCTCACGGTAATTGCCAGAGTCGTTCTAGGCATTCTGCTGGTTTTTCTGATCAGCTGTGGAACCGGTCACGATGCCGATGAGAAGTACTACCTGATTTCCAACAATATCAAGATTCCGTACTGGCAGGCGGGCGGAGCGGGGTTGTTCCAGGCGGCCGCGCAGCTCAAGGTGCGATCCGAATTCGCCGGGCCTGACACCTACGATGCCAAAGCGGAGCAGCAGGCATTTCAGCAGGCGGTGCAGAGCAAGGCCAGCGGAATCCTAGTCTCAGTGGCGGATCCGGCCCTCATGAAGGATGACATTGATCGCGCCATTGCGGCCGGCATCCCGGTGATCACGGTGGACTCGGATGCGCCTTCCAGCAAGCGCCTGTTCTTCATTGGAACTGACAACTACCATGCCGGGCAGATTGGCGGCCAGAGGTTAGCGAAAGAAATA
>Ga0207711_10004801_pt1 | contig 11474 bp, 7 predicted proteins | sample KBSS34metaG_FD_184401 | JGI IMG/M metagenome (GOLD analysis project Ga0207711, IMG submission 184401) | Switchgrass rhizosphere microbial communities from Kellogg Biological Station, Michigan, USA - KBS S3-4 metaG (SPAdes) (version 2) | ecosystem: Host-associated > Plants > Roots > Rhizosphere >...
GGGATTTTCGTTTCGGGCCGCGTGATCGATCGTTTTGTGCGGCGCTGGAAACAGGCCTATGCGCTCGTCCCTGCTTTGTCGCTCGCACTTGCTGTTCCGTTCTTCATCGGCTTCGTCTGGGCGCCGACATGGCCACTGGCGCTGGTCTTTCTGATCGGGCCTTATTTTCTCAATTACTTCTATCTGTCGTCGTCGGTGACGCTGGTGCAGGAGGAAGTGCGCCCGGATCAGCGCGTCACCTCGGGTGCGCTCCTGTTGCTGGTGATGAACCTGATCGGCCTGGGCCTCGGTCCGGCGTTCGTTGGCGCGATGAGCGATTTCTTCCACGCGAGCCATCCCCACAACTCGCTGCAGCTCGCGCTCTATACGCTCTTGCCATTCTATGTCCTTGCCATCGTGCTTTTCCTCGTTCTGGCGCGGGTGCTGCGCCGCGAGGCCATGGGAGAAACGATCCGATGATCCGCCATCTCATCACGCTCGGCGCGCTCGCCGCATCCATTGTTCTTTCCTCTCCCCTCTCGGCAGATCCCGCGATGTCAAAGCCAGATCCGATCGTCAAAGCGCCAGCCGGTTCCTTGCAGGGCAAGGCGGAAGGCGCATTGAACGTCTTCAGAGGCATTCCCTATGCCGTGCCGCCGGTGGGTTCGCTGCGCTGGCGGCCGCCAAGCCCCCTGGCACCATGGGCAGGCGTGAAGACAGCAAATTCGTTTGGGCCGGCCTGCATCCAGCCCACGGCGAAGATCGCAAGCGTCTACACGAGCGACATAGGACCGATCAGCGAAGACTGCCTTACGCTTAATGTCTGGGCGCCGGCCGATGCGCACAATGCGCCCGTGTTCGTGTGGATCTATGGCGGCGCGCTGTGGGGCGGCGCGAGCAGCGACGCGCTCTATGACGGCAAGAAAATGGCCGAACGCGGCATCGTCGTCGTCACGATCAACTACCGGCTTGGTGTGATCGGCTGGCTCGCGCATCCTGGTCTGAGTGCGGAGTCGCCTGATGGTCTTTCGGGCAATTACGGCCTGCTCGACCAGATCGCAGCGCTCCGCTGGGTGAAGGCGAACATCGGCGCCTTCGGAGGCGACGCATCGAACGTCACCATCGCGGGCGAATCCGCTGGCGGCCTGAGCGTCATGTATCTGCTGACCTCGCCCGAAGCGCGCGGCCTGTTTCACAAGGCGATCGCCGAGAGCGCCTATATGATCTCGACGCCGGAACTGAAGCACGCGCGCTATGGCTCGCCGTCCGCGGAGGATATCGGCACGAGAATGGCGGCCGCACTGCATGCGCCAAACATTGCCGCATTGCGCGCGATGGATGCGCAGGCTCTCACCACGGCGGCGCCAGCCGCAGGCTTCCAGCCCTTCGGCGCCATCGACGGCCACATCCTGCCGAAGCAGCTTGTCGATGTGTTCGATGCCGGTGAGCAGGCGCATGTGCCGTTGCTGGCGGGATTCAATGCCGGCGAAATCCGCTCTCTCCGGATCCTTGCGCCGCCCCCGCCCGCGAGCGCGGCCGTGTACGAGAAAACAATCCACGACCGCTATTTCGATCTCGCGGACGAATACCTGAAGCACTATCCGGCCAGCAACATGCAGGAGAGCATCTGGGCGAACACGCGCGACGCTTTGTATGGCTGGACGGCCGAGCGGCTCGTGAAGAAGCAGGCGGCCATCGGCCTGCCCTCCTATCTCTACTTCTTCGATCATGGCTATCCGGCGGCGGACAGCGCGAATCTGCATGCGTTCCATGCCAGCGAGCTGCCGTATGTGTTCGGCACGATGGATCGCACGCCACCGAACTGGCCCAAGATCCCGGCGACGGCGACAGAATCCGCGCTCTCCGATGCGCTGCTCGACTATTGGACGAGCTTTGCGCGCAGCGGCAAGCCTGAGGCCGCAAAGCAACCGGCTTGGCCGGTCTATGGAACAGACGCCGCTTACATGAACATCACGGACAGTCCGCGTCCGGCGAAGAATCTCTTGCCCGGCATGTACGAACTCCACGAAGAAGCCATGTGCCGGCGCAAGGCAGCCGATCTCGCCTGGAACTGGAATACCGGCATCGTCTCGCCGCCATTGGCCAAGCCGGCCAGCGGCTGCTGAGTGCTAGGGCGTGATAGTTTTTCGTTGACCAACTTCACCCTCCCCTTGAGGGAGGGTCGACAATTTGCGAGCACAGCGAGCAAAATTTCGGGGAGGGGTATTGGCTCCGCTGCCGGTGCGGTACCCCTCCCCGAAAAATTCTACGCTGCGCTCGAATTTTTCGACCCCCCTCAAGGGGAGGGTCAACGATTCAAGCTCGGAAAATCTTGCTCTAAACCTTGCGCTTCAGCGCGAGGAAGCCTGCCGCCATGAAGTCCGCCATGCGCGCCTTCACCGCCGGAAGATCGTCGGACCGGCAGAGGCCGTTCGAAAGGCGATCGAGGCGGCCGCTGCGCGACAGCGTGTGCATGAAACTGCCGGTCACGAAGTGGTAACCCCAGAAGATGTCTTCCGCGGGCACATCGAGAACGCCTGCTTCTGAAGCGAGCACTACCAGGTCGTCTTTAGTGACGATGTAGCGGCCGGGGCGAAGGCCATTGCGATCGAGGGTTGCGCCAACAACGCGACCATCAGAGAAGGCGATTGCGGCGGGGCCGTCCCACGGCTCCATCAGGGAAGCGTGGTACTCGTAGAAGGCACGCTTGTCCTCGTCCATGTCGGGATTGCCGGCCCACGCTTCGGGGATGAGCATGGCCATGACGTGCGGGAGCGAGCGGCCGGACTGGTAAAGAAACTCGACTGCATTGTCGAGCGAAGCGGAGTCGCTTCCTTCAGGCATGATGACGGGATAGAGCTCCTTTATCTTGTCTCCGAAGTGGGCCGTCTCGAGAATGGATTGGCGAGCGTTCATCCAGCTGACATTTCCGCGGATGGTGTTGATTTCGCCGTTGTGAGCGACGTAGCGGTAGGGATGCGCGAGTTTCCAGCTTGGGAATGTGTTGGTGGAGAAGCGCTGGTGAACAAGACAAAGCGCGCTGGTGACGAGCGGATTCGCGAGTTCGAAGTAGAATTTTTCGATCTGCGGGGCGAGCATCAGGCCCTTGTAGATGATGGTGCGACAGGAGAACGAAGGAACGTAGAAGAATTCCTTCTCGTCGATTTCGGACGCGGCGATCTCGTTCTCGGTGCGGCGGCGAACGAGATAGAGTCGGCGCTCGAAGTCGTCCTCAGTCATGCCGTCTGGGCGGCCTACGAAGAACTGTTCAATATAAGGTTGCGAGGCGCGGGCTTCGCGACCGATGGCGTCGCCGTTGACCGGGGTGTCACGCCAGCCGAGGACCTTGAGGCCTTCTACGGAGGCGATGCGTTCGAAGACACCTTCGCATTGCAGGCGGCTGTGCTTGTCGACCGGAAGGAAGACCATTGCGACGCCATAGTCGCCGGGGCCGGGAAGCTGGATGCCGAGCTCACCGCATTCGCGGGCAAAGAAGACATGAGGGACCTGGATGAGAATGCCGGCACCATCGCCCGTCTCGGGATCGCAGCCTGCCGCTCCGCGGTGGGTGAGGTTAATGAGGACCTCAAGGCCTTTGCGGATAATGTCGTGGCTTTTTTCGCCGCGGATGCTGGCCACGAGACCCATACCGCATGCATCGTGCTCATTTCGCGGATGATAGAGACCCTGGGGTTTCGGGATATGATGACGAGGATCCGATGTCTGCATTGGTACCTTCTCTTATGGAATAAGGTCGTTCTGCAATCCAGTTGTGGTGAAACGGCAAAGACACATTCAGCGAGGCGTCGCCTAACGGGAACAGCCGGTTAGTCCAGTTGGCCTGTCGTGGCAGGCCTGTGCACATGGGGTAGTGCTGAACTTTCAATGATAGCTGAATTTCGCTCGTCTCAATCCCGAATTGCAGGATTAGTGAATTTGACCCTTGTTTTCCACATTGCGGCGCATGTTTTCCGCGCGATTGAGACGAAAGCAGGTCAGAGCTTGCAAATCAACAGCTCGCGTTCGTAGATCATCTCCGGTGGCAAGTGGTCATGGAGCTCGATGAAGAGCTCTTCGTGCGCGATGACTTCCTTGCGCCAGGCAGCGCGGTCAACCCTCATCAATTCTTCGAAGTGTTCCCGTGAAAAGTCGAGGCCGGACCAATCGATGTCCTCGTAGCGAGGAACCCAGCCCACAGGGGTCTCACGGCCACGGCCGTGGCCCTGAACGCGCTCGACGATCCAGCGCAGTACGCGCATGTTCTCGCTAAAGCCCGGCCAGAGGAATTTTCCGTTCTCATCTTTGCGGAACCAGTTGACCTGGAATATGCGAGGTGTGACGTCAAGACCACGCTGCATCTTGATCCAGTGACGGAAGTAGTCGCCCATGTGATAGCCGCAGAAGGGCAGCATGGCCATGGGATCGCGACGGATCTTGCCGACGGCCCCGGCTGCTGCTGCGGTCGTCTCAGAACCCATGGTTGCGCCCACGTAGACGCCGCTGGACCAGTTGAATGCCTGGTAGATGAGCGGGAGTGTGTGAGAACGTCGTCCACCGAAGATGATGGCGCTGATGGGCACTCCATCAGGAGATTCCCAGTCCGGGTCCATGGTGGGGCATTGTGAAGCGGGCGCAGTGAAACGGCCATTAGGATGAGCCGCGGTGGCGCCGTTTTTCTTGCCGATCGCGGGTGTCCATTTATCTCCGCGCCAGTCGACGCATTCAGAGGGAGGCTTCTCGGTCATACCTTCCCACCAGACGCCGCCATCGGGAGTGAGTGCGACGTTGGTGAATATGGAGTTGCGCGAAAGTGCGGCCATCGCTGCGGGGTTGGTTTTGTTGCTGGTTCCCGGAGCGACGCCAAAGAAGCCTGCTTCGGGATTGATAGCGCGGAGCTGGCCCTTTGCATCAGGCTTGAGCCACGCGATGTCGTCACCTACGGTCAGCACTTTCCAGCCCGGCATAGCTTTCGGTGGAATCAGCATGGCGAAATTGGTTTTGCCGCATGCGGAGGGAAATGCCGCTGCGACGTAGGTTTTTTCGCGTTCGGGGCTCTCCACACCCAGGATGAGCATGTGCTCAGCCATCCAGCCTTCGTCGCGAGCGATGTTGGAAGCAATGCGCAGAGCAAAACATTTTTTGCTGAGCAGAGCGTTGCCGCCATAGCCGGATCCGTAGGACCAGATTTCGCGGGTTTCGGGGAAGTGAACGATGTACTTGGTGTCGTTGCAGGGCCACGGAACGTCCTGCTGGCCGGGCTTCAAAGGGGCGCCGACGGTGTGCATACAAGGGACGACGCGCTTCTCGTCTTTGTCGATCTCGGCAAAGACGGGCGCGCCGATGCGGGCCATGATGCGCATGTTGACGACAACGTACGGTGAGTCGGTGAGTTGTACGCCGATGCCAGACATGGGTGATCCGACTGGACCCATGCTGAAGGGCAGAACGTACATGGTGCGGCCCTGCATGCAGCCTTTGAAGAGCTGCTTGAGGCGGCGGCGCATGACATATGGGTCTTCCCAGTTATTGGTGGGGCCGGCGCCATCGCGAGACAGAGAGCAGATGAATGTGCGGTCCTCGACACGGGCTACGTCATTGGGGGTGGAGCGGGCATAGAAGCAGCCGGGCCATTTCTTTTGGTCGAGGCGGGTAAAGGTGCCGGCGGCGACGAGTCGATCGCAGAGAAAATCGTACTCGGCCTTGGAGCCATCGACCCAGTGGATTGCTTCCGGGCGGCAGAGTTCGGCCATCTTCTCGACCCATCGAATCAAGTGTTTATTGGTCGTCGGGGGCGTCTGCGTAGAGGTGGCCTCGTGAGTCAAAACAGAGTGCTTCATATGGGTAGTCGTGCTCCCGCCTATGGTTTACAGGTTATCGAATCAGCCAATGATGATGGAAGGGTCAGGGCTATCGTACATTGCCGGTTGGATGCATGGGTGTGACGACGGGTACAGCAGCCATGAGAGGGTTCAGAACTCGTGGTGTTGATCGATGACTTCGGCGAGATTGTGGGGCTCGATGGAAGCGGCTGCGGATTCAGCCTGACTGCGAACCTTAGCGACTGCGAGCCAGTTGTCTTTATGTGGCTGCTCGGCAATCCACGGTGGCAGCGGCATGCAGAGGTAGTCGCTGAGAGAGGTTGCGTAACCTTCATAAAGAGCGCGCAGGTTGCGCAGGCGCTCATAGGATTGACCGTCACGGCACACGCTCACGCCGCTCTGGCAGAGAAGCGCATAGAGCTGCTCGTAGCGTTCGGGGGAAAGCCGATCGGGGACGTTCTTTGAAGGCGGGAGCGAGAATACCTGTGCCAGGTCAACCAGGGCATGTCGGGCCATCGCGAAGGTGAGCTGGGCCTGACGCGCCTCGTGACCGCGTACGCCGGCGATGAGCAAGGCAGAGGTGTCAAGCATGGTTGTGAGGGCGCCAACCCAGCTCTGGTTGGTGTGCTGAGAGCGGTAGTAACAGAGGAGCGTATAGGAGATGTGGCTTTCGAGCAGCTCGGCCGACCAGCGCTCCCATTCTGTGAGAAGAGTGGAGAGTTCGTCTTCGGCACCTTCGAAAGAGTGTCGGCGCATCAGTTCCGCGGCGGTCGGCGGCGAGCCTGCGCGGGCGTCGAGAAGGGAGATGCTGACTTCGCGTCGGGAGAAAGCGCCGTAGAGGACTGGGAAATAGCCCATGACAACGGCGAGGAAGCCGAAGCCCGTTCCGGCTTCAAGAGTGGAGAGGACTCGCGCGATCTGCCCGTGAGGTGTCACGTCTCCGAGGCCGAGGGTGAAGAAGTTTGTTCCGCTGACGTAGAGGTCGGAGAAATAGCTGAGTTGTCGGGATGAGTCATTGAAAGGGCTGCCAAGCGAGAAATAGATCAGCGAAAAGCCGAAGACCATTCCGCATGCCCAGACGATGAGGAGGAAGATTAACGAGAGAGGGCCGTAGAAGCTGAGTACTGTTTCCCGTTTGCGAGGATGGTGGATGCGCATCGCTACCGTACGCCAAGGCATCCAGGTGACGATGTAGAAGAGCCGGGTCAGGCGAAGGCGCCCCGCAGCACGACGCGGCAGAATCACGGTCTGGAAGGCATCAAGGAGAACTATAAGGATGCAGATGATGCCGGCGACGGTGGTCAGGGTTCGCATCGACCTCTCCCGGGGCGGTCAGCGGGGCAAAACCACCCTTCGTGAGATCACTGTATCCTATGCCGATGAAGTGCTGGTGGATGCATGGCGGAGCTTGGTAAGACCCTTCTAGTGCTAGGCGTTTTACTTGTGATCGCGGGAGCCGGTTTGCTATTGGCGGCGCGTTTCGGAGTGCCCCTGGGGCGGTTGCCGGGCGACATCTCATACCGGGGAAAGAACGTCTCGGTATTCTTTCCTCTGGGAACTTCAATTCTGTTAAGCGTAGTGCTTTCGGTAATCTTCTATTTGATATCGAGATTCCGGCGGTAAGGATTTTTCTTTGCAGTGCAAATGGAAAAATGACACGCCCCGCTGTTATAGATCGCAGCGGGGCGTGGAAGTGAAGCGGGGCAGGTGTAGTTTTACCGCTTCACGATTTTCTCCAGACGAGCATCGGTCCAGAGAACGGCGAACTCCTGGTCCTTGTAGACCCGGCCCATCTCAGGAAAGCGTCCGTCGCGTGCGCGTCTCAGATACTCGAGGGCTCCGTCAACATTTCCGCGCTTGGCGTAAGCTTTCGCGATCAGGAAATTAACGCGGGCTCGTTGCTCAGGAGTGCTGACGCGGGCGGCCACGCCTGTGGTGCTTTCGGTGAGGATGTCAGCGTCGAGTTCGAGGGCGCGGGCGTACTCAGTCATGGCACGGTCGATCTGTCCCATGCCCATCCATGCTTCGGCGAGATTGAGGTGGGCAGGTGCGCTCGACTCGTCGAGCTCCAGAGCCTGCTTCAGATACTTGACTGCGTTCTTGTACTTCTTATCGAGATAGGAGACGGCTCCGAGGTTGTTCAGCGCGGAGATATTCCGCTGATCGTATTTGAGCGCCTGGCTGAAGTGCTTGCGAGCAGGCCCACGATCGCCCAGTTTCAATTCCGCGATTCCGAGCTTGTTCAGGACGGTTGGGTTCCGAGGATCGGCACGGAGAGCCTGTTGATAGTAGGAGATTGCCAGGAAATAGTTGTTGTGAACCCGCTCCAGATCGCCTCTCATTTCGGCGGTCTTCGCGATTTGAAGGGCATCCGGTTTTGGCAAATCGAATGATGATTCCGCCCGGATTACTGGCGCCGCTAAGAATGCCAGGCCCGTGACAGCGATTAGAGCGAAGAGTGTACGCATTGTCTTACCTCCCTCACGTAGCATTTCGCTCGAGCCTTTTAGTTTCCAACTCCTGCGAACTGCTCAACGTCGAGCTCAAGTAAACGGCAGATCGGGCGCAGGAACAACGCTATACCTGCTACCTGGCGGTTTCGCGACGTTACATACGTCTGATTTTTCTTGTATGCTCCTGCTGATATACGACTTGTGGGAGCCGGCATGTGAGGTTAGCGGCGGGCCTCAGGCAGATGAGTGCTGGGGTTAAATCCCGTTACATGGGCAAAGCGGCCCGCTACCTACACCGTTAATACCAGTTGGAAACCGAATTCTGGAACTAAGATGGGTTCGACCGCGAATATGTAGAGTAAGACCTAGTGGTTGAAAGCACGATGGAGATGGCCGCGGCAGGTACAGACACCGTCGAGGTGGCAACGCAACGGGCTGAGCTGGAATCCGTGCTCCGCTCGCAGGAGTTTGTGCGCGCGCCGCGGCTCGCTCACCTTCTCACGTATCTATGCGAAAAGCTCTTCGCCGGCGAAGCCAACCAAATTAAGGAGTACTCGATTGGGCTGGAAGTCTTCAATCGAGGAGCTTCGTTCGACCAGGATTCGGACTCTATTGTCCGTGTTGAGGCGAACCGGTTGCGGAAACGGCTGACGGACTATTACGCAGGGCCGGGCGCTTCGCATGCGCTGCAGATCACGATTCCGGTAGGCCAGTATGTACCGCGATTCGACGTGCGAAGGGCCGAACCAGTTCAGAAGGAAGGGGTCCCGACCGATACTCCTTCAGGTGAAGGGAAAAAGAGAACGGGATCCGGCAAGATGATCGCGATCGGTGGAGGGGTCGCGGTGCTGGTGATTGCGGCAGCCTGGATCACGTATTCAGTCGCGAGGAATCGCGGCGAACAGGGGGCGATTGGGCATCAGGATGCGGCGCGTGTTCAGGGCGAGATTCAGGATGGTCAGTTTGGGCCGCCAGGCGGTGAAGAGGTTCGTATTCTCGCCGGAGCGAACCGCAGCCTGGTTGATCATGCAGGGAAGCTGTGGAATGCCGATGCGGGGTTCAGTGGCGGATCGGCGGTAAGGGGCACAGCTCTGCATGTTGGCAGGACGCTTGAATCAGCCTTTTATAAGACGAGCCGGCAAGGGCAGTTCCGCTACGACATTCCGCTCAAGAACGGGGTCTATGAGATGCGGTTGCATTTCGCAGAGACCGTATATGGACCCGATACAACTGGAGCGGGGGGCGAAGGCAGCCGGTTGATGACAGTGCGAGCGAATGGGCAGACACTGCTCAGCCACTTCGATGTAGTCGGCGATGCCGGATCCAGTGGTATGGCTGATGTGAAGGTATTTGCCGGATTGCAGCCTGCGAACGATGGAGCACTGCATCTGGAGTTTGCTGGTGAAGAAGGAAAGCCGGCGATGGTCTCGGCGATTGAAATACTGCCAGGTGTGAAGGGACATATCCGCCCAATCAGGGTCTTGGCTCGGCAGTCACCTTACTACTCAAACGATAGCCACTGGTGGAGTCCAGACAATTACTTCGAGGGGGGACAACTCGCTTCGTATGCGCAGGAGGTTGCGGGAACGGATGATCCGGAGCTGTACGAGACGGAACGCTGGGGGAATTTTTCTTACGCGATTCCTGTGACGCCGGGGCGATATTCGGTTGTGCTCCATTTTGCAGCGCGCCGCAGCAAGCCGGGGGAGCCTGCGAATGAAAGCGCAGAACATGTATCGAATATCTTCAATGTGTTTTGCAATGGGAGGACGCTGCTGGAGAACTTCGATCTGGGAGCGGAGGCGGGAAAGAGCGATGTTGTGACGAAGCGCGTCGCGGGTCTGGAGCCAAATGCACAAGGGAAGTTGGTGTTCGGTTTTGTTCCAGTTGTGGGGCACGCGACGTTGAGCGGATTGGAAGTATTGGCGGAAGGCAAAGAACAATGACGAGTGAGCGAGATGAGTTGAACGTTTTTCTTCCTCCGCATGTTGATGGAAACAAATAGAACCGGGGTTGAGTGTTGACGATTACAACATTTCTTAAAGCGATGCTGTGACCCTTGGTGATTAAGGATGTCAGAGCGACTAAGACTTATCGAAGTTTATAGATGAATCCAAGTTTGGAACTTACTGCCGGATAACTCGACTTAATAACCTGACTACATCATTGCGATCCGCGCCACGAATGAACCATTGACCGGGATCGCAAGTTGAGTTACCGTGTCTACGGCTTACTTAATCGTTTTAGGCAGGTGTGGTACGGGTTCTCTACAACGAATATCCCTGGATGAGAAGTTGCGGGAGGCGATGTTGCAGAGGAACTGTATCCACCTGCTTTTTCATTGCGGTCAGCAGTTATGGGCATGAGCTTTGCGTTCGGAGCTGAAGCCAATTTCAAAAGGTTCCGTGGCCTGAAGGAGAATGCGATCTGTAGGTACGTTCGGTGAAAGACCGAAATCCGACAAGGGGAAGCAAGATCGCACGTTCCCAGGCTGCCATAACGAGGCAGTACCACTTCGGAATAGGAGAGTCATATGCACGACAGGAAGACCAGTCGAAGAAACTGGATATTTCTGCTCCTGCCGTTGATGTTCGCGTTCGCGTGTACGGGATTGTTTGGACAGGCGAACTCAAATATCACCGGTATCGTTTCTGATCAGTCGGGTGCGGTAATCGCAGGAGCGAATATTACCCTGACAGATTCAGCCACAGGCGCAACCAAGACGACCGTATCGGGCGAGACCGGCTTGTATGAGATTGCCGGCCTGAATTCTGGAATTTACAACCTCAGCGTGATTGCGAAAGGGTTCCAGACCTTTTTGCAGAATGGGATTGTGGTTAACATTTCTGCCACATTCCGTGTTGATCCAAGAATGACAGTTGGATCGGAATCGACCACTGTCACCGTTCAGGCAGACGCATTGACGGTGCAAAGCGATTCGAACGTCGTGAGCACGCTGATCAACGAACAGCAGATTACAGAGCTCGCGACGAACGGGCGCAATATCGTTGCACTTGCGACGCTCGGGCTTGGAGTCAGCGGTAACCTGCCAGACTCGAACACACCGACGTCGGTCGGATCGAGCTTTACCATCAGCTTCAACGGGCTGAACCAGGCGCACAATATCTGGCTGATCGACGGTGGTGAGGCGTACGACCGTGGATCAGGTGGCAAGTCTTCGATGATGCCCTCGCAGGATGCATTGGGCGAGTTCCAGGTGATG
>Ga0207711_10004810_pt1 | contig 11469 bp, 10 predicted proteins | sample KBSS34metaG_FD_184401 | JGI IMG/M metagenome (GOLD analysis project Ga0207711, IMG submission 184401) | Switchgrass rhizosphere microbial communities from Kellogg Biological Station, Michigan, USA - KBS S3-4 metaG (SPAdes) (version 2) | ecosystem: Host-associated > Plants > Roots > Rhizosphere...
GCGGCCTCATCGCTGCCCAGCCTGAAGGGCCTGAACGGCGTCCTGACCCGCGATGGAGCGCCGGCCGGCGAAGGCGTCAGCGACGAAGTGCTGGGCGATCCGATCAACGCGGTCAGCTGGCTGGCGGCCCACCTGCGCGCGCGCGGCGGCGGTCTGAAGCCCGGCGACTGGGTGACCACCGGCTCCATCGTGCCGACGCGGTTCGTGGCGGCGGGCGAGACCTGGCGGTTCACGCTGGGCGCCCTGCCGCCGGTCGAGGTGAGGTTCGTCTGATGGATCTGGGCATCGCCGGGCGGCGCGCCATCGTCTGCGGGTCGAGCAAGGGCCTGGGTCTGGCCTGCGCCACGGCGCTCGCCGAGGCCGGGGTGGAGGTGGTGCTGAACGCCCGCTCGGCGGACGCGCTGGAGGCGGCGGCGACGGGGCTGGCGGCGCGGGTCGGACGGCCGGTGGCCTCGGTGCCGGCGGATGTGACGACGGAGGCGGGACGTACGGCGCTGCTGGCCGCCTGCCCGGAGCCGGACATCGTCGTGACCAATGCCGGCGGCCCGGCGCCCGGGCAGTTCGAGGACTGGGGCGAGGCCGAATGGCACGCCGCAGTCCAGGCCAACATGATCGCGCCGCTGCAGCTGATCCGCGCCACGATCCCGGCAATGCGCCGGCGCGGCTGGGGCCGCATCCTCAACATCACCTCGGGGGCGGTGAAGGCGCCGCTGCCGATGCTGGGCCTGTCGACCGGCGCGCGCTCAGGCCTGACCGGGGCGGTGGCGAGCCTGGCCCGCGAGGCCGCCGCCGACGGGGTGACGATCAACAATCTCCTGCCCGGCCAGTTCGACACCTTTCGCCTGGCCAGCTACTTCGCCGGCATCGCCAAGCGCCAGGGCGTCAGCCTCGAGGCCGCCAAGGCGCAGGTCGCCGCGGCCAACCCGACACGGCGGATCGGCGACCCGGCGGAATTCGGCGCGGCCTGCGCCTTCCTGGCCAGCGCGCATGCGGGCTTCATCACCGGCCAGAACCTGCTGATGGACGGCGGGGCCTATCCGGGGGTTTTCTAGGGCAGACTAACGACGGGGGATCGGATGGCCGCGACGCTTCATCTGGACGCCTGGCACGATGTGTTCGTGATGATCGGCGCCTCGGCCGGGTCGCTGGTCGGCCTGCTGTTCATCGTCATGTCCCTGCACCTCGACCGGATCGCCAGCCGCGATGACGCCAACACCCGCCTGACCATCGAGGGGGGACGCAACAACACCTACCACCTGCTCACCGTGCTGGTGGAAGCGGTCTGTGTGCTGGCCCCACAGCCGGCGCTGTGGCTCGGCGTGGAGCTGATCGCGATCAACCTGTACGGCCTGCGGCTGCCCCTGATGATCACCGCGCGCTACCTGCGCCAGCGCGTGACGATCAGCGAGCGGGGCGGCTTCCCGACCACGGTGATCGTGACGGTCATCTTCGCCTATCTGCTGGGCGTGGTCGGCGGCCTGGGCGCGCTCGCCGGCCGCGACTGGGCGATCTATGCGGTCGCCGTCTCCTGCGTGATCAAGCTGGTGCGCACGGCGCTGACAGCCTGGATGCTGATGTTCGGGATGATCCGCGCCGAGGCGGCGAAGAAAGCCGGCTAGCCCAGCGCGCGCTCGCGGATGAAGCGGCGGTCGGCCCAGACCGCGTGGGTGCCGCTGCAGAGCTTGTGCGGCAGGGCGATGCGGCAGACGGGACCCTCCGCAAACCGCTTGGCGTCGATCAGCAGGCACTCGGAGCGGCCGGTGGTCTCGTCGGTGGTGAAGGTGACGAGGTAGCCGTCGTCCTCGTCCTTGGCGTCGAGGCGCGGGCAGAAGGGCGCCTCGGAGGCGAAGCAGCCGTCCGGCAGGCGCAGTTCCTGAGAGGTCCCCTCGACCAGGTCGTGTTTGACGAAGCCGTTGAACAGGAACCAGCCGGGCTTGGTGGTGGTGGAATAGGCGTAGCGGTAGCGCTTGCCGGCGTAGCGCTGGTTGAAGGTGCCGAACTCCAGGATGCGGTCGTCGAGGCGCTCCTCACGGGTCGTGCCGTCGGCCAGGTTGAAGCGCCAGCGATGCAGCTTCGACTTGAAGCTGTGCTCGTCCAGATAGGCCATCATGTGGCTGTAGCCCTTGGGCGCGTCGGCCAGCGGGGCGGGCATGGGCTCGTCCTGGAAGTAGCCGTCGAGGATCAGCTCGTCGCCGTCCTCATAGGCGTTCAGCCAGTGCAGGACGTAGCAGGGGGCGGCTTCGAACCAGCGGATGTCGGCGGTGGTCCCGTGGCGCGGGATGACGGCGAAGCGCGACGGGATGCCTTCGTGCAGGCGGGCGGCGTGAATGCCGCGCTCCAGCAGCGCCTGGTCCCAGAACAGCGGCAGGTCGTTGAGGATCGAGTAGCGGGCCGAGAACGCCATGTCGTGCGGCAGGCGCGGGCCCGGCAGCGGCACGGGAATGTAGGTGGTGGTCTTCCCGTCCTTGTCGACGACGCCGTAGTGCATGTGCGGCGCGGACTTCGAATAGTTGAAGAACATCAGCTCGCCGGTGGCCTCGTCGACCTTGGTGTGGGCGCTCACGCCGTCCAGCGGCGCCCAGGGCGAGACGCCCAGCGGCTCCAGGGTCTCGGGGTCCAGCGCATAGGCCTCGCCGCACTGGTAGAAAGTGGCGACCGCGCGGCCGGCGTGGACCACGACGTCGGTGGAGGCCGTGTCCTTCAGGCCACCGTGGGCGCCGAAGCCGGGGCGGAGCGAGGTGCCGGGCGGGTCCATCAGCCCACCCCAGAGCGAGCCGCCCGCCTCCTGCTCGGCGACCAGGCCGCGGGTGCGGATGAAGCGGTTGCGATAGCTTGCCTTGCCATCGCGGAGATCGATCTGATGCAGCATCCCGTCGCCGTCGAAGGGGTGGAAGCGGCCCAGCGGCTGGTGGATCTGGTTCTCGGTGTTGCGGATGTAGATCCCGTCGAGGTCGGTGGGGATCGCGCCCTCCAGCACTTCCAGATCGGTGGCGGTCACCTCCTCGGTGAGCGGCGTCCAGGCGCCGTTGAGGTAGGGATGGTTGCTGGGCTTCAGCGTCGTCGCCAGCGGGGGAAGGCGCTCGATCTTCATGCGCCGACGCTAGCTCAGGCCTTCTTCGGCGGCCAGGGGATGAAGCCGGAGGTGGTGGCGATGTATTGCGCGTAGTCGGGGCGGGTCTTCTGCAGGCGCCGCTCGACGGTGGGGACGCCGGACCACTTGATGAGCGTCCAGGTGAGCAGGATCGGGCCCGGCAAGGCGAAGAGGCCGATCGGCGTCTCGGCGGCGATCAGGAAAAGGCCCCACCAGACGCAGGCGTCGCCGAAGTAGTTGGGATGGCGGGTGTAGCGCCACAGGCCGGTGTTCAGGACCTGGCCGGCCATGGCGGGGTCCTTGCGGTGGCGGGTGAGCTGGGCGTCGCCGACCGTCTCGAAGAAGACGCCGATCAGGGCCAGCGCCGTCCCGGCCCAGGCGAGTGGGCCGAGCGCCAAGGGGCCGGCGGCGAACTGGCCGAGCTGGACCGGCAGGCAGACGATGAACAGCAGCGGGACCTGGGTGGCGAACACCAGGCGCATGGCCGCCTCGGCGTAGCCCCAGCCCTTCTGCGCCTCGGCGCGCGCGAACATGGTGATGTAGCGGCGGTCCGGGCCGTGGCTGCGCCAGCGCCAGAAGAGGTAGCCCCCGAGCCTTAAACCCCAGAGCGCGCAGAGGCCGGTGAGCAGCCAGCGCCGGGGCGTCGGCGCGTCGGCCTGGGCCAGGCTGACCAGGGCCATGAACACCATGCCCAGCGCCCAGAAGGCGTCGACCACGGTGACATCGCGCATCCGCGAGCAGATCAGCCACAGGACGAGGAACGCGGCGACCAGAGCCGCCGCGTTGATCGCCAGATAGATCAGGAGGGCCACGGAAGCGCCCTCCCCGATCCTAGACGCGCTCGATGATGATCGCCGGGGCCATGCCGCCGGCGGCGCACATGGTGACCAGGCCGCGCTTCAGGTCGCGCCGCTCGAGTTCGTCGAGGATGGTGCCGATCAGCATGGAGCCGGTGGCGCCGATCGGGTGGCCGAGCGCCATGGCCCCGCCGTTCACATTGACCTTTTCGCGGTCGAGCTTGAGGTCGCGGATGAACTTCTCGGCGACCACGGCGAAGGCCTCGTTGATTTCCCACAGGTCGATATCGTCGACGGTGAGGCCCGCCTTCTTGAGCACCTTCTGGGCGGCCGGGACGGGCGCATTCAGCATCAGGGTCGGGCTGTCGCCCATGTTGGCCATGGCGACGATGCGGGCCCGCGGCTTCAGGCCGTTCTTCTTCGCGTACTCGGCCGAGGCCAGCAGGACCGCGCCGGAGCCGTCGACCACGCCCGAGGAGTTCCCGGCGTGGTGGAAGTGCTGGATCTTCAGGTCCGGATAGACCTGGTTGATCAGGCCCGCGAAGGTGGTGCCGTTGTTGTCCAGCGGGACATTGGCCATGGCCTCGAACGAGGCCTTGAGCGCCGACAGCCCCTCCATCGTGGTTTGCGGCCGCGGGAACTCTTCATGGTCGAGGGCGACCGTTCCGTCGTCCTTGTAGACGGTGATCAGGCTGCGATCGAAGTGGCCGTTCTTGATGGCGTGATCGGCGCGCTGCTGGCTGACCAGGGCGAGTTCGTCCAGGGCCTGGCGGGAAATGCCTTCCATGGTGGCGATGGCGTCGGCGCAGATGCCCTGGTGCGACTGCGGGTGGCGGGCGCGCAGGTGCAGGTTGCCGCTATCCATCAACATCGGGCCGGCGTCCGGGTCACGCGGCGGGGCGGAGGACGCGGTGTAGCTCATCATCTCGCAGCCGCCGCCGATCACCAGGTCTTCCATGCCCGACATGATCTGGGCCGCCGCCAGGTTCACTGCCGTGATGCCGGAGCCACAGTAGCGGTCGAGGGTGACGCCGGAGGCCTTGATGTCGAAGCCCGCGTCGAGGGCGGCCATGCGGCCCATGTCGCCGCCCTGCTTGCCGCGCTGGGACGAGGTGCCCCAGATAACGTCATCGACTTCGGCGGTGTTGAGGCCGTTGCGCTCGGCGAGCGCGGCCAAAACCGTGCGGCCCAGGTGCTGGGGGTGCAGGTCGGCGAGCGCGCCCTTGCCGACCTTGCCGATGCCGCGGGGCGTGCGGACGGCGTCGATGATGAAGGCTTCGGACATCTGTGTTCTCCCGACAGGGTCTGGTTGTTCAGGGGAGTCCTACGCCCCTGCCGTAGGGGCGGCCAAGCCTTTCGCGCATCCGAATGAGACCCTTTGCCGCTGAGCGGATTGGCGCGGCTGACCGCGGAGCTCCGGCGCGGCACAAGCGCGGCATGAACTGGACGAAGTTTTGCGCCGCCAAGGCCGATGAATGCGAGCGCCGCGCGGAGACGAGCGGTCATGAACTGGAACTGATGCTGGAGTGGCTGCAGATGGCCCGCGACTGGCGGGAGGCCGCCCGCACCGGCATTAGGCCCCAGCACGACCAATTGCTGACGCGCGCCGACGGCTGACGCCTTTACGCGAGCCACGCGGCAGGCCATTCCTCAGGCCTCGACTCTCTGGGGACTGACGAACATGCGCGGCGTTTGGGGCGGACTTCTGAGCGGAGTCCTTGCGATGGGTCTGGCGGGCGCCGCGGCGGCGCAGGATCGGCCGGACCAGGCGCGGTTCCGGGAGATCTACAAGGAGCTGATCGAGACCAACACGTCGCTGTCCGTGGGCAGTTGCACCGAGGCGGCGGCGAAGATGGGCGCGCGGCTGAAGTCGGCCGGGTTCAAAGACAGCGACCTGACCTATTACGCCGTGCCGGAGCATCCGAAGGACGGCGGCGTGGTGGCGATCCTGCCGGGATCGAGCAAGACGGCCAAGCCGATGCTGCTGCTGGGACACCTGGACGTGGTCGAGGCCAAGCGGGCCGACTGGACACGGGACCCTTTCGTGCTGATCGAGGAGAACGGCTACTTCTACGGCCGCGGCACCTCGGACATGAAGGTGATCGACGCCACCTGGGTCGACATGCTGATGCGCTTCAAGGAGGGCAAGTATCAGCCCAAGCGGACCATCAAGCTGGCGCTCACCTGCGGCGAGGAAACGGTCAACGCGTTCAACGGCGCACAGTGGCTGGCCAAGAACAAGCCGGAGCTGATCGCCGCGGAGTTCGCGCTCAACGAGGGCGGCGGCGGCCGCGCCGACAAGGACGGCAAGCTGCAGACACAGGGCCTGCAGGTCGGCGAGAAGGTGGTCCAGCAGTTCCGCATGGAGACCACCAACCCCGGCGGCCACTCCTCCGTACCGATCCGCGACAACGCCATCTACCAGCTCGCCCAGGCGCTGCTGAAGGTGCGGGACTACGAGTTCCCGATGCAGATGAACGACACGACGCGGGCGTTCTTCGAGCGCGGCGGCGCCGGGCGCACCGACGCGCAGGGCCTGGCCATGGTCGCGCTCTCCAAGAACCCGAACGACAAGGCCGCCGAGGCCGAGCTCAACAAGGACCGCGGCTTCCATTCCATGCTGCGCACCACCTGCGTGGCGACCCTGCTGGACGGCGGGCACGCGGAGAACGCCCTGCCCCAACGCGCCGGCGCCAACATCAACTGCCGGATGTTCCCGGGCCGCTCGATGGATGAGACCAAGGCCGCGCTGGAGGCCGCGATCGGCGATCCCGGCGTGAAACTGACCCCGCTGCAGCCGATCCGCGGGCGCCCGACGCCCTCGCCGCTCGACCCGAAGATCCTGGGCCCGATCGAGAAGGTCACGGCCAAGTACTTCCCGGGCGTACCGGTGATCCCGACCATGTCAACCGGCGCGAGCGACGCGATCTACATCACGCCCATCGGCATCCCGACCTATGGCGTGCCGGGCTTCTGGTCCGGACCGGAAGGCTCAGGTGCGCATGGGCTCAACGAGCACATGGCGGTGAAATCCGTCTACGTCGGCCGCGACTACCTCACCGACCTGGTGAAGATGCTGGCCGAGCAGGGCTGAGGCCGACCGGCTTGAAGAAGGCGTGACAACGCCGCCGGCCTTGCGGTCGGCGGCGTTGTGTTGAGCCGCGGGTCGATCAGGCCTGGGGAAGGACCAGCCGACGCCTGCGCCTTCTTGTCGGCCTAGACCGCCGCCGCCCTGCGGCGGCGCAGGCTCGCACCGGCCAGGCCGAAGCCGCCGATCATCAGCGCCCAGGCCGCCGGTTCCGGCACGCCCTGGAAGCGCAGGCCATCGAGGCCCTCCAGGTTCTGCACGCGAGAGGCGCCGTCGGGGCTGACCAGCGAATTGTAGTGGGGGCCGGCGTTGACGTTCATGTCGAAGTAGCCGCCGAAGATCTGATAGACGGCGAAATCGACGTGGCCGCCGCTCACGATGAAGAAGTTCTGCGACAGGAAGAGGCCGAGGTCGCTGGCGTAGTCCTCGACCGTGAACGGCGTGCTGGGCAGGCCGGCGACCCCGGGGTTCTTGAAGATGACGACCTTGGACGCGCCGCCGACGTAGTCATCGTCCAGGCCGTAGATCTTGCCGTAGACCGTGCCATTGACGTTGCCCTCGCTGGGATCGTTGTCGAACCAGAAATTGTAGACCGTGAAGGCGTGCGCCTGGGCCGAGATCGCCAGCGCCGCGGCGGCGGCCGTGAAGAGCAGCTTGAGGTTCATGTCAGCACCCACCCGGAGAAGAATTTCTCGCCAGGATTGTCGGGCCGGCGACGGCGGCGGTCTATTGGCCTAAAGGGCCTAGGACTAAAGTCGTAGACTCTCTTGTGAGGCGAGCATTTCCAGTCCCCAGAACATCCTGATCACCGGCTCTACGCGCGGCATCGGCGCAGCGATCGTGGCGGCTTTCGACGCCCGGCCGGCAAGGGTCGTCGGCCACGGGCGGGCGGACGCGGCGGGGGTGATCGGCGCGGACCTGGCCGAGCCTGGCGCGGCGGACCGGCTGTGGGACGCGGCCCTTGAAGCCCTGGACGGGCGGATCGACGTGCTGGTCAACAACGCCGGCGTCTTCGAGGCCGTCGCGGTCGATGCGCCGGACGCCGAGTGGCAGGCGGCCTGGGGCCGCACGATGCAGATCAACCTGCAGGCCAGCGCCGACCTTTGCCGGCGCGCGATCCTGCACTGGCGCGAGCGCAAGGCGGGCGGCCGGATCGTCAATGTGGCCAGCCGCGCGGCCTATCGCGGTGACTCACCGGCCCACTGGCACTACGCGGCCTCCAAGGCCGGCATGATCGGGATGACCAAGTCGATCGCGCGCGGCTACGCCTCGGAAGGCATCCTGGCCTTCGCCGTCTGTCCGGGCTTCACCATGACCGGGATGGCCGAGGACTATCTGTCGAGCCGGGGCGGCGAAAAGCTGCTGGCCGACATCCCGCTGGGTCGCGTCGCCGAGCCGGCCGAGGTGGCCAACGCCGTGGCCTACCTGGCGCTTGAGGCGCCGCCCTCGATGACCGGCGCGGTCCTCGACATCAACGGCGCCAGTTACGTCCGATAACGGTGGACCACCTTGAGTGGGAAGGGCTCTAGCGTTGTGGCATCTCTGCCGCGCTGACCACAGAACATCGTTAGATTTCAAGCTCGTATTCGTTTTGACAGACGGCCGCCACAATCAAGCGTTGCGGTAGCCCCCTGGCGGGGGCCGGATTCCCTGGTGCGTAGGGGGGCCCCGGCCCGACCGCTGTCATGCCGCCATCGTCCGCCGTCAGAGCGGGCCTGGCGGCCAAGGGAGCGCTGATCTCATGCTATCGACGAAGACTGCTTTCGGCTGCGCCTCGGCGCTGGCGATCACCTGCGCCTGCGGCCAGGCGGCCGCCCAGGCCCAGACGCCGTCCACATCCGCCGCCTCAGCATCGGCGGTTTCCGAACTGATCGTCACCGCCCAGAAGCGCGAGCAGCGGCTGCAGGACGTGCCGGTGGTCGTCACCGTGCTCTCCGACAAGAAGCTGACGGCCAACAACGTCCAGTCGGTGGCCGACCTGGTGACGCTCACGCCGGGCCTGACCTCCACCACGAACGGCACCGAAGGCACGACGATCGCGCGCATCCGCGGTGTCGGCAACGTGGCCGACAACCCCGGCCTGGAGGATGCCGTGGGGCTCTACATCGACGGAGTCTACCGGCCGCGAAACGGCGTCTCGTTCAATGACCTGGGCGAGCTCTCCGACGTGGAAATCCTGAAAGGTCCGCAAGGCACCCTGTTCGGCAAGAATACCATCGCCGGCGTGATCCAGATCACCACCAAGCGGCCCAGCTTCACCTTCGGCGCCCAGGGTGAGGCGACCGTCCAGAACTACGGCGGCTACGGCGGATCGGTCTCGGTGACCGGGCCGGTGCTGGGCGACAAGGTGGCCATCCGGCTGTACGTCGCCGACCGCCAGCGCGACGGCTTCGTGCCGGTGAAGAAGAACCCGGGCACGGACGTCCCCGACCAGAACGACGAGAACGTCTTCACCACCCGCGACCAGCTGCTGATCCAGCCGAACGAGAACTTCGACGTCAATTTCATCGCCGACTATTCGCGCCGCTACGACCACTGCTGCGTGGCGGTCGACTACCTGAACGGCTCGCCGGCGACCGTGCAGAACCTGGTCTTCCCGGGCACCATTCCCAACCCGGTCGATCCCCAGAACAAGACCGCCTTCCTCAACCGCTCGACGGTCGACCACATCGAGGACAAGGGCATCTCGGCGACCGCGCACTGGAAGCCCGACGGGGCCGGCGGCGCGGTGCTGACGTCGATCACGGCCTGGCGCGACAACAAGGAGAACGTCGGCGGCGACACCGACGCCACCTTGGCCGACATCCTGTTCACGACGCCGGACAAGAACTTCACGCGCTTCCGGCAATTCAGCCAGGAGTTCCAGTACGCCGGCCAGACCAAGGCGGTCGATTGGCAGTTCGGCTTCTTCTACTCGAACGAGAAGCTCGACGCCGGCAACTTCGTGGAGAACGGCCCGGCGCTTGGCCCCTACCTCGCCGTGCTGAGCGCCGGCGCCCTGCCGGCCGGCGGCTATCCCGCGGGTCAGGGCGCGATCGACACCTACCACCAGCGCGAACACTCCTACGCCATCTACACCCAGGACGAATTGAAGCTCTCCGACCAGTTCTCGATCATCGGGGGCCTGCGCTACACCTGGGAGCACAAGGACCTGGACTCGCTGTTCACCAACAACGACACGGCGGGCCTCTGCGCGGGCCTGTTGCAGGCGGTGACCGGCAGCCCGGCGCCGGTCCCCTTCTCGGCCTACATCAACTTCTCCAAGGCGACCTTCGGCACGGCGTGCCTGGTCAACCCGGCGTTCAACAACCTGGCCAACAGCCAGAAGCTGGATGAGCGCGCGCTCACCGGCACGCTGAAGGCGCAGTACAAGTTCAACGACGAGAAGATGGTCTATGCCTCCTACTCGAAGGGCAATCTGGTGGGCGGCTTCAACCTGGCCGAGGTGACCCTGCCGTTCGCCGGCGGCGCGCCCAACACCTCGCTGGCGCCGGCCACCGACACCAGCTTCCCCGCCGAATGGGTCAACGCCTGGGAAGCCGGAGCCAAGACCCAGTGGCTCGACCGGCGGCTGAGCCTCAACGCCGCGGTGTTCTACCAGGCCTACCGGAACCACCAGCTGAACGCCTTCACCGGCACCCAGTTCGTGGAGTTCACCATCCCCAACGCGGTCACCAAGGGCGTTGAGCTGGAGGGCTACTGGGCGGCCACGCCGGACCTGACGCTGAACGGCGGGGTGACCTACGCCTACAGCTACTATCCCGACACCGCCAACAACCGGAACGTCCTGCAGGCCCCGGGGTCGAACCTGTTCAACCTGCCGGGCAGCCGGCTGTCCTACGCGCCGCTCTGGTCGGTGGTGGCCGGCGGGTCCTACCGGCATCCGATCACGGAGGGCTGGGACGGCCTGGCGAGCGTGGATGCGAAGTACACCTCCAGCTACCAGGTCGGGTCCGACGAGGATCCGGTGAAGATGCAGCGCGGCTATTCGCTGGTGAACGCCAGCCTGGGCATCGCCAGCCACGACGACCGTCTGTCGCTCACCATCTGGGGGAGCAACCTGTTCAACCAGTTCTACAAGCAGACGGCCTATGACGGCGTGCTTCAGACCTTCTCCAGCCCGCCGGCCCTGAACCCGGGCGAGAACAACTACGACTACTTCCCCGGCGCGCCGCGGTTCTACGGCGCAACGTTGCGCGTGAAGTACTAGGGCGTGCGCGAAGCGGTCGGGCTAGCCGCCCGACCGCTTCAGCAGCGCCGCCAGCTCGTCCTTCCAGAAGACCGCCCAGGTGTGGGTGCCGTGGCCGTGGGTGTCGGGCGTCGCCTGGATCATCACGAACTTCCCGGTCTTCAGCCGCTTGGCCTCACGCTCGGCGATGCGGAGCTCCGGCGGGTTGATGAAGTCGTCGGTGGAATTCACCCAGGTCATCGGCGCGGTGATCTTCTCCAGGTTCGGCGCGGGATCGTAGGTTCGCGAGGCGTCGAGGTAATAG
>Ga0207711_10004811_pt1 | contig 11468 bp, 7 predicted proteins | sample KBSS34metaG_FD_184401 | JGI IMG/M metagenome (GOLD analysis project Ga0207711, IMG submission 184401) | Switchgrass rhizosphere microbial communities from Kellogg Biological Station, Michigan, USA - KBS S3-4 metaG (SPAdes) (version 2) | ecosystem: Host-associated > Plants > Roots > Rhizosphere >...
CCGGCGACCTGCCGAGCGTGAACTCGCTCGATTGCGCGACGTTGTTGCCGACGACGCGGTACGTGTCGTTCATCGGCAGATCGATGTTGCACGGCGACGTGCAGGCCTGCGACCAGCTGGTCGTGCCGGCTGGTCGTCGATAGAGGATCACGATCGACGGCGCAGCCGCCTCCGGACGGCCAGCCTATCGGCGCCGATCGGTGGTAGCATTAGGACCTCATGCCCGGACTCGAACATTACGTCGGCCAGGTGCTCGACGATAAGTACCGCCTCGAAAATCTCCTCGGACAGGGCGGCATGGGCGCGGTGTATCTCGCGACGCACCTCGGCACTGAGCGCTACGTGGCGTTGAAACTGATCTCGCCGCAGTTCATGCGCAACAACGAGTTCGTCGAGCGTTTCAAAAGAGAAGCGCGCGCCGCGGGCCGTTTGCGCCATCCGAACGTAGTCGACGTCACTGACTTTGGTTTTGCGCGAGTGAAAGAAGGCCAGGTCGCTTACCTCGTGATGGAATATCTCGATGGCTGCACGCTCGGCGACGTGCTGGCGGAAGAGCGACGCCTGCCGCTCGAGTGGGTAGCCGACATTATGGAGCAGGTTTGCTCGGCCGTTCACGAAGCGCATCAACAAGGCATCATTCACCGCGACCTGAAGCCCGACAACATCTGGCTCGAACCCAATCGACTCGGCGGTTATCGCGTGAAAGTGCTCGACTTCGGTATCGCGAAACTCGGTACCGCGAGCGACGCGCCGCACGAAGAAAACGCCGCCTCGACCATCATCGACAACGTCTCACAGCTTCGCGCCGCGGCTGCGGCTGACGCCGCCGGCACGGATCTCGAAGTGAACACTCTGCTGCACTCGCCACAACTCACGAAACGATTCAGCACGCAGCACGATGTGAACGCCGAAGAAGACGGCACGTTGCTGTTCGGCGATACGAGAGGAACTGACGGCCCGCATCTCGCGACGACCGTGCCCGGTTCGGCGCTAACACGCGTCGGCGCGATCATGGGCACGCCGCTTTACATGTCGCCGGAGCAGTGTGGCGGCGGTCACGTGGACATGCGCTCCGACATCTACAGTCTCGGCGTGATCGCGTATCAAATGCTCGCCGGTGAGCCGCCGTTCTCGGGGAATACTTCGGCGGTGATGCGCGCGCATCGCGAGCAGTCGCCGCAAAATCTGCGCGAGCGCGCGGCGAAGATTCCGAAACGCGTAGCGGGCGTGGTGATGTCGGCGTTATCGAAGAACCCGGCTGAACGTCCCGCGACGGCGTTTGCATTCGCGAGCTCGTTACGTGGTCAGACGGACGGGATCGGCGCGCTCTATCGACGCGCGTTTTCGCTTTACAGCGAATACTTCCCGAAATTTCTCAAGCTCACCCTGATCGCTCACATTCCGGTGTTCATCACGACGTTTCTGATGAGCGTAATCTTCGTTGCCGATCACTACTCGCATAACAGCAGCCGCGGCGTCAAGATTGCACTCATGTGCGCGATGGTGATCATCGGGTTGGGCCACATAATCGCCTACATGGTTTCAACCTCTGTGATCTCGGGTGTGACGGGAATCATCGTTACGCAACTCACCGCCGCGCCCTTGCGGCCGGTCGAGCTGCGGGTGGCATTTGGAGTTTTGCGAAGACGCTGGCGTGCGTTTTTCCGGACGGTAGTGCGCGTAACGCTACGCATCATTCTCTTTAGTATGTTGCTGATCATTCCCGGCATCATCGTCTCGATCCGTTACTCGCTGTATGCGCCAGTGGTGCTGATCGAAGGGCTGCAAGGCAAGGCCGCGATGAAACGCGCCCGCGCGCTGGCGTCGCGCTCGTGGCGCACGATCATCATCGTCTCGGTGCTGCAGATCATGATTCCGATGATCGTCAGTTTCTTCGTGGGCCGAATCAGGATCGGAATCAATCTGCCGCACGCCACACTCGGAATGAAGCTTTGGCAGCAGGTGCTCGGACTGGCCAACATCTTTGTCGTGCCGCTGATCGCGATCGTGCCGGCGTTGTTGTATTTGAAGATGCGTCAGCTCGGCGGTGAACCGCTGAGTGCGGCACTCGCGCAGATTGAAGAGGGCGAGGGCGAGCGCAGCAAGTGGCAGCAGCGCATGCGCACGCGCCTGAGTTTGCATACACCGACGAGTCACAAGGTCGCGACTCCCGCGAGTCCGTCGCATTCATCGAGTCCGTCGAGTCCCGCGACTCCTTCGCGTCACTGACGAGGAACCTTTTTCGGCCCCCGCTGTCTAAAGCCGTTATGAGCGCCGGGCGAAGGTTTGCAAGGTGGTATGCCGATGCCGATTGGCTGACTCATCTCCTCCTCTTCACGTGTCTCGCAGCAGCAGTCAACTTCGCCGACATCGTGGTGAAGTCAATGCCCGAACCAGTCGCGGCGGTTGACGGCTTTGTGATCATCTCCTGTCGCCTTGGACCACCGATGCCCTTCTATCCGCGGCTCATTGCGTTGCTCTCACTCTTGTTCGCCGTCCTCGGCTTATGCGATCGATCGTCGCTGTTCAAGCTGATTTCAGGCGCGGGAGTAGCGGGCGTGCTGGGCGTTTATGGCTTGTGGTGGCACCAGTCGTACCGTATGTTCGCGGCGGCCGGTATCGACCTGTCGAGCGCCGACCTCAGACACACCGCTTATCTCTATCAGGGCACTCCGCTGGATATTTTCGTTGTCTCGGCAAGCTTTGCCTGCCTGGTGCTGGTGCTTGACCGGCTGGTTAACGGAACGTTCACATCGTTGTACAATTCGAACGACAAGTTGTAGCTCCGATTTCGAAAGTGGGACTGGCGAGTCCCGCAAGCGAAACCACTGCTGCTGGTCTTCCAACCAGAATCGCTGATTTATCAGGGTTTTTGTGCTGGCACGGGCTTTGTTAAGGCCAGAACCGGAGAACTGTATAGTTGCGTGTGAAGTTTATAAGCTGAAGGTAGGCTCCGTTCACTTTGCGCGCGCATCGCCGCTCTCTCAAACTGGCTAGTACAGCTCTCCAATAATTTTTTGAAGTAAAGAAGTTAAGATGGACATCAAGCGACCCCCTAAATCGAAGCTCAAAAAGAAGATTCGCACCGCCGTCATGATCGTGGTCGGACTCGCCGCCATCGGCGGCATCACCTACGGTCTCACGAAGCTCAAACCGGCCGCGCCGACTGTCGATGGATCCACCGTGGTGATCGATACCGTCAAGCGTGGTGAGATGGTGCGTGACGTGCGAGGTAACGGGACGCTGGTGCCCGAAGTGACGCGATGGGTGCCGGCGCCGGCAGAAGGACGAGTGGAAACGATTCCCATCCAGGCCGGCGCGGTTGTTGATGCTTCAACCGTGATAGCCGAACTCTCCAACCCCCAAATGGAGCAACAGGCGACTGACGCTGAGTTTCAGGTCAAAGCTGCCGAAGCCGACGCAGAGAACCTGAAGGTGAAACTCGAAAGCGACACGATGACGCAAAAGTCAGCGATCGCGACAATCAATTCGCAGTACAGCCAGGCGAAAATGCAGTTAGACGCCGACGAATCCCTTGCGAAACAAGGACTCGTCGCCGATCTTACCCTCAAGATCTCGCGCGTTGCAGTGCAGGATCTCGCCAACCGCTTGAAGGTCGAGCAGGAACGGCTCGCGGTTGCTTCCAAGTCGACTAAAGCGCAGCTCAATGCTGCATCTTCGCGGTTACAACAACTTCGAGTCATGGCTAAACTCCGGCGCGATCAGGTGGACGCGTTGAAAGTACGCGCGGGAACGTCGGGCGTGCTGCAACAGGTCTCCGTGCAGGTCGGACAACAGGTAACCCCCGGACTCAACATGGCCCGCGTTGCCGATCCGGCTTCGTTGAAAGCGGTGTTGAGAGTCGCCGAGACGACGATTAAAGACGTGCGTATCGGCCAGACCGTGCTTGTCGATACGCGTAACGGCATTATCCAGGGAACAGTCTCGCGAATCGACCCCGCGGCTCGCGAGGGTACGTTTGAAGTTGACGCGTCGCTGATCGGTCCGTTGCCGCCGAGTGCTCGTCCCGATTTGAGTGTTGACGGCACGATCGAGCTCGAAAGACTGAAAGACGTGTTGAAAGTCGGCCGGCCGGCGTTTGGCCAGGCGAATCAGACGATCGGCATGTTTGTGCTGACGCCTGACGGCAGCGAAGCCGTGCGCACGTCGGTGAGGCTCGGGCGCAACTCGGTCAGCACGATTGAAGTTCTCGAAGGGTTGAAGGAAGGAGATCGCGTCATTATCTCCGACACTTCGGCGCAAGACAGTTACAACAGGATCCGCATCCGCTAACTGAGCCGTCCTAAATCTCAGTTCTGCGGTGTTAATTTTAAGATCGATCACACAGAATCTGTTAAGGAGCGAACAATGAGTTCCAACGGGCAGCCCCTAATCCACCTCGCCGACGTCAAGAAAGTCTTCGAAACAGACGAGGTTGAGACGCACGCGCTCACCGGTATTCACCTCGACATCAAGCAAGGTGAGTATGTTTCTATTGCCGGTCCGTCGGGATGCGGCAAATCTACCCTTCTTTCGATCCTCGGCTTGTTGGACACGCCGTCTGACGGCGAATACGTCCTCAACGGGCACCCGGTCGAAAATCTTTCCCTCTCCGAACGCGCGCGCATCCGCAACCGCGAGGTCGGTTTCATCTTCCAGAGCTTCAACCTGATCGGCGATCTCAACGTTTACGAAAACGTCGAGCTGCCGCTGACCTATCGCGGCATGAGCTCGTCCGAACGGAAGAAACGCACGACCGAAGCGCTCGAGCGCGTCGGCATGGCCCATCGCGCGAAACACTTGCCGAGCCAGCTCTCCGGCGGTCAACAGCAACGCGTCGCAGTCGCGCGCGCAGTCGCCGGACAGCCGAGCATCCTGCTCGCGGACGAGCCGACCGGAAACCTCGACTCGACCAACGGCGAAGCCGTGATGGAACTGCTGCGCGAACTGCATCGCGCCGGCGCCACGATCTGCATGGTGACGCACGATCCCCGTTATGCGCAGCACGCCGATCGCATCGTGCACTTGTTCGACGGCCAGATCGTCGAAGAAGAGCAGGGCGCCGAGCGACGCGAGATCATGGAACGCGAACTGAAAGAAAGCGGATTCGGAGCCATTTCATGATCAGTCTTCGGGGAGTCGAAAAGTTTTTCCCCCACGGTCCGACGAAGACCTACGTGCTCCGCCGGATCAATCTCGACATCAAGCCGGGTGAGTTTGTTTCAATCATGGGTCCGTCCGGAGCAGGGAAGTCGACACTGCTCCACATCCTGGGAATGCACGACCATTCGTGGACCGGCGAGTATTACTTCGACGACGTGCCGGTCCATCAGCTCGATGCGAAGAAACGCGCGGCGCTGCGCAATCGAAACATCGGGTTTGTTTTTCAGAGTTATCACCTGCTGGACGATCAAACCGTTTTCGAAAACCTCGAGCTGCCGCTTTCCTATCGCGACGTGAGCAAGAAAGATCGGCAATCGATCGTTTGCGACACGCTCGATCGGTTCCAGATGGTCGGAAAGAAAGATCTTTTCCCAACGCAGTTGTCGGGTGGTCAACAACAGCTCGTCGGCATCGCGCGCGCAGTGGTTGCGAGTCCGCGAATCATCCTGGCTGACGAGCCGACCGGCAATCTGCATTCGGCCCAGGGCAAAGAGATCATGGACATGTTCAAGCGCCTCAACGACGAAGGCACCACGATCGTTCAGGTGACGCACTCGGAAGTCAACGCCGGGTACGGCAACCGGGTCGTGCAGCTTGAAGATGGCTGGATCGTTAATGCTGAGAGTCAGGCGGGTTACGCCTGAGACCGGCGAAAAAGTTTCCTAACCCTGTAGTTGCTCAAAGCAAGTAGTCCTTCGAACGAACCCAGTCAGTTCGTTGACGTCACTCGTCTGCCTGCGGGCAAGGAGAAACTATGGACGGCTTCCTGAACGACATTCGTTACGCCATCCGCAACCTCATCAAGCGTCCGGCATTCACCGTCATAGCAGCAATCACACTAGCGCTCGGCATTGGCGCCAACACCGCGATCTTCAGTTCGGTGTACGCGCTTTTGCTTAAGCCGTTGCCGTTTCCCGAACTCGATCGCCTCGTCGCCGTTTGGGATTCATACCCGAGTCGCGGTGTGAAACGTAACGAAGTGTCGATGGCCAACTACCTCGACTGGCGAGCGCAAAATCAGTCGTTCGAACACCTCGCGCTTTATAGCTGGTGGAGCGCAAACCTCACGGCCGTGGATCCGCCCGAGCGTATTCAGGGAATGCTGATAACGGCGAATTTTTTCGACGCGCTTGGCGTCAAGCCCGTGATGGGGCGGAACTTCACCGAAGAGGAGCATCAACCCGGCAAAGACGAAGTCGCCATCCTTACTCACAGCCTGTGGCAACGACGCTTCGGCGGTGATCCAAACATCGTCGGCAAGACGGTCACGCTCTCAGGTTATGTATGCACCGTCGTCGGGGTGATGCCGGAAAATTTCAATTACCCGGCGAACGCCGAGGTCTACAGTCCGTTCACGATCACCCCCGCGGTTGGTGAGAGGCGCGGGTACCACTCGCATTATGCGATCGGACGTTTGAAACCCGGAGTGTCAATCCAGAGCGCGCAGGCGGATATCGATAACATAACGGCCCGACTCGAACAACAGTATCCCCTGACCAACACGGGCGTTCGCGCGACAGTCTTTCCGATCGTTGCTGACACGGTGCGCAAATACGATACCGGCATCTGGATTGGAATGGCTGCGGTCGGCTTCGTTTTGCTGATTGCTTGCGCGAACGTCGCAAACCTGATGCTCGCACGCGCAAGTGGACGACAGAAAGAGATCGCGTTGCGGGCAGCTTTAGGCGCGAGCCGCTGGCGCATCATTCGCCAACTGCTGACCGAGAGTTCGATTGTCGCGCTGTTTGGTGGCGCTTTGGGAATCCTCGTCGCGCTCTGGGGCATTGATGCGTTGCGAGTTGCGAACCCCGGCGACGCCGCAAAGTTTGCTCCCGGATGGAACCACCTCGGAATCAACCTCACAGTGCTGGTCTTTACCGTAGTGCTCTCACTGCTCAGCGGTCTGTTGTTTGGCCTCGCGCCGGCGCTGCAAGTCTCGAAACCGGATCTCAACTCAACGCTGAAGGACAGCAACCGGCAGTCTTCCGGCCGCTCACATTGGCTGCGAAGTTCCCTCGTCGTGCTGGAAGTCGCCCTGTCGCTGGTACTGCTCGTCGGCGCCGGTCTGTTCTTTCGCAGCTTTATGACGTTGTTCAAAACCGATCCGGGTTTCAATCCCGACAACCTCTTGACGGTGAACCTCATTTTGTCGACTGAGAACGCGAAGTATAGGGAGCAGGCACAGCGTGTTGCCTTTTATAACGACCTGATCCAGCGCGTCAAAGCGATGCCGGGCGTCGAGTCGGCCGCGGTTGTGAACCATCTCCCGCTTGGCGGCTCCAACTCATCCGTGACTTTTATGATTGAAGGCGCGCCGAAGGCCAAGCTCGGGGACAACATCGGGCGGTATCGCGTGGTTACTCCCGATTACTTCACGACGATGCAGATTCCCATCCTCGCGGGGCGAGCGTTTACGGATCAGGACAAAGCCGGCGGGGCGCGGGTCGTCATCATCAACGAGACGCTCGCGCGGAAGTACTGGCCCGGACAGGACGCGATCGGCAAACGCATGCGCATTGACGATCCACAGAAGGACACGCCGTGGCTCGAAGTCGTCGGCGTGAGCAAAGACGTCAGGCATGACCTGCTTGAAGAGGTCACACCTGATTACTACATACCTTTTGCGCAGGATGCCTGGAGTGCAATGGTGCTCGTAGCGAGAACCACGGTTGATCCGGCGTCGCTCGCGGGCTCAATCCGGCAGGAAGTGTGGGCCATCGACAAGGACCAGCCGGTGTTTGACGTGCGCACGATGCAGGAAGTGCGTTCGGTGTCGGTAGGGCTCCAGAAATTCAATTCGGCGATGATCGGAATCTTCGCAGTGGTGGCGCTGTTGCTGGCGACGGTCGGGATCTACGGCGTGATGGCTTTTGCAGTCACGCAACGCACGCAGGAGATCGGGATTCGCATGGCGCTCGGCGCGCGCGCGCCGGACGTGTTGAAGCTCGTCGTTTTAAACGGAATGAGACTCGCCCTCCTCGGTTTGGCGATCGGCCTCGTCGCGTCGTGGGGATTGACTCGTTTCATCTCCACGTTGCTGTACGGCGTGAAGCCGACCGATCCGCTGACGTTCACCCTCGTGTCGCTCTGTCTGTTAGCCGCGGCGTTTCTCGCCTGTTACCTGCCGGCGCGTCGCGCGACGAAAGTCGATCCATTGGAAGCACTACGTTACGAGTAATCATCATGGAATCACTGCTCAAGGATTTGAAATACGGTTTTCGCGGACTGCTGAAACGCAAAGGGTTCGCGGCGATTGCGGTGCTCACGCTTGCTCTCGGCATCGGCGCCAACACGGCCATCTTCACGCTCGTGAACGCCGTGATGTTGAAGTCGTTGCCTGTCAGCCATCCTGAACAGCTCGTGTTGTTCAGTGAAACCACAGGCGAGGGAACTTCCGTTCACGACAGTCCGATGACCGGTGAATGGAAGCGCTTTTCCTACGCTTCGTATCTTTACTTCCGTGATCACAACCAGTCGTTTCAGGACATTACCGCCTTCCGCAGTGGTGAGAGCCGGTTGAGCGTGCGACGTGCTGGAACTCAGGGCGCGGCCGCAACGCGCGCGTCGGGACACCTGGTTGCCGGTAACTACTTTTCGCTCGTCGGTGTGAAGGCCTTGCGGGGTCGTTTGATCACACCTGACGACGACAAGCCGAATGCGCCGCCGGCAGCGGTGATCAGCTATCGCTACTGGGAACAGGAGCTAAATCGGGATCCCTCAGTCGTGGGCCAAACTTTTGTTCTCAACGGCGCCAACTTCACCGTTGTGGGCATCGCGCCACAAGAGTTCTTTGGCGTGCGCGTGCGCAGGCCGCCGGACTTCTGGCTGCCGCTGGCGTTTCATCCGCAAGTGGAGCTGCGCAAGTCTTTTCTCGACGACAACCATGTTTCTTTCCTGATGCTACTCGGCCGGCTCAAGTCCGGCGTATCGATTAACCAGGCGCAGGCCGGCGTCAATTTGCAGTTGCAGCAATTCCTCACCGAATTAGCCGGCAGCGAGCTCACCGAAGAACGGCAACGCGGCATTCAAAACACGTACATCAAGCTCGCCGAAGGCTTTGGCGGTATTTCCAACTTGCGGCTGATGTACTCGAAGCCGTTGCACATGTTGATGGCGGTGGTCGGCATGGTCCTGCTCATCGCGTGCGCGAATGTCGGGAGTTTGCTGTTAGCGCGCGCGACGGCGCGAAAAGCGGAGATCTCGTTGCGCATGGCGCTGGGCGCGAGTCGCTGGCGTATCGTTCGCCAACTGCTGACTGAGAGCATGTTGCTCGCGGCGGTCGGCGGCATTTTCGGCGTGCTGTTGGCGCAGTGGGGCGTAACGATTCTCGTCAACCTCGTAGCGAAAGAAACACCGCTCGACACGCGTCCGGACTCAGGCGTGCTGGCGTTCACCGTCGGCGTTTCAATCGTGGCGGGACTGTTGTTTGGGCTTGTGCCGGCAGTGCGTGCGAGCAAAACCAATCTCGCGGGTGCGATGAAAGAGAAGACGCGCACGGGCAGCAGGCTCTGGCGCTGGAATCTCTCGTCCGCGATGGTCGTCTTGCAGGTCGGACTCTCGATGGTCCTCTTGACCGGCGCCGGCCTGTTCGCCCGCAGTCTTTTGAATCTCCAGAGAGAGAAAGTCGGGTTCGATCAGTCCAACACGCTGCTCGTCGACATCGATCCGCGGCTTGCCGGATACAAACCGGCAGAGCTGCCGTCGCTCTATCAACAGATCTTCGAGCGACTCGGCAATCTGCCGAACGTGCGCTCCGTCTCGATGGCGACCTACTCGCCGATGAGCGGCAGTCATCGTGGCAGCAGCATTCGGGTGCCGAGTTACACGCCTCAGCCTGACGAAGATGTGGTCGTCGAAGACGTGCTCGCCGGTCCAAAGTATGCAGAGACTCTCGGCATACCGCTGTTGCGAGGACGAGATCTGGGAATTCGCGACACTGTGTCAGCGCCGCGTGTCGCTCTCGTCAACGAAGCCTTCGCCAATAAGTACTTCAAAGACCAGAATCCGGTCGGCCGCAACTTCACTTTTGACGACGAGACTGACAACGGACAGATGCTCGAGATCATCGGCGTTGTCGGCGACGTCAAAACCGAGGACGCGCGCGAGAACCAGGAACCGGCAGTCTATCGACCCATCCTGCAGATTGCCGACGAAGCCGCCTACTCCGTCAACATTCAGATCCGCACCGCCGGCGATCCCAACTCCTTCGCGCAGTCCGTGCGGCAAACGATCAATGGCATTGACGACAAGATTCCGATCTTCGGCGTGACCACGCTCGAAGAGCAGGTACAGAACACTCTGAAACAAGACCGTCTGATCGCGCAGCTCGTGAGTTTCTTCGGCGCCCTCGCGTTGATCCTCGCGTGCATCGGGTTGTACGGCGTAATGGCCCACGGCGTGGTGCGTCGCACCAACGAGATCGGAATCCGCATGGCGCTCGGCGCTCGCGGCGGCAACATCGCGTGGATGATTTTGCGCGAGACGCTGGTGCTGGTCGTGATCGGACTGGTGATTGGCATACCGACCGCGATGTTTGCAGCGCGGTTTATCTCGTCGCAGTTGTTTGGCCTGAATCCGACCGATCCCGCGGCCCTGATCGGCGCGGCGGTGCTGTTGACGCTGGTGGCTTTGATTGCGGGTTACGTGCCGGCGCGTCGCGCCTCGCGTGTGAACCCCTTAAACGCGTTGAGGTACGAATAATGGAAAGCGTAATCAAAGATCTTCGCTTTGCGTTTCGTGCGCTGCTCAAGCGCCCGGCCTTTACGGTGATTGCCCTCATTGCGCTCGCTCTCGGTATCGGAGCGAACACCGCGATCTTCAGTCTGGTGAACGCTGTCGTCCTGCAGCCGCTTCCGTATCCCGAATCCGATCGGCTCGTGTGGGTTTACGGAAACATTCGCAACGGCGGCAGTCGCGCGAGTGTCTCGCCGCCCGACTTTCTCGACTATCGCAAGCAGAACCAAATGTTCGAACAGTTTGGCGCGTCGGGCACGATGCCGCTTCCCGCGACGCTGACCGGTGGCGGCGAGCCGGAACGTCTTCAGGCGTCAAGTGTCACCGGAAACTACTTTGAAATGTTTCGTACCGCGCCTGCTCTCGGCCGCGGCTTCACACTCGATAACGAAAAGCCCGGACAGGACCAGGTGACCGTACTCAGCCACGCTCTGTGGCAGAGACGCTTCGGAGGCGATCCGTCGATCGTCAACAAAACGATCGTGCTCAACGGTAAAGCTTGCGAAGTGATCGGCGTGATGGGTGAAGGTGTGACGCTGCCACAAGCCGCCGACCTGTGGCTGCCGATGAAC
>Ga0207711_10004813_pt1 | contig 11468 bp, 8 predicted proteins | sample KBSS34metaG_FD_184401 | JGI IMG/M metagenome (GOLD analysis project Ga0207711, IMG submission 184401) | Switchgrass rhizosphere microbial communities from Kellogg Biological Station, Michigan, USA - KBS S3-4 metaG (SPAdes) (version 2) | ecosystem: Host-associated > Plants > Roots > Rhizosphere >...
GCGGCAGCGGATCGTCGGCAAGCGGCGCATCTACAACCAGTGGGTCAACAACCAGACGCTGGAGGACTACGCGCTGCGCTTTACCGCGCGGCGCGCGCGCGTCTGGTCGCCTGCCTGGGTGGCGAACACCGCCATCGGCTCGATCGCGTTCCTGGCGTGCGAGGCGATCGGCGCCACGGTGACGCTGAACTACGGCTTTGCGAGCATGGCGGCCGCCCTGGCGATGGCGGCGGCGATCTTCCTGATCTCAGGCATCCCGATCTGCTACTACGGCGCCCGCTACGGCGTCGACATGGACCTGCTGACCCGCGGCTCGGGCTTCGGCTATCTCGGCTCGACCATCACTTCGGCGGTCTACGCCAGCTTCACCTTCATCCTCTTCGCGATCGAAGCGGTGATCCTGTCGGCCGCGCTGCACTTGTGCTTCGGCATACCGCTGCCGATCGGGCACATCATCAGCGCGCTCGTCGTCATCCCGATCGCCGGCTATGGCTTCCGCCGGATCAGCCGCTGGCAAAACTGGACGCAGCCGGTGTGGCTGCTGCTCCAGCTGGCGCCGCTGCTGTTCCTGGCCCAGGCCGGCCCGAACGCGTTGGCGCTGTGGCAGGGGTATCCCGGCACGCTCGACACAGCGCCGCTCGCCAGCTTCGGAGCGGCCTTGGCGGTGTTCCTTTCGCTGCTTCCGCAGATCGGCGAGCAGGTGGACTACCTGCGGTTTCTGCCGGAGAAGGAGCGGGTCGGCGCGCGCCGCTGGTGGGCGGCCCTGCTGCTGACCGGCCCGGGCTGGATCATCATCGGGGCGCTGAAGATCCTGATCGGCTCGTTCCTGGCGGTGACCGCCGTGTCGCGCGGCATGAACATCGGCGACGCGGCCAATCCGACGACGCAGTATTTCCTCACCTTCTCGGTGCTGCTGACCTCCCCGGCGGCGGCGGTGGTGCTGACGGGCGTGTTCGTGGCGCTGTGCCAGACCAAGATCAACGTCACCAACGCCTATGCCGGCTCGATCGCCAGTTCGAACTTCTTCTCGCGGCTCACCCACCGCCACCCCGGTCGCGTGGTCTGGCTGGTGTTCAACACCCTGATCGCGCTGATGCTGATGGAAAGCGGCATCCAGACCGTGGTGGAACGGGTGCTGGCGCTCTACAGCAATTTCGCGGTTGCCTGGTTCGGCGCGGTGATCGCCGATCTGATCATGTCCAAGCCGCTGGGTCTCAGCCCGCCGGGCATCGAGTTCCGCCGCGCCTACCTGCACGACATCAACCCGGTCGGCGTGGGGGCGATGCTGGGCTCGCTGCTGTGTTCGACCTCGTGCTTCGCGGGCCTGCTGGGACCGACCGCACGCATGTTCTCGCCGTTGATCGGGTTGGGCGTTGCCTTCGCGCTGGCGCCGCTGATCGCTTGGGTGACGAAGGGCCGCTACTACATGGCGCGCCGGCCCGAGGACATGGGCGAGGCCGAATGCGCATGCTCGGTGTGCCAGAACAGCTTCGAGGCGCCCGACATGGCGACGTGCCCCGTCTATGAAGGGGCGATCTGTTCGCTGTGCTGCACGCTGGAGGCGCGCTGCCACGATGCGTGCAAGGAGCGGAGCACCGCCATCCAGCACGTCGCCATGACCGCGCGCCGGCTGATTCCGGCGCCGCTCACGACCGAATCGTGGACCCGCATCGTCCGCTTCGTGCTCGCCTATTCGGTCACGCTGGCGATCATCGGCATCGTCTTGCTGCTGATCTTCTACCAGCGGCTGGGGATGGGCGATCATCCGGCGATGCTGGAGGAAGTGATCGGCTCGGTCTTCGTGGGCTTCGCCGCCGCCGCCGCATTCGCGGTGTGGTACTTCGTTCTCGCCCGCGAAAGCCAGAACGCGGCCGAGGAGGAAACCGAACGCCAGACCCAGATGCTGATGGACGAGATCGAGGCGCACGCCCGCACCGATGCCGAGCTGCAGCGCGCCAAGGACGCCGCTGTCGCCGCCAACCTCGCCAAGAGCCGCTACATCGTCGGCGTCAGCCACGAAATTCGGAGCCCGCTCAACACCATATCGGGCTATGCGCAGCTGCTGGAGGGCGAGCAGGAGCGTCACGTCGCCGACGCCATCCGCGTGATCCGGCGCAGCGCCACGCACTTGTCCGATCTCGTCGACGGGCTGGTGGATGTCTCGCGGATCGAGAACGGCTCGGTCCGCATCGCGCGCGAGCGGATCAACTTGTCCGAACTGCTCGACCAGATCGTCGACATGTTCCGCGTCCAGGCCGCCGCGCGCGGCATCGAGTTCGAGCATACGCGGCCCGCGAACCTGCCCGAATGGGTCTACACCGACGAGAAGCGGCTGCGGCAGATCCTCATCAACCTGATCTCGAACGCGATCAAATATACGCCGTCCGGATCGGCAGGGCTGGCCGTGCTGTGGCGCAATCCGGTGGCCGAGTTCGTCGTGCGCGACACGGGCGTCGGGATCGCGCCCGAGCATATCGACCGTATCTTCGAGCCGTTCGAGCGGCTGGAGACGATGCGCGGGCAGCCCGGCGTCGGGCTGGGGCTGACGATCACGCGCCTGCTGGTCGACATCATGGGCGGGCAGCTGACGGTGGATAGCGCGCCGGGCCGGGGCAGCAGCTTTCGCGTCAAGATGTTCTTCTCCGAGGCGCCGCCGCGCGAGGACCGCCGCGCGCCCGACCCCCGCAGCCGTCGCTATGCCGGAGCGCGTCGCCACATCCTGATCGCGGACGACGACACCGCCCATCTGGACCTGATGCGTGACCTGCTGACGCCGATCGGCTTCGACCTCGACTTCGCGGCCGACGGAGAGGCGGCGATCGAGGCCTTCCGCCGCCGGCCACCGGACCTCGTCATCCTCGACATCGCGATGCCGGTCCTGAATGGCTGGGACGCGGCGGGCCGCATCCGCGCCGAGCTCAGCGAGGACGTGCCGATCCTGATGGTCTCGGCCAATGTCCACGACTTCCAGCGGCTGCGCCTGCCGGACGACCCGCACGACGACTACCTCCTGAAGCCTTACGAGATATCCGTCCTGCTGGATCGGATCGGCGTGCTTCTCGACCTGGAATGGACGTCTCCTCAGGGGGCTCAGGCATGAGCGTTCCGATGATCCTCGTGGTCGACGACGACGACGACGCGCGGGCCTTGCTGGTCAAGGTCATCGAGGCGGACGGACTGTCGGCACGGGCCGCGGCCAGCGGCGAGGACGCGTTGGCCCGCATTGCCGAGGGGCTGCCCGACCTCATCCTGCTGGACGCGATGATGCCCGGGATGGACGGCTTCGAGACGTGCCGCCGGATCAAGGCCTCGAACCGGGCGGCGCATGTCCCCGTGATCTTCATGACGGGGCTCGCCGAAACCGAGCATGTGGTGCGCGGCCTCGCGGTGGGCGGCGTCGACTACGTGACCAAGCCGCTCAAGCTGGCGGAGCTGATGGCGCGCGTCCACGTCCATCTGGGCAATGCGAACAAGACTCGCAGCGCCTTGAGCGCGCTCGACAGCCTGGGCGGCAAGCTGCTCGCCTGCGACGCGGAAGGGGGCGTGCGCTGGACCACGGCGGAGGCGCAGCGCCTGCTCGACGCACTGGACGGCGAGACGCTGGCGCTGCTGCGGACAGAGCTGTGGGGGCAGGTTCGCCAGGGCCAGCCGACCACGCTGCCGGCGACAACGCACAACCTGGCGATCCGCTATCTCGGTGCCGCTTCGCCCGACGAACACTTGTTCAGCATCAGCCGCTCGTTCGACGGCGGAGAGGCCCAGATGCTTCAGCACGAGTTGTCGCTCACCCCGCGCGAGGCCGATGTCCTGCTGTGGACCGCGCGCGGCAAGTCCAACAAGGACATGAGCGAGATCCTGAACATCAGCGCGCGGACGGTGAACAAGCACCTCGACCACGTCTTCGTGAAGCTGGGCGTCGAAAACCGCGCCGCTGCCGCCGCCATGGCCACGCGCGTCCTCGCGCGCTACGAGTGAGGGACACGGATGCGCCGTCTTGGCCGCGTCGGCGGCGGCGCGGCTCGCGGTGTCGACGATTTATGCCGTCGCGTCGAATATGACCGGCGTGGCGCGGTGATCTTCGGCGCGGGCGGCGAAATAGGTTTCGGGTAGTAGCTCAAAATCATCGATGCCAATATTGATGAGGAGGCTGAGCCTGCTTTTGGCCCCGATATTTCCGCCGCTCGCGTGGAGCGTTTCCGCCGGGTGGGCAAGGGCCCATCCCGCGGGAATGACAGCGGCGACCTCTTCCCAGGTTTCGCCGTCGGGGATTTCGATTTCGCTGCGCTGACGGTCATGATCCCGATCGAAGAAGCCGGTGGGATACTTCCGGCCCCAGCGATTGGAGCGCAGCACGTACCTGAGCGGCCCCATGTCTTCGTGAACGTCGTCCAGCGCGACCCAGACGTTCAGGGCCGGTCCCTTCAATATTCTTTCGAGATAGTGACCATCCTGATGCCAGCCCACGATCGTGGCCGTGCTGTCTGGTGATGGATACTTCTTGAGGATCATCGCGGACCAGACCTTGAGGCGCTTGGCCCCGGAGATATCGGCCGCCCATTGCGCGATCCTCGGATTGCGCAGTACCTCGGCGATGACGTTGTCGGCATCCTGCGGGAACTGCGCTTCGATATAGGCGGGGTGATTGGCGACGTCCGGGCCGCCCGAGTTGTTCCGAGGCGCGACTCCGGTTTCGTAGACGCCGGCCAGCACGCGCTCGGCATGTTCGCGGACGTTCGCCACTTCTTCCGGGCACAACAGGGGGCCAGGAGAGATCGCAAATCCATGTTCGCTGAAGTCGTACTTCGCTGAATTCTCGGTGGCCGTCCTGGCAAGTTGCCCGACTTGGGTGTCCGTTTGCATACTATATCCCTCTTATTATTATGCGACGTGCTGGTGAAGCTCGGCGGCGCTCGACTGAAAAGTGAGGCCGATCAAGTTGCCTTCGGCGCGCCACGCTTCCAGGATCTCCCAGAACTTCCGCGCACCGCCGCCATAGGAATCGGAGAAAAACCCGGTCGCCTTTTTGGTGTTGCCCTCGTTATTGAAGAATCCCGGGGTACATTCGGACCAGAACCGCTCGGCATTGCGGGCATTGGCGCGGAAATCGGCCAGAAACGCCTCGACCGCTGTGGCAGTCGGCTCGACCACCGCGGCGCGTTTCTTCTCGGCTTCTGCGAGGATGTAGCTGATGTGGTTGATCTGGTGGGTTATGCCGAACATCAGGTTGAGCGAAGCCCCAGACTGTGTCCGCCCGATCAGGAAGCAGTTCGGGAAGCCGTCGATTGCGACGCCGTAGAACGTGCGCAAGCCGTCGGCCCAGTATTCCGAGAGTTTGCGCCCGCCGCGGCCGACGATGTCATAACCCGCGCGTTCCACGTAAGAGGTTTCGGATTCGAACCCGGTAGAGAAGATCAGGCAGTCGATCTCATACTCGCGGCCATTGGTCACCACGCCGCGCTCGGTCAGACGATCCACGCCATTGCCGTTGGTGTCGACCAGATGGACGTTGGGCCGGTTGAAGGTTTGCAGGTAGCTGTCGTGGAAGGTCGGGCGTTTGCAGAACTGACGGTACCAAGGCTTCAGTGCCTCTGCTGTCTTTCCGTCCTTGACGATCTCCGCGACCTGGGCGCGAATGCGGTTCATGTTCTGATAGTCGTAGAGCTCGAGCAGCTGGCCGCGCTCCTTGCCGGTCAGCGGGCGGCCAAGCTTTTGGGCGGCCGCCTTCAGCGCCGGTCCCATCGCCTTGCGGTAGAGCTTGGTCCAGCCATCGTTGACAAGATCGACCTCGACGTCCTCGTAGCCCTCAAGAACCGAGTTGAAGTTGGTCATGCGATCCCACTGCCATCCCGGTTCCAGCGAGGCCCACCAATCCGGATCGGTTGGCGTGTTGACGCGCAGATCGACGCAGCAGGGCGTGCGCTGGAACACGTAGAGCTCTTTCGCCCAGTCGCCCAAGTGAGGGATGCACTGCACCGCTGTCGCGCCGGTGCCGATGATGCCCACGCGCTTGTCCTGCAATTTCGTCAGGTCGCCGGTGGTATCGCCCCCGGTGTAGCTGTAGTCCCAACGGCAGGTATGAAACGTGTGCCCGCGATAATCGTGGATCCCTGCGATTCCGGGCAGCTTCGGTCTGCTGATCGGACCGCTTGCCATGATGACGAATTGCGCCCTGAATCGATCTCCCCGATCGGTCGCAACTGTCCACTTGCCGGTCGCCTCGTCCCATTCGAGACCCGTGACTGCCGTCTGGAACAAGGCGTTCTTGCGCAGATGGTACTTGTCGGCGATACGGTTGGCTTGCGCCAGGATCTCGGGCTGGAACGCATATTTGCTTTGAAGCGTCGTGCCCGTGTCTTCCACCATCGGCACATAGACGTAGCTTTCGGTATCGCAGGCCGCGCCGGGATAGCGGTTCCAGTACCAGGTTCCGCCGACGTCGCTCGCCGTATCGACAATACGAAAGTCGTCCATGCCCATCTTGCGCAGTTGCGCTGCCATGACGAGAGAGCCGAACCCGGCACCGACTAACGCAATTTTGACCTCGTCGAACACAGGATCGCGAGCAAATTCCTTGGTAGAATAAGGATCCTCGGAAAAATGGGAGAAATCGTCTTTTATTCTAATGTAGGTGCGATCGCCATGTTTGAGGCGTTTATCACGCTCCTCGATATATTTGGCGTGTAGCGCGTCGGGATCGAAATCTATCTCGCCAATGATCTCGGCTACGCCAGGTAGAATGTCCATGTTTTTACCTTCCAGTTAGCTCTGCACGGTCAGCTCAAACACTTCATGTGCGTGTGTACGGACGAAGACTCCCGACTGGCTCTGTCGCCGCACCTGACAGCGGCTGGGCAGTCACGGGCCTTGATTGGGGGCCGGGATCAACTCCAGATGGATGGCCATCCTGTGTCTTCCCTGGCCTCAGGCGATGGAATGATAATGCTCGTAGTTCGCTCACGGACAGGCGCTCAGGTGTCCGGGAACAGCAGGCGGTTGTTGTCGATGAAGAACCGCTGGTCGTAACCGGCAGGCAGCTTGTTGAGATGCTTGCTAAACTTGCCGATGGGATCGCGACTCCCTTCCAGATGCGGATAGTCGGTGCTGAACACCCACACGTCTTCAAGCCCGTAGCGGTCGATGATGCGCGGCAAGTCCTCGTGCCAGAACGGCGTTACGCGCACGTTGCGCTTCAGGAACTCGCTCGGCTTCATCTCATAGGTGACGCCGACTTTCGCCATGAAGTCGGTCCAGGCATCCATGCGTTCAGCCGCGGCGCCGACCCATTCGGCACTCGCTTCGATGATGCCGAAGCGCAGGCGCGGGAAGCGCTCGAACACCTTGCCCATCACCATCGTCTGCAGGAACACTTCCGGGCCGACGTGCGCGACGAGCATGAAATAGGGGCTGATCGCCTCCTCGCCGCCCCCGCGCTCTGCAGGCTTGCGCCTGAGAGTTTCGGAATCACCCCAGCCGAACTCCGGGAACATCTCGTCGCCAGGGTTGCGGCAGGACAACAGCCCCGCGGCACCCAAGTGCAGGGTGGCCGGCACGTTGGCTTCTTGCAGACGTGCCCAGAACGGGTCCCACAGGGAGTGCGCGGGCGAGACGCCGGCCGGCGGGCGATGGCAAGGAAGCGTCACGCCCAGAGCGCCCGCCTTGAGCACGCGATCGAGTTCGGCAATCGCCCAGTCGGCATTCGACATGTTGATCTGCGCCACGGCGCGAGCCCGGCCGCCGGCCTTTCTGGTCCAGTCGATGGCGAAGTCGTTGTAGACACGGCAGGCCCGGCGCGCTGCATCCGAATCGATGCGCAACTCACCCGAGCCGGTGTTCGGGAAAACGAGTTGTGCCTTTACGCCCATCAGTTCGAGGGCTTCCTTACGGTCGGCCGGATCGTAGGCGCCGAGTGCGCACAGCCCCTTTGTTGACCATAACTCGCTCCGGTTCGTGGCAATAGCCTCGGCAAACTCAGGCGTTTCGACCTGATGTTTGTAGAAATCCTGCCCAAGCGCACCGCCGATTTCCCGCGCGAAATCGCGCAAGTCGTCGGGCTCCATATAGACATGGCCGTCAGCGTCCAACAACTCACCGTGGAATTTTTCTGCCACTGCCGTCGACATCGTTTGTCTCCTTAACCAATAAATTGTCGAAATCTCTGGTCACCTGCTTTGGTGAAGCGGCGGAGACGTTCGGGGGCGACGATGTGATCGTCTGCGCTGCGATCACGAGATCTTTCCTGATCATCCAGAACCCTCTTCTAATCCGTCATCATCTGATTTGACGATTGCGTCAAAATCTCGATCCCGCTTTGATCTGACGCAAATTTCCAGACCTGGGTGAGGAGCCGTGAAAATGCCCCGGCGGCGGGTCGTTCAGGATGCGTACGACTGCATGGGCCGCAGGCGGAGCAAGATTGTGCCGGGTGGAATTTGCGTCCCAACGGCAATCGGGGGAACGGCCGAAATCGCCGACAAGGGCAAGGGCGTTCGAGCGCGAACCAGTGGACCGCCGTACATCGACGGACTTCTGCGCAAGACGCCGGCATGTCGTGCCAGGCGGAGTTCGACCGTCCCTTCAGCGGATGATCGCGATGCTTGTGGCCGGCTGACCACGGTGGCTTCGCCGCGACTTCCGCCGATTTTCGAAATTTGCGTTAGATCAAAGAAGGAGGACGACTTTTGACGCAATCGTCAATTCGCATAATCGATAGGAAGAGGACCCCGGATGATTAGGGACGATCTGGCGATCGCCAGTGTGGACGATCACGTTGTCGACGCCCCCAACGATGTTGATCAGCATGTGCCGGCGAGAGACTGGTCGCTGCTCTGGCGGACAAAGCCGGCGTCATGATGGATGTCGGGCTTTCTGAGGCCATGGCGCGGTTCGGCGCGCCCCGCTCTGATGGCTTCGCCCTGGCACTATCGCGATAGAATCCCTGATAACCCGTAAAACCTTAACGGCTTTTCTTATGCGCATCTATAAGGAGACAGAATCGTGACCAATGTGTCCAGTAGTCCAGGGGCCTTGGCAAAGAAGCCGGACCATGTCCCCGATAATCTCGTCTTTGACTTCGACATGTTCGAAGATCCCCGGATCAAGGATGATGTGCAGCTTGGATATATGAGCCTGCACCGCGATGCTCCGGATATCTTCTGGTCTCCCCGCGACGGAGGCCGTTGGATGGCGACGCGGTACGAAGATGTGCGGGCGATCGCCACCGATGCCGCCACTTTTTCGAGCAAGGGCCAGACGGCCGGACGTGAGGATGGCGAACTGCAACTGCCGCCGGAAACCATGGATCCTCCGGAGCATTTGCGATACCGGCTTCTTCTGTTGAAGTTCCTTTCTCCCAAGCACCTGAAGCGCCAGCAGGGGTTTGTAAGGGAACTCGCGATCGACCTCATCGACAAGCTGAAGAGGCGGCACAGTTGCGAGTTCCGAAAGGAAATCGCCGTCGTGCTCCCTGTAACCGTATTCATGACGATCATGAAATGGGACACGTCCAGGCTCCACGAGATGGTCAGCTGGGTACCCAACATTACAGACGGCAGGTCTCCTGAAGTTCGTGGCGCGGCTTTCGCCAAAATGAGTGCGTATGTTTCGGAAGTCATTGAAGACCGGATGGCTCATCCGGGAAATGATCCGATCAGCCTGCTCCTCAACTCCGAAGTAGACGGAGTGCGGCTGGACCCCGACCGGGTCAAGGAGATGACTCATCTATTGTTCCTGGCCGGGCTGGACACGGTCACGAACGCGATGACCTTTGCGATGCACTATCTGGCGACCGATCCCGGTCTGCAAGATCGGCTTCGTGCACATCCAGAGGACATCCCCAAGGCAGTGGAAGAGCTTCTGCGCCGTTTTTCCTTCGTCGTTACCTACCGGCGCGTAGCGAAGGACACGGTATTCAAAGGCGTCTTCATGAAGGAAGGTGACCTGATCAACTGTAGCCTGGCGGGTGGCAGTAACGACGCTCGCATCGTCGACAACCCCGCGGTCGTCGACATCGATCGTAAGGGCGCGCCGAACCTGGCATTCAATACCGGGCCACATGCTTGCGTTGGCGCACCTCTCGCCAGAGCCGAACTGCGAATCCTGCTGGAGGAATGGTTGGCGCGCATGCCGAACGTTTCGCTCGCGCCTGCGTACGTAGCCCCAAGGCATACGGGCTCAATCGCCAAGATCGAGCGACTGGACCTCGTTTGGGATTGAGCGTCGCTCCGTCAGCGTGGGTGAAGGCGATGTCCGAGATTGCTGATGCGCCTTTTGCCTCCATCGCGCCGGTGACGGATTTCAGGTTGTGACTTAAGGAGAACAAGAGATGAAACCGTTTGTTTTCAGCGCCGATAGCCATATTCAGGAACCCGATGCGCTCTATGTCGATGGCTTGCCGGCCAGCTTGAAGCGGTATGCGCTGCAGGTGCGCAAGGATGGCGATTATCTCATCGCCGGAACCGACGAGAAGCAGATCCATCGTCTTCGCCTGGGGAAGCATCGCGATATTCCGATTTTTGCGGAGCGGCGCGGGACGCGCGAACTTCCGGGCCGGTTCGAGGACATGGACTTCGAGGGGATCGATGCGGAGATTTGCTTTCCGCAGCTAGGCCTGTGGATCTATGCGGTCGGCAATCCGGATGCCGAAGCCGCCTCCGCACGTCTCTTCAATGACTGGAGCGATGGGTTTCTGGAAGGGCACCAGGATCGCCTGGTGAAGTGCGGCATGCTGCCGGTGATGGATTTTTCCTGCACGCTGGCCGAGCTCGATTACCTGGCCGGCAAGGGCTACAAGGCGGCGATGCTTCCCTTGGTGAGCTTTGGGGCTTTGCCGAAATATAATAGTGAGGCCTGGGATCCGGTCTTTGCGAAGGCCGCCCATCACGGCATCGTGTTCGTGATGCACAGCGGCACCGGGCTTGAGAGCGTGGTTTCGGAGAAGGGCCCGGGCGGTGCGATCATCAACTACGCCGGCCAGGCGATGGATGCGATGAACACGGCCATGTATCTGGTCAGCAGCGGCGTGCTCGATCGCAATCCCGGCGCCAAGGTCGCGTTCATCGAAACCGGGGCGAGCTGGCTGGCCGCGCTGGGCGAGCGGATGGACGAGGTGGCCGAGGCGCACTTATTCTATGTGCGGCCCAAGCTGTCGCGCAAGCCGAGCCAGATCATCGACGATCAGGTATGGGCGGGTTTCCAGCACGACCGCGCCTGCATCGTTGCAGCGGACAGGAAGATGCCTGGCTCGCGAAATATCATGTGGGGTTCGGACTATCCGCACGCCGAGGGGACATGGCCGGTCAGCCGCAATGTCGTCGATCGACTGTTCGAGGACCTCGCTGTCAGCGAGGCCACCTGGCGGGATGCCGTCGGCCTCAACGCCGCCAGGCTCTTCGGCATCGAACCCACCATCCACACCAGCCAAAAACTTGCCGCTTAACAGAGAGTCAAGGAAGAGTGGGGCGCCGGTCAGG
>Ga0207711_10004820_pt1 | contig 11462 bp, 11 predicted proteins | sample KBSS34metaG_FD_184401 | JGI IMG/M metagenome (GOLD analysis project Ga0207711, IMG submission 184401) | Switchgrass rhizosphere microbial communities from Kellogg Biological Station, Michigan, USA - KBS S3-4 metaG (SPAdes) (version 2) | ecosystem: Host-associated > Plants > Roots > Rhizosphere...
CAAGGTCAAGGGCAAGATCGTGAAGATCGGCGAAGTTGTCGGTGACCTGCACGGTCGCATCCTCGAGCTGGCCTCCGGCGCCCGCGTCTTCCTGGCGGAGGACGACTCCAACGTCAAGAGCGAGAGCTCGCTGGCGAAGGGCAACAACACGACCGTGACCATCACCTCCGAGATCATCGGCGGCATGGTGCGCGTCACCCGTCGCGGCTAAGGCCTCGGCGGTATCGTTCACTCGGTGTGAAGGTACCTAAAGGCGACGGGGGTGAGGTGCTTCGGCATCTCACCCTCGTTTGTCTTTTCTGCCTTTAACGCCAACAACGCCATAGGAGGTTGAGGTGTATGCTTCCAACCAAAGTCGAGACCAGGGCGGCTCCATCGTCAGCAAGTCTCCGCAGACTGCCGACAATACCGTTCAACTAACGGCCATACATGCCAATTTCACGATTCAATGCGTGCACGATTGGCTGCTCGCCGACCACGAGAGGCAGGAGCAGGGTGTCAGCGACACTCTCGATTACCTGAACGAGTCGATGCTCTTCCTCATGCGTGTCACCCAGCAAAACCAGGGCTTCGCCGACATCTGCCGCGAGCAAAAAGCAGAACGCGAGGACGTGATTGCCCGGACCGAAAGGACCATGGCTTTCATCGAAACACTGAAGATGCCCCTCGATGCCACCAAACTGGCGCAGGGCAACGATCGCATGCGGCAACTGGCAGCAGAGCTGGAAGCCGGCGCCCTCAGCCACGATGCGACGGTCGAGCAATTGACCGGTCTCTTCGAGCGGCTGCAGGAACGTATTGCGGAATTCATGCGCGTCCCCGGCCAGGTAGCAGGTCCCCTGCTGGCAAACTAATCAAACAAGATAGCTCCCCGAGAGTGCATGAGGTCCCAACCCTCAGCCTCTCCCGGAGCGTTTCTTTTTCAGCAATCTTACTACTGCATATCATATCACAGACTTATAAACGCTTAGCAAAGTAAAGAAAGGCTAAATCGTCTGTCTGCCCAACCCGCCCCGCAATAGTTAGTGCGGCTAGCGATGGGCACGGCACGGCCCTCTTTTACAGTTTCAAATTTTGCCCGAGAGCCCGCACTGAATGAAGGCAAAATGCTCGATTGCATTAACCAATAGCTTGCTGATACTAAAAGGTATCAATTTTCTCCCCCACGATTTTTCAAAACAGATAAACATCCCCCGTCAACCAGCAGCCTCTACAAATGCAAATTTGCCTGAGCTTCACCGCTTCAGTTGGCGGCCGCCTCATTCAACTGTGATTGAGCCTGCATCTATTTTGTTCTGCCTGACCTGACAAGACTTCACCTGGACTAACCTGAAGGATTCTATGGACTCCAACACCTTTTGGGACAAGCGCGCCACCTCAGTCGTGCTTGGACTTCTTACTACCTGCGCCGGCATCTACGGCATCACCGGCGCATTCCACGGCCTGTCTTCCGCCTCCAGCACAGCCGGACTGCTGCTGCTCGGCAGTATTGCTCCCTTCATGATCGGACTGCTTGTGACGGTCGTATGCATCGACACCGGCGCCAACAAGCTCGTGAACATGACGTGGACAACCATAAACAACATGTTCGGCGGCCTTCTGGGCGGCTATGGCATGTTTCTTTTTGGTATCTCATCGGTCTTCACGAGCTCTGTGGCAGGTGCATCTTGTGGCGGCGTCATTGCCGGCATCGGTGCATCACTGGCGGTGGCATCACTGATCAAGTGGCCCTGACCCCGAGCTCACGAGCTTCCAAACAAGACAAGCCAACAACTGAGGACAAAACATGACGAAGACGAACGAAAACCCGCGCGACCAAGAAGCCGAACAAGACCAGCTGTGGGAAACCCGCCAGCTTGGCGCCAGCGAAGAACACGCCATGTGCGTGCCCGTTTCAGCCGAAGTCGAGAGACAGATTGACGCCGCCCTCGGTCTGGAACCGACGACGCTGCGTCTGGCCGTGGAGCTTGTCGCCAGCTTCAAGGCCCTGGCCGCGCAGGAAGGCATCGGCTACCGTCCGCTGATGCGCCGCGCATTGGCAGAGTACGTCCAGAACCGCGGTCTGCCCATCGGCCCCGCCGAAAGCGCACCCGCCGCCGCCGACATGACCGACAACACCGCAGTCGCCAAAGCCGGTTGACGTCTCCCTGCCCCTGAGCCACCTGGTGAGCCGAGTTCAACTAGATCAGACCAGATCTAGTGCTCGGCTCTCCCGGCGGCTTTTTTTAAACGACCCTACTATCGCTTATCGCATTTATTCAAAACAGCATCGGCAAATTGCCGCACAAGCGGACCGGCCGCCGCCTCTTCGATAACAGCGAAGGAAACTAGAAATTCGTTGGCAACCGGATTACTGGCATAGTAGTTTCGCGTTGTGGCCAGCGGCAGACCGCATTCCTCGGCGACCGCCATGATCTCCTTAGCAGTTCTCTCAATTTTAAATTGCGCGACAAAGTGCAATCCGCCGCTTTCTTTTTGAATGGCAATGCCTGTCTTAAAGGCTCGTGTCAGCTCATAGATTAAAGCATTGCGCCTACCGCGCAAAATCGGCTTCAGTTTCGTCAAATATCTTTCCATCCGCCCTTCTGCCAAAAAGTCGGTCAAGGCACAGCGTTCGACCATAGACGAACTCCGGTCTGTATGCCGCTTAAGGCGGGTGGCGGCGGCAATTAAGTCGGCAGGCAATATTAAACAACCGGTGGAGATCAGAGGAAATAGAGTCTTCCAGAAGCTATAAACGAAAATGACATTGTTATCCTCGCTCATTTGAAAGAGCGAAGGAGTCGCTGCCTGACCAAGATTGAACTCACCGTCGAAAGCGTCTTCAACTATATAACTACAATTTTGACGGGCCCAGAGGAGCAGTTTATGGCGCCGTGGCAGCGACATTTTTATACCCAGAGGGTCATGATGAGCCGGACTGACATAGACGAGCTTAAAGGGCCCCTTTTCGGCAGCCAGTGCATCCACGCTCATACCTTCCTCATCGACATCAATGTCGACGACCTCAGCTCCATACGAGCGAAAAACCTCTCGTGCCGTGCCGTAGCCTGGATTTTCAACCGCAACGCGATCGCCTGGATCGATTAGAAGTTGCGCCAGAATAGCGATAGCATTCTGCGAATCATTGAAAATTGCGACCTGTTCCGCGCTGGCCTCTACAGCCTGGGTGCGCCTCAAATACATAGCTATCTGCTCACGCAACGGGCGAAAACCTAAGATCTCGCTGTCATAATCGAGGGCCTGGCAATCCTTCTTGTTCAGGTGTCGGCCCAGCAGTTCTTTCCACTGCCCGAGGGGCAAAAACTGATTGGGCATCGCTCCATAATTGATTTTCGAATGATCTCCGGAGCAGGCAAAAAGCTCTCGCCTGCGCAATTGCCCCCTGGCAAAACTAGACAGAGCCGAAGACGGAGTCAAGTCCAGGGCATTGTTATGAACGCTATCCTGAGCCGTTCCGGCTGCACGCACAAAGGTGCCGCCACCAGCTTGTGTATAGATCAGTCCTTCTTTAATGAGTTCGTTGTAGCTTTTAACAATGGTATCGCGGGAGATGCCCAGTGTTTTCGAAAGTTCTCGAGAAGAGGGCATCATCTCGCCCTGAAGCAGACAACCAGTCTCGATTGCTGTTTTCATAGACGAGGCCAGGCGTATGTAGAGTGGCGAGCCGCCATTTGCAGAAATATTGAAAGGATAAGTCATAAGCATAAGTTAGAGCAAAGGTTATGAAAAAATCGTGCAGACCAGTGCACCACCAGGAGAAGCAGACCAGTCACATCTGAGCCAGGTCAGTTTCTCGCGGCAAATTAAACGTCGCCCTGGGGAGTTGCTTCAAGCCGGGTAACGGCATTAGTTTAACGACACTACTCTTCACTCCACCACCAAGAAAAATAAAGCACCTAAACACCCCCCTGAAGGACCTTACTGAATCGTCAAGCCGCGCCCAGCGGTAAACCCTTAACGGCCAACCAGCTTACCGGCCAACCAACGAAAAGAGGCAAAGTGATCGGACTACGGCACTGGCTAATGCTTTTGATTTTCGGCATCCTTCTCATGATCGCCTTTGTAATTGCGATTTTGCTCAGGTTAAGCGACACCAGTTTGCTTTTACTAAAGGACACATATTGTCGACTGTGCGAATCCTGGAAGGCTGGCGTCGCCTGCTTGAAACTAACATTTCGCAAGCAGGCTCCCTCCCTACCGCAAGCCCGAGTTGTCTCAAAATGATGGAGCGCGCAATGAGAAACGCAAAGACGTTGTACAAGAACGCCACCCAGAGAGTATCGAGGGTGGATGGAAAGATCTATGCCGAAGTGGCACTGGGCACCGACCGGCAAGGTCAGAACATCTGGATGGACGCCCCCGCAGAATCCGTACCCGAAATTCTGATGCTCTGCATACTTCAGCTTCAAGAGGCGATCGACCAGAAGGAAGAGGCACGGCGGATTGAAGCGGAGCCGGACCTGGCGCGCTCTCCCTGGGCACGCCCTCCCGGTCGCTAGGACTCATACTTTCCTGACGTCGTCACGGCCCAAGACATAGCAAACTTCACCGGGAGATTTTGCCTTGTCTTTTTGTTCTTTGATGTTACTATTTTACATAGTAATAACAACAAAAAAAGGAAACGCCGGGAACACCTGATCGAAATATTCGATCAGGCATTCCAGACGTTTCCCGGGGTTAAAAACCCCTTACACCCGCTTCACCACTCAGTCGGCAGTGATAAAGTACGGCGTCGCCGGCACACCGGTCTTGCCGTAAACCTTGGACCAGTTCGGGGGCAGCTGCCGCTTGGAGCGGAAGACACCCTTACGCACGTCGTCCAGGTTGAAGAGGAAATCACCCTGCGGAGCCATGGTGCCCTTGGGGATGATCTTGCCCACCACTCGGTTGAGGAAGAAGGGGTAGGTGGTCGTGAGGCCGGCGTCGCTGAAGCTCACGTCCCTGGAATGGACAAAATCATCCATGCGATAGGAGCCCACAACCAGGGTGTGGTTGAGCTCGACATCGCCGGTTTCGACCTTGCCGTTGTGGCCGTCCAGACCGGGCAGATAGAGCAGGTTTTCGTTGCCCTTGCGCGGCTGGTACTTCACCACCGCACAGCCCGACTTGGCCGTGTCTTCCTCCGAGAAGCAGAAGAGGACGAAGGTAAAGCCGGGGTAGAGCGTGTCCAGCTCGGCGTACAGCTCGGCGTTGAGCTGCGGCCGCTTGGCCTTGGCCACCTTCTTGATCACCGAGGCGATCTGACCGGCGCTGGGGGAAATGACGACGTCGTAGGTGCCGCCGTCGAATCCCTTCACGACGATGGCCTTGGCGCCGAGCATGCTGTCGGCCGAACGGCTGCGCAGCCCGCCGCGACGCACAGGCGGACGCGGTGCGACGGCGCGCTTGTAGTCCTCCATGAAGGCCGGAAACTTGCCGACCGCCACGAGGCTTTTGGCATTGACCGTGCCGGCTTCGGCGGGCACGGCGATGAGCATGGCGTTGCCCACCTTGGTTGCCGCCGGAGTTTTGGCCTTGGGGGCCGGTTTGACGTCCCAACCGAAATCTTCGCCGCCCGTCGCCGCCGGGGCAGAGCCTTCAGCCGCACGGGCTGAGACCTTGTTGTAGTAGCCGACGACATGTTCGACCAGACCCGTGGTCGGATCCTTGACCTCGAGACCGAGGAGGATGGTGTCATCGAACGTGACACGGGGAGCGCGATAGGAGTTGTTGCTGAGGCACATATGTGTTGATGTCCTGTGGGTTTTGATGGAATTGACGGGCAGCGCCACCGGAATTGGTGGCGCCGCCTGAACTCATGCGACGTGGATGAAGGGACGTTTGCTTGTGTTGCGCTCCGCTTGCCGCAGCACTTCGTGTGCCACAGCAGCCGTTTCGCCCTGACCAAACAGCAGGTAGCGCAGGGCGTTGACGAGCGGGTTTGTTTCCGACCACGAGAAGTACATGTGCGCTTCGTCATGTTCGACGTCGCGCAGATACAACTCCAAAGCGGCGATGGCGTTGGGCACGGCAATTGAGCAGCAGCGCAGGATGCGATGCGGCCCAACATGGTAGCCCTTTACTTGCACCACCGCGTCTTTGAAGTCCGAAGTTTCTCCGAGTTCGACCTCGAAGAATATGGCCGGTTCGTTGATGCCGTGAATGGTTCGCATTTCCAGCGCCTTGGCGTCATAAGCTTTCGCCTGACACCCGGCCACCGGCTTGTGGGCAAAGATGCGCAGTTTGCCGTTGCGGGCAGACTGATGCACGATGTCCTTCGCCACATCATCCAGCACCACCGAGTCGACGCGCACCTCGAAGGAGCGAATCGTACGCGATACGAGCGAGATCAGGACGATAGCCGCAATGAAGCAGCTGGCGATGCGCAGGCCATCAGGACGGTCGTAGACATTGACCACCGTGAAGTAGACGAAGAGCAGCCCGATGAAGGCGAAGTAAGCCTTACCGAGCCGCGTCGTGCTATTGACCATCACCGCCATACAGGCAGTGGTGATCAGCACCAGCACACCGGTGGCGTAAGCACCACTCTCGGCGTCGACGTTAGCCTGGAAGTAAATCGTCACCGCATACGATACCACGGTGAAGAAAACCACCAGAGGACGAGTGGCCTTGGCCCAGTCGGGAGCCATGCCGAAGCGCGGCAGATAGCGCGGCACCAGGCTGATCAGCCCGGCCATACCGGAAGCGCCGGCAAACCAGAGAATGGCCGCCGTGCTCAGGTCGTAGACGGTGCCGAAGCCGTTGCCCAGGTAGAGATGAGCCATGTAAGCCAATGCCCGACCATCAGCTGCGCCACCTGCCTTGAAGGCCTCCGCCGGAATCAGCAGAGTGGTGATGAAGCTGGTGGTCATGAGAAAGACCGCCATGATCATTGCCGCCGAAAACAGCAACTTGCGCGTGTTGACGATTCGCCCAACCGGGTTCTCGTCGGTATCGCTTTTGAAACCACGCACAGTCGGCTCGACCGCCACACCGGTCTCGAAACCACTCAGGCCCAGGGCCAGAGCGGGTGAGGCCAGCGCGGCAGCTTTGGCCATTTCCAACATGGAGGGAAAATGACTGGTCAGGAGCCGCTGCCATTCACCAAACACCTCCGGGTGGAGATAGATCTGGTAAAAGCCGGTCACGACCACAGCCAAATTCAGAGCCATGTAGACGCCGACAAGAAAGACCGCTATTCCGACCACTTCTTTGAAGCCCTTGAGGAAGACCACCGCCAGAAGCGTGATCAAAATCAGGGTGGTGAGGAGTTGGCCGGGGAGGTAGTTGTGCAGAAGCGGATTTTGCACAAGGTGCGCCGCACCGTCGGCGTCCGAAAGCGTGATGGTGACCTGGAAGTCCGTGGCGGCAAAGCCCAGGAGCACCAGTACCATCGCCTTCGACCACCAGCTCTTCATGAGCCTCTCCAGCATTGCCACGCTACCAAGACCGCGGAAACTGGCCTTAGCCACGCAGCGGTAGATGGGCAGTGCGCCGAAGAGGGTGAGCAGCACCAGGAAGAGTGTGGCCATCGGGGCAACGACACCGGCCGCCACGATGGCGATACCAGGCGCGTAGCCGAGCGATGAAAAGTAATCCACACCGGTGACGCACATTACTTTCCACCAGGAATGCTGATGTGCTTTTTGTTCGGTTTCACTTTCGGGTCGATCAACGACTCCGTCAAAAAACCATTCTCGTACACTTGCCGTTGTCATGATAGTCTCCACAAAATTGAGGCTGTGCCTCGTTTTAGAAAGACAGCTGCAACATGGGAACATCGCCAAAAACTAACGCTTACCATATCAAGACCTCATTGCACCGGACGTCCCGGGTGGTTGAGATTGATGAGGCATGGATATGGTTTAGCTCGGGGATGTGCTCTTTAAAAAAAGAATGTTGAAGGTGTACTTCTTGATAACATTCTCCTGAATGGCTAGTAAATGGGAAGGGGAGATACTTTACATCTCTAAACTCATAAAAATCATGAGCTTTCAGCATGACTAATAATGCGAGCAGGTGCAAGTTTCAAGCCGCGCTACCCACCCCATAAATAAGGCGGCATAAGCTTCCGTGAGCCCTTTTCCAGCAGCCCATATAGTTGCAAACCTGCACAAGCTCGCGCAAACCTAGAATGGTTGGTCAGGCAAGTTGCGCCTCTCGTCCCCGCAACCGGGTGGACAGCACCTGCATCTGCGCCAGAACCTTGTGCACCGCCTCCAGAGCCGCAGATAGTTCGGCTATCCGGTCGGCGGAAGCCAGGGCGGCAACGGCCTCGCGCAGTATGTTCAAGGCGGCTTGAGCCAGATGGACGGCGGCAAGACCGCGCGCGGACGCCAGTGTCAAAGTCTGCACCGTATGGCTGCGCGTACTCTCGATCTCTAACGTCACGCGGGCATAATCGGCCGCAAATGCCAACTGCGACATAATGCGCGACTGACAGAACCAGTAAATTTCCACAAGCGCCTCGCTTTCCGGCGAAGTAATGACACGAGCGGCAGAAGCCGTGGCACTCAGCGGTGTTGCCTCCGGTACACACGTGGCAAGTAATGAAATTTCATAGTGAAACTCCTTGGTGCGCGCCGAAAGCGCCTCCAATAGCTTCGTTACGTCAGGCAGAGCCGGTGTCCAGTTTTTGCCCTTTAAGCTTACGGCATCGCCAATCTCCGCCTCCAGGCTATAGAGATCGAGATAAGACGCGGCTTGTTGAATCAAAGGCGCCATCGCCTTGTTAATCGTGCGCAGCACTACATACTTGTGCCAGTATTGGCTCTTCAAACGCTCAATGCGCTTAGTCGACCATTGCCCCTGGCCAATCTCTTCCTTGCGCAAATCCCAGATTTCATCAACGATCAAGCAAACGTCTTCTTTGATTGGACTTAAGTGCCTGCCGTATTGCAATGCTAAATTGAGGCATTCATCGGCACTGACAAGCAGCATCAGAGCCCGGGCAGTAATGCCTGAGGCCGGCGAAGGCACCGTACCGATCAATTGCTTGAGCCGCATTATTTCATCATTTTGCGCCGATATCGATGCCTTAAAATTGTTGATCGCTACATCGGAAAATTTGTTGTCTTGCATAACGTGTATTTTAGTTTTTTGGAACATTAGTAGAAAAGCCAAAAGGCAGCCCAGCCACAGAGCACAATAATGTGCGTCAGTGCCATTATTAGCCCCACTTCCAGAGCGGCGGACCAACTGTATTTGCCCAGGCGACGGGGGAAAAGATGCGAGGCTAACTTAAGCGAAAGCCCCGGCCAGAGGAAAAAGACGGCTGCCGAGATCAGCGCCAGAATCAACGCCGCCGGTCCGTGAAAAAACGCCGCACGCCAGAGCCAGCGGGCCAGACGCGAGCCTACTTGCCAGGTAATCTGGTAAGTGGCGGAAATTAGCAGGGCATTGAGAAAACGACGAAACAGGCTCCTGGCAGTGCGCTGCAACTTGCCGCCGGCGAGAGTGACAGGGGTCCTGAAATAGAAGCCCTGTAAAACCAGAGCAATGACCAGGATGGCCACAAGAATTAGAGTCATGATTGAAGATTTGATTTTTAGACTGGTTAAGGTTCCTTGGCAGACAAAAGAAATGAGTGATTAGTACTGTCACAGTAATGGAAACGCCGGCCCCCATTGCAAGATCGTAGTGCAGCTGAGGGCGGCGGATCAGCGACAAGGAGCGCCCGCGGAGCAAAGAATCGATGCATACCGAGTAAAACCGCGCTGATTGAGCAGAGTCAATTAACAATGTTAAGGCCGACTACCTGGTGCTGAAAGGGCACCAGATACGATGCCATTTTTGAGTTTATACTACTGATTATAATAAAACAGTAAAAAAAAGAAAAACCACCGAGGGACCGGGTAGAAAGAACCTTTCGGTTCAGTCCACCCGGTCGCCTCCATGGCTCTCTTTCTCAGCAGCGCGACAGGCTGTTACTTTTCGCCGACGAAAAGCTCCAGCTGATTGTCATTCTGCTTGCCGCGCCGCGACCGACGTACCTTGTTGGGGCAGGCCGGGCCGACGTTGACGCTGACGTTGACGGTCACGGAAACTTCCGCACCACCAACCGCCACCGGTACCGTCTTCTCGACCGCCACAGGGGCGACGGTCTTGGGCAGGTCGGCATCGACCGGCGCCTTCTTCTCGACCGCAGCAGCCGGAGCTGTCGCCGGCTTGGGGGCCAGGTCCTGAACGACGACGCGGGTCACTTCGTAGCCCGAATCGTTGGCGAACCAGACAGCCTCCCGACGCACCAGAGTGCGCAGGTGGCGAGCCACAGCCGAAGCAGCTTCACGCCGTGCCACCGGACCGGTGTGCGTCGATTCCACTGCGGCCAGCTTGCGCAGCAGCAGTTTGCGGAAACGCTTGCCGTCGTAGACGTTGGCGACGATGAAGCCGGTGTAGCTGATGGTCTGGCCGAAGCGTTGGCGTTTGCCTTCGCGATTGACGTTGTGCAGCTTGATGTCGCCGACCATGAGGACGGCAGGCAGAGCAAAGTGCGCGTTGTCCTGAGCGAGAATGCCGTCGAGGTAGACGCGCCCGGACAGGACAATGGGTTCGTTTTTACTCTTCATATGGTCTTCCTTTTCAGTTGATGATTTGTTGACCAAAAGAAAGGCGGAGACGGGTTAGACCCATCTCCGCTTTTGTAAAACGCCACTGATCGGTTTGCTGTTACCAGCAGTCAGATTCAGGCGTGTGCGTGATGCCCGGTCGAGAGCATCAGGCCGCGAGCGAAGCGTTCGTTCGCGTTCGACAGTTCGGGATTGAACTTGCCGTTGGGGTCGTCGCCGAGGCCGGCCGAAATCAGCATCTGCGGCACCATCGTGTGACGGTGTCCGGGCTTGATGCCGTGCTGCGCGTCGAAGTCGTGGCGCATCTGGTGGAGCTCACCGTCGGTGGCTTCCGGAGCGAAAGACTTGTTTTCGGCGACGCAATAGGCGCTGCCGTCTTCGCGGACCATTGCCGGCACCTTGCAATGCGGGCAATCGATGGACTTGCCTTCGACGAAGGCGGGCTGGGCGATGATCGCCAAAACATGTACGTGTTTCATAGCAAAACTCCTTGTTTTTTTCGAAATTTAGAGAAATACGAGAGCCTCCCGGAACAACTCCAGGAGGCCGTTCTGGATGCCTCGAGCGGCATTCAGGAGAGAGGCGGGAAAAAATGCTTCATGGAAGTCCGAATCGAGCCGGCCACCGCGCTCTATGCGGGGGCGACAAGAGAGGGACTTCTCTGCTGCAAATTTCTGCCGTTAGAGCGCCTTGTAGCCCCGCTTGAGCTGGGCCGCGAGACGCGACTTTGTCCGGGCAGAGAAGCTAGAGGCTTCCACCGCGGTCAGATTGACCAGGAGGAACGCGCTAGGACTCCAACCGAATGTGTCGGCGATGCGCTTGTACTCCAGACTGAGAGTCGTCTGGGTGAAGAGCGTGCCGTCGGTGTTGAGGGTGAGGAGCACCCCCGAACGGAACAGCAGGTCAACTGGG
>Ga0207711_10004824_pt1 | contig 11459 bp, 8 predicted proteins | sample KBSS34metaG_FD_184401 | JGI IMG/M metagenome (GOLD analysis project Ga0207711, IMG submission 184401) | Switchgrass rhizosphere microbial communities from Kellogg Biological Station, Michigan, USA - KBS S3-4 metaG (SPAdes) (version 2) | ecosystem: Host-associated > Plants > Roots > Rhizosphere >...
CAAGCGCACCGGCCAGCGGCAGCCAATACAGTTCGTCGACCGGACGCAGACTCTGCTTGGTATCGGCGGCAGGCTCGAGCTTGTCGATCGAACGATAGATGTCGGCGAGCTCTTCGCTGTTGCGCGCACGGAAGTAGCGGCCGCCGGTCTTGTCCGCCATCGTGCTCAGCATTTTCTCGTCGAGGTCGGCGGACGGATTGACGACGCGGCTGCCGAACATGCTGCTGACACGCATCGCATCGGCACCGATGCCGATCGTGTAGATGCGCACCTTGTTCGCCGCGGCGAGGTCGATCGCTTTGTTCGGATCGAGTTCGCCGGATGTGTTGACGCCGTCGGTCAGCAGCACCATCACGCGCTGGTTCTCCGGGCGATCGCGCAGACGCTTGACGGCGAGGCCGACGGCGTCGCCGATCGCCGTCTCGCGGCCGGCGAGGCCGATCGTCGAATCGGTGAGCTGCTTGCCGACGGTCTTGAGGTCGAACGTCAGCGGCACGAGCAGGTAAGCGCGCGTGCCGAACAGGATCAGGCCGACGCGGTCGCCTTCACGGCGATGGATGAAGTCCGTGGCGATCGCCTGAATGGCCGCGAAGCGCGGCGCCGGCTGACCGCCGAGCTGCATGTCCTCGATGCTCATCGAACCGGACGTGTCGACGGCCAGCAGCAAGTCGCGCCCCGAACGCGGCACGTCTTCCGGCGCGCCGAGCCACTGCGGCCGCGCAGCCGCGAACACGAGCAGCAGCCAGGCGAGCAAGGCGAAGGCGCGGCGAAGCCACGGCACCGCCGACACGTCGGCCTGCTGCGGCAAGGCGACGCCCAGATGCGGCAGGTGCAGAGCCGTGCTGATCAGGCCGCGCGCACGCGGCAGCACGCGCGCGGCAATCAGCGGCAGCGGCAGCAGCGCGAACAGCCAGGGCCAGCCGAGCTCAAGCACGATCGCGCCCCCGTGGCAGGGCCGAGCGCAGCCAAGTGCGCGCGAGGTCGAGCAGCGCATGCGCATCGAGCGCCTGCACGGCCGGATCGGCAGCGCGCCGGTACGGCGCGTCGACGAGCAGGCGGCCGGCGCCCTTCTGGAACGCGCCGTTGCCGTCGGCGAGACGTTCGTCGAGGAACTTCAACCACGCTTCGTCGCGCAGTGCCGCCGCCTGCGGTTCGATCAAGAGCGACGCGCGACGCAGCAGCTGCGAGACATCGGCTGCCAGGCGTATCGAGTCGGGTTGCGCCGCCTGCGTCGAGGCGATGCGATCGAGCTCGGCATGGATGCGCTGGCGCCATTGCCGTTCGCGACGCCGCCGCAGCAACCAGCGCGCGGCGACGGCGATCAGCGCGAGCACGATCAGCGCGAGCAACCACCAGCCAGGCGCGGGCGGCCACCACGATGGCTCCGGTGGCAGGTGGATGTCGCGCAGTTCCGGCCCGGACGCGGCGGCCGCGGCGCTCATGCGACCACCGTCGAATGGCGACTGCGTGCGAGCAGCGGCGCGAGCGCGCGGCGCAGGTCCGCATGGCCGTCGAGGTCGAGCACGCGCACGCCGAGCTTCTTGCACAGGCTGCGCAGTTGCTCGCGCGAGTCGGCGAAGCGTTCGACCCAGGCACCGCGCACGGCGCGATCGGAAAAATCCAGAATGCGCCGCGCGGAACCGAGATGGAGCGCGTAGCGGCCCGGCGGCGGCGCATCGAGTTCGAGCGCATCGCGCAGCAAGACGACGGCGATCTCGTGGCGGCCCGCCAGTTGCGGCAGCAGTTGCGCCGCTTCGGCGTCGGTGCTGAAACCGTCGCTGAGCAACACCATGCGCATGCCCGGGCGCAGCAATCGGCGCACGCGTGCCAGGCCGCGCGACAGCGGCTCCTGGATCGCGTTGTCGGCGGCTGCGTCCCAATCGCGCAGGGCGCGCAAGACGTGCAGCACGCCGCGACGGCCGCCGGCCGGTTTCACCTCGCCGTTGATGCCGCCTCCGAAACCGAGCGCGCCGACGCGATCGCCGGCGGCCGATGCCATCCACGCGAGCAGCGCAGCCGCACGCGCGGCCTGCACGCTCTTGAAGCGCACGCGCGTGCCGAAGCGCATGCCGGGGTTGAGGTCCATCGCCAGCAGCAAGCCCTGCTCGCGTTCCTCCTCGAACAATTTCGTGTGCGGCTTGCCGCTGCGCGCGGTCACGCGCCAGTCCATGTGGCGGATCTCGTCGCCGGCTTGGTAGATACGCGACTCGCGGAAATCCACCCCGCGTCCGCGCCAGCGCGAGCTGTTGCCGCCGGCGCGCAGAGCGGGACTGCGCCGCGTGCGCGCGAGGCTTGCGCCATGCGCGAGCGCGCTCAGCGCGAGCAGTTCGTCGAGCGCGACGCGGACCGAATTGTGGGTCGGCAAGGACATGATCGTGCGACTGAGGCCGGCGGTTGATCTTCAGCCTTCGTCCCGGCTCCTCAAGGCAGAGGCACGCGTTCGAGCAGCATCGCGATGACCTTGTCCGCGCTGACGCCCTCGGCTTCGGCCTCGTAGCTGAGCAGCACGCGGTGACGCAGCACGTCGGCGGCGATCGCGTGCACGTCTTCGGGCGTCACGTAGTCTCGTCCCGCCAGCCATGCGTGCGCTCGCGCGCAGCGGTCGAGCGCGATCGTGCCGCGCGGGCTCGCTCCGTAGGCGACATAGCGGGCGATTTCGGCGCCATAGGCCGAAGGGTCGCGAGTGGCCAGCACGAACTGGACGATGTATTCCTCCAGTTGCGGCGCAAGATGCAGATCGAGCACGGCGCTGCGGGCGGCGAACACCTGCTGCTGGCTGAGCATGCGCGCCGGAGCCGGCTGCTTGCCGAGCGCTTCGCGCGCGCGTTCGCGGGCAAGCTTGAGGATCGCGGCCTCGGCGGCCGCTTTGGGATAGTCGACCCGCACGTGCAGCAGGAAGCGATCGAGCTGGGCCTCGGGCAACGGGTAGGTGCCTTCCTGTTCGATCGGATTCTGCGTCGCCATGACCAGGAACAGCGCCGGCAAGGCATAGGTGTCGCGGCCGACCGTGACCTGGCGTTCGCCCATCGCCTCGAGCAAGGCCGACTGCACCTTCGCCGGAGCGCGGTTGACCTCGTCGGCGAGGATGAGGTTGTGGAAGATCGGGCCTCGCTGGAACTCGAAGTTCGTCGTCTGCGGCCGGTAGATCTCGGTGCCGGTCAGGTCGGCCGGCAGCAGGTCCGGCGTGAACTGCACGCGGTGGAAATCGGCCTCGATGCGCGCTGCGAGTTCCTTGATGGCGGTCGTCTTGGCGAGGCCGGGGGCGCCTTCCACCAGCAGATGGCCGTCCGCGAGCAGAGCGATCAGCAAGCGATCGATCAGGGCTTCCTGACCGATGATGCATTGGCCGAGTTCGGCGCGCAGCGCGGAAAAAGCGGCGGATGCCGTGATGGGTTCGGGCATGTCCATGGAGTTTGCCTGGGAGATCGGGTAATCATCGCACGGCTGGCGTGCGCCGCCTCTGACAACGGCGGGCGCAAATAGTTTTCCGTTTTCGGCGGAAAACTATCGTGCCGACCGGGCGATCACGTGCCGAGCACGTCCGCCAGCGCCATCGGCCGGCCGACCAGCCAGCCCTGCGCATAGCGACAGCCGAGCTTGTGCAGGATTTCGCGCTGTTCCGGCGTCTCGACGCCCTCGGCAATCAGGTTGCAGTCGAGCGCGCGCGCCATGGCGACGACGACGCCGACGACCGCGACGCCGCGAGGACGGCCGAGCGCCTTGACGAAACTGCCGTCGAGCTTGATCTGGTCGAAGTTCAGGGTCAGCAGCGGCCCGAGATTCGAATAGCCCGTGCCGAAGTCGTCGAGCGCGACGTGCATGCCGACCGCATGGCAGCGCGCGAGCAGATCGGCCACGCGCACATGGTCCAGCACGAGGCTTTCGGTGATTTCCAGCTTGAGGCGATCGGGCGGCAGATCGCGTCGACGCAGGTGCGCGAGAATCCGCTCGACGAGATCGGGCTCTTCCAGCTGACGCGCGGACAGGTTCATCGCGATGAACGGCAAGGGCTTGCGCCCGCGCCGCCGCAGTTCGACCAACATGTCGCAGACGCGTTCGAGGACATATTCGCCGATCGGCACGATCAGCGAAGTCTCTTCGGCGAGGCGGATGAATTCGGCCGGCGACACCGCGCCGCGCTCCGGATGCTGCCAGCGTACGAGTGCCTCGTAGCCTGCGATGTAGCCGCTGACGATCTCTTCGATCGGCTGCAGGCGCACTTCGAGTTCCTTGCGCTCCAGCGCCGCGCGCAACTCGCTTTCGAGACGAATCTTGTCGAACGCGTGAGCGTCGCCGGTCGTCAGCGACACGTTGCTGCGTGCGGAGACGTCGCCCGTCAGGGTGGCCAGGGCCGAACGGTAGCGCGTCAACTGGCTCATCAGCAGCGCCCGCACGACCGGATCGGCGGCGGCGAGGCGTTCGGCGAACTGGTCGCTGTCGATCGGCGTGAGCTGGCAGTCGCTCAGCGCGCGAGCCGTCGCGGTACGCGGCGAATCGTCGATGACCGCCATCTCGCCGAGCAGCATGCCGGGGCCGAGCTCGCCGAGCACGCGGCGCTCGCCGAATTGCATCGTGCTGATTTCGATGCGGCCGGATTCGATGAGGTAGGCGCCGAGCGGCGCATCCCCTTCGGCGAAAATGATGTCGCCGGTCCTGTAGAGCTCGCTGTACGGCTGCAAAGCGCGATTCCCCTGAGAACTCGCTCACGCGCCAGAAATCGGTGCGAATGTCCGACCGATCGTACACAAAAAAAGGGCCGCATTGCTGCGGCCCTTCGAACTCACATCGATACTTTTAGTTACCGCTACTAGTTACCGCTACCGCCGCAGACGAGAGGCGGACTGAACGAGCTCGCCGAACCCGCGAAATTGACCGTGACCGTGCGGGTCGAATCCGCGGTGGACGTGAACGTGCAGGAACCCGAGCCGAACTGGGTCCCGTCGTCGCTGACGAAACCGTTCGCCGCAATCGAGAACGTCGCGCGGCCGTTGCTGTCGGTGGTTCCGCTGGCAGGGGTCGGCGTCAACGTCGCGCTGGAGCCGCCCGACGCGGTGCAGGCGGCCGCGATCTGGGCACCCGCGATCGGGGTTCCGTCGGCGGCGAGCGCACGCACGGTCACGTTCTGCGTGACGCTACCGCTGCAGGTGATCGTCACGTTGTTCGGCGAGGCCTGCAGCGACGCGATCTGCACGATGATGTCGACGCTCGTGGTCTGCCCTGCAGCACTCAGATTCAGCGTGCCGCTGGTACCGCCGGCCGCAGTGACCGGCACGCCAGAGGTGACGACCGTGCCGGTCGAGCAACCGTCGGTACCGGTCAGGTGCGCGAACGCACCGGTACTTGCCGTGCCGTCGACCGAGCCCGTGCCGGAAGCGAGCGTGAAGCTGAAACCGACCTGCACGCCGCGCAGCGGGACGCCGAGCGCGTCGACGACGCAGACCGTGACGTCCTGGGTCGTGTCGCCGAGGATCGGATTCGGGAACGCCGAGATCGAAGCTGGGGCAACGCCCGGATAGACCAGCGTACCGGCGTCGGTTACCCGGCGCGGACCATTGGTGACGGTGTCGATGCCGTCGCCCTGCGCCCAGATCGCGACTGCGTCGCCAATCGTGTTGATCGTGTAGTTCAACGTCGCATGCGCAACGCCAATGTCATTGGTCGTGGCCTGGGTCGTGATGTTTCCATGCTCCGAACGTCCGATCAGGTACGGCAGCACCGGACCCGAGTTGACCAGCGTACCGGTCGTGTCGTTGCGGTTGAACGCAGGCGATGCGGTGATGCTCGTCTGGCCGTTCACGCTGGCCACGGTCACAGCACTCTCGAGGTCGGCGTTGCCTTCGACGGCCTTGCCGAACACCAGCAGCGCGTCACCCGGGCCGGCGCCGCCGCCCGCGGTCCTGAATTGACCCGTCGGAGCACTGAAACCGGTCGCCCCTTCAACCGGGTCGCCGTCGAAGCCGGAGAGCAGGAACTGGTTGTCCTCGGCGGTACCCGGCGCGCCGACCGGCTCGTCGACCGAACCGAAACGAATCGGCGTTCCCGGAAGAACCGGGTTGCCCTGGCGGTCCGTGCCGAGCGCGGTCACGACGAGGCTGATCGTTGCATCCGGATCAGCCGGAATCGACGTCGCGTCGGTGCTGGTATCACCGGATACGGAGTTGACCGTGAGCGCATTCAAGGCGGGCGCGAACAGCGGGGAGGTGACTTCCAGGCTGTACAGCTTGCCGTCCGAGACGATGACGGAGGTGGTTGCCGAGACCGGATCCTGGATTCCGTTCGTCACGTTGTTGTCGGCGCGATCGACGGTGGCGCGAATCTGCATCGGACCTTGTGGAGTCGAATCTGCCACTTGGAAAGCAGCTATCGCAGCGCCATGCACCGTGTGTGACGTCACGACCGTACCTGGGGTCGAACCTCCAACAGAATTGCTGCTAAGTACTGCGCCACCAGCATTGCCGACGATCTCAAACTGAATATTGTCGACACCATTGTTTCCGCTGACGGGGTCCGGAACCAGCTGCCCGGAGCCGTCAGTGACAGTGGCACTTATCGACGAGGTGCTGATGCCGCCCGAACTCGGGAAATAAACTCCCGCCGGGCTGGGAGCGAGCGTTACGTTCGCAGGCAGCGGACCAACGCCGCTGGTAACAGTAAACGCCAAACTCGCAGAGACCGTCCTGCTGGTAGCTGGATCGACAGCAGAGACGGTGAAATTAGCCGTCCCAGGCGTATCGGTCGCATTTACATAGATGGTTGCTTGGCCATTGATACCCTTGATGGGTATCGAGCCGAACAAGGTATTGCCATCGGTGCACGCATCGCCGTCTACCAAACACGAAAGCGCAGCGACGTTCGTCGGGGCAATACTTACGGCGATATCGTGGCCAGTTACGAGGGTGCCGTCGGCGTTCCGCCAAGTAATCGTGACTTCAGCTTGCGTCGGATTGCCGTACTGCGTCGGCGTGTATCCCCATACGTTTACTGGCAATGTCGTGGTCGTCGCCGTCAACGTGATACTGCCGCTCTGCGGCGGCGAAAGTGCACCGCCGTTTCCGCCGCCGCCGCCGCAGCTGGCGAGTGTCAGGCTGACGAGCAGCAGCCCGAGGGTCTTGCCGAAAAATTTCATCATGGTTCTCCAGGACTGCTTCTTTGCAATTCTTGCCATTGCGCAGCACACATCGCGCTGACGCTCACCCTATCGCGCTTCTATTGCACCGCGTCGCTGATGATGCGCGGTGTCACGAAAATCAGCAGCTCCGCCTTGGTGTCGTTGCGGTCGCTGTTCTTGAACAAATTGCCGAGAACGGGCAGGTCCCCGAGCACCGGTACCTTGTTGATCGTGTCCTGTTTGTTGACCTCATAGACACCGCCGAGGACCACGGTCTGACCGTTGTCCACGAGCACCGTCGTCCCAACTTCGCGCCTGTTGATCGTAGGCACCTGACCGCCGCCCGGTACATTGACGAAACCTGCGACATCGTCCTTCTTGACGTTCAGGTCGAGATTGATGCGGTCGTCCGCAGTGATAGTCGGAGTGACCTTGAGCTCGAGGTTGACGTCCTTGAACGCCACCGTCGGGATGGTCGAGACACCATTTCCACCGGCCGCGCCGGAGTATTGCAAGTAGCCGACTTCCTGGCCTTGCTTGATGTCTGCTTCTTTCTGGTTCGCCGTGATGACACGGGGGCTGGAAATGACCTCTCCCTTGCCCTCCGTTTGCGCTGCCGACAGTTCCAAATCGAGCAGATAATCCGCTCCCAAAATGGCCAGCCCGAAACTGCCGGCCGGATTCGTGGCAGGCAGGTTCACGTTGAGCTGATTGTTTCCACTGGGAACCAGAAGTCCTTGCCCGACGGTGTTGGGAGCGGATGCCCCTCCCACGACTGGAGTCGACAAACCCAGTCGGTTGCGAAGAATCACGTTGTTCATCTGATCGACACCGGCCAACGTACCGGCCGTCGAGACGACATTTCCATTGCTGTCCGTGTGAGCGCCATTGAGGCCAAATTTGACGCCAAGGCTGCGAGCAAAGCTGTCGTTTGCAATGACGATGCGCGATTCGATCAATACCTGTCGAACCGGCCGATCGAGCACGGCAACGAGCTGTCGAATCTCCTGGATCTTCGACGGGATATCGCTGACGAGCAGCGTATTCGTGCGATCGTCATAGGTAACGCTGCCGCGCGAGGACAGAAATCCACGCTGCTGATTTTGCTGACCCTGTTGCTGCCCACCAGCTACGTTCGTCTGAGCGTCCTTCGTCAACAGCGCGGCGATATCTTTCGCCTTGCCGTAGCTGACGGGGATGTAGTCGGAAACCAGCGCTTCGGTGTCTTCCTTCTTCTGGCTCGCGTCGGCAATCGCCTGTTCGCGATCCGCGATTTCCTTCTGCGGCGCGACCCAGATCACGTTGCCGCGGCGGCGCTTGTCGAGACCCTTCGCCTGCAACACGATGTCGAGCGCCTGATCCCACGGCACGTTGATCAGGCGCAGGGTCACGTTGCCCTGCACACTGTCGGCCACGACGATGTTGATGTCGGACACGTCGGCGATCAGCTGCAGCACCGAGCGCGCAGGAATATCCTGGAAGTTGAACGTGACGCGGCTGCCGGAATATTCCGGCTCCGCATTCTTGCCCTTGAGCTTCGGATCTTCTTTCTTCTGGGCGACCTCGACGACGTATTCGTTGCCGGTCTGGTAGGCAAGTTGTTCGAACGGAGGCTTGGCGACGATTTCCATGTGCACGCCGTTGCCGCGCGGGCGCGTATCGATCGACTGGACCGGTGTCGCGAAGTCGAGCACGTCCAATCGCTGCGCCTGACCCGGCGGCAATTTCACATTGGCCAGGTCCAGCGAAATCGCATTGCCTTCGCGCTTCAAGTTGGCCGATGCGCCCGGACCATTGAAGCTGACGACGACGCGTCCCTCGCCGTTCTTGCCACGACGGAAATCGACATTGGAGACTTCGAGCTCGGCAGCCGTCACGATCGCCTTGGTCGGATCGGTCTTGCCGACCGCAGCCACGATGCTGGCAGCCCCGGCGATGCCGTTGTTGACGCTCACGACGAGGTTGTTGCCATTGATGCGCGTGTCGTAACCGGCCATGCGGAAGAGGTCGACGACGACGCGCGTGCGCCCGGCCGCTTCGATCGCCGAAACGCCCGAGGTGGCACCGGCACCGATATCGACCCGGCGCTTGGCGAACGCGTTGCGCGTGTCAGAAAAGTCCAGCGCGATGCTCGGCGGACTTTCCGTGGAAAATACCTGGGGAGCCGTCACCGGATTGGTGAATTTCAGCGTGATCTCGACCTTGCCGCCGGGCAAGGACGTGTAGCTGAGATCCTCCAGCACGTTCTCTGCGTGGGCAATATTGCCCAATGCAAAGCCGAACAAGGCCAGGATCCAGAGGAAACACGGCCGCACCGCCGGGAGTGCGAACCTGCGCGCGGAGGTGGCAGCGGATGTCGTGGTCATGAGAGGTGTCCCCAATGGATCGGTCATTTCTGGGTGTCGCCGAGGGAAATCGCTGCGGGTCGTTCCATCCAGCCGCCGGCACCGTTCGGAACCAGCTCGACAAGTTCGATCTTGTCTTCGCCGATGGTGGAAATACGGCCGTAGTTCTGGCCGATGTAGTTGCCAACATGGACGCGATGGACGACGCCGTCCGGATCGCGCACGAGCCCTTCCATCGTTTTTGCGAGGCCCATCGTTCCGGACATTTTCAAGCCGTCCAACGGGAACGATTCGAGCGGCTCGCGCGGCCTGTTCTGGTCGGGATGCGGGCCGTTGTTGGCGGATGTCTCGTCCAACTCCTCGGGGCTCAAGTCGAACGGATCGCGACGATCCTGATCCTTGTAGACGAAGGTCTCGAATGTCTTGATCACCGGGAGCGGCTTCAGTGGCGCGCCTTTCTTGGCCTTCTCACGCGCGACCCATTGATGCGGGTCGTCGCCGGGAGCGCAGCCGCTCAGCAACAGGAACGCAAGCACAGGCGCCGTCAACCTCAGGGAAATGCGCAAGACAGAGTTCATGTCACTTTCCCTCCGTGGCCGGCTTCGGTGCGGGCTTTGCGCCAGACTTGGCCGCATTGGCTGCCTGCTGCACGGCCGCTGCTTCCGCATCGTCGAGGTAGCGATAGGTTTTCACGGTGCCCTCGAGCGAAAGCTGGCCGCCGGCACTCGGTGCAGCCGTCTGGCCGGCAGGTGCGCCCACGGGTTTGATCGGACGCAGGGACACATCGTGCATGGTCAGGATAACCACGCGCGGCAATGCGGCAACGCTGCTGATGAACGAGCCGAACTGGTGATAGCTACCGACCATCTTCAACTGGATCGGCTTTTCGGCGTAGAAATCCTTCATGGTCTCGGCACCCGGCTGGAACAGCTGGGTTTCGATACCCGCGCCGAGCGCCGCATCGGATATGTCGTTGAGCAGATCCGGCATCTCGGTCTTGCTCGGCAACTGCCGCAGCATCGTCTGCAGCATCTCCTTCATGTCTTCGAGCTGCTTGCGGTAAGGCTCGAGATTGACCGCCTTGGCCTGCTTGTCCGCGAATTCCTTTTTCAGCGCAACTTCCTTGCCTTGTGCGCGCTTGAGATCGTCCTGTTGCGCGCTGACGTAGAACCACCAGCCGAGGAAAAGGATGACTGCGACGATAACCGCAGCGAAGAAGACCTTTACGGATTTCGGCCAGCCGCCAACGTTGTTGCGATCGAGATTGCGTAGATCGTCGAGGAAGCTCATTTCTTCTCCCCCGTGGCCGGAGTCGCGGTGGGCTTCGATGCAGCTGCCTTGTCATCGGCGGGTGCCGGCTTGTTCATCAGCTTGGTCGCAGCGGAATCGAGTTGAGCGCCGAGGTCTGCCGGCTTCTTCTCTCCGGTCTCGGCAGCACCGGCAGGCGCAGCGCCAGCCACTTTCGCGTCGGGCTTGGCGCCATCGCCTTGTTGCGCGTCTTCGGGCTTGCGCAGCTTGACGTCGAGCGAGAACAGGTACGGCATCTTCTTGTCGGCATCCTTGGTGCCTGCCTTGTTCTCGATCTTGCGCAGATCCGTGCGCCCCATCCACGTCGACACGTCCACGTTGCGCATGTAGGTCGCAACGCGCGCGTTCGATTCGGCCACGCCTTCCAGCGTCAGGGTGTCGCCGGCCTGCTTCATCGAAGTCAGCCGCACGCCATCGGGAATCGTCTTCACCATCTCGTCGAACAGATGGACCATCTGCGAGCGGTTGGATTGCAGCTGCTCGATGATTTCCTTGCGCGTCAGCAGCTGCGAGCGCGTCTTGTCCAGCTCCGCAATCTCGGCGATTTGCTTGTCGAGCGCCTTGATTTCGCCCTGGATGTACGCGTTGCGTCCGTTCTGATCGTCGATCAGATGCCCCATCCACAGAATGGCCAGGATGAGCACGGCGAACGCCGCCAGCGCCGTCATGGCGAGCATCATGTAGAACTCGCGCTCGCG
>Ga0207711_10004825_pt1 | contig 11457 bp, 8 predicted proteins | sample KBSS34metaG_FD_184401 | JGI IMG/M metagenome (GOLD analysis project Ga0207711, IMG submission 184401) | Switchgrass rhizosphere microbial communities from Kellogg Biological Station, Michigan, USA - KBS S3-4 metaG (SPAdes) (version 2) | ecosystem: Host-associated > Plants > Roots > Rhizosphere >...
CAACTGGCGCGGCTCGCTCAAGCTGACGCTGATGGACGGCCTGACGCTGACGGCCGATCCGGGTTACCAGTACACGCTCGCGAACGGCGGCGGCACCTTCACCGTTAACGAAAATGACGCGCGTCTGCGCGGCAACTCGACGGCAACCGGCGTCGACCTCAACGGCGACGGCGATGTCCGCGACACAATTCGACTCTATCAACCGAGCAATACGCGCACCAAGCGCATCACCTTCCTCACTTCGCTGATCTGGGAAGCGAGCCACCAGCATCGCTTCCGTGTCGCCTACACGTACGACCACGGTCATCACCGCCAGACGGGTGACTTCGGCCTGCTCGAAGCGAACGGCGATCCGATCAATGTCTTCGGTGGAAAGAACGATCCAAACGCCCGCGTCGTCACGGCGGATGGTGCCACGCTCCAGAACCGCGACCGCCTGTCGATCGCGATGCTGAACCAGCTGTCGTTCGAATATTTCGGACGCTTCATGGACGATAGACTGAAGGTCATACTCGGTCTTCGTAAGCCGTGGTTCAAGCGTGAGCTGAACCAGCATTGCTATACGTCGAACGGCACCTTCACCTTCGGCGCGGCAAACGCCGCGGCGGGCGGCTTGAGTGTCACTGCGGGCAACCCGTATTGCACCAGCCAAACAACACCGATTCTGCCCGGCGCAACGCCGACCGATCCGTTCGCTGGTGCAAAGCTTGCCGTTCCGCTCTACTTCCTGCCGTTCGAGCGCGCGGTGAAGTATAGCCCGACGCTTCCGTCCGGCGGCGTCAGCTACGACTTCGGCGGCGGCCACAGCGTTTACGCCAGCTACGGCAAGAACTTCTCGTCGCCGTCGACGGACAACCTGTACCGATCGGTGACGATCAACCCGAGCCCGGAGACTACCAACAACTTCGAAGGCGGCTATCGCTTCAGCACAGGCCGCGTGCAGGCGCAGCTCGCCGGCTATTGGGTTGACTACAAGAACCGGATTGTCACGGCTCAGGACCTGGATCCGAACAGCCCGACCTTCGGCTCGACGCTCGACCGCAACGTCGGCGACGCCCGCGCATACGGCTTCGACGGCCAGGCATCCTGGCGTCCGACGTGGGTCAGCGGGCTCAGCCTGTACGGTTACCTGTCGTACATCGATTCGAAGCTCAAGCAGGACGTTCTCGGTACTGCTACGGCGACGGCCACCAACTCCCCATGCCCGCCGGGAACCCCGGTCGGGACGCGCTGCACGATCGTTTCCGTCCACACCAAGGGCGCGGAGTTCGTCGAGACGCCGCGCTGGCAGTGGGGTGGTCGCGTGCAGCAGGACGTCGGCCCGGTCTCGGTGGGAGCTTCGTTCAAGCATGTCGGCAAGCGCTGGTCGACTGACGACAATGCGCAGAACGGTGGGTCCATCTTCCCGACTGGCGTAACGACGAATTCCGGGCTGCCTGTCGATCTGAACGGTCGGACCCACGCCTATAACCTCGTGGATCTCGACGCACGGATCTACCTGAAGGACTTCGGCCTTCCAGCGACGCTCAGGTTCAACTTGTCGAACGTCTTCGACAAATATTACTTTGGCAACATCACCACGCAGAGCACCCCAGGAACGGGTGTCCGCTACTCGGTTGGTGCGCCGCGCACATTCCAGGCAGGTCTGGAACTGAACTTCTAAGCCTCTCGGTTCTCGAAAGGCCAAGGCCGGGCGGAGCAATCCGCCCGGCCTTTTCTTTTGTGCAGCGCGCGCGTCGCGCTAGAAATGGCGCATGCCGCTCTACAGCCTTGGCGATCTGAAGCCTAAGATTGCTGCCACCGCGTGGGCAGCGCCGTCAGCCGACCTGATCGGCGACGTCCGCCTTGAAGCGCGAGCGAGCGTCTGGTTCGGCGCCGTGATCCGCGCCGACAACACTCCGATCCTCGTCGGCGAGGACAGCAACATTCAGGATGGTGCCGTCTGTCATTCTGACAAAGGATTTCCGCTGGCGATCGGCGCGCGTGTCACCATTGGCCATCAGGCGATCCTCCATGGATGCACGATCGCCGATGATTGTCTGATCGGTATGGGCGCTCGTATCCTCAACGGCGCGGTGATCGAACCCGAATGCATCGTCGGCGCCGGCGCGCTGATCACCGAAGGAAAGACCTTCCCGCGCGGCAGCTTGATCATCGGCGCACCCGCGCGTGTCATGCGGCAGGTTAGTGATGAAGAGCGCCACATGCTGCGCGCCTCAGCCGGGCATTATGCCGATAAAGCAGCTCGCTACGCGGCGGACCTAAGGAAGTGCTAGGTCAGTAAACGCGCGCCTTCGGCTTGATGTACTCGATGTCGTTGGTGAGCGTGAACTCGTGGACCGGGCGATAGTCGATCTTCACGCCTGAGCTCTTGCCCGCCGAGCCGTCGAACCACGACACGGTGTGCTTCATCCAGTTCTTGTCGTCGCGCTTGGGATAATCTTCCTGCATGTGCGCGCCGCGGCTTTCCTTGCGGTTCGCGGCACAATGCATCGTGACGATGGCCTGGCTCAGAAGGTTGTCGAGCTCGAGGGTCTCGACGAGGTCGCTGTTCCAAATGAGGCTACGGTCGCTGACGCGAACGTCGGCCATGCGCGCAAAGACCTTGTCGATTTTCGAGACGCCCTCCGCGAGCGTACGGTCGGTCCGAAACACGCCGCAGTCGGCCTGCATCGTACGCTGCATCTCGAGGCGGATTTCGGCGGTCGGACTGCTGCCCTCGGCATGACGAAAGCGGTCGAGGCGGCCGAGCGCCAGTTCGGCGGAGTCGTTCGGAAGCTCCTCCTGGATAGCACCGGATTTCACGACTTCGGCAAGGCGCAGTCCCGCCGCTCGTCCGAAGACCACGAGGTCGATGAGGCTGTTGGAGCCAAGGCGGTTGGCGCCATGTACGCTGACGCAAGCCGCTTCGCCAACCGCGAAAAGTCCGGGCACAACATTGTCCGGATTGCCGTCCTTCAGCGTGACGACCTCGCCATGATAGTTGGTCGGGATGCCCCCCATGTTGTAGTGGACGGTCGGCACCACGGGAATTGGCTGGCGTGTGAGATCGACGCCTGCAAACGTCTTCGCCGTCTCCGTGATTCCGGGAAGCCGCTCGGCCAGGATCTTGGGGTCGATGTGGTCGAGATGAAGAAAGATATGGTCCTTGTGCTCGCCAACCCCGCGGCCTTCGCGAATCTCCATTGCCATCGAACGTGACACGACGTCGCGGCTGGCGAGGTCCTTTGCGCTCGGCGCGTAGCGCTCCATGAAGCGCTCGCCGTTGGCGTTGGTGAGATAACCGCCTTCACCGCGAGCACCTTCGGTAATGAGTACGCCCGCGCCGTAGATCCCGGTTGGATGGAACTGCACGAACTCCATGTCCTGGAGTGGCAGACCCGCGCGCAGCACCATTGCGTTGCCATCGCCGGTGCAGGTGTGGGCCGACGTCGCCGAAAAATAGACACGGCCGTAACCGCCGGTCGCAAGCACGACGGCCTGTGCGCGGAAGCGGTGTAAGGATCCATCGTCCAGGCACAAGGCGATCACACCGCGGCAGGCGCCGTTCTCCATGATGAGGTCGATCGCGAAATATTCGACGAAGAAATCTGCGTCGTACTTGAGGCTCTGCTGGTAGAGCGTGTGCAGCATCGCGTGGCCGGTACGGTCGGCAGCGGCGCATGTGCGCTGCGCAGCCGGGCCCTCGCCCATGTTCTGCGTCATGCCGCCGAATGCGCGCTGGTAGATCCTCCCCTCGGCGGTCCGGCTGAAAGGCATTCCGGCATGCTCGAGCTCTATGACTGCCGCCGGCGCTTCGCGCGTCAGATATTCGATCGCGTCCTGATCACCGAGCCAATCGGACCCTTTCACCGTGTCGTACATGTGCCACTGCCAGTGATCCGGTCCCATGTTGCCAAGACTGGCAGCGATCCCGCCTTGCGCCGCGACGGTATGGCTGCGAGTTGGAAAGACCTTCGTGATGCAGGCCGTCTTCAGCCCCGCGCCCGCCGCGCCCATGGTCGCACGAAGGCCCGCTCCGCCGGCGCCGACGACGACCACGTCATAGGTGTGATCGATGATCTGATAGGCGCTCACGCGACGGCCCCGAAGGCGATGCGGGCAAGGGCGAACAGCGCGAGCGCGCCACCGCCAACGGCGAGGAACAGCATCAGGGCGTTCCAGGCAAAACGGCTGCCTTCCTCATGGACATAGTCGTCGATGACCACCTTCATGCCATCGAGCGCGTGCCGGAATCCGACGATGATGAAGAGGGCCATGGGCACGGCGCCGCTGGGCGGCCGTAGCCACTCGATGAGGGTCCGCTGATCAAGCTTGGGAAGCAATAGCAGCGATGCGATCAACCAGACGCCAAGCAGCAGCAGGGCGATGCTCGTGATCCGTTCAGTGATCCAGTGCTCGCCGCCATGCTGCGCCGAGCCGAGGCCGCGGACCTTGCCGATCGGCGTGGAGCTTTCGCCGAGGCTCATTTCGCCACTCCAAGGAGGTAGAACCAGACCAGTGCTGTCAGCAGCACCGAACCGACAAAGGTCAGGACCGCAGAAGTCTTGTTGATGCTAAGCTCGAATGTCGCGCCCGTGTCCATCACGAGGTGCCGGATCCCGCTCAGCAGGTGCTGAAAGAAGCTCCACGTTATTCCGACCAACACGATCAGCCCAAGCGGGTGCGTCGCTGCCCTTGTGAAGATCTCGTAGGCATCCGGGCCGCTCGAAATCGCCAAGAGCCACCACGTGAGGATCGCAAGGCCCGCGAACGACAGAGCGACTCCAGTTGCACGGTGGAGGATCGACGCGGCCATGTTGGGGCCCCATCGCCAGACGCTGAGGTGCGGCGAGAGCGGGCGGGATCGGGAAGTTGCCATGGTGCCGCCGCTTAGGGCGCGCTCCCGTCTCAGGCAAGTTTCAGGGCCACTTCTTCCCGGGCCTAACCCGCTCTTAACCATTCCGGGCCCATGAGCATGATCCAACACCAGTGGAATAATGACGGAGAGCGGACGGATGGGTGCCGAGACTGGACAGCTGCAGCGGCTGACCGACCAACAGGTCAACGCGCGACTTGCAGCCTATAACGGCGACGGGTCGCTCGACCGTGACGTCAAGGTCTTGCGCGAGAGTATCGCCGATATCTTCGCCGCCGAAATTGCCGCTCAGTTCGGAAGCGAGCGCGCGGAACGCTTCGCCACTTCATATGCCGGAAACGTCGATGCGAAGTGGATCCAGTCGGTCGCGGAATATGGGCGCCAGATCTACGCCGAACGGACGCCTGTTCCGGCTTACATGGCCGCCCGGACTCTGGCTGCCAGCCGGATCATCGCGCGGAGCATCGAGCGCTTTTCCGAGGACGCCGACAAGCTTGAGCAAATCCTCTGCGCAATCCAGCGTCTGACGACATTCGAAACCGACATCATCCTCGCGCAGGTTTCCCTTCTCGAAGCGATCGAGGCTGCGGATGTGCGCGGCCGCGAAAACGACCAGTTCGAGCGCCGCGTCACGGAGCTTGTTCGCGCAAGTACCGAGCAGTCAAAGGCATTGACCGAGCGCACGCGCTCGACGGCCGCCTCGGCACGCGGCATGCTCGGGAAAACGAGTGAAGTTGCCGCGGCCGCCGAGCAGTCGGCCGTGGCGATGCGCGAAGCCGCCCAGACGGCTGCCGGGCTCATCCGTGCAATCGAGGATGCCCGAGCGGAGGTGGAAGTTGCAGCAGGCGTCGCAACCCGCGCAGGGGACCAGGCAAGCCAGGCCGTCAAAGTGAGCCAAGCGCTATCGGCGCACGTGGAGGCGATCGAATCGATCCTCAGCCTGATCCGCGACATTGCCGGCCAGACCAACCTCCTCGCCCTCAACGCCACGATCGAAGCGGCGCGGGCGGGCGATGCCGGCCGCGGATTTGCGGTCGTCGCGCAGGAAGTGAAAAGCCTCGCCAGCCAGACCGCCCGGGCGACTGACGACATCACCGCCAAGATTACGGCAATCCAGCAGGCTACCCGCCAAACGGTCGAAGCCAACGGCTCGATTCAGGGCACCGTGGAGGAAGTCCAAAGCTCGGCCGACCGCATCCGCGAAGCGATGGAGCTTCAGGCGCAAACAGTCACGATGATCACCGCCGCGGTCGACGAGACGGCGCTTGCCGCCGACTCAATGAGCTCGACCATCGCGGCCATCCGCAGTGATACAGAAAACGTAGCCAAGGATATCGACCAGGTGGAGCAGGGCTTCGGCCGCTTCTCCGAGCAGATCTCCAGCTTCAAGGCGAGCGCCAACGCCTTCGTGAGCGGCGCTGCGGCTTAGTCTTCTTCCCCCGCCGCGCTTGCAGCGGTAGGCGGGGGACATGAACATTCTGATCACCGGCGCGAGCCGCGGAATCGGCGCAGCTGCCTATGCGCTTCTCAGGCAGCGCGGCCACAATGTCGTTGGTCATTCGACCAAGGGCAGCGACATTCTCATCGCCGGAGACCTCGTGAACCCGGCCGCCCCCCGCGACATCTGGGACACGGCGATGGACGAGCTCGGCGGCCACATCGACGTATTGGTGAACAACGCCGGCATCTATGAAGCCGTGCCTGACAATGCCCCGGACGACGAATGGCACGGCGCCTGGGCGCGAACGATGACGATCAACCTGCAGGCCGCAGCGGACCTCAGCCGCCTGGCAGTTTCGCATTTCCTTGACCGCGGGGGAGAGGGTCGGATCGTTAACATCGCGAGCCGAGCAGCCTATCGCGGCGACAGTCCGCAGCACTGGCATTATGCCGCGTCGAAAGCGGGAATGATCGGAATGACGAAGAGCATCGCTCGTGGTTATGCAGGCGAAGGGATCCTGTGCTTCGGAGTCGCGCCGGGCTTCACCGTGTCGGAGATGACGGCCGAGTATCTGCAGGGCCGCGGCGGCGCGCAGATTCTCGCCGACATCCCGCTGGGCCGGGTCGCGTCGACCGATGAGGTCGCCGAGGCGATCCGCTGGCTGGCGACCGAAGCCCCTGCCTCGGCAACGGGCAGCGTCATCGACGTGAACGGAGCCAGTTATGTTCGCTGAAGTGCTTCTTGCCCCTGCGCTGCTCACTGCCGCCCAGATCTCCATCCCGCTCGGCAAGGCGCCTCGAGTTATCGAGCAACCGCGCGCGCCGATTGACACCGCCGGTCCGCTTTGGGTCTCGCAGTGCAACGGCTCCGATGACTGGAACAAGCCCGCGCCGCCGGTACGGGTTCACGGCAATACTTATCTCGTCGGCACTTGCGGCATTTCCTCGATCCTGATCGTCGGTACCGATGGCGATGTCCTCATCGATGGCGGGACAGACGAAGATGCCGACCTTATTGCCAACAACATACGGCAGCTCGGCTTTCGGCTGCAGGACATCAAGTTCATTCTCCACAGCCACGAGCATTTCGATCACGTCGGCGGCATTGCGAAGCTGCAGCGGCTGAGTGGCGCGACGCTCATCGCATCGGCACCGGCAGCAAAGGTTTTCTCGAGCGGGGTAGCGAGCGCCGACGATCCGCAGGCGGGCCTGAACAAGCCCTTCCCGGCCGCCAGCGTCGGCCGGGTGATCACGGATGGCGAAGAGGTCCGGCTCGGCAATTTGATGCTGAAAGCCATTGCGACTCCGGGGCACACGCCGGGGGCCCTTAGCTGGCGCTGGGTGAGCTGCGACGGCGGGGTGTGCCGGACAATCGTCTATGCCGACAGCCTGACGCCGGTAAGCCGCGACGATTACCGCTTCAGCGACCATCCGGCCTATCTGGCCGCCTTTCGCGCCTCGATTGCCAAGATCGCCGCCAGCCCGTGCGAGATCCTGCTGACGCCGCACCCGTCCGCAAGCAGAATGCCGCAGCGTTTCGCGCTCGGTAAGCCGCTGTTCGATACCAATGCGTGTCGCGACTATGCGGCCTTATTAACGAAACAACTCGATGAGCGCGTAGCCAAGGAAGCCGCCGCCAAGTGAGTTGGCGCGTCACGGTTCCATGCACGCGCGCTCAGGGCGAAGCGGTCGGCGCGATGGGGGAACTGCCCGCCTACGGCGACAACCCGCCCGTGCTGGTCGCGGAGGAGCCGGATGAGTGCAGGCCCAACGAGTGGCTCGTCCATGCTTACTTCGATCATGAGCCGGAAAGCAGCGACATCGCACTGTTGAGCAATCTCGGGAGCGGTCCGCCGCGTATCGAGAAACTTGGCGAAGCGGATTGGGTGACAATGAGCCAGGCTGGGCTCGAACCAATCCGCGCCGGACGCTTTACGGTCCATACGCCAACCTATCCGCCCGATCCCGAGCGCATCAATTTCGAGATCGATGCCGGCCTCGCGTTCGGAACCGGGCAGCACGCAACCACTGCGGGCTGCCTCGCTGCGCTGGATGGGCTCGAACGCTCAGGCGCGCGATTCCGGAACATCGCCGACATCGGCACCGGGACGGGCCTCCTCGCCTTCGCTGCGCTGAAGCTCTGGCCGGAGGCAAAGTGCATAGCAACGGACATTGATTCCGTCGCCGTGGACGTGGCTCGGGAGAATGCTGTCATCAACGGCATGGAACTTGGGCACCAAACCGGCCAATTGCTGCTCGCTGTTGCCGACGGAATGGACTCGCCGATGCTCGCCGCACGCGCGAAGTTCGACCTGATCATCGCGAACATTCTTGCTGGCCCCTTGATCGAGCTTGCGCCTCACTTCGTGGGCGCCCTGGCGTCGCGAGGAACGGTTGTGCTCGCAGGGTTGCTCGACACGCAGGCAAAGGCGGTGGCGAGCGCCTACGAGAGCCTCGGCCTTGCGCGTCGCGATCGAGGCACCGGTGAGTGGCCCGTGCTCGTGCTCCAGAAGAGCTGAGGGTTCTCTCCGATTGGCCTCTACGTCTAGTCGCCGCCGTGCGAATGAGCGCTTGCCCGGGTGACGCCAGCCTGGGGATTGCCGTTGCCTTCCCACCAATAAGCCTGACGAACGCGGTTACCGGTCACCCGCTCGTTCAACGTTGCCGCGTCGTAAAGCCGGCCACCGAGCATCACCTGGTTCACTTTCTCCGTGTTGCGGATGTTCTCGACCGGATTGGCATCGAGCACCACCAGGTCTGCGAGCTTGCCAACCTCTAGCGACCCGACATCTCTGGACAGCCCGAGCGTCCGCGCGGGATTGATCGTCGCTGCCTGGAGGGCCTGGAGAGGAGTCCATCCCCCCTTCACAAAGCTCCACATCTCCCAGTGCGCTCCTATACCGTCCTGCTGGCCGTGAGCGCCAATGCTTACCGAAACGCCGCGATCGGCAAGCTTGCGCGCCTCCCGCGCCGACCAGGTGTCGGCATAATCCTCCTCCGGCGCGATCACCCGGCGAGCATTGGCCGCCGCCAGCGTTCCCGGCGGGATATGTGCCTTGAGAAGCGGCTGCTCCCACACGTTCGTATGCGAGCGCCAGTACGGATCGCCGCCGGGGCCGCCGTAAGTCACGACAAGCGTCGGCGTGTAATTCGTCTTCGTCTGCGACCAAAGCTGGAGCACGTCCGAATAGAAAGTGCTTCCCGGCAGGTTGTGCTCGAGCGTCGCATTGCCGTCCTGGATGAGCGAGATGTCCATGGTGAAGAGGGAGCCGCCCTCAGGGACCACCAGCATGTTTTCAGCCTGTGCGGCAGCAACGACCATCTGGCGCTGCTCGCGCCGAGGCTGGTTGTAGTTCTTCACGCTCCAGGCGCCCTGAGCTTTCAGTCGCCGTACGTGCCCCAGCGCATCGTCGAACTTGCCGATGTCTGCAAACACGCCGGCGGCCTTGGCGCCGTAAATCACTTCACCGGTCGAGAAGATTCTTGGTGCGAGGATCAGACCAGCACGCTGCATCTCTGACGCTGCGAATACTTCCGAGGAGCTGTTCGAGGGGTCGTGGATGGTGGTCGTGCCGAGTGCAAGATTGGCCATCGTCGACCAGTTCTGCTGGGGCACGAAGCCTTCCCCGTCCCCTTGCGGCCCATGCGCGTGGGCGTCGATGAAGCCCGGCACGATCGTCTTGCCGGAAACATCGACCGTCCTTGTTCCAGCGGGGATCACCACGCTCGCGCTCGGCCCGACTGCAGCGATCCGATCGCCCGCTACGAGAATGGTCCCGTTCTCGATGATGCCGCCGTCAGCCCCGTTCATGGTGACGAGTCTCGCGCCAGTTAAGGCGACGCTCCCCGTCGGCTTTGCGGCCGCTACGGTACGCGACAGCGTAATGCCGGACTTTGGCGGCTGATATCCCTCGTTGTACGCGACGCGGGTGTCGGCCGTGTAAAGCGTCGGGCCGATGCTCCAGTGGACGTGCGCGCCCCCTGCCGAGAAATGCAGGAAATCGCCGCCACCGACGCTGAGACGCGTGGTTGGAAGCGAACCGTCCTTGAGCGCGACGCTAACCGCCTGGGCACCCGGCATCAGCGGCATCAGGAAGGCCTCGTAGTTCTGGCGGAAGGCGAGAGACCGACCGTCCGGCGAGACCTGGAAATCGCTGGCAAGGTCGCCATTGACGTGGACTCGTCGCGCTTCGCCGTTGAGGTCGGAGCTGATTAGCTCCAGCTTGTCGTCGTCCGACTGCGTAGTCATGAACAGCCGCTCGCTGCTGGCGCCGAACTGCGGGTTGGAAGCGCCCCGCTCTATGAGCTTGGGCGCGCCGCCACTAGCCGGCACCATATAGACGCCAGGATCGCGACTCCACCGGTCAGATGTCAGATCGCCCCCGCGGCCGGCCTCGAATACAATCGTCCGGCCATCGGGCGAGAAACGCGGTTTGGAATAATGGCCAGGCTCGCTCGTGATCGTGCGCGCTGACCCGCCGTTCGCGCCGACCAGCTGAATTCGACCGAGGTCGGCGTCGCTCCACTTCACGAACGCAATCGAGCGCCCGTCCCTCGACCAGGCCGGATAGGCCTCGAAGCTTCCGTCATTGGTTTTCGTGAGGCGTCGCGCTTCTCCCCCGCTCGCGGGCTTGAGCCAGAGCTTCCCGAGGGATTCAAAAACCACTTGCCGCCCGTCCGGCGACATCTGCGCCCAGCGGACCATCTTAGTCTGAAAGCTCGCTGGCGCGACTTCGATTACCGGATGGACTGAGTTCGCGACAATCCGGTCGTCATGCACGTGGAAGGGAATTTCATGCGCCTGACCGCCATTGATCGGCACGCGGCGGATCTTGCCGCCAGCCCAGAACACAATTTCCTTGCTGTCGGCAGTCCAGTCCATGTTCGGATAGACGCCGGTCACCGCCCAGGTCTCCTGCATGTCCTGGTCGAGCGCGTCGTAGACCTTGCGCTCGTTGCCGTTGGCGAGATCGCGGACATAGAGCTTCGACTTGGCACGCTCGCGGCGCACGAACGCCAGATATTTCCCATCCGGGGAAGGCGTCGGCCGGACCGCGCCGCCGTTTCCGGCAGTCACGCGATGCGTTTCGCCGCTCTCGAGCTCGTAACGCTCGATTGCGAACAGCTCGGTGTTCGAATCCTGCGCGTACTGAAAGACC
>Ga0207711_10004839_pt1 | contig 11447 bp, 9 predicted proteins | sample KBSS34metaG_FD_184401 | JGI IMG/M metagenome (GOLD analysis project Ga0207711, IMG submission 184401) | Switchgrass rhizosphere microbial communities from Kellogg Biological Station, Michigan, USA - KBS S3-4 metaG (SPAdes) (version 2) | ecosystem: Host-associated > Plants > Roots > Rhizosphere >...
GATGCTGGAGAGCCTGGAAGGCAAGAAGGGCCAGCCGCGCCTGAAGCCGCCGTTCCCGGCCGGCGCAGGCCTATATGGCTGCCCGACGACGGTGAACAACGTCGAATCGATCGCCGTCGCGCCGACCATCCTGCGTCGTGGCGCCGCTTGGTTCGCGAGCTTCGGCCGCGAGAACAACAAGGGCACCAAGCTTTTCCAGATCAGCGGCCATGTGAACAAGCCGTGCGTGGTGGAAGAGGCGATGAGCATCTCCTTCCGCGAGCTGATCGAGAAGCATTGCGGCGGCATCCGGGGCGGTTGGGACAATCTCCTTGCGGTGATCCCCGGTGGTTCGTCGGTGCCGCTGGTGCCGGCCGCCGAGATCATGGACGCGCCGATGGATTTCGACGGCCTGCGCGCCGTCGGCTCCGGCCTCGGCACGGCAGCCGTGATCGTGATGGACAAGTCGACCGACATCGTCCGCGCCATCAGCCGTCTCTCCTACTTCTACAAGCATGAGAGCTGCGGCCAGTGCACGCCGTGCCGTGAAGGCACCGGCTGGATGTGGCGCGTGATGGAGCGGCTGCGCGAAGGCAATGCCGAGGTCTCCGAGATCGACATGCTGCAGGAAGTGACCAAGCAGGTCGAAGGCCACACCATCTGCGCGCTGGGCGACGCGGCGGCATGGCCTATCCAGGGCCTGATCCGCCATTTCCGCCCCGAGCTTGAGCGCCGTATCGCTGCCCGAAAGGGTGGCACGGCTTCGCTGGCGGTGGCCGCAGAATGATGGCCGCGCCCCGCTCCGCTGATCGCTTTTTCAAAGAGACGCTCTGATGCCCAAGCTCACAGTTGATGGGATCGAGGTAGAGGTCCCCGCCGGCGCCACCGTGCTCCAGGCGGCGGAGGCTGCCGGCAAGGAAATCCCGCGCTTCTGCTACCATGAGCGGCTGTCGATCGCCGGCAACTGCCGTATGTGCCTCGTCGAGGTGAAGCCGGGGCCGCCGAAGCCGCAGGCTTCGTGCGCGCTGCCCGCCGCCGACGGCCAGGAAGTCCGCACCGACAGCGCGATGGTCAAGAAGGCCCGCGAAGGCGTGATGGAGTTCCTGCTCATCAATCACCCGCTCGATTGCCCGATCTGCGATCAGGGCGGCGAGTGCGACCTGCAGGATCAGTCGGTTGCCTATGGCAAGGGCCATAGCCGCTACGACGAGAACAAGCGGGCGGTGACCGAGAAATATATGGGTCCGATCGTGAAGACGGTCATGACCCGGTGCATCCAGTGCACCCGTTGCGTGCGCTTCGCCGAGGAAGTGGCCGGCGTGGAAGAGATCGGCGCGATCTATCGCGGCGAGAACATGCAGATCACGTCTTACCTCGAGCATGCTGTCACCAGCGAGCTTTCGGGCAACGTGGTCGATCTCTGCCCGGTCGGCGCGCTCACCTCGAAGCCCTATGCGTTCGAAGCGCGTCCGTGGGAGCTGAAGAAGACCCCCGGCATCGACGTGATGGACGCGGTGGGCACCAATGTGCGCCTCGACAGCCGCGGCCGTCAGGTGCTGCGCTCGCTGCCGCGCCTTAACGAGGACGTGAACGAGGAGTGGGCGTCGGACAAGACGCGCCATGCCGTCGATGGCCTCGTCCGCAACCGCATCGACAAGCCCTTCGTCCGCGTGGACGGCAAGCTGAAGCCCGCGACGTGGGAAGAGGCTTTCGCTGCTATCGCCAAGGCGATGCAGGGCGTCTCCGGCAACCAGATCGCCGGCCTCGCGGGCGATCTCGCCGAGGTGGAGAGCGTCTATGCGCTGAAGGCGCTGCTGAAGGCGCATGGCTCGTCGCTGCAGGAGGCGCGCGTCGATGGTGCGCTCTATGATGTCGCGAACCCGGCGTCCTATCGCTTCAATCCGACCATCGCGGGCGTCGAAAACGCCAAGGCGATCCTGCTCGTGGGTACGAACCCGCGCTGGGAAGCGCCGCTGGTCAACACCCGCATCCGCAAGGCGGTGAAGCGCGGTGCAAAGGTCTATGCGGTTGGCCCCGAGGTTGATCTTACCTATCCGGTTCAGTGGCTTGGCGCCGATATTGCGGCGCTGGGTGAACTGCCCGAGGCGCTGACCAAGGCCGAAAACGCGCTTGTCATCGCCGGCATGGGTGCCTGCATGATCGACGGTGGCTACGGTGCCGCCCGCCAGACGGCGGATGCGCTGAACGCCGGCTTCGGCCTGCTCCACTCGGCCGCTGGCCGCGTTGGTGCGCTGGATGTCGGCTTCACTACCGAAGGCGGCCTCGCGGCTGTCGCAGCAGCGGCGCCTAAGCTGTTGTTCCTGCTCGGTGTTGACGAAGCGGACCTGTCAGCCTTCGGTGGCGCGTTCAAGGTTTACATCGGAACGCACGGTGATCGCGGGGCGCATGTCGCCGACGTGATCCTGCCGGGCGCCACCTATGTCGAAAAGCCGGGAACCTGGGTGAATCTGGAAGGTCGCGTGCAGCGGGCCGAGCGGGCGGTGTTCCCGGTTGGCGATGCGCGCGAGGACTGGACGATCCTGCGCGCGCTTTCCGCGGTGCTGGGCAAGGCGCTGCCCTTCGACAGCCTGGAGCAGCTTCGCGCGAAGATCGCCGCCGATCATCCGGCGCTGGCCGAGGAGGGCATCCACCTCACCGGCGCACTCGATCCGGCGCCCAAGGGTGGTGACGTTTCCGGTACGATCGTCTATCCGATCGCCGACTTCTACCTGACCAACCCGATTGCCCGCTCGTCGCCCACCATGCAGCGCTGCTCTGCCGAGCTGCTTCATGGCGAGAGCTTCGCGGAGGCCGCAGAATGATCTCCTGGTTTACCGGCGTTGTGCCCTATGAATGGGCATTCTTCATCGCCACGATCATCGATATTCTCGCGATCGCGCTGCCGGTGATGCTGGCGGTGGCCATGATCATCTATGTCGATCGCAAGATCTGGGCGGCGATGGCGCTGCGTCGTGGCCCGAACGTGGTCGGCCCCTTCGGCCTGCTGCAATCCTTCGCGGATGGCCTGAAGGTGTTCCTGCAGGAAACCATCATCCCCTCGGCCGCGAACCGCACGCTGTTCCTCGTGGCGCCGATCATCACCTTTACGGTGGCGTTGATCGCATGGGCGGTGATCCCCTTCGGCCCGAAGGCGATCCTGGCGAACATCAATGTCGGCCTGCTCTACATCCTCGCGGTCTCGTCTCTGGGCGTGTACGGCGTGATCCTCTCGGGCTGGGCGTCGAACTCCAAATATCCCTTCTATTCGGCGATCCGTGCCGCCGCGCAGATGGTGAGCTATGAAGTCTCGATCGGCTTCGTGCTCATCTCGGTGGTGCTGTGGGCGGGCAGCTTCAACACGCAGACCATCGTGATGGCGCAGAAGGGCGCGATCCTGGGCTTCATCAACGCCAATGGCTGGAACCCGCTGCTCTTCCCGATGGCAATCGTGTTCCTGATCTCGTCCATGGCCGAGACCAGCCGTACCCCGTTCGACCTGACCGAGGCGGAGAGCGAGCTCGTCGCCGGCTACCAGACCGAATATTCGTCGATGAGCTTCGCGCTCTTCTGGCTGGGCGAATATGGCAACGTGATCCTGATGTGCGCGCTGAACGCGACCCTGTTCTGGGGTGGCTGGCTGCCGCCGTTCGAGATCCCGGTGCTCTATTATGTGCCGGGCATCATCTGGCTGCTCATCAAGATGGGCCTGTTCTTCTTCGTCTTCTCCTGGGTGAAGGCGACACTGCCCCGCTATCGTTACGACCAGCTGATGCGGCTGGGCTGGAAGGTTTTCCTGCCGATGTCGATCCTGTTCGTCTTCCTCGTTTCCGGGTGGCTGATGCTGACCCGCTTCCACGGAGCCTGACGCCATGAGTGTCGCTCATTTCGTCAAGTCGTTCACGCTCTGGGAGATCGTGAAGGGCCATGCCCTCACCTTGAAGTATTTCTTCAAGCCCAAGGCTACGATCAACTACCCGTTCGAGAAGAACCCGCTTTCGCCCCGCTTCCGCGGCGAGCACGCCTTGCGCCGTTATCCCAACGGCGAAGAGCGCTGCATCGCGTGCAAGCTGTGCGAGGCGGTGTGCCCGGCACAGGCGATCACGATAGAGGCCGAGCCGCGTGACGACGGCAGCCGCCGCACCACGCGCTATGACATCGATATGACGAAGTGCATCTATTGCGGCTTCTGTCAGGAAGCCTGCCCGGTCGACGCGATCGTGGAAGGTCCGAATTTCGAATATTCGACCGAGACCCGCGAAGAGCTGATCTACGACAAGGGCAAGCTGCTCGATAATGGCGACCGCTGGGAACGCGCGATCGCTGCCAATCTTGCGGCCGACGCGCCTTACCGTTGATGCCCGTGGCCACTTTCAACACCGTTCGGGCGAAGCTTGCCTGCGCCCATTCCCGCCTTTCAGCCGTGAGACCAGAAGACATGCACTTCGATAGGCTCAGCGCGAAGCGTTCTGGAGGGGAGATCCTGTGATCCAGACCATCGCCTTCTATCTGTTCGCCGTTATGGTGATCGCGTCGGGCGCGCTCACCATCACCGCGCGCAACCCGGTGCACTCCGTGCTCTGGCTCATCCTGGCCTTCTTCAACGCCGCCGGGCTGATGCTGCTGGTCGGTGCCGAGTTCATCGCGATGCTGCTCGTCATCGTCTATGTCGGTGCGGTCGCGGTGCTGTTCCTCTTCGTCGTGATGATGCTCGACATCGATTTCGCGGAGATGCGCGCCGGCTTCGCCCGCTATCTGCCGTTCGGCCTCGCCATCGCGGCGGCGCTGCTCGCCGAGATCGTGATCGCGGCGGGCGTTTGGCAGGCGGGCCCGGTGCAGTTGGCGGGTCGTGCCGCTCTCACGCCGGCGCCTGAATCGATGACCAACATCGAGGCGATCGGTGCGTTGCTCTACACGCGCTACCTCTTCGTGTTCGAAGGCGCCGGCCTGGTGCTGCTCGTCGCGATGATCGGCGCCATCGTGCTGACCCATCGTGCCCGTGGCGGCGTGCGCCAGCAGAACGTCACCCGGCAGAACATGCGCCGTCCGCACGAAGCGACGCGCATGACCAATCCGCCCGTAGGCAAAGGAGTCGAGTTGTGATCGGTCTCCAGCATTTTCTCGTCGTTTCGGCGATCCTGTTCGTGATGGGGGTGCTCGGCATCTTCCTCAACCGGAAGAACGTCATCATCATCCTGATGGCGATCGAGCTGATCCTGCTCAGCGTGAACATCAATCTGGTGGCCTTCTCGGCCTATCTGCACGACCTCGTCGGCCAGATTTTCGCGATGTTCGTGCTGACGGTTGCGGCGGGCGAGGCGGCCATCGGGCTTGCCATCCTCGTGATCTATTTCCGTGGCCGCGGCACCATCGCGGTCGATGACATCAATCAGATGAAGGGCTGAGCCAACGTGATCCAGCTCCTAGTCTTCCTGCCGCTCTTCGCGGCGGCGGTGGCCGGCCTTGGCAACCGCATGATCGGCAACACGATCGCCAAGCTCGTCACCACGGGCGGCCTGTTCGTGTCCTGCGCTCTCGCATGGCCGATCTTCATCGGCTTCCTGACGGGCGCGAACCACGCCTATGTGGCGCCGGTCCTCTCCTTCATCCACTCGGGCGACCTGCAGGTCGACTGGGCCCTCCGCGTCGACGCCCTCACGGCGGTGATGCTGGTGGTGGTAACGAGCGTCTCCGCGCTCGTGCACCTCTACAGCTGGGGCTACATGGCCGAGGACGACAGCCAGCCGCGTTTTTTCGCCTATCTGTCGCTCTTCACCTTCGCGATGCTGATGCTGGTGACGGCGGACAGCCTGATCCAGATGTTCTTCGGCTGGGAAGGCGTCGGCCTCGCGTCATACCTGCTGATCGGCTTCTGGTATCAGAAGCCGTCTGCCAACGCGGCGGCGATCAAGGCGTTCGTCGTCAACCGCGTGGGTGACTTCGGCTTCTCGCTCGGCATCTTCGGCACCTTCCTGGTGTTCGGCACCGTCTCGATCCCGGCGATCCTTTCGGCCGCGCCGCACATGGCGGGCTCGACTATCGGCTTCCTCGGCGGCCGGGTCGACACGATGACGCTGCTCTGCCTGCTGCTGTTCATCGGCGCGATGGGCAAGTCGGCGCAGCTCGGCCTGCACACCTGGCTTCCGGACGCGATGGAAGGCCCGACCCCGGTGTCGGCCCTCATCCACGCCGCCACCATGGTGACTGCCGGCGTGTTCATGGTGTGCCGCCTGTCGCCGATGTTCGAAACGAGCCATGTCGCGATGACGGTCGTCACCGTGATCGGTGCCTGCACCTGCTTCTTCGCCGCGACCGTCGGCACGACGCAGACCGACATCAAGCGCGTGATCGCCTATTCGACCTGCTCGCAGCTCGGCTACATGTTCTTCGCGGCGGGCGTCGGCGCTTATGGCGCGGCGATGTTCCACCTTTTCACGCACGCCTTCTTCAAGGCGCTGCTGTTCCTCTCGGCGGGCTCCGTGATCCACGCGATGCACCACGAGCAGGACATGCGCTACTATGGCGGCCTGCGTAAGCACATCCCGCTCACCTTCTGGGCGATGATCGCGGGTACGCTTGCCATCACCGGCGTGGGCGTGGCGGGCATCTTCGGCTTCGCGGGCTTCTACTCGAAGGACGCGATCATCGAGGCGGCTTTCGCTTCGGGCACGCAGGCCGGTGGCTTTGCCTGGGCGCTCGGCGTGTTCGCGGCGCTGCTGACGAGCTTCTACTCGTGGCGCCTGATCTTCCTCACCTTCTTCGGCGAACCGCGCTGGGCCGCTTCCGAGCATATCCAGCACGCTGCGCACGACGCGCATGGCCATCACGGCCATGATGACCATGCTCACGATCATGCTCACGCCCACGCGGCGCACGGCCATGACGATCATGGTCATGACGCGCCGGCCGAAGAGGATGCGGGCCACGAGCCGAAGGCGGATACCCGCGGCTTCACCGAGGTGGAGCACGGCACGCTGGGCTACCACCCGCACGAGAGCCCGTGGACGATGGCGGTGCCGCTGGTGCTGCTGAGCGTCGGCGCGGTATTCGCCGGCTTCCTCTTCGCGCCGGCCTTCCTCGGCGAGCATTTCTGGCAGGGCGCGATCGCCTATTCGGAAGAGCTGCACGAGAAGGCGGAGCATCTGCCGACCCTCGTGGGCCTCGCCCCGACGATCGTGATGCTGCTCGGCCTGTCGATCGCCTACTGGGCGTACATGGTGAACACCTCGATCCCGGGGCGCTTCGCCAAGACCTTCGGTGGCCTGTACCGCTTCCTGCTGAACAAGTGGTATTTCGACGAGCTGTACGACTTCCTGTTCGTCCGCCCGGCGTTCGCGCTCGGCCGCTTCTTCTGGAAGCGTGGTGACGAGGGGACGATCGACCGCTTCGGTCCGGACGGCGTCTCCAAGCTCGTGGTGGTCGGCAACCGGATCACCGCGCGGGTGCAGTCGGGCTACGTCTACACCTATGCGCTGGTGATGCTGCTCGGCCTCGCCGGGATCGCGACCTGGGCGATCACGCGATGAGCGCCGCAATTTTCACCTTCCGCGTCCCGGCATCCGCCGGGATCCAGCTCAACCGCCGGACCTGGGCCCCGGCATGCGCCGGGGAACGATAAGAACATGAACGGTTTCCCAATCCTTTCGATCATGCTGGCGGTTCCGCTCGTGGCCGCCATCTGGTGTCTTTTGTCGCCCGGCGAAGGGGAGGCGAAGGCGCAGTCGGCCCGTATTACGGCGCTGGCGGCAACGCTCATAAACTTCGCGCTCGGCCTTGTGCTGTGGAACAACTATCAGGAAGGCGGGCCGCGCTGGCAGTTCGTCGAGCGCGCCGACATCTTCGGCCGCTTCTCCTGGGCGTTGGGCATCGACGGCATCGCGCTGATGCTGATCGTGCTGTCGGTCTTCCTGATGCCGCTCTGCATCCTCGCCTCCTGGAAGGCGATCGGGAAGCGCGTGCCCGAATATATGGGGGCCTTCCTCCTGATGGAAACGCTGATGATCGGCGTTTTCGCGGCGCAGGATCTGTTCCTGTTCTACATCATGTTCGAAGGCGGCCTGATCCCGATGTATCTCGTCATCGGTATCTGGGGCGGCGCGCGGCGCATCTATGCGTCGTACAAGTTCTTCCTCTACACGCTGCTCGGCTCCGTGCTGATGCTGATCGCCATGCTCTACATGGCGCGCACCGCGGGCACGACCGACGTGCCGAGCCTGATGGCCTACAACTTCACGCCGCGGGCCCAGCTCTGGCTGTTCCTGGCCTTCTTCGCCTCTTTTGCGGTGAAGATGCCGATGTGGCCCGTCCACACCTGGCTGCCCGATGCGCACGTGGAAGCGCCGACGGCGGGCTCGGTGATCCTGGCGGGCGTGCTGCTGAAGATGGGCGGCTACGGCTTCATCCGCTTCGCGTTGCCGATGTTCCCGGATGCCTCGGCCCATTATTTCTGGCTCGTCATGGGCCTCAGCATGATCGCCACTGTCTACACCTCGCTCGTCGCGCTGGTGCAGAAGGACATGAAGAAGCTGATCGCCTATTCGTCGGTCGCCCACATGGCGCTCGTCACCTTCGGTCTCTTCACCTTCAACCGTCAGGGCATCGAAGGCGCGCTGATGGTGATGCTGGGCCACGGCCTCGTGTCGGGCGCGCTCTTCCTGTGCGTCGGCGTCGTCTACGATCGCCTGCACACCCGTGAGATCAGCCGGTACGGCGGCATCGCCAACAACATGCCGGCCTACGCCACCTTCTTCCTGTTCTTCACCATGGCATCGGTGGGCCTGCCCGGTCTTTCCAACTTCCCGGGTGAGTTCCTGGCGATGATGGGCACCTACAAGGCCTCGTCGTGGGCGGCGTTCATCGCCGTCACCGGCATCATCACCGGCGCTGCCTACATGCTCTACCTCTATCGTCGTATCGCCTTCGGCCCGCAGAAGAATGCGGATGCCGCGGCGATGCCCGATCTGAGCGCGCGTGAATGGCTGGTGCTGGCCCCGCTCGCGGCTGCCGTGCTGTGGATGGGTGTGTACCCCGAATCCTTCCTGGCGCCGATGCGCGCCGACGTCGGCGCGCTGCTGGAGCGTATCCAGCCCGCCGCGCCACCCAGCGATGCGGCGCTGACCGTTCCGGCCGCCGTTTCGCCCGTGATCGCCGGGGAGCGTTGAGATCATGAGCTATATGGCGTCCTTTGCACTCTCCGCTCCGGAGATCATCCTTTCGTTCAGCGCCATCCTGCTGATGCTGGTGGCGGCCTGGGGCGGCGACAAGGCCTCCCAGGCGATCACTTGGCTGAGCGTGCTGGCGCTTGCCGCTGCCGGCTTTGCGCTGCTCGGGCCTTCGGGCTCGGCCGGCGTCGGCTATGACGGGCTTTACGTCGCGGATTCCTTCGCGTCGTTCTCCAAGGTGCTGATCTATATCGGCGCCGCCGTGGCGATCCTGATCGCGCCGGGCTTCTTCGATCGCGAAGGCGAGATGCGGGCCGAATATCCGGTGCTCATCCTGCTCTCCGCGGTGGGCATGAGCACGATGGTGTCGGCGATCGACATGCTGACGCTCTATGTCGGCCTCGAGTTGCAGAGCCTTGCGGCCTATGTGCTGGCAAGCTTCCTGCGCCGCGATGATCGCTCCGCCGAGGCAGGCCTGAAGTATTTCGTGCTGGGCGCGCTCGCCTCCGGCATCCTGCTCTACGGTATCTCGCTGCTCTACGGCTTCTCGGGCACCACCAGCTTCACCGGCATTGCGGCCGCGATGAAGGCGGGCATGGGCTCGGGCCTGCTGTTCGGCCTGGTGTTCGTGCTGGCCGGCCTTGCCTTCAAGATCTCGGCCGTGCCGTTCCACATGTGGACGCCGGACGTCTATGAAGGCGCGCCGACCCCGGTGACGACCTTCTTCGCCTCGGCGCCTAAGGTGGCGGCGATGGCGCTGACGGTGCGCGTGGCGATCGAGGCGATGGGGCCGGCGACGGACCAGTGGCGCCAGATCATCATCTTCTGCGCGCTGGCTTCCACCATCCTCGGCGGCGTGGGCGCCATCGGCCAGACCAACATCAAGCGCCTGCTGGCCTACTCGTCGATCAACAACGTCGGCTTCGCGTTGATGGGCCTGGTGCCGGGCACCGCTTATGGCGCGTCGTCGGTGATGGTCTACATGGCGATCTATGTCGCCATGACGCTGGGCAGCCTGCTCTGCGTGCTCCAGATGCGCACCGCCAACGGTACGCCGACCGAGCAAATCGCGTCGCTCGCTGGCCTTTCCCGCACGCGCCCGGCGCTGGCGGCGGCCTTTGCGATCTTCATGTTCTCGCTGGCCGGTATCCCGCCGCTGTTCGGCTTCTACGGCAAGTTCATCGTGTTCGACGCGCTGGTGGATGTCGGGATGTGGCCGCTGGCCATGATCGGCATCGCCACCTCGGTGATCGGCGCCTTCTATTACCTGAAGGTTGTGAAGACGATGTACTTCGACGAGCCGGCGGCGCCCCTCGCGCCGTCGCGTTCGGCGGCGGAAGGCGTGCTGATCGCGCTGGCGGCGCTGTTCGTGTCGCCGCTCGGCTATCTGGCGATCCCGATGCTGAGCGAAGTGACGATGAACGCTGCGCACTCGCTGTTCTGATACATGCGGCCATTGGGGGCCCCCGGAGTACGGGGGCCCCACGTCCGTCCTTTCCTTCGAAAGAGGGGCTTCCCGCCCTCGAAGGAATGACGGTAGGAGGGCGGATGCCTGACATCCGCTCCGTTTCCGAAACAGCCTCGACCAACGACGACGTTTCCGCGCTGGCCTTGCAGGGAGCCGAGGAGGGCGTCTGGCTGCGCGCCGATCGCCAGACGGCGGGGCGCGGACGGCAGGGCAAGGTCTGGCAATCGTCGGCCGGCAATCTCCTCGCCAGCACACTGGTGCGCATCCGGGCAGGCGATCCGCCCGCGCCGACGCTCGCACTGGTCGCCGCCGTGGCGCTGGCAGAGGTGGTGGAACTGATCGGCCATGTCCGCCCGGTCATCAAATGGCCGAACGATCTGCTCGTAGACGGAGCCAAGCTTTCCGGCATCTTGCTGGAGCGGACGGGTGACGCGGTTATTGTCGGGTTCGGCGTCAATCTGGCGCATCATCCCGAGGGGCTCGATCGGCCGACCACCAGCCTGGCGGCACTGAACGGGGTAGCCCCCGCACCGAACGTGGTGGCACTGGCCCTGGCCGAGACTTTCGCACGATGGGTGGCACGCTGGCGGAGCGAGGGCATGGCGCCTCTCCGGGCACGATGGCTGGAACGGGCGCACCCCGCAGGCAGTGCGTTGTCCGCGAAGCTGCCGGACGGCACCGCGCTGGATGGTCTGTTCGACGGGCTGGACGAGAGCGGGGCGCTCAGGCTGCGCTTGGCGGATGGCCAAGTGCATGTCATTCACGCCGCCGACGTCTTCCTGATCCGGGATTGAACCCATGCTGCTTGCGATCGATGCCGGGAACACCAATGTCGTCTTCGC
>Ga0207711_10004844_pt1 | contig 11439 bp, 10 predicted proteins | sample KBSS34metaG_FD_184401 | JGI IMG/M metagenome (GOLD analysis project Ga0207711, IMG submission 184401) | Switchgrass rhizosphere microbial communities from Kellogg Biological Station, Michigan, USA - KBS S3-4 metaG (SPAdes) (version 2) | ecosystem: Host-associated > Plants > Roots > Rhizosphere...
GCGCAACAGGGGGATTTTGGTCTGCGTTAACTATTGCAACTACACAACAATTGCCATTGCTAATATACATTGAGGACAATGGCTACGGGATCTCTGTTCCGTCGCAATATCAAACACCTGGCAAGGATATCGCCGCGAACTTGGCGAGCTTTTCCGGACTAACGATTTTCACCGGCGACGGCACCGATCCAGCCGAGGCGTCAATGCTGATTCATGACGCGGTTGCGCTTGTTCGAACGAAGCGTACCCCGGCCTTGTTGCGCCTGACGGTGCCGCGGCTCGAAGGGCATAGCTTTCAGGATACCCAGACTTACAAATCCGAAGCCGAAGTGAAGGCCGAGTGGGCGCGCGATCCGCTGCCCAGGCTCAGGGCGTTCGTTGCCGAGCTGCAGATTGGGGACGAGCAATGGATCGACCTGGAACGCGAAGTCGCGTGGCAGGTCGAAGCCGCATGCGCCGAAGCCGAGGCCCGCGGCGTATCTTCCCCCGAGACCGTGACGAGCAAGGTCTTCTTCGATGGCGAGATGCAGCAGGTCGGCGGCCGCGCTGGCCTTGGCCTCGAAGGCACGACCGACCAGCCCGCGGGATCGGGGCAGCGCATCAACATGGTCACCGCAATCCGCCGGACGCTCGAGCAGGAGCTCGAAGCCAACCCTCACGTGCTGGTGTTCGGGGAGGACGTTGGACCGAAGGGCGGCGTGCATGCCGTGACTCTCGGCCTGCAGGAGAAGTTCGGCCCGGACCGCGTCTTTGACACGAGCCTTAACGAAGAAGGCATCGTCGGACGCGCGGTTGGCATGGCACTCGCCGGTTTGATGCCAGTGCCGGAAATCCAGTTCCGCAAATATGCCGAGCCGGCGACCGAGCAGATCCACGATTGCGGGACGATGCGCTGGCGCACGCACAACCGCTTCGCCGCGCCGATGGTCCTGCGCGTGCCCGGCGGCTTCTTCAAATGTGGCGACCCGTGGCACTCAATGACGAACGAGGTCGAGTTCGTGCACAATCCGGGCTGGAGAGTCGCAGTGCCGTCCAACGCCGAGGATGCGGTCGGGCTGCTGCGCGGGAGCCTGCGCGGCAACGACCCGGTGCTGTACTTCGAACATCGCGCGATGCTCGACGACAGTTGGGCGCGCCGGCCGTGGCCGGGCGACGATTATGTGCTGCCGTTCGGCCGGGCGAAGAAGACCCGCGAAGGCGACCGGATCACGATCGTCACCTGGGGCGCGATGGTGCCGCGTTGCGAGGCCGCCGCAGACGGAGTCAGCGCCGACGTGATCGATTTGCGCACGCTGCAACCGTGGGACAGGGAGATGGTGCTGGACAGTGTCCGTCGCACGCGCCGCTGCCTGATCGTGCACGAGGATTTGCGGACGGGCGGTTTCGGAGCGGAGATCGCCGCAGTGGTTGCGGACGAAGCCTTTCTCGATCTCGACGCGCCCATCGCGCGCGTGACCATGCCCGACATCCCGAGCCCGCATCATCCCAAGCTCATGGAGTGGGCGCTGCCTTCTCCGGCCAGCATTCGTGCCGAGATCGAACGGCTGTTGGGTTTCTGAATGATCGAGGTTCGCGTTCCCGACGAGCAGGAGGGCACCAAGGCGGTGGTACGCGCCTGGCTCAAGGCGGTCGGGGATGCGGTCGCCGAGAACGATCCACTCGTTGAGCTCGAGACCGACAAGGTGACGCAGGAAGTGCCTGCGCCGGCGTCGGGCGTGCTGATTGAGATCCTGCTCGATACGGATGCGGAGGCCGTGCCCGGGGCGTTGCTGGCAAGAATCTCAACGGAGGCGGAAGCAGTTGCGGGTTCCCCGGCGAAGGCCGGGGCCCAGGACGCGAAGCGTGCAACGCCGTCATCGGAACAAGCGGCCAGTGCCGCTCCTAGACCCCGGCCCGCGTCGGGGAACGGGCACGAAACTCGCCTTTCGCCTTCGGTGCGCCGCGCATGCCTGCAACATGGCATTGACCCCGCACGGATCGACGGCACGGGCCGTAATGGCCGCGTGACCCGCGAGGACGTTGACCGGGCAGTCGCCGCGGCGACCACCGTGAGCGTCGGTGAGCCCACCACCGCGCAGTCCCGGCAATTTTCGCCACATGACATCCCGCACGACCGCATGCGGCTGACGATTGCGGAAAACATGGTCCGCGCAGTGAGTGAAGCGCCCCATGTCACCGCGCTGTTCGAGGCCGACTTCTCGGCGGTCGCCGGGCACAAGGCGGCGATGGCGGCGAAGGGCACCAAGCTCAGCTACACCGCCTACATCGTCAAAGCCGCGGCCGAAGCGATGGCCGTCGCGCCCGCAATCAACGGCCGCTGGGAGAAGGACCGCATCGCCATCTCCCCGACGATCGACATCGGCGTGGGCACGGCACTCGGCGAAAAGGGCCTGGTCGTCCCGGTGGTCAAAGACGCGGGCGCACTTTCGCTCGAGCAAATCGGGGCGAAGCTCGACGACCTCACTGGCCGCGCCCGCGAGGGCAAGCTCGATCGCGCGGACGTTTCCGGCGGAACCTTCACCATTTCCAACCACGGGGTTTCGGGCTCGCTGCTCGCGGCGCCGATCATCCTGCACCAAGGGCAAGCGGCGATCCTGGGTGTCGGGAAGCTCGAAAAGCGCGTGGTAGTGCGCGAGATGGATGGCGAGGATGCGATCGTTATCCTGCCCATGGCCTATGTGACGTTGACCATCGACCACCGCGTCGTCGACGGGCACCAGACCAATGCCTGGCTCACCCGCTTCGTCGAAATCCTGGAAGGCTGGGTCTAGAAAATCCAGCGACCGGAGGCGACCAGCCGATTTCGGTACACTTCGCCGAGCTCGGTGCGATTTGTGCGATAGTAGCGCAGGTCGATCGCGAAGCCCTTGAAAACGGTGTAGACCGCGCCCGCGTTCATACTTGTATATTCGACGCCGTTATCGCGCCAGCGGTGACCGGCATTCGCAGACAGCCGAAGCGCCTTCGTTACGTCAATCGACGACCCGCCTTCGACATAAAGCGATTGCTTGGAGGAGCCGATGTCATCAGCGCTGTAGATGGCATTCAGACGGACGGTAATCCGCTCCAGCTTTTGGGAGCCGCCTGCGGATAGTTCGATGCAATCGGAATCGATGCCTGATGGCGCGCCGGTGAGCGTCTTGTAGGTGACGCCAGCCGCAAGCTGCAGGCCGCCGAACTTATGCGAGAGTATTGCGAAGGTGGAGGCCTCCCCATCGGCAGAGTTCGAATTTAGATTCTTCCATTGACCGCCAAACTGGACATCTCCGAGTTGAACGGACGCCCTGGCGACCAGTTGCGGCCCATCGGTCTGCGATACGCCTTTCGACATGCCGTGGCTGGCAACGACGATCTCAAAGCCGGGATCGGGTGACGGAACGGCCCACATGTGCGTTCGCTCTCGATCAGGCCAAGGCGCGATAGACGCCGTACAGACTGGTCAGCGTCAAAAGAATCCCGACTGCGATGAGCAGGGGCTTTGCCGGAATGCGCTTGACCAGCCAGGCGCCGAGCGGCGCGGCAAGAACGCCACCAATCAACAGGCCTAACGTAGCCACCGTAAAGGCTGCCCATCCAAGCGCTGCAATGAAGGTAATGGCCGAAGTGACCGTAACCAGGAACTCCGCCGTGTTGACCGTGCCGATCGTCTTTCGCGGCTCGGCGCCTTGAACCAGCAGGTTGCCGGTCACGACCGGCCCCCAGCCGCCGCCGCCAGCCGCATCGAGGAAGCCTCCGGCAAGGCCGAGCGGCTCGATCACTCGGGGCGGCTTGTGATGGGGCGGGAAACGAACGCCGCGCCACACCAGGAACATGCCGATCACTGTGAGGTAGGCGAGCACGAATGGCTTGGCCGTCGCGCCGTCGATCTGGGTCAGGACATAGGCGCCGACGGCCGCGCCGATCATGCCCGGCAAGGTGAGGCGCGCAAGGAGCTTCCAGTCGACGTTGCGGTGCGCGATATGGCTGATGCCCGATACGCAGGTCGTAAAGGACTCAACGGTGTGGACACCCGCCGATGCCGCGGCCGGGGCGACGCCGAGGCTGATCAGCAGCGTGTTCGACAGAACTCCGAAGGCCATACCAAGCGCGCCGTCGACGACTTGGGCGGCGAAGCCGACCCCGATGAACGGCAGGATTTCGAGGTAGTGCAGATCCATCGCGGTCCCCTGTATGAACAGCGGTTGTCGGATAATCTCTAGTTATTGACTAGGGAATAGGGTGCGACTTCGGATTAACCGCGAATCCTGTCGACTCGTCGCAGCCGTTCGTTACAGCTCGACTATGGCGTAGGGCTTGCCCAACAGTGGTTTCAGGACGAACTGCGCGACATTGTAAACGGGCGTCCCGCGGGGCGTTTGCCCTTGATGGCTCCCGTGGTGCGCGTGGCCGTGAAAGACCGCTTTCACATGGTCGAACCGATCGATCGGATCGCACAGCCGCTGAGAGCCGAGATATTGGAAGATCGCCTCCGGCTCGCCTTCGATGGTGCCGGTGATCGGTGAATAATGGAGCACCACGACGCTGCGCTCGGTGCGCAAGCTCCTGAGCTGGTTCTCGAGCTTGCGGGCCTCGTTCATTGCTTCATCGACGAATGCCTTGGCGATCGGCTCGCCGAACGGCGCCAGCTCGCCGCGACCGTAGCCGCCCATGAAGCCCTTGACCCCCGCGAAGCCGACGCCTTCGATCTCGACCGCCTGCTCATCGAGGATCGTCATCCCCGCCTCGTGCAGGATCGCGCAGACATTCTCGGGCTGGCCGCATTCGTAATCGTGGTTGCCGAGCACGCCGACGACCGGGATCGGGCAGGAGCGGATGTCCTCCGCGAGGATCTCCGCCTCTGTCGTCTTCCCGAAGTTGGTGAGGTCACCGCACAGGATCAATACGTCGGCGGCGCCAGAAATTTCGGTGAACAGCTCGCGGTATGGCGCCACGCTGTCCTCCATCACATGAAGGTCGCCGATCGCCGCGACCCGCAGCTTGCCGTCAGTCCTTGTCGACATATTGCTCTTCGAGATTGCCGACGGCGTCGGAGAAGCCCCACTGGTCGACGTCGATGGCGTAATCGCGAGGTGAGAAGATACGCCCGCGGCACACCTTCTTGCCGGGGCCCTTGACGTCATATTGATCGCGAAGCCGCTCCATTAGCTCGTCCATCAGACAGCGCGGCACCAAGTGCCGTTCGCTCGGATAGACGAAGCGGAAATTGAGCAGCGCCATCAGCAGCACTTCCCAATACAGCTCCATGTGGCTCAGCAACTGCTTCCAGTCGATCGCGTCGTGACATTTCAGGATCATGTGCGCGACGTCGGCCATGTCGTAGCGATGGTGGTCCTGGACGAAGATCTTCGACCAGATGAACTGAGTCGGCGGCACGAGCCGGATTTGGGCCCCGAACAGCTCGGCTTTGGGAGCGCCGACGAACCATTCGTCGGTGACGTGGGTCGTGACCGTTGGCATATTGGTGATGACATCGACGAACAGTTCGCCGCGCGTGATGCGGTAAAGCCAACGCTCATCGACGATTTCGACGTCGAAGCCGTGCTCCTTGCAATAATGGAGCATCTTCAGGGCGTCGCCGGCCTTGGCGAACACGTCGACATCCTTGGTCGGACGGTCGATGCCGGTGTAGCTGGCGAGGGCATAAGTCCCGGAAACCAGGAACGGGATCTGCGATTCCGCCATCAACTGCAGCACTTCCGAATAGAAGGCTTCGGCCGCCGGCGGCGGCTTGATCAGCGGCTCCTTGCGCCTGGGTCTCGTGGCGGTTTGCTGGTCCATGCGGGGCCTCAACGGGAGGCGCGAGGAGCGGGTTCCGTTCGACGAACGGCAGTGGGCGTAACTTTCGGTAGCGAAACGACAATGCTAGCTCTCACGAGAGGAGGGCTTTCATGATTCTTCGCCCGTTAGTAGCTGCCGCTGCTATCGCCATTAATTCGGTCGCCAGCGCCGCGCCGGTCCTTGCGCCGCCGGTCCCAGTTGCATCCGAACTTCAGCGGTATGTGCGTGTGCCCGCCGGGCGCATCGCGCTCGCTCACGCGCGAGTGATCGACGGGACCGGCGCGCCGGCGGTCGAAGATCAGACCATCCTCATCGACGGCGCGCTGATCGCCGCGGTGCAGCCGGGTTCGGCTGCCATCCCTCAAGGCTATCAGATCCTCGATCTCGCCGGCGCGAGCGTCATGCCCGGCATAGTCGGCATGCATAACCACCTCTTTTACATCCAGCGGCCGAACATCGACGCATCGGCCAACTCCGAGAATCCGCTGATCGTCCCGCAAATGTCGTTCAGCGCGCCGCGGCTTTACCTCGCGAACGGGGTGACGACGATGCGAACCACCGGCAGCGTCGAGACCTACACCGACCTTAGCCTCAAACGTGAGATCGACGCGGGTCATCTGGTTGGTCCACATATCGATGTGACCGGCCCCTATCTGGAGGGACCAGGCGCGTTCTTCATCCAGGCCCACGAGATCACATCGCCCGAGGACGCGCGGAAGGAGGTTGCCTTCTGGGCCGACCAGGGCGTGAATTCATTCAAGGCCTACATGCACATCACGCGCGCCGAGCTCAAAGCCGCGATCGACGAGGCGCATCGTTACCACCTCAAGGTCACCGGCCATTTGTGCTCGGTGACGTATCCCGAAGCGGTCGAGCTGGGGATCGATAATTTGGAGCATGGCTTCTACGTCAACACGCAACTCGATCCTGGCAAACAGCCGGACAAATGCACCGACGAAGCTGGTGGTCCAACGCTGCTGGCGATGAAACCGGGCAGCCCGGAAGCCAACGCGCTGATCAAGCTGCTGGTGGATCATCACGTGGCAATTACGTCCACGCTGCCCGTGTTTGAGCAATTCGTGCCGTTGCATGCCCCTCTTCAAGCGCGGCAGATGGACGTGATGAGTCCGCAGGCGCGAGAGTCTTACCTGTATCTCCGTAACCTCACCGCCCGATTGGCTGGCACCAAACCCGGTCAGGAGGAAGCTGAAAAGTATCAGCACAACCTTGGCCTGGAGCGCCAGTTCGTGGCTGCCGGCGGCTTATTGATCGCCGGACCCGATCCCACCTTCAATGGCGGCGTGATCCCTGGCTTTGCCGATCAGCGCGAACTGGAGCTGCTGGTCGAGGCCGGCTTCTCACCAGTCGAAGCGATCCGGATCGGGACGCTGAATGGCGCGACCTATCTCGGGCTGGCCGATCGCATCGGATCGATCGCTCCGGGGAAGAATGCGGATCTGATCATTGTCCGTGGCAACCCCGCGGCGAAGATCGGCGATGTCGAAAAGGTCGAGATCGTGTTCAAGGACGGCGTCGGCTACGACAGCGCCAAATTGCTGCAGTCGGTCAGGGGACGTTACGGGCAATACTGACGGCGCGCTTCATTCCGGCGGGCGGTCGATCTTTCCGTCCATGACGATTCGCACGACGATCGAGGCGCTGTGGTGGCCTCGCTCGAAGCCGAGCTGCCTCGGCATGCCGATCACGCGCTTCTCGAACGCGACGTTCATCGACGTACTGTTCTTTCCTTTGGCGATATCGGCGGCGGCGATCCGCGCCGTCTGGTACAAATTCTGCCGCGTCTTGAGCGGCAGGTTGGGCTTCCTCAGGATGTTCAGCAACGCGAGCTTGGCACGACGGTACAGGAGGCCCGCAGCATAGCTCAGCGCAATCGGGTCGTCGTGATAGGTGAAGCGCGTCTCCGCCGCATGCTCGATCACATCCTCGACGATGCCGTCGCCCAGCTGATGGCCCTTGAGGCCGCGCCGGATCATCCGGTCCTCGAGGTCCGTGTCGCCGCCCGCCGCGTATCCCTCGACGACTTCGTCGTAACCGCCGAGCGCCTTGAACGCGGGGGCCGGGATGACGTGGAATCCGCGCATCTGGTTTTTTGCGAGCCTGGTGCCGCTGCGGTTGAACTTTTCAGTGGCCAAGCGGGTGAAAAAGCCGAACGTCTTGGGGGGCAGTGAACCTGCGAGCTGTTGCACGGCGTTTTCTGCAAGGATGGTGTCGGCGTCGCAAAACACCAGCACGTCGCCCGAGGCCGCCTGCGCTCCGCGGTTGCGGGCCTTCCAGTTGGAAAAGCCCTTTTCGCCTATGACGCGCACAACCTTTGATTGTGGATATTCGCGCTCCACGAAGTCGGCCGTGCCTTCGGGACACGAATAATCAACCACGATCACCTCGGCGTCTTGCACGAGCATCCTGGGCAGCGTTCGCTTCAAATGCTCGAGGCGGCCCTTGCAGGTGGTGATGATGCTGAAACTCGGCGTCACTCTCTCGTCATCCTCTTCGAAGACGGGCCATTGCGGCGCAAAAAACAAGGTGGCGCACCCGACAGGATTCGAACCTGTGGCCTTTGCCTTCGGAGGGCAACGCTCTATCCAGCTGAGCTACGGGTGCGTGAGGGGCGACTTAGCGAGGCGAGTCCTCAGCGGCAAGCGGGCTCGAGGAAGCCGCGAAGCGCGTCGTGAAGTCGCTCTCGACTGGACCCGACGATCATTCCGACATGGCCCGCGGCAATGAAGTTTGCCGGCCCGGTTGCGGAGGTCTCGGGTGGGGCGATGCGGTCGCGCGCCGCCAGGAAGTGCATCGACGCGCCGCCGAACTCGTCGCTGACCAGCTGACCGCCGACCCGCCAGTTGCCGCTTCCCGAAAGATCGCGACCGAACAGGTCCTCGATCAGCTCTCTCGCTGCGGGGTACGGCAGGGGCTCGCCTTCGTTGGACCAATCTTCGAGCTCGACGAAACGGCGTGCCTCGGCGCCCTTCGGATCCAGCCGTCCAAACTCCGCGAATTTACTCACCGTGCGCTCCGGATCGAGCGACCAGAAGGCCGCCTGAAGCACTTCCATCGGAAGCGCGCCGAGTCGCCGGGCGGCAGGCTCGGAATGGCCCCACATCTCCGCCAGCGCGGCTCGAGAAGGCTCGGGATAACGCGCGAAGTTCCACGGTGCGGCCAAGGTCGCGACCCGATCCACGTTGACCAGGTTCGCGGCCGCGATGGCCATCGTCCCGCCAAGGCAATAGCCGATGAGCGCCGCGGGCTCGCCGATGCTGCGGAGCAACGGCAGCAACAGTTGCTCGATATGGCCGGCAACGCCGAGCTTGGAGCGGTGCTCCGCCGCGCCCCAGTCGAGGAGGAGTGCGCGCCGGCCCATGGCGGCGACCGCGTTCGTCAACGAGACTTCCGCGTCGAGGTCGAGGATCCGTGGTGGGTTGATCAATGACGGGATGAGGACGGCCAGCGGCCCTTCGCCGCCGTGATCGCGCAGACACGCGCCGCTTACCCTGGTGATCTCGGGTTTCGGTGCGGAAGCGGGGCGGCGCTCGGCGGCTTCGTAGGCGCGGAGGCCCGCGAGCGCGTCGCGCGCCAGTTCGGCGTCTTTTGCCGCAACCTGCCGGACGAGGTCGAGGAACAGCGGCAGGGGGCGGGGCGACCTTCGTCCGGCGCGTTCATGTTGCAGCGCACTATGCTCCGGTAGTAGGGCCATGGCCCAAGAGTTTGGGAGCGATCCATGTCCAAGTCCACCGGCAAGGTGACGATCAAGAAATACGCCAACCGGCGTCTCTACGACACCGAAAGCTCGGCTTACATCACGCTCGACCGGCTGGCGCACATGGTGCGCGAGGGCCGCGAGTTCGAAGTGGTCGACGCCAAGACCGGCGAAGACATCACCCGCCAGGTGCTGACGCAGATCATCGTCGACGAGGAATCGCACGGCAGCACGATGTTACCGATCAATTTCTTGAAGCAGCTGATCGGCCTCTACGGCAACTCGATGCAAAATTACGTGCCGCAGTATCTCGAGGCGGCGATGGACTCGTTCCAGCGCAACCAAAGCGCGGTGCGCGATGCATTCGGCGGCAACGTGCTCGCCGATATCGCCAAGCGCAACATGACGATGCTGGAAGAGGCTGCCCAGGTTTTCGCGGGCCACAAGAAAGCGCAAGCGTCGCCAGTCGACAACGACATGGACCAGCTGAAGGCCGAGCTTGCCGCGCTTCAGGCCAAGGTCGACAAACTGAGCCGGTAAAAGCAGGACCCATGAGTTTCAGCATGTTCGCCGCGCTTGCGCTTGCGCCCGCGCTCGCCGCCTCCCCGCAAACCCAGGCTCCCGCTCCCGCGGTGGATTACAGCGTCGCCACGCCCATCGGCGGCGATTGGAGCTACGCTGCGACCGCCGACGGCAGCGAGACGACGTTTGTCGGCGCAAGCTTGCAGCCGCAAATCACGATCCGCTGCACCCGCGCGACACGCCGCGTTGCCCTTGCCAAACCGGCGAGCGCAGCCGCGCCGTTCCTGTCGATTTGGACCAGCACGCAGAGCCGCAATGCGCCGGCCAGCTTCAACCCCGCGACCGCGCGTTTGACCGCCGAGTTGGGCGCCTTCGATCCGATGCTCGACGCGATTGCATTCAGCCGCGGCCGCGTCGCCTTTAGCATCGGTTCCGCGCCGGCGCTGGTCGTGCCGTCCTGGTCGGAGATATCCCGGGTGATCGAGGACTGCCGGACTTGACATTGCCGGGCTCTCGAAGCGCAAGAGAATTGCCGAATGTTCACCTCATTACAAGTCTTGCGTTTGACCGCGCGAAGACTCATGTTCGCAACGGCTTCAACGCAGCGAAAGGAGGTGATCCGATGTCTCATGGTTCAGCAGGGAGGTCGGAGAGGGGTGTTCGCAGGCCCTGATAGCCAAACGAACGGCCACACCTTCGGCCGCTGACCATGTCGAAGGGCACCGCTGCATCGCGCGGCGGTGCCCTTTAACATATCTGCTCTCCGGAAAGTCCCGTAGGGTTGAATTCACGCCGCACGGATAATGTGTATTTGCGCCGCACGGGCTATCATTCGGGAACCGTTACGGCTTTGAAGTGTCTTTTTCGGGAACGACTCTAGGGAGATGAAGCGATGGCTAAATCCGCACGCAAGGGTTCTTCGGGTTCGTCCGGCAGCACCACGGTCGATAAGCTCGCCAAGGCGGCGATGAGCAAGGAAATGCTTGCCGCCGGGCTCGCAGCTGCGGCCGCGGCGATCAGCGCAAGCCCGAAGGCGCGCCGTGCGATCCGCGATGCCGGCCTCGATGCCGCGGACACGGCGTCCCAGGCCGCGACCAACATGATGTCGAGCGCAACCAAGCTCGGCTCGATCATTGCGGAAGCGGTTGCCGACGCCGCGCAACGAGTGATGTCAGGCAAATGGGGCGATGATGGTAGCTCGTCGCGTCCGCAAGCCGCGAAAAGTGCGACGTCGGCCCGCAAGCCCCCCGCGCGCAAGAGCCCGGCGAAGCGGAAGACGGCCGCAAAGCCGCGCTCCGCTGCGGCGAAGTCGACCGCATCCGCGCGCAGTGCGACGGCGGCCAAGAAGCCCGCCGCGCGCAAGTCGGCGCCCAAGCGCAAGACGGCGCCCAAGCGCAAGACGGCGGCACGCAAGCCCGCCGCGC
>Ga0207711_10004849_pt1 | contig 11434 bp, 11 predicted proteins | sample KBSS34metaG_FD_184401 | JGI IMG/M metagenome (GOLD analysis project Ga0207711, IMG submission 184401) | Switchgrass rhizosphere microbial communities from Kellogg Biological Station, Michigan, USA - KBS S3-4 metaG (SPAdes) (version 2) | ecosystem: Host-associated > Plants > Roots > Rhizosphere...
AGTTCGCATCATGTGGCGGCCTGGCCGACCACGGACAGAAGCATGGCCCTGCTCGTGGATTACGTCGTTGACGAAAGCAGCCCGATCACAGAAGCGGCAGATGATCGGCGAACTTCGACACGACCACATGCGCCAGCAGGTTGGGACCGGCTCGGCCACGCGGGATCGGCAGGGAGGGCGCCGGTGCCTGGCTGATCGCATCGCAGCGGCCGCAGGCTAGCTTGGGGCGGACATGGCGCACGACGCGGAAACGGCCCGGCACATACTCCAGCACCTCGGTCACGTCCTCGCCCAGCTTGCCCATGGCACCGCCACAGGCGGAACAGCCTTCGACATCGGGCGCGACATGCACCGTCTCATCGCGTGGCAGGTGGTCGGGCAATGGCAGGCGCTTGGGCTTCCGGGCCGCTGGTGCTCGTTCTTCCGTTGCTGCCGGTTCGCCAAGGGCGCATGCGGTATGGGCATGTTCGGCTTCGAGATCCTCCAGCGTCAGTTCCAGTTGATCCGCCATCTCGGTGATCCGCTCGGACGACTGACCGAACTTCATCCGGCGTAGCCGGGACAGCTGGATCTTGAGCTTCTCGATCTGGAGCGTGGTCAGCTTGACCGCGTTGCGGGTCGCCTCATGGGCCGCCCGCTCGGCTTCCAGCGCCTGTTCCGAAGCGGCGATGCGCGCCTGCATATCGGCGAAAAGCGCACGCAATGCATCAGGATCGGCAGGAAGGTTGATCTCGTCGGCGGACACGGCTCCCCATAGCAAAATGGCCTGTACGAACCAAGGAAAATGCCCGATTTTACGTGACTTTATGCCTACATCTGCACCGGCAGACGGGGCGCTTCCGGGGCGATGGTGCGCCGCCAGTCCATCGCTTCGATCAGTAGCGCAAACTGCGCCGGCGTTAGCACCACGCCGCCCTCGACCAGCGGCGGCCATACGAAGCGATGCCGTTCCAGGCGCTTGGCAAACAGGCACATGCCAGAACCGTCCCAATGCAGCGCCTTGAGATAGTTGCCGCTCCGGCTGCGGAACAGGAAGACATGACCGCAATAGGGCTCGACCGCGAACAGCGGACGCACCAGCGCCGCCAGGCCATCGAACCCCAGACGCATGCTGACCGGCTTACTTGCGAGATAGACCTTCGTGCCCGGTGCCAGTGAGATCATGAAATATCCCGCAAGGCCCGCAACACGCGGGCCAGTGCTTTCTCGTTCACATAGCTATCCACCGACAGGCGAACGCCGCTGGGCAGGTCGATCCCGATCTCGCCGGGGCGTGCACCGGGATGCGGGCGGGTTAGCTCTTCCATCACCGGCATTGTTGGGACCGGATCAGACCGTGCCGACGGTGGTGTAGCAGGAACGGTAGCGACAACACCCTCCGGCACGGTGCCATATGAAATGAAGGTCAGCGGCTCGCTGGATGCGAGTGTGGGCAACGCCGAAGGTAGACGTTGTTCGTTCCGCCAATGTTCTTTATCGACTATAGGGTCCATTCGGAGCCCACCATGCACGCCTCTCTCCTTTCGATCCTGCACATAAGCGATTTTCACTTTACGAAGCGCAAGCTGAGAGATCAGAAAGTCGTTGTGGACGCGCTCGTCAAGGATCTCGAGCAACTTTGCATTGGCCACAGGCGCCCAGATCTTGTCATTTTCTCTGGGGACTTGGTGAACTGGGGCGGTGTGGACAGCCACGCCGATGCATACGATTTTTTGCTGGCTCGAGTTGCCGGGGCTACCGGATGTAGTGACGAGCGTACCTTCATCGCGCCCGGCAATCACGACTTATCGCAGGCCGCTGTGACGACCGCTAAGGCAATCCACGAAGAGTGGCGGGGTGCGGCTAACGATACAGACGCCATGAATTCTTGGTTCGAGAAGAACGCATTTGATGACATTTCACAAGCCAAGTTTGGCGCTTACTTCGAGCTTGAGCGATACATGAGCGAAGGGTCTCTTCGTCACCGAAACCAGTTCGTCTCGGTGTATCGAATCGATGCTTTGAACATCGACGTAGTGGTCGTGAATACCGCTATGCTTTCAGTTGGGGGGCATAAAGACTTCCCGAAAGACGAAGGGCTCTTAGCCGTTCCGGAGTACGCGTTGCTCGATGCCGCCTCTGCTCTCACCGTCGGATCGTATCGCATCTACGTTACGCACCACCCTTTCGAGATGTTAAGCGAAACTGGCGCACGTCTGCTTAGACGATCTATCGAAGAGAATGCAAATGTCCACCTATTCGGGCACATGCATGATCCGGAGTCTCGAAACACTGTCGGTTTCAAGGGGCAGCTATTCTCCGACCAGGCGGGCGCGGTATTTACTCAGCGGACGAAGGCGTACATAGGATACTCGCTTATCTCAGTGGATCGACAAACCAACTACTACGAGACGCATCTGCGGACGTACTTTGACGATCGTAAGGCTTTTGACGAGGCACGCGACGTTCTTCCGAACGGAAAATTCCACTCGTCGCAGGAAGCAAGTCAGTTCTGGCGGACTGTAGCTACACCGGTCGATGATCGCGCGTTTCGTGTTCATTTGGCTGGCTCGGCGTTGAACGCGCTCCGAGCAGAAATGGAGGAGAATGGCGCTGATTGGGAGGCCCATGAACGCTTCGTATCACCTCCCTTGAAGCGGACATTTGTGCAGACTGCGGCAAGCGATGAGGTGAAAAGCACCGTTGAGTCTCCTGTCGTGTTCGACGACTTTGTCGACGACGAAGGCAATGCGATCATCTATGCCTCAGCAGAGTACGGCCGTACGACGGTACTGAAGGAGCTAGCGTTTCGCATGCTGTCTGATGCGGAGACGGTTCGCTTTCCGCGCTTGCCGATAATGGTCGACTTCGCTGACGTTAAGCAAAACGTCTCTAACCTCTTTCGCGTTGTACGTGGTCGTGCGCCTGAAGCTCCCGAAGGGATCGACGTAGCATCTTTGTTGAAGCTCGGACATGCCTGCCTGCTCTTCGACGATGTCCATTTCGCTGACCTGCGTCGCATGCAAATCCTGCGCGATTTCGTGAAGACCTATCCCAAAGCGCGCTATGTGTTTTCCGCGCCGAAAAGTTCCGCGGCCCCATTCGGCGCACACGTTAACCCCGAGATGCCCATTCACTTCGACTTCGTTGAACTGTGCGTGTTGCGCAGACGTGACATGCGCCAGCTGGTGGTGAAGTTTAATGGTTGTCGGGACGTGGATGTCGTACTTGATCGCTTGCAATCAGAATTCCAGGAAATCAATCTACCGTTCACCGCTGCAAACGGTAGCATTTTGATGTCCATCTACGAAGTGCAAAGCGGCTTCAGGCCTATCAATAGGTCAGTGCTGATCGAGCAGTTCATCGACACGACCCTGAAGAAGGCTGCGCTTGAGCAGAGCCGGCGCGAGACTTTCGACTATGCGAACAAGACAGCGCTGCTGGCTCAAGTCGCCGGATGGATGGCCAAGCAGAACGACTACACGCCGACTTTCCAGGAAGTAACATCGGTCATGAAGGCGTACCTGGATCGCTTGGGCCTAAATGCACCACTGACCGATCTGATGGCAGAGTTTTTTCAGGCACGGATCTTCGTTACGAAGCCTGACGATCGCCTTAGCTTCCGCTACCGGGCGGTCCTCGAGTACTTTATAGCTCTGCAGATGAGCGTCGACCAGATGTTCAAGACCTGGGTGATGGACGAGGATCGCTACCTTCAGTTCGTTAACGAAATCCAGTACTACGCAGGTAAGCTGCGTAATGATGCCGATGTTCTTGATGAGATTGGCCGGCGCTTTGAGGCGGTGATTGTTGAGGTAGAAGGTGAGGGAAAGCCCTTCGATCCGCACCAGTTAGAAACGATCCGCTTGCCGGGCAAGGATGGTGAACTGGCTAATGATCTTTTGGAACAGCATTTAGAAAAGCCGCTAACCGAAGAAGAGCGGGACGAGGAGCTTGAAACCGAACTGCCGCAAGATGTCGAGAAGCGACAGGAAGTCTTTAGACCGGAAATCAAAGATCCAGGCCAAAAGCTGCTTGTAGCGCTCGTTCTTTATTCCGGCGTCCTTAAGAACATGGAGCTTGTCGACGACGACCGCAAGCGACGTCATCTAGCCGCGCTGTGGAGAGGATGGTCGGTCTTCTGGCTACTCTCTCTCATGATCGTGCCTGAGATCGCCCGTCATCGGCGCTTCCGCATCAATGGTGTACTCTACGAACTTAAGGCACCGCACGGGATGTCCGACGCGGAACTAGCTCGAATTATGTCCCTGCAGATGCCCACAAACATCGGGCAGATGGTCGCCGCGAATTTGGGCACGGAGAAATTGGAACGTCAACTCGTTGAGCCGCGGCTTGATGATACAACGGATCCGTTGGCGTTCGAGTTTCTCCGCACTGCACTTGTCGCTGATCTTAAGTTGGCTGCAACTCCCGGCTCTATCAAGTCGGCGCTCGATCGTTTTCGGCCTAGCCCCTATTTGTCCGAGGCTCTGGTGTGGAAGGTTGCTGAATTGAGACGAATGGATCGGATCGCGCAGCCCCACCTTGACGCGATTAGGGCGCCGGTGGCCGGAGCCCTTGCTGATCTGCGGGGAGGGTCGAAAAAGGACCGGGAAAACGAGAAACAGCGTCAACTGCGGCGGTTCGATCAGGAGAAATTAATGTTTAAGATGAAGCGGATCAGAGAAAAGGACTAGTCTGTCAGGGCCTCGAAGTGGCTCTATGGGTCTTCGGCTCCAAGTGCCTCGCTGAACCAAGGGCAGCTTATCGCAATTTCGCTCTTGAGACCGGACAGTCGCCAAGGTCCGCACTAGCGGCCATTTGTGGACGAGCCCGAACCATTGCGATCGGGCGCGACCAGTATGGTGCAAGGCCTCGCCTCGCGCGCCTTCGTTGCCCGCGCGGTGCATCTGGCGAGTGCATCGGCGTTGAGGCTGGTGAGCTGCAGCGCTGCCTGCACTCTGCGCGACCATCCGGGGTCAGCCACCTGCATCAGCCGCTCCCCGGCGGTCCATTCGTCAACACCCAGGATCTTCGCCGCCCGTTGCTCAGGCCAATACCAGTTGACGGGAACGGCCCGGTCGATAGCGGTTGGAACAAACGCGCCCAGGATGCACCCGAGCACCATTGCCGCTGATGTGGCGCCCGCCAGCCAGCGGTTCTGGTCACGGGCTGTCCTCGCCGACGCGGTCACACTGCCGATCGTGCCGATCATTTCGCGCAGATCGTGCCGGGCGTAATCGAGCGCCTCGTGGTCGGCTTCGCGGACGGTCGCTGCAGCCGTCTTGAGCTTATCTGTCAGGCTCTCCGGCGTGAGCGAGAGCACAGGCTGCCTGGAGAGGTGCTCGAAAGCCGCGCGGGCCTTTTCCCACTTCGCCTGGATCGCGGCGAGTTCGGGCGCGTAGTCGCGCGCATGCAGTTCCTGCTGCCGGGCGGCAAAGCCTTCGATCGCAGCGGTGAGACCGGCGAGCCGCCGGTCCATGGCAAGGAGCGTCTCGACGGCCGTGGCCTGAGGGGTGGGCGATGGCTGGGGAGCGGGCGAGAGACCAGCGGCCTGCTGAGCGGCGGGAGAAGGAGCGGTTTGGGTCATGGAAAGGGAGCTTACATGCCAATGCCCAGCCCGCGCGAGCGGCCGAGCCATTCCTGGAGGTCATGAGAAATCGATGCGCCTTGCTGGGACTTGAGGCCGAGCTCTGCCGTACGATTTCGGAGCAGCGACTCGAGCTGGGGGTCGCGGTGCAGAGCCTTGGCCATGTTACGCATGTCGTCTTTGACGCTGGAGGCCTCGTGGTAGTGGCCCTGTCGTTCGAAGACTTTCATCTGGCGTGATTTGGCCCGCCAGTCGGCGACGAAGCAATCGGCACGACCCGCCGCATCGATGCGGATTTCGCCTTCGGCGATCATCGCCTGGATCGCGCGCGCGGTGCGTCCCCTGGCGGCTTCATCGATGAGCGCGGGATCCTTGTTCATGGCGGCGCGCATGTCTTCCCCGCCGCCGGGGTGCAGCGCATCGAGGTTCTTGACGGCTTCGGCGAACGCCTTGCGCTGATGATGGAGGGGCTCGTAGCCTTGCTCCTTCATGCGGATGATGTCCGCCGCGGCGCGGCCATAGCGCTCAACGGCCCGGTCGAGCGGATCGCGCTCCGCCTGTACCCGCAAGGCACTGACATCGAGCTTCAGTCCGGCAAAGGGGTCGGGCTGGGCAGGCGTTGCCCGCACGATCGCCTGGGCTTCTCTTGCGATCTTGAGCGAAGAGGTCAACGGCACCGTCAGCCCGGCGAACGGATCGTCCTGGACTGGCGCAATGGCCGGCTCGGGCGATTGCTCCGGTGCCTTTTGGGCATAGTCCGAGACCATGTCCTTGCCGCGCTCGCGGGCGAGCGTCAGGGCGAGGCGCTCACGGCTGGCGAAGTCGTCCTTGCCGTAGTGCAGATCGACTTGGTCGCGATGTCGCGAGAGCGCGACGTAGGCGCCATGCCGGTCGAGCCCTGGTGTCGCGAGCACATGCACCCTGTCGACGGTCATGCCCTGCGCCTTGTGGATCGTCGCGGCGTAGCCGTGATCGACCTGGTTGTAGTCCTTCAAGTCGAAGGCGACGGCACCCCCATCATCCAGCATCACTGCCATGCCGATCGGGCTGACGGAGCGGATCGTACCCAGCGAGCCGTTCTTCACGCCCATGCTGCGCTCGTTCTTCAGGAACATGATCCTATCACCCGCGGCGAAGTCGCGGCTGCCGCGCTCGACGTTCAGCGTCACGTCCTTGCCAAGCTGGTCGGATGCACGAAGGCGCACTCGCGCCGCTTCGTTGAGCGCCCTCACCTCGTCATTGGTGTGCGTGAGGATGATGCGGCTTGCGTCCGGGTTCGCGTGGCGATCCTTGTCCCAGCGTTCGATGAGATCGGTGCGCGCTGCCTCTCGGGTGTCAGCGGCATGGACATACCCTGCTTGTTCGTAGGCTGCGAGCGCCTCGCCGGTGCGCCCGGTCGCCAAATGGCGCGTCGCATCGCGCTGCCAGTCCTCGCGCTGACGGCGCACCTGTGTGATCTCGACCGCGCCGTGCCGCTCGGCGATCGAGCGGAAGGCAGCACCCGCTTCGATCGCCTGCAGCTGCTCGGGATCGCCGACCAGCACCACCTTGGCGCGGCGCTTCTCGGCCTCGGCCAGCACGCGCTCCATCTGCCGCGTGCCGATCATGCCCGCCTCGTCGATCACGAGCACGGACCTGTCCGTCAGCAGCTCACGGCCCTGCCCCCACTGATGCTCCATGCTGGCGATGGTGCGACTGGCGATCCCCGAGCCGCCTTCGAGGTTCTCGGCAGCGATGCCGGACAAGGCAAGCCCGCGCACTTCGTAGCCCGCATGCTCCCAGGCTTCACGCGCCACGCCGAGTATCGCGCTCTTGCCGGTGCCGGCATAGCCGACGACACTGGTGAGCCCGCGGCTGCTGGTCACATGCTCGAGCGCGCCTCGCTGCTCGAGCGAGAGCACCATGCCCCGTTTCCCGGCAGCGAGCAGCGCACGCTCCACATGCCGATCATCAACGCCGTGACTCCGCGCCGCGTCGAGCTTGACCGTGACACTGTCAAGCCGCCGTTCCGTCTCGATCATCGTGCGTGAGGTGAACCGGTCTTCGCCGCGGCCATCCTGGCCAAGTTTCACCAGCTCAGGCGAGGTCCGCACCGCAGCCAGCACCTGATCGAACTGGTCCTTGCCCTCGCTATGCCGGTGCACGAACTTGGCGAGGTCGCGGGCGGTGAAGGTCGACTGCTGGTGGGTGATCGCCTCGAGCGCGATCTCGGGCCGGGCAAGGATCCGTGCCCCATTCTCGCGGGCAATCGCATGATGCTCTTCGAGGCGTTCGCTCGCGAGCCCCTGCCCTGCCATGCGCGAAGCGGCTGGACCGATCTTATGCTGGGGTTCGAGCTCGATGCCTTGCGCCTCCAAACTGCGGTGATCGACACGCGCATCGATGTCGAGTTCTGCAAGACGTGTGTTGACGTGTTCGGCCCAGGCCTCACGCCAGTGCGTCAGCAACTCGGTGCGGTTCCACTCGCGCACCTTGGAGCCGAAGCCCTCCCCGGTCACTTGCCGCAGCCCGAGCATCACATGGGCATGCGGCTTGGGCAGCCCATCCTCGCCCAGGTCCCAGTGGACATTGAGATCGGCGACCATCCCGCGATCCACGAACTCACGGGCGACGAAGTCGCGCGCCAGGCGAATGCCTTCGGCCTGATCCAGCTCGCGCGGGATGGCGAACTCGATCTCGCGCGCGAGCTGTGCGTCCTTGCGCAGCTCGGCCGCCTCGACATCGTTCCACAGCGCCTCTCGGTCCCGCCAGCACTCGGGGGCGCCGTCGGGCAGCATGACCTCGCTATGGACGACGCCCGCCTTGTTGGAGAAGTCGTGGGCCCAGTCGAGCCGCTGGTCGTGCAGCCGGGAGGCGGAGCGATAGGCGGCCGCTGCCACGGCGGATGAGCCAGAGCTACGCGAGATGACCTTGGCCGAGAAGTGGTAGATCGCCATGACGGCGATCCACTTACACTTGAAAAGCGACGTCGGCACGACGTATAAGCGCGCCCTCGAAAGATTTCATCAATCTCGGGATTTCCAAATCCCAGGAGATTTCACGACATTGCCGCTGATCGGGAGCGACGATAACTGATCTGCCCGTCATCCACTACAAGGAGCCGGACAGATGCGCAAACCACGCGACTACGATGCCGAACTCAAGGCACTCGAGCAGAAGGCTCGGCAACTGAAGAGCCGCAAGCAAAGCCAGCTTGGCGAGCTGGTCCAAGCGGCCGGTGCCGACGAGCTCACCATCGAGGAGCTGGCCGGGGCCTTGCTCGCTGCCACCACGGCCGAACGTCCTACACGGGAGGCGTGGCGCAAGCGGGGTGCTGCCTTCTTTCAAGGGCGACGCGAAGACGCTGGCAGCCGCACTGGCCATGAGCAGGGCGGCGCTGCGAAGGACGACGGCCGCTCACAGCCGCCTTCAGGCGAAGCAGGCGCGGCATGACACCCGTGACTGGCAGGTGAAGCGGCGCGAGCGTACCCGGCATCTGATCGAACTGGGCGGGCTCGTCGTGAAGTCAGGGCTCGTCGAACTCACAGACGACGATCGCGCTGTGATCCTCGGGCTACTGGTCGAGGCAGCGGCGAAACTGTGGGGACCGGATCGCGAACAAACGCTGACGTTGTGGCGGCGGCGCGGAAAGCGAGCGTTTGCCGATATGCAGGCGTCGGATGCCGAGCATGAATGTCATGCTCCCTGAAACTACGGGATCGATGCCTTAGCCTGTAGCAAAGGCCATGCCTCCCGATACGGATCAAGCCACCCGGCTTCGTACTTGCCGATCTTGAGATGGCCGTAATCTGGCAGAAAGCGGCGCAGGTCGTTGTCCTTACGCTGCTGGCCAAGTTTGCCGGGCTGATCGAGCCAAGCCCGATGGCACTCAGCCAAAGTCGTGGCGACGACGGCCGCAGGGACGATGTAGGTTACAGGGGCGGCGCTCTCGGCAGACATAAAGTCGACGAAGCAGTAAAACAGCGATGGGGCAGCCAGCGATTCGTGCTTCTTGCCCATGTGCCAACCCCGATCCGCTCCGGTGCTGTTTCTCGTTTTGACCTGAACCGCGCAGAGGCGATCCCCGATCTCGTCGGTCACCACGATATCGCAGTTGGGAACGCCCACCGGGGCCAACGCGGCTATCATTCCGCGAAGCAGGAGCTGGCTCATAACGTAGTGCTCGCCTGCGGCACCCGTGAGGGTTGATGCGCTTACCATTCGTCTTCCCCCGGATGCCTGCCAATCAGCCAGCCGCTCGCGCCGTCGCTTCAAGCTGGGCTATGCGCTCGGAACAGATTTCGTGGACGATGCGCCGTAGGTCTTCGACGCGTTCGCCGAGCCAGGTCAGCTCTTCCTCGCTGATCCGGTAGTGCTTGGAGTAGCGCGCTTTGACGTAAGCTTCCTTGAGCTTCTCGAACATTGCGCGCTGCTTGCGATTGTCGCTGGGCCAGACGTAGGTCAGGCGCGCATCTAGCCGTTCGGCTTGGGTTCGTAGAAACGCCAAATTGTGAACATGCGGGGTGTAGAAAGTCACCGCGAGAAGTACGCAGTGGTAGAGACGCTCGGCGGCCTGATGAAGAATGAAGGCAGCATCCCGCCATTCCTTCTGTGACACGAAAAAGTGAAAACCCTTCTGCGCCGACGTTGCGAGAGGCATCCACTCCTCGAAATACTCCTTCGCCATATCGAGCGCGGCATGCGGCGTCTTGGGCTTGGGCTCGTGCAGTTCGGTGTCGTCGCTCTCGTAAAGCGCGATGCCGTCACGCGCGACGTCCATGAAAAAGTAGCGTCCATGCGCCAGCCCGTCGTTCACCTCGCCGAGGGTGTGAACGATGAAATTGACCGGGGTCTTGATGGTGCCGGCAATGCCGTATTCGCGCATCAGCCGGTCATCGACCCTGGCCCAGTATTTGACCCGGTCGGTGAGCCGCTTGTCGTTGACGATGATGAGCAGGTCATAGTCCGACTTGTAACCCTTGGCGGTGTGCGGTTCGTCGACCCAGTTGCCGCGCGCATAGCTGCCGTAGAGAATGACTTTGAGGATGCGTCCCTTCTTCTTCCACTCGTGCTTGGCGAGCGCGAAGGCATCCTCGAATTCCTCGAAGATCAGCTGGAGCACGCGCTCCAGTTCGCGCTGCTTGCTGGCGGGAAGATGATCGAGATCGCTGCGCATGCTATTGTCTCTACCCTGTCGGGCTTGCCGCGTGATGGCAAGTCATTGGGCAACAAGCCATCACGCAGACGCAAGCGATCACCACGGCCACAGGCGCCGCCACCATGGCTCGGGTTCGCGCAGCGTGCGCATGAAGAGGATGAGCGCTGCGGTGAATTCGGCCTGCGCCTCGTCGGCGCTGATGCCGTGGCGCTCGGCAAGCACGGGATAGCTGGTCTGCTCGAAGCGCATCGCCCAGAAGATTGCGCGCTGGCGTTCGGTCATCCGGCGCAAGGCACGATGGCCCCGCCGCCGAAAGACACGGGGTGGAAGTTGGTCGGTCATGACTTTGCCTCCCCGCCCGAGAGGACAAAGTCGGCCGCCTTGCTGGCTGCGCTCGCGGCTCGGAAAATCGCCTTCTCGTCGGCGCGAAGTACGGCCAGCCACGCGCCGATGTAATCCGAATGCCGGACCGTGGGCTGGATGCCGAGCGACGCGCAGGCGAAGGCTGCCGCCATCTCCGCGACGAGCTCTTCCTTGGCATAGGCGGCCGAACCAAAGGCGCCGGACTGATCGCGGTTCAACCGGCTGACATGGCCGCTGTGATGTCCGAGCTCATGCAGTGCGGTGCGGTACCAGTTTATGGGATCATGGAACGCGGCCTGCGGCGGCACCTGCACATAGTCCTGTGATGGCGAATAGAACGCCTCGCCCCCGCCGATCCGGAAATC
>Ga0207711_10004850_pt1 | contig 11434 bp, 11 predicted proteins | sample KBSS34metaG_FD_184401 | JGI IMG/M metagenome (GOLD analysis project Ga0207711, IMG submission 184401) | Switchgrass rhizosphere microbial communities from Kellogg Biological Station, Michigan, USA - KBS S3-4 metaG (SPAdes) (version 2) | ecosystem: Host-associated > Plants > Roots > Rhizosphere...
TTTTGGGGGAAATATGAGCACGGTTTACACCGAGACAGTAGTGCACGCCGCACCGGCGGAGTTTGTAGCCGATGCGCCGTATCAGCTGGCGATTGTGGATCTGGAGGGCGGCGGCCGTCTGACCGTGAGAATCCTCGGCGAACGCGTGAAAATCTGCGACAGGGTGGAGCTTGCGGAAACGCGCGACGGCATCGAGTTCTTCCGGAAGAAGTGAAAATCTACCTCTACTACATCGGCAAGGCGCGCGATACGCACGCCAATGCGATGGCTGCAGAGTACATGAAGCGCTCCGGACGTTTCGCGACGTGCGAGATGCGGGAGATTCAGCCCAAGCGCTTCGATCTGTGGGACAAGCATCCGTCGGCGCGCAAAATCCTGCTGGATCCGGCCGGGCGGACGATGGACTCGGCGAAACTCACCAAGCTCTTCGAGCAGGATCTGGTATTCGTCATCGGAGGCGCCGACGGCTTGCCGCCGGAGTGGCGCACGCGAGCGGACGTGCTGCTGTCACTGTCGCCCCTGACCATGCCGCATGAATTGGCTCGGGTGATGCTGGCCGAGCAGATCTATCGCGCGCTGACCACGCTGCGCGGGCATCCCTACCCGCGATAGGCTGAGACTGTGTCTAAATACGACGCACTGTTGATTGTTTCTTTTGGTGGCCCCGAGAAGCGCGAAGATGTGATCCCGTTTCTGGAGAATGTGCTTCGCGGCCGGAACGTTCCTCGCGAGCGCATGCTGGCCGTCGCCGAGCACTATTACCACTTCGACGGACGGAGTCCGATCAACGATCAGAACCGATCATTGATTGAGGCACTGCGCTGCGCGGTGAAGATTCCGATCTATTGGGGCAATCGCAACTGGCATCCGATGCTCGCGGATACCATGCGCCAGATGCAGGACGACGGGATCAAACACGCTGTGGCATTCGTGACGTCCGCGTTCGGATCTTACTCGGGGTGCCGGCAATATATCGAAGACATTGAGCGCGCTCACGGAGAACTTCGCGGAGAACTAAAGATCGACAAAATCCGACCTTTTTCGGCGAATCCCAAGTTCATTGAGGCGATGACAGATCGCGTGCGCGCCGCACTGAAGGAGCTCCCTGAAGGAAAGCTCGTCTTCACGGCGCACAGCGTGCCGCAGTCGATGGCCGACTCGAGCCCGTATGTCGGCGAGCTGGAGCGCGCTTCGGCCGCAGTTGCGTCGGCCGTAGGTCGAGCCGACTGGAAGCTGGTGTACCAAAGCCGCAGCGGGCCGCCGACGCAACCGTGGCTGGACCCGGATATCGGCGACTATCTCCGCGAGATTCGTTCCGACGTCATCATCGTGCCGATTGGATTTCTGTCCGATCACATGGAAGTGCTATATGATCTCGACACTGAGGCTCGTGCGGTTTGTCAGGAGCTGGGCGTGAAGATGGTCCGCGCGGGGACGGCTGGTGTGCATCCGAAAATGATCGAGATGATCGCGGAAATGGTCGAGCAGGATCACGCTGCGTGCCCGGAAGGCTGTTGCCCGGCGCCGCAACGACCGGCAGTCACCCGCTAATCGTTTTGTAGACGTCGCGCTTGGAGAGACCGCGATCGCGAGCCACCTGCTTGATCGCGTCCATGCGCGGTATACCCGCTTCTTCGAGTTCATGGACGGCTTCTTCCACGGAAGTCGTCGCCACCGCGGGCGCGCCCTTTCCGATGAGCAACGTGATCTCGCCCTTCACCGAAGGCCGTGCTGCTAGCTGAAGGCGAACCTGCTCTGCGGTACCGCGGAGAAATTCTTCATAAAACTTAGTTAGCTCCCGCGCGACGACTACCGGACGATCGCCCAACAAAGCCACGATATCCGACAACGTATCCAGAATCCGATGCGGAGCTTCGTAGAAAATCAGCGTGCACGTTTCCGCGCGAAGGGACTCCAACGCCTTGCGGCGCTGCGTGGATTTCACAGGTAGGAATCCCCCGAAGCGGAAGGCATCGGTCGGCAGACCGGCCGCTGCCAACGCACTCAATACCGCCGACGCCCCCGGGACCGGAACCACCGGGATTCCCGCCGCGATGGCCGCGGTCACCAGACGATATCCCGGATCGGAAATCAGCGGAGTGCCTGCGTCTGACACGAGCGCCACCTCCGCACCCGCTTCCAGACGCGCCAGAAGCTCCTGTGTCCGAGCGGCTTCGTTGTGCTCGTGATAGCTGACGGTGGGCTTATCGATTCCAAAGTGGGCCAGCAGCTTGCCCGTCTGACGCGTGTCTTCGCAAGCGATCACGTCGGCTTCCTTCAGTACGCGCAGCGCACGCAGCGTGATGTCTTCCAAATTGCCGATCGGCGTAGCCACCAGATAGAGCGAAGCAGGCATCGTAGTACCATGAAACCTTAACTGAAATGGGGCCAAGGACACAAGGCGTGCCCGGCTACTATGTTTGGGCAGTTCCAGGCAATCCGGTAGCTGTCCACCTGCGCCTTGACGTGGTAGATCGCCTGGCGGCCGAATTCCTGCGCGGCCTCGGAGCGGTTCCTAAACGCGGTGCGGAGGTCGGCGGAGTCCTGCTGGGATCCATCGAACCGGGTCTGGTCAAGGACACCAGCATTGTGCGGATCGAAGACTTCGAGCCGGTGCCTTGCAGCTACGTTCGAGGGCCTTCGTATCTGCTCAGCGAAGAAGATCGCAAGCTCTTTGACGAGATTTGCCAGCGACGTAGTCCGGTGGGCTACTATCGCAGTCACACGCGCGAGGGATTGTTGCTGGGACCGGAAGACCTCGATTTTCTCGACAAGGATTTGCCGCTAGCGTCGAATGTTGCGCTGTTGGTAAAACCCCTGGCGGACAAACCCGGCGTGGCCGGATTTTTTGTGCGCGAGAACGGGGTGTTTCCCGGCAAGACGGCGCTCGAATTCCCGTTCCGTCGATGGGAGATGACCGGAGAAGAGGCGCCGCCACCGCCACCGCCTGTAAAACCCGCCCCGGAGATTGTCGCGCCGCCGCCTCAGCAGATCGCGGAACAGATCGCCGAACCGCGAGTGGAAGTGCCGCTGCGGCCAAAACCGCGAACGGGAATATGGATGGTCGCGGCTTTCGTATTCCTGCTGCTGGGCGTTCTGTTGGGATACCAGGCATCCCGCATCACCGCGCCCCGGCGAGCGTCGGATTTCGCCGTCTCGCTGGCAGTGGAACGCAATGGCGATAATCTGATGGTCCGCTGGAATCGCGATGCGCCCGCGATTCGCTCGGCCAACAGCGGATTGCTCGAGATCGACGATGGCGGCGAGATGAAACGAATGGAACTCGATCGCGCCAATCTGAGTGGCGGGAATTTCATCTACCGCAATGCATCCGAGAAGGTGCGCTTTCGCCTGGTGATCTACTTGGACCCGGGAGTAAGTGTGACGGAAGAGCTCGACTGGCCGCGTTAGTCGGGCTGTTTGCGTTTCTTGGCCAAGCGCGATAACACTGCCAGCTGCGACAAATATTCTTTCAACGGCCGGGCTGGCGTTCCCCACATTACTTGCCCTGCGCGCACGATCTTCGACGTGAGCACACCGCTTCCGGAACCGAGTACCGCGCCCGATTCGATGTGTGCTTTGTCGCCGATCCCGACCTGACCGCCAATCACGGCATAGTCTTCGACCACGACACCGCCGGAGAGTCCCGTCTGTGCCGCGATCACTACGTGGCGTCCGATGCGGCAGTTGTGGGCGATGTGAACCAGATTGTCGAGCTTCGAACCTTCGCCGATGGAAGTAACCCCCAGTGCGGCGCGATCCACGCAGGAGTTAGCCCCAATCTCGACCTGGTCTCCGATCATCACCCGGCCCACCTGCGGAAACTTCTGGTAAGTCCCCTCGCTCATGACGAAGCCGAAACCGTCTGCTCCAATCACGCAGCCCGAGTGCAGAATGACGCGATGGCCCAGTGTAACGTCGTGATACACCGTCACCCGAGGGTGCAGCACACAGTGATGCCCCATATGGACGTGGTCTCCAATTACGCATCCGGGTCCAATGAAAGTGCCTTCGCCGATATGCACTCCGGCGCCAAGCGTGACCAGGGGTCCGATAGAAGCGCCTTTTCCGATCACTGCGCCCGGACCAATGACCGCTGTTGGATGGATGCCGGCCGGCGGTTCGAGACGGGGGTGCAGCTTGGGAATCGCGCGCGCTACGGCTGCGCGAGGGTCCGATGTGCGGATAATCGTACGGCTGGATTCGTTTACGAAATTAGTGGGGACCAGTAGGCAGGCCGCTCGGGAAGCGCCGGCTTGTTTGAGTGAACGGCCATTGGAGACAAACGAAAGATCCTCATCGCCGGCGTCTTCGAGGGGCGCCACGCGGCGAATTTCGCGATTTCCTTCGCCCTCCCACGGGGCTTCCAGCCACGCGGCCAGTTCCTTGACACGCAAGCCTTTGAGCTCCTGCAACCTAAAGGGTATGCGATTTAGGGGGCGAATGAAAATAGGCGTTCCACCTGAACACCTCCCTCAGGGGGGCGTGTCTCGCCGGCGGAACGCCAAGTCACGGTTCGGAGGATAGTCAATCCACTCGCACTCTTAGTGGAGGGAGGGTCAGAAATCTCTCAAACGAACATTTCTTTCGCGGTGCCCAGTTTCCCACCAGCCGCCGTGAAATCATGGAAAAACTGTTCGCATTTGGCATGGTCCAGGCTGCGTACTGCATCCGTGACGACTGTAACCTGGCGGCCCGATTTCAGGAGTCCCATGGCCGCGTTCTTCACGCAGATCTCGGTGACCACGCCGTAAACCACGCAGCGGCCGGCTTCCAGATGATCGAGCAGGGCGGGCAGATTCGGATTGGTGAAGCAATCGACGGATTGTTTCTCGAGCAGAATCTGCCGGGCATCACGAATCTCAAAGCCCTGCCGAGTGCTCGGAATGGTCGTACGCTTTTCGAGCAGAGTTGTCGCAGGCTTCTGCTGTCCGGCGGTTCCAGCGACACAGTGCGGAGGCCAGGCGCGAAACTCGGGATCATTTTCCGTGTGCGCATCCACGGTGGAGACCACAGCAATGCCATGCGCCGCGGCGTACTGGTTCAACGCAGAGACTTCAGCGACGATGGATTCCGCGCCGGGAACATAAAGCGCGCCGGCGGGATATAAAAAATCCAGCTGCGTGTCCACATCGAAAAAGACTGTCTTCATGCCCGTGCGCCTTTGCTAACGCTATCGTGCAACGCGGCCAACTCCGGACTGATATCCACGCGCCAAACGGGTTCGCTGGCGAACAGACTCAGGCAAGTGGCCGGCAGGCGCGCCAATGATTCCGCGGCATAGCGTTGTGCATCCGCGACCCCGGGCAGCGGCTCCACCAGTTGCCCTGCGATCATCACCGGACGCTGCAAGGCTTCACATGCAGATCCGCCATCACCGCACGCGATGCATTCGGTGGCGCGGGCGAGAACATCATGGTCGGCGGAGCGGAAAATCTGCTTGGCGCCCGGCAGTGTCTGCTTGTCGTGGCTGAGCTTCATGGGATAACGCCGGCCATCGGCTTCTTCCAGTTCTACCAGTTTGTAAACCACGCCGAGCGAGGGAGCATCGGCCGAAGTCGCCAACTCCGTACCCACGCCAAAAACATCGATAGGGACGCGGGCGGCCAGCAGTTCCTGGATCTTATACTCATTCAGATCGCCGGTGGCCATGATCTTGGCTTCGGCCAGGCCGGCCTCATCCAGGATGCGCCTCACTGCGGCGGCGAGCTCGCCCAGGTTGCCGCTGTCGAGCCTCACTCCCCATAGCGGTTTCCCAAGTGACGCGACGCGGCGTGCGCCTTCAAGCGTGTCATAGGTGTCGATCAGGTATACCGTCGTTTCGCCCAGCAGCCGCTGCAAGCGTTCGAACGCAGCAAGCTCCGTGGGAAACGCCATTACCCAAGAGTGTGCCGCTGTGCCGAACACGGGAACGCCATAGCGGAACCCGGTTTCCGTATTGCTCGTGCCGGTACAGCCGCCAATGTAGGCCGCGCGCGCGCCCAGCACGCCGGCCTCAGGCGAATGTGCCCGACGCGTCCCGAACTCGACCACCGAGTGGCCCCGAGCCGCCGTTACTACCCGCGCGGCCTTTGTAGCGATGGTCGACTGGAATCCGATGGTCGCCAGCAGATAGGTTTCGACCAGTTGCGCTTCGATCAGCGGAGCACGAATCGTCAGAAACGGCTCCCCCGCGAACAGGGGCGTGCCTTCGCGCACGGCGAACAAATCGCCGGTAAAGCGCAATCCGGCCAGCATGTCGAAAAACTCCGGGGGCGTTCGCTCAAACTGCGGCAGTGTTTTGAGAAACGCGATCTCAGCTGTGGTGAACCGAAGATTCAGAAGATACTCAACAGCCTGGGCCAGGCCGACCGCTAGAACAAAGTTGCGGTTCCAGGGCAGACGCCGCACGAACAGCTCGAAAGTGGCGCGGTTGCCTGCCTTGCCTGCCTCGAAGAAGCCCGCGGCCATGGTGAGCTCATACAGATCCGTATTGAGAGCCGCACCGTAACCAGGCCGGTCAGGCACTATTTTTTCTTTCCGTCTTTGGTTGGAGGAGGAGGCGGAGGCTCGCGGACGCCGTAGACCGCTTCGCGCAGGCCCTGCACGGCATTGAAATCCACTTGATAAAGCGAGCTGTCGTTTTCCCGGCGCCCCAGGAAGTTCATGCCCGCTGCGGCGAACTGAACCTTCTCGGTCCGTTTGCCGTCGTTCGAAGTTACCGTCACTTCAAGCGCGGGTTTGGTGAAGCCGCTATCGACGAATTTCGTCGCGGCCAGATCACGCAGCTTATCGATCAGATTCTGGACCGAGATCGAATCCATCGTTTTGCCACCGGAGGTCCAGTTTTCTCCCGACTTTTCGATGGTCTTGGTCATCCCGGCGTCAGTGATTTCGATGCGGGTTGGATCGCTGAATCCGAAATCGAACACTTTCTTATTGCGGAAGTCTTCCAGCGACTTATTGAGCCCGTCGCCGACTTCCTTGGTGACTTTATATGCGCCGTCCAGCATGCTGGACTTGGCGTAATATTCGTCTTTGGACTTGCGGACTTCGAGAGTAAGAGTGCCGTCGGCGGTTGTGATCTTAGCCGTGGCGGTCTTCTGTCCCGCGCCAAACGCGGCGGCGGCTTCCTTTGCGTCAGCGGCCGGATCCATGGAAGCGTCCTTGAGCTTACGAACCATCTCGTCCACCTGGAAGGTGTCGGCTCGCATGGGCTTGGGTTTCAGAATCTGCCAATCCGTCCCGGCACGGCCGAACTCCAGCGGCGTTTTCCCGGTAGCGTCGAGCTCCACGCGGCTTAGCTTGTCCTGATCGAATATCAGCAGATGCTTTTCGCGCAGATCCTTGGACTGCTTATCGAGCGCGCTCTTGCCGAAGCTGGCAATCGTAAACAATCGCTTATCGCCATCCACCATCGCGTAGGTGTTGCCTTCGGTCGGTGTATCCTCGCCGATACTCACGGTGTGCGTTTTGCCATCCGCCATGGTGAAGATCACTGCGACGCGCGCCGGATCCAAGCCGTAGGACGGCAGATTCGTGGCGTTCTCATCCACCACGCGATCTGAAGAAAGGCTGGTTACGGCCGATGTGATGGCGCCGACGGCAGTCTGATCAGCCGCTAAAGCCTGGGGCGCTGTGATGGACCACTTGCCGGCAGCGTCCCTCTTAACTATTGTGGTCTCGCCTTCGTGATGGCGGATCTCGATCTGTTTGATGTCGGCATCCTTCAGCTCGAGGATTTTGGGAGCCGCCTTGGGATCGGCCTTCGTGGCTTTGGCGGCCTCCGATTTGTTCGACCACCAGACTACTCCGCCCAGTCCGGCCAAGACCAAGGCGGCAATCAGCAAACGCGCGACCTTCATGGCAATCTCTCTTATCTACGCTTCCACCATACGCCCACGCCCGCCAGGATAATCGCGAGCGGGATCACCACGACGCTGCCGTAAAAGAGCATGGTCGCCTGGCGAGGATTCATGTTGAGCCGCCGATCTTCAGGATCCTTGGGCCGGATGGAGATGAGATCCTCGTCTGAGCTCAGCCAGTTGAGCATGTTCATGTAGAGGTCGCGATTCGAGTTGAACGCGAGGAATCCGTTGCCGATCCAGCGCGATGTGCCGACCACTACGAAGCGCCCGTTTCCATTTTCCTTGCCGGTGGTGTACGTTCCCGCCGCGGCCAGTGTCCGTGCGCCCTGCTTGGCAGCCTTCACGTTGATTTGCGGAGACTTCAAATCTTCCGTGGCGACGCTATCCTCAGATGTCGAGAACAAAGCGGAAACCATGGTCTTATCGCCATTCGAGACTTCCATCGATCGCGTGATCGGGAAGCCGCTGGCGTCTTTCAGATCGCGGACGATGGCATGGTTTTCGTACTTGGTGATGATCGGGAACTGCGGGCCGAGGTTGAACAACTGCCCTACTCCGCTCAGATCCAGCACCAGGTCGTTGTGCATTTTCACGCCCCAGCCTGCCAGTACGGATACCAGTGCCGGGTTCTCGTCGATTTCCGATCCAAACTTGATGGGAGGATCGAGCATGATGAGCGCGCGCCCGCCATTTTCGACATACGCCTTGATGGCGTCCACTTCGGGCTGCAGATAATTGCGCTTCGGTCCGCCAATGACCACGATCGTGCAATCCGCCGGAATCTCCGGCTTAGGAATCATCGGAACCGCTTTGGTCTTATAGTTGTTCTTCTCGGTCAGGTCCTTGGCGGCGGAATAGCCTGTGTTCTGGTCGGTATCCGCGGGGGAACCTTCGCCAGAGCCGGTGAGGAAGCACACCATGCGATCGCCGCCCTTGAGCGCGCGCACCATGGCTCCGGTCACTTCTTCTTCGGTCAGGCTTTTGGCCAGCTCGGTTTTATTGCCGACCTTGACGAAGATGTTTGGCAGGGGGCTCTTCACGCCAGCTGCGATGGCCTCAGTGCGCTTCTTGTCCACGTCCTGATACTGGACGTTAACCTTGGGCGAGAGGCCCTTGTAGCGATTGAACAGGTCTTCCGCGTTGGGGAATGCATTAGGGCGATCCCAATAAACGATGGTCAGATCGCCCTGTATGTTCTTGACGATTTTCGCAGTCTGATCGGAGAGCGTGTATTTCTTGTTGGCGGTGGCGTCGAAGCTCTTGTTGTAACGGTTCGCCAGGAAATTCAGAACGCCCAGAATCGCAACAACGATCAACGTGTAAACCGCAGCCTGGGCGAAGTTGGCGGCTCGATGTGTTTTCTGTGTGGCCATTACGCTCTCCACCGGATGGATTCCATGGATCGCGCCGTTAAGAATAAGCCGAACACGATCATGCTCACGTAGTAAACTGCGTCTTTCGCATCCAGCACTCCGCGCGCGAACGACTCGAAGTGCGACGTCACCGACAGGTAGCTGATGACGGAGAACAGCGGACTCGATTCAAACTGCGATACCCAGTCCAGCACCCACAGCAGCAAGCATACGCCGAAGGTTGCGACGCCGGCGACAATCTGATTGCGCGTCGCGGTCGAGATGAACGTTCCGATCGCCAGCAGGCATCCGCCTTGCAGGATCAGACCCAGATAGCCGACCGCCATGGGCCGCCAGTCGGGATTACCGTAGGCGAACAGCACCAGCATGTTCAATAAGGACGTGCCCAGAATGGTCAGATACAGGATGAACGCCGCCAGCCACTTGCCCAGGATGATTTCGCTATCGCGCAGAGGAGAGGTTACCAACAGTTCGATGGTGCCGGTGCGTTTTTCTTCGGCGAACAAACGCATTGTGATCATGGGGATGATGAAGAGTCCGATCACGCTCATGTTGGACAGAACATTTCGCACCACCCACTCATTCACGTTGAGCGGCACAGACTGGCCCATCATGGTGGCTTGCAGGCTTTGCTGCAGGAAAAAACGGACGGCTGAATAAAAGAAAAAGCCCGTGATCAGCGCGAAAAAGCACATCACGCCGTACGCGATGGGCGAACGGAAATAACTGCTCAGTTCCTTGCGTGCAATCGTAATGGTATTCATTAAGCCTCCTCAGCCGTAGCTTGCGGCGCGGGCTCGGATATATCTGCTTTCGAAGCTGTCAATTCCAGGAAGATCTCTTCAAGACTCAGACCCATGCCGTGCAGCTCATTGAGCTGCCATCCGGATTCGATCACGGTTCTCGCCAGTTCGGGACGGACATGGCTGTCTTTCAAACTTTCGACGGTAAAGCGCGCCCGGCTGTCTCGCGAGTCTTTCGCGATCACGCGGCTGACACCCGGCACCTTCTCCAGTTTCTCGTGAACACTCCGCACCCATTCGGGCGAAGACGTTCCGTCGCGCGACAAGACCTCGACGGCCACTGTTTCCGCGCCATGCAGGCGGCTGCTCAGATTTTCCATCGTGTCGGTGGCCACCAGCTTGCCCTTGTTGATGATCATGACGCGCTGGCAGGTCGCTTCCACTTCCGGCAGGATGTGGGTGGAAAGAATAATCGTGTGATCTCCGGCCAGCCCCTTGATCAGATCGCGGGTCTCAATAATTTGATGGGGATCAAGACCGGAGGTCGGTTCATCTAAGATCAGCACGTCCGGATTATGCACGATGGCTTGCGCCAGGCCGACGCGCTGCCGGTAGCCTTTGGACAGCTTGCCGATTTCCTTGGTGCGAACATCGGTGATGGCGGTTTTCTGCATCACTTCGTCGATGCGGCTTTTGAGGCTGGCAGAAGGAACGCCTTTGATTTTCCCCACGAAATTGAGGTACTCGATGACCTCCATTTCGGGATAGACCGGAGGCGTTTCCGGCAGATACCCGATGCGCCGCTTCACCTCCATGGGGTTATCGCGCACATCGAATCCAGCCACTTCAGCCGTGCCCTCGGTGGGCGGCATGAAGCAGGTAAGCATCCGCATGGTGGTCGTTTTTCCGGCTCCGTTAGGACCCAGGAAACCGACGATCTGGCCTTTTTCCACTTCAAACGACAGATGGTCAACGGCGACGTTCCGGGCATATCGCTTGGTAAGCCCTTGGACTTTGATCATAAAAGTTACTCGAAGCGCAAAGGGCGCGGCGCGTGCCGAAAAAGCCAGTAATAATCGCGGCGCGCTCCGTCTTGCGCGAATCTCCTAAAAGGACGAGTTGAGATGGTTAAACCCTCCATATCATAGAGGGACGGGGCCCGAACTGTCAATCCTGCCCTTAGGCGATGTTATTCAGCCGCAAGGGCTTTTACGCATCCCGATGGACTGTGTCCGGAGAAAATGCCGGAATGCAGATGGCCACGTATTCGGCGCCTTGCGGGGTACTGTAACGCACCCATTCGCCTTTCCGTGCGACCACCGCCTGACCGGCCCCAACTTCCATCACCCCTCCTTTGTATTCGACGCGCATCACACCGTTTAGTACCACGGTGAACTCGTCGAATTTGGGGGTTTGGCCGGGCTCGGACCAGCCTGCGGGGCTGCGCATCCGGGCGATGCTGGCCTGGGAT
>Ga0207711_10004856_pt1 | contig 11422 bp, 9 predicted proteins | sample KBSS34metaG_FD_184401 | JGI IMG/M metagenome (GOLD analysis project Ga0207711, IMG submission 184401) | Switchgrass rhizosphere microbial communities from Kellogg Biological Station, Michigan, USA - KBS S3-4 metaG (SPAdes) (version 2) | ecosystem: Host-associated > Plants > Roots > Rhizosphere >...
GACATGGGGCGCGACGTCACCTTCCTGCGCCAGGTGTCGATGAAGTCCGGCGTGCCGATCGTCGTGGGGGGCGGGTTCTACTCGCAGCCCTGGTATCCGAAAGAGATTTCGACGATGAGCGAGGAACAAATCTTTCGCGCGCTCATCAAGCAGGTCGACGACGACATCGTCGGAGTGTTCGGCGAAATCGGCTCGTGGGACGAGATCTCGGCTGACGAGCGCAAGGTGTTTCGCGCCATCGGCCGCGCGCATGTGGCGACCAACATTCCGATCTTCACGCACACGGGGATTCCCGGGAAGTCGGCGATCGAGCAGCTCGACATCCTCGAAGACGCCGGCGTCAAGCCCGAGCACGTGGTCATCGGCCACCTCGGCAATCTCGTGGACGCGAACGTCTACGTGCACAAGGCGATCTGCCGCCGCGGCGCGTTCGTCGGCTTCGATCGGCAGGGCGGCAACAACGACGCGCAGCAGGTGCCGCTCGTGATGGCGCTGCTCGAGGCCGGGTTCGCCGACCACCTGATGTTCTCGGCCGATGCGTCGAGCGGCTACGCGAAAACCGTGACGGCGTTCCTGCCGAAGCTGAAAGCCGCCGGCGCCGGCGATGACGTGCTGCACCACATCATGGTCGACAATCCCCGGCGGTTTCTCGCGTTCGTGCCGAAGCGGCCCCGTAAGGGGTGAACGCAGGGGTGAACGTCACGGCGCCGTCGCAAAGAAGGCGTCCTGTCCGCTTCCGCATCGGCCGCCGAAGCACGCCTGCTGCCGCAGATCGGTCCAGTACGCCACGACGCCTCCCGATGCCGTCGTCGCGATATTGGAGTAGTCGCCGAGGAACGTCGTCGCAAACGGGAACGACGCGTTCGCCGTTGCGGCAAACCATCGATTCCCCTTTGTTGGATCCGAGAGCGTCGTGGTCAGCTGATTGAAGTTGAACAGCGTCGAGCCGCCGGAGGTCTGCGTGGCCAGCGTATAGCCATACAGGTGGTTGGCGGGATCGTACTGCCGATCGAAGAACCCGATGCGCAGGAGGCCGGCGCGATCGAACGCGCCCCATGGCATGAACTGGTCGCCATCGAGCGCCAGCGCAAACGGCGCGCTCCACGTCCGGCCGCGGTCGAACGACTGGCTCACGATGACGTCCGAGTTGGTCGCGCCGGAGGGGGCGTACGGACTGGACGGAGCGGGCAGCTGGCTGTTGCGCATGTCGGACCAGACGATCGCCAGGTGTTTGGCATCGGTCGGGTCCGCGGTGATGTTGCCTGCGGCCCACGTTCGAAAGAGGCTGTCATGGTACGTCTGCCGGCCGAAGGCGATCGGATAGTCGGTGGCCCCGTCGATGGTCGTGGCGACCTTGACGGGACCGAAGACCGCCGCGCCCGTCGCGGGGCTCACCTCGACAAGCTCGTAGTCGTCGCGGAAGGTCTGCTGGTCCGTCGTGTTGAGGAACGCGACGTAGATCCGGCCGTCCGCCGCGACAGTCGGCACGGAGACGAACGCCTGATCGAGGGTGCCCGAGATCACTTTCGGCGCCGACCATGTCGCTCCGGCGTCATGGGTGACGGAGCTGAAGATCCTGGCGCTCACGAACGAGCCTTTCTGAGCCAGGCGGAAGTCGCCGAAGGTGACGATGGCGTTTCCGTTGCCCCAGGCGGCGATGTACTCCTTGTCGAGCAGATCGCCGACGCTGCCCTCGTTCCCGCTGCCGCTGGCGACTCGCACGGACGACCAGGTCTTGCCGCCGTCGCCTGAGTTGGAGACCACGATGTCGGGGTTGAGCGCGTTCGCGGGTCCGACGAAGCGGAATCCCAGGGTGGCGTAGTAGGCGTGTCCCGCAGCGTCGAACGCGATGGCGGGGTCGCCGGTGCCCTGGTACGGCGATCCGGACTGGAAGAAGATCGGATACTCCGACCATGTGTGCCCGCCGTCGAACGTGACGTGCGCGCGGGACAGCACGTTCTCTGATACCTGCCCGCCCGGGTTGATCGCCAGCTGATAGTCGTTGGCCCCGCCGATCATGTTGAGCTCGTTGGTCGGGTTGACCGCAATGGACGTTTCGTTGCTGGGCCCCGTCTTCTCGCAGTCGGTGTCCACGTTGGCGGCCTGCTGGGTTGCCGTCGTGCAGATTTTGTCGCCGGGACCGAGCGCGGGCCCGCTCCCGAACACGGCCGAGGGGACGGGTGCGGGCGCGTCGCGGATGTTGTGCGTGAATTCGATGGGCTGATCCTCTTGCTCGCCGAGGAGGCGAACCAGGCCAACGCCGGATACGAGTGCCGCTGCCGTCAGCAGGACGGCCAGGCGACCGGAGAGTCCAGAGCATTCGCGATGCATGCGTGTCATGTCTGCTCCGCCTTTCAGGAATGGCGCAACTTCATAACTACGTCAGCCTCTCCTAAGAGATCAATGTGTTTTGGGTAAAAGCTCATGGCCGAGCTGTTCACGGCCGAGGTTCGCGTCTGCGGCGACGGCGGGATGGGCGCGTGTCGGCGTCGTCGCCGTCAAAAACGGAGCGCTTTGCGGACGGCGTTCACGCCGTTGTTGGCCGCGCGTTCGAGCGGCGAGGATGAACCCGCTCGAAGGCTCGCTCTGATTTCGACGGTCTGCCGCGGCAGCACCTGAACGCGGCGCACGTCAGCCGCATAGCCCGGATGGCTGACTCGCACGACGTAGACGCCCTCGGTCAGCTCCTGCGTGACCCTGCCCGTCGAATCGGGCGTCAGCGTCGCGACAACTGCGTCCTGAGTCGTGAGGACTTCGACGGTCGCATCCGGCACGCTTCGACGGGAGCCGGCGGCCTGCACGATGGCGACCAGGTCCCCGGTGTTCGCCGGGTAGACAAAGTGCACGAGTGAGAACGCCGCGCCGGTAATCGACGCGATCCCCGCCAGTGTGCCGACGACTGAATGAAAGCGTGAAAGCGGCAAGCCCAGGACGAAGCGTTTGCATGTCGCCCACGTTGGTTTCCGGGGCGCCTGCGCCGGCGGTGTGTGGGCGTGATCAGCCATGAAAATCGCGGATACCGCGTGCGCCTGAAAGTGCAACATCCGGACCAGAGTGTGTCACGCCGTAACAGCGCACAATCATGGTGTTTAGCTGACCCGGCGCGGTTTGGGGAGGCTGAGCGCGATGTCTGTTTCGCAATCGGCCAGTCAAGAATCGCCGTGCACAGATCGGTAGAATGAACAGCATGAAGAGGCTTTTCCTCGTGTCGTGCGTGATCGGCGCGGTTGCCATCGTCACCGCTGCGCCACAGGACGCAGCGCCGCCGGCCTTCGAGGTTGCGACCGTCAAGCCGAACAAGTCGGGTGACGGACGCCAGTTCATCCAGCGCCAGCCCGGCGGACGTGTCACCGTCACCAACATGCCGCTGCGCGCGCTGATCACGTTCGCGTATCAGCTCGCGCCGTTTCAGCTCGTCGGCGGACCATCGTGGCTGGTGAGCGATCACTTCGACATGGTTGCGAAGCTCGAAGGCAATCCGGAATTCCCGGCGCCAGGCTCGGGACCGGACCCGATTCAGCTCGCCATGCGGACGCTCATGGCCGATCGCTTCAAGCTGAAAACCCATCGCGAGACGCGCGAGATGGACATCTACGCCCTCGTGATGGTGAAGCCCGGCGTTCCGGGGCCGGCGCTGAAGCCGTCGACGAGGGATTGCGCGGCGCAGATGAAAGCCGGGCCGCGCGCCGGCGGGCCGCCGCCAATCCCCGCGTCCGGCATCATGCCGTGCGGCATCATGGGCAGTCCCGGCATGATCCGCTTCGGCGGGTTCCCACTGTCGCAGCTCACGACGATGCTGAGCGCCCAGTCGGGACGGATGGTCGTCGATCGCACGGGGCTGGCCGGCAACTGGGAGTTCGAGATGCGATTCGCCGCCGAGCAACGCGGACAGCCGCCGCCGCCCGGAGTCGATGTGCCCGCCGGGGATCCGGACGCGCCCTCGTTGTTCACCGCGCTGCAGGAACAGCTCGGGCTGAAGCTCGAGTCGACGAAGGGTTCCGTCGACGTGCTCGTCGTCGACAGCGCGGAACAGCCGACGCCAGACTAGCGTCCGTGGAGCGGAGCGATCATTTCGACGGCCGGAGGTTCTTCAACCCCACAGGGCCTGCGCTGCAGCCGCTCACGGCCGTACCGAAGATGCTGGTCTCCATGCGGCGCACTCCGTGGCCCGCACACGTCGAGCAGCCGCTGGTCCAGGTGCCCACGGCAGGCCCGGGACAGATCGTCGTGACCTTCATCGGTCACGCGACGTTTCTCATTCAAACGCCCGCGGGCAACATCCTGACGGATCCGGTGTATGCAGAACGCGCAGGTCCCGGCGGTCTACTGGGGCCGCGGCGTGTTCGACGCCCGGCGATTGACTTCGACGCGTTGCCGCCAATCGCGATGGTCCTGCTCAGCCACAATCACTACGATCACTGTGATATTCCGACGCTGCGCGCTCTCGCGCGCCGCTTCGATCCGATCGTGATCACGCCGCTCGGGAACGGACGGCTCGCGCGGAGAGCTGGCGCGCGACGTGTAGAGGAACTGGACTGGTGGGGGCAGGCCGTTGCCGCACCTGTTCGCGTCACGTTGACGCCGGCGCATCACTTTTGCGCCAGGACGCCGTTCGATCGCAACCGGGCACTATGGGGCGGTTTCATGTTCAGCGCAGCCGATCGGCAGATCTATTTCGCGGGCGACACGGCGTACGCGCCGTTGTTTCGCGATATCCGCCGGCGTCTCGGTGCGCCGGACCTGTCGCTCCTGCCAATCGGCGCCTACGAACCGCGCTGGTTCATGAAGTCCGTTCACATGAATCCGGCGGAGGCGGTGCAGGCGCACGTCGACCTCGAATCGCGCGAGAGCATCGGCATGCACTTCGGGACGTTTCCGCTCACGTCCGAGGGCATCGACGAGCCGGTGCGAGCTCTCGAGCGTGCGCGCGCGCTTCAGGGGATCGCTGAATCGCGCTTTCGCGTGCTCGACGGCGGCGGTTCGTACATCGGCTGAGTTGTACCCAAGCGGTCTATCGACCTGTGCCCGGCCTGAGCGGCGTCCTGCCTGGCGGCGGCTGGGCGGCGGAGCCGGTACCCGGACCCCACACGTCAATGCCCTCGGAGCTGTTCCCTCTCGTCCCCTCTGGAGCAATCGGTCCGACGAGCGTGAATCCGCGTCCCGGCGGCCGCGGTGGTGGATTGGCGCGATCGATCACGAGGTTCTTTCCGAGAATGGCCGCGATCATTTCGTTCTGCACGACCCTGGCCACGATGTTCCGCCTGAAGGTCGGCGGATCGCTCTCGCCCCAGTCCTCGTGCACGATGTCGAAGTACAACGTGTCGCCGACGATGAAGACGTTCTCCATCGCCCCAATCGTGTACGTGTTGTCGCAGCGGCCGCACACCACGCCTCGAAGCTTGTCGCCGACGAGGAGAAACGTGAAGATCTGCTTGTCCATGCCCAGGCCGAACGGCGCGATCCACGTACCGACGACGTCCGCCGGCCGCAACGTCTTGAACGGCCCGGGCTGCCAGTAGGGCGCGGGCGCGCCACCACCGCCTCCGCCACCGCCCGCGGGACGCGTCGGCGGCGCAGGCGGAGTGCCCGGCGGCAGGTGATACGCGGGCGCCCCGCCCGGATCGGCCCCGCGCGGGTCTTTGACGAGCGTCAGCGCGATGCCGTTTCGTTTGCCCGCGGATCCGGTCACGGTCAGCCGCCCGTCGGCGAGCATCGCATGCTGTTTGTCGACGGATCTGATCCGGCCATCGGGGCTGGCGAACGTGATCGTGAAGTTGATGCCGGCCTTTTCGTTCCAGGTGCCGTCGATGAAGCCGATCGTGGTGGCATCGGAGCAGTTGCGGCAGTACACGCCGGTGACCCGCTGGCCGCGAATCACGAACTCGTAGATGTGCGGCTCGTCGCCGAGCGGCGTTCGCCATCCGCCGCGCCAGTAGTCAGCGTCGAGCGCCGCGACCGGCTGTGCGGACAGCAGGGCCGCCAGCGCCAGCAGTAATCGCGGGACAGCCTTCGAAGCGGATCGGTTTCTCATCGCTGGCACTCCTGACGGATAAGGCCCCTTAATTTATAGCTCGACGGCACGCGGAACGTGCACCTGAGCTTGCGATCGACGTCTTTCGTCCCAGCAGATTCGTCGCCGCTTCCGCCTCGTTGCTTCAATGTCATCGCTTCGTGGCAGAATTTTTTGATCGCTGGCTCTCGCATCCTTGCGGCGGAAGTCAGCTGAGCGTTTCTGCAAGGGATTCGGAGGTGTACCGATGGCTGTTGCGACATCGACGTTGCTCGGACGTCCGCTCTGGTACGAGTTGATGACCACCGACATGAAGGCGGCAGAAGCGTTCTATCGGGCCGTGGTCGGCTGGAAGACGGCCCCGTTCGACGGCGCGGGTCAGCCCTACACGATGTTCAATCGCAGCGCCGACGTCTCTGTCGGTGGCGTGATGACCAAGCCGGCCGAGGTCAAGGCGCCGCCGTTCTGGGCGATGTACGTCGGCGTGCCGAAGATCGAAGAGGCGGCGGCGCAGATTAAACGGCTCGGAGGCACCGCGCATACGGAGGTGATCGAGATCCCGACCGTCGGCCGCATGCAACTGATGATGGACCCACAGGGCGCGGCGTTTTACATCTACGAGCCGGCGCGCGCCGAGCGGCCTCCGGAAGGCGCACCGGAACTCGGCGATGGCTCGTGGCACGAGCTGATGACGTCCGACGTGCCGGCCGCGATGAAGTTCTATCAGCAGGTGTTCGGCTGGCAGCCGAGCGACACGATGGACATGGGGGAGATGGGCAAGTATCAGATGTTCAACCGGCCGCACGGGATGATCGGCGGCATGATGAACAAGCCGCCCCAGATGGCGGGCGTGCCGCCGAACTGGCAGATCTATTTCCGTGTCGCGGATGTGCACGCCGCCGCCGAGCGAATCAAGGCGAACGGCGGCAAGATCCTGAACGGCCCGATGGAAGTGCCGGGAGGCGATTGGGTCGTGAACGCCATGGACCCGCAAGGTGCGGCTTTCGGGCTTCACGCGAGGAAAGCCCGGTAAGCCGGTAAGCCCGGTAAGCCCGGTAAGCATCGTCGCGAGCCAGGCCCCCTGAGACGCAGAACGCCGAATGCCACTTGCGTCTGGCGTTTGGCGTTCTGCCATCTCGTACGAAGTCCCGGCTGCAGACCTACGTGTACTCCTCCATCTCGAACACCTCCGACGTCCCTTCCCAGCCCGGCCAGAACTGGCTGTGCAACTCCATGAACTTCCTGCAGTTCTCCAGCGCCTCTGCTCTGGAGCTCACCTTGAGGATCGCCCAGCCGCCGATCACTTCTTTTGTCTCGGCGAACGGGCCGTCGGTGACCGTCAGCTTGCCTTGCTCGACGCGAAGCCGCATGGCGGCGGAGCTGGGCTTGAGGCCGCCGGTGTCGACGACCTTGCCGGAAGCAAAGCTTTCCTGGACGAACCTGCCCATGGCTTCCATGAGGGCGGGCGGCGGACCTTCAACGCGCTGTTTCTCGCTCGACTTGACCAATGCCAGGAATTTCATCGTTCCTCCTTTGTGCCTCTATACATACGTCGAACGAGCAGGCCGAAGATCGACAGGCAGTCGAGCCGTTCGGGAATGTCCCTGTAAAATCCTCACATCATGCCAGATAGGGCTCGACGGCTGCTGCCTTCGTTGGTATCCGCGCTGGCGGTCCTTGCCGGCGCCACCAGTTTGGACGCGGCCAGCGCAAGGCTCATGACGAACGGCACGAATGTGCGCGTCCGCAATGCGCCGGAAGCCACGGCATCGATTCTGTTTGAGTTGCCGCTCGGCACCGAATTGTTGGAGGTCAATCGCTCGAATTCGAGGGAGCCCTGGTTTCGCGTCAGGACGGACGATGGGAGAGAGGGTTGGGTGCTCGGACGGTTGACGTCGTCAATTGATGCCGATCGCTATGGCGACACCGTCGAGGCTCTCGTGGTCGCTCAGTTGAAACGCCATTCGGAGATGAGAGCAACGAGTTTCGCCGCACGCGTTCAGCTGTTCGATTTGATCGAACGAACGTCAGCAACCTTGAACAAGCGCGAAGCACGCGCGCGATTTGCGTTGTATCGCCTGCGTTCGATGCAGGACGTGCTTCTCGGCGTTCCGTTTCGGGGAGACGGTCGGGATCCGTACCGGGCCTGGATAGACGAGCACAGCGACGCTGCTCTTTATAACGAGCCTGGTGGTAGTTGGATGGTTGCCCCAGCTTATGTGCTGAAGGTGCATGACGAGTATCGAGACACCGCGACCGCTGATGACATCGCCTGGTTCTATGTCCAGAACGGCTCGCCCGGTGAGTGCGAAGGTGACGTGCCGTGTTACGTCAGCTGGGTGAACGATCTGCACGGGTGGTATCTACGGACGCACCCACATGGACGCCACTCCGAGGACGCCAACGCTGGCATTGCTGAAGTCCTCAATGGCGTGATGGACAATTTTAAGAGGTTTCCGTTGGTGCTCGCCGCGTTCGATCCGAAGACGCGCTGTGGAGAGCTGCACCTGGTTTTGGATCCGCTCGCGGCTGCCGTGACAGCGACGCCGTCGCCGAGCCGGGCCGCTGCGCTCGCCGCTATCGAGCGGTTCGCGAAATTATGTCGATGAAGAGATCGGCGATGTCCCTGCCGTTGTTCGGCCTCGTCGCCGTGGCGGTCATCGGCTCGCGGGTTATCTTTGGCCAGATCGCCAGAGAGCCGATGCAAGTCGAACCCGCGGTGCGGTTGACTGCCGAGGTGCCGACGGTCGCGAAGAGGCGCGTCTCGACGATTCGTGTACGTGTCGATATTCCGCCCGGACAATTTATCGCGGCTGAAACCGCCGGGACCGTGAACGGCGCGTGGGTGCAGATCGCCGGTGGCGATTTCAGCATGACGGACTCGCCGACCTTCCCGGCGCCGCTGACCGTGCGGCTGCCCGGCTCAACGAGGAGCGTGCTGGCATATCGAGGCAGCATCACGGTCGCCGTTCCCGTGGTGGCAACCGCGGACGCGGGACGCCGTTTCGTGGGTGTGACATTCGGGTTTCAGATCTGCGACGCCGTCAGGTGCCTGGACTCCGCGATCGCGGCGGCCCGCGTTCCGGCGATCGTCGCCGAGCCGTCCGAACCAGCACCGGCGCTTGCGTTCAAACTCAATCACTCGAGCGTGGCCATCGTGCTGGACGAGGCCGTTTCGTCCATGGAGACTGCGGCGAAACTTGCGCAGAAACCGCTGGCGCAGTTCGCGGCAACAGTCGGCGCCCTGCCAGGCGATGATTCGACTGCGCGATCGGCGATCGGGTCGCACTGGACGATTGCCTCGAGCAGCCGACAGTTCGACGCCATCGTCGAAGACATTGGATTCATGGACGAATGCGGCGGCAGCCCGAAGGTTCTCGTTGCTCGCGTGACCGATCCATCGTTTGTGAGCGAACGATTCAAGTATTTCATCGCGTCGCGTGCGGGCGTCTCTTCGATCGCAAATCAGCCCGATCGCTCCGTATCAGTCAGGTTCCGCCTCGACGACATGCAGCGGAGACGGTTGGAACGAACGATCAACGATCAGATGAGGATCACCTACCCAGGCCTTTTCGTTGATGCGAGAAGCAAAGCGGGGGATGCCCCCACAGCGGAATCGGACTACAACAAACAAGTGCGCGCCGGGAAGGGCCGGCTCGTCTACCACGTCGAGGCTTTCAAGGCTGCTCCCGATCGCGTCACGAGGCTGTTCATCCGCGCGCATTGGGTTGTCGGGCAGCACGCCCAGACCGGAATCCTCCTTTGGATTCGGTTCGAGGGAGGCCGTTTCGTGGTGGAGCACACCGATGCGAGCATTTCGGCAGCTTCCCTGTACGGCGATTCCGAACTGGGGCCGGACATCGCCGCCTGGCCGACTTCGGGGGCACTGTTGAACGTGATTCCATCGCACGACGGTTGGTCGTACGTGATCATGGGCTCCCAGAGATACGAAAGCTTCGGTGTTTCGCTCTCGAAGTACACACCTGACGGCCCGCAGGACGTCGGCGTCGGCTACGGCTGTGGCGCCTGACTCCGCGGGCTTGGCCTGGATCGCAGGAACTCTCACGCCATCAAGAATTTAGAATTCCTGTCCCCCAGCCATCCGCCTTCGCCGCGCGCGTCACAATCGGTTGCCGCGCGCGCCGATCGTGTCCTCGTCTGCTAAGCTACGGCGCATGAAATCAGCACTCACGACAGCATTCGTCCTTACTGCGTGCATTTCGTTCGCCCAGGGGCCAGGACCCAGGGCCGACCTGGTCAGGACGACGCTGCCGCTCGAAGGTGCGCCGAAAGCGATTCCGGGCCCATACAAAGTCATGTCGGAGCCGGCGCCCGGCTCGCCGGGCCACGTCGTCTTCCGTCCGGAGGATCTCGGCAAATTCCCCGGCAGGGACAAGCTGCCGGTGATGGCGTGGGGCGACGGCGGCTGCGCCATCAACAGCGCGCGCTACTCGGGCTTTTTCACGACGATCGCATCGCACGGCTTCCTCGTGATCGGCAACGTGCCGGAGCCGGGCGCCGCGCCGCGGCAGCAGAACGCCGACGATCTGCGCAACGCGATCGCGTGGGCGGAGAAAGAGAACGCGCGCGACGGCTCGCCGCTCAAAGGCAAAGTCGATCTCGAGCACGTCGCCGTGATGGGGCAGTCGTGCGGAGGATTTCTCTCCATCACGCTGGGCGCGGACCCGCGCGTGAAGACCATCGGCGTCTTCAACTCCGGCGTGCAGCCCGCCCGGCCGGAGTCGAACGGGGACGCGCTGCAGAAGGTCCACGGTCCCGTGCTGCTGATCAACGGCGCCGAACGCGACTTCCTCACGCCCGCGTCGCTCACGACGTTCGAGCTGCTCAAGAACGTCCCGGCCTTCTACGGCGCCCGCCACGGCGCGGGCCACACCGCCACCGTGGATCACCCGGGCGGCGGCGAATATGCGAACGTCGCGTCGAACTGGCTGCTCTGGCAGTTCAAGGGCGACAAGAAAGCGGCGGCGATGTTCATCGGCGACAAGTGTGAGCTCTGCACGAACAGCAACTGGGACGTTCGCGCGAAAGGCTACAAAGACGCGCGGAACGAGGGTCCGTCGGGGACGTTCGATCGCGGCAGCAATCAGCAGTCGTGGCAGAACGCCGGCTACAAGACGACGCTCTCGCAGTGCAAGAACCCGCCGCAGCCGTTCGCGATTCCGAGCGCGGGAAACGCGGCGGCCGCCGCCGCCGCGCCGCCTGAGCTGGTGCTCCCGCCGACCACGTCGATTCCCGGCGTCCTGGAGGCGGTAGAGAGCTGGAAGGTCGTCTGGTCGTGGCAAGGCAACAACGTGGACGGCCCGATCACCAACGAGAACGGCACGATTCTGTTCGCCAACAACGACGCGGGTGATGTCATCCAGTTCGATCAGGCGACCGGCCTGGCGAAGG
>Ga0207711_10004857_pt1 | contig 11420 bp, 13 predicted proteins | sample KBSS34metaG_FD_184401 | JGI IMG/M metagenome (GOLD analysis project Ga0207711, IMG submission 184401) | Switchgrass rhizosphere microbial communities from Kellogg Biological Station, Michigan, USA - KBS S3-4 metaG (SPAdes) (version 2) | ecosystem: Host-associated > Plants > Roots > Rhizosphere...
CTGATGCTCCTTCCAGAAAACTAAAAGCCGAGCGCGTATGTAACTCGATGTAGTTACTCATACTGAATTTCACTTAAAACGCTTAACCGTATCACTCCTCTCGGAGGGAACACTTTCAATCGTAATTCCCTTCAACAAACCAGGTCCCACTACTCAACTCTCGGTAAATTCGATAAAGCGCTTGTCGATCTTGTCCACAGTCAAGAGCTACATCCCATTCTTCTCTCGACCAATTATCATCACGCCACCAATCGCCTGAAGTTCTCCATGGACCAGCTAAATTAACTACTTTGCCGTAGACGCTTCTCTGCTTTCCCCAGGCACTAATTTGCCTGGGCCATCCATTCGCAGATTCAACGACCGCGCGCAAAGGAGGACGAAACATGCGAAAGCCAATACATTGCTGATTGCCGATTGGCAATTGCCGATTGGCTGACGTCTTTCTGCGTTTACTAGGTGCTGTTGTTGTTAGAACAAAACGCTTTATTGAAAACGCATCTGGTCGATTAGTATCGAGTAACACGGGAAAGCCAATGTTTTTTTCCCCTACCAGTTTCGCGAGCCTGGCGAGTGTGAGTTCAAGTTTGTCAGGCGCGGGCGCGAGAGGAATGAACAAGCCGTTCTGAAGCACACGAGGTTTAACTGGTTCACAGTTGATCGCAATAGCTTGAACTGCCGATTGTGGCGGATGCATTTCAGTGTCCAGCAACAGCAGTTTGAGGAACACTTTGTGATCGCGCATTGGATAAGGCAGCATCAAATTTCGTTCGTGTGTGGAGTGATTTTCCAACTTCATTCGCACGAGCAGTTCATTTGTTGCCAATGCGTAAGCATTAAGACTCGCGCAGATTTGATTCAGCAGACGCGCGAAAATGAATGAGAGTGGTTCGATCTCTGTAATGGGATGTTCGAGCTCAAGAGAACTCGCGAAGACTGGGGGAGATTGTTTCAGCCTAAGATGTCGTTCCGTTTTTCCACTCGCGAGTTGTTGAAGACGAATGCCTTCAGGACCCAAACGTTCAGAAACTCCTGTTACCGGCAGTAATGCAAAATCATGAAAAGTGCGAACGCCCCAGAGTTTCAGAGTCTCAAAGATCTCTTCACTTCTTTTTTGGTCAACATCAACCAGCCTGTAATGCAAGGCCTCCAAAGGAAACTCACCAAGACACGTCAACTCTTCATTGGGGGCAACAAACGTAATGCCCTGCAAACAAACGGCGGCGTGAAATGCAGCGTCTGGATTTGCAGCCAAAGCGACATTAACTTTCGAGTCCAGGCCACCGGCTCGTTTTGATTGTTTAGACTGTTGGACTATTTCCGTGGCGAGTTGATAGGCAGAACCAAATAACACTTCACAACCGTCAACATCGATAACAACTATATTGGGTTGTGTCTCTTCCACCAGCGGTGAAAAACGGTAGGCAAAATCTGCCAAAGACATTTCCGCATTCAGGTCTGGCGCAAAAATACAGGCAAACATGTCTTACCTTTGTGCCGACCCCGCGATGAACCGACTTTCGTTAATTCCTGCGCTAATTGGTCGTCGCCGATTAACCTTTATCGAATTAACCCGTAAAAGATTGGCATGCGCAACTAACTCAGATTGGCAACCAGTGCGAATTGGCGACACATTATTTTTACGCCCTGGGATAGCGTGCAAATCATTAGTTCTTACCCACCCAGCAATTCCATTCAATTCCAGAGTCAATGACGCACAAGATCGAGTGCAGCTTTCGGCAGATATCACCACAATCGCCGTTGGTTTATTCTCCACCGTGCGACGAAAACGGTACCACCATGATGAGATAATCCGGCGCGCATCCTTTCCGGGTACGTCGCCCATATCCAGTATCACCAGACCAAACCCACCAGCATGTAACAAAAGATCAGTAGCCTTGAAACCATGCTCCATATTGCTTCCACATCGCACCCAAAGTAATCGTTCGAAATCTATTCCTGCCGGAGCAGCCTCCGTAGGTGCAAATACGTCATTAATATCTATCAAGGCACAGATTTCATCATGAGTAGTTGCGTAAGAAAGCATTGATAGAAGCAGACTGGTACGTCCTGACGACATTGGGCCAAAGATTTCGCTAACCGCCCCTCGAGGTAGACCACCCGTTAAACTATCGACCTCGATAATTCCCGTAGCGAGTGTTAGAGCAACCTTCTTTTCCTGAAGCCTAAAAGCATTTTCAAAACGACCAGCAATGTCAGACTCAATTTCAGCTTTTGAAAGAAGCGCTCGCATAGTTTGTCTCTAGTCGATCACAAGAATTGCGACTAACGAATTAGATTTACCACCGAAAAATTCCTTTGAAACGAAACCATCTCATTGACACATTTCCTAAACCGCTAGTTGTTAAGGTCACAAATAACCAGGGGAACCAAATGGCTAGTCGCAAAAAACCTTCACCTTTGCCAGCAACTTCAGCGGAGAAATTCTTTCCCGAACAACTATCATTGCCATCTCTCAAAGCAGCTGCGGCCGATTGCAAAGCCTGCGATCTTTGGGAAAAGGGAACACAAACTGTTTTTGGAGAAGGCCGAAGTCGAGCCACTTTTCTCTTCGTAGGAGAACAACCCGGAAACGAAGAAGATCTGACAGGCAAACCGTTCGTTGGTCCAGCGGGCAGATTATTTGACGACGCCCTGGAAGAAGCCGGCATCGATCGCAAACAAACCTACGTCACGAATGTTGTCAAACATTTCAAGTGGGAGCCACGAGGTAAACGACGGATTCACAAAAAACCAAACGCCATAGAAATCAAGGCGTGTCGTCCGTGGCTCGAAGCTGAGATTGTCCTGGTCAAACCAAAAGTAATCGTAGCCCTGGGGTCCACCGCAGCACAGGCCCTCTTAGGTCCAAAGTTTCGGGTCACAAAACAACGTGGCGAATTCTTAGAATCCACTCTAGCTCTCTACATAATGGCGACTTTACATCCCTCCTCAATTCTTCGTGCTCCTGATGATGAAACACGTCATCTTGAGTATCGACGGTTCGTTGATGACCTCAAGAAACTGGCACGTGTTGTCCGATAAAACGCACCGACAAAGCTGAAGCATGTCGGACGTTTCATACCGTCGCTTTAGCCCGGTGGGGTGGTTTCAAATTACTCCGTCTCCGAAAATGGTCAAATGGGTCGGAGGTTGTGAGTTGAGTAAATGATCACCGGGCTAAAGCCACGGTTGCCTCAGTTAATCCCCCAAACGAATTTCGAATTTGGAATTGCGGATTTCGAATTTCGTTAATGATTTGAAGATTTATTGCACTCCTTTCCTATTGATGAAACCGCAATCCGAAATTCGCAATCCGAAATTCCTCCCAAAATTCCTCTTGACGTCTTGTTCAATTTGTTCGAGAATGTTCGTTCGATTTTCGGTTGTCAACGAAAATTATTGAATGGGATTTTTAGGAGGGTATATATGCCTGTAACCGCGAAACAACGACGTGTCTACGACTTCATTCGGCGTTACATGGAGTCCAATCAGGAACCGCCTACGATGGCAGAAATTGGCCGGCAATTTCAGATGAGTTCATCAGCCAGTGTTCATGGAATTCTTTTAGCCCTGGAAAAAGATGGATTGATCAAGCGCATTCCTAACGTAAGTCGAGGAATCGAACTGATTGAGCAATCCACTAATAATGACGAGAACGAAATTCCGTTGCTGGGAATTGTCGCAGCAGGTCAACCTATCGAAGCAATTCTCAGCCACGATACGGTAACCGTACCTAAAGACATGCAGGGGCGTGGGCGTACGTTTGCCTTGCGGGTACGTGGCGACTCAATGATTGAAGAAAATATCCAGGATGGCGACATCATCATCGTCGCTTCACAAACGACCGCCGACAACGGACAGGTGGTAGTTGCACTAATCGATGGGAACTACGCTACGGTGAAGAAGTTTTATCGCGAACCGGATTTCATTCGTCTCGAACCAGCTAATCCACAGTTCAAGCCGATCTTTGTCAAAACTCCGGAGCGAATTCAGATCCAGGGTGTCGTTCGCGGGTTAATCCGCAAATACAATCAAATGGTAACTGCATAAAATTCCATGACTTCGCACGAACAAAGCGACGTGGAATTTCTTGGCTTTGCGCTGGGCGATTGCACAGTCACTCTCAATAATGCAGCTGCTAAATATCTACGAGTCGTACATCGCACGGCGTTAGAGCTCGCCGTCCAAAATCAATTTGGCACTGAGGTCGGAGGGTTTTGGTTGCTTGCAGATCAAATCGAGCAACTCCGAAAACTTCCGTTCTATTACGCAAGTGAGGAAGCTCTACTCGTTCGCATTGCAGTCGAAGCATATCTCGCTGCGCAACTCCCAAACTTCTATCCCAAAACAACTAAGCTTCCGTAAACAGTACCGGTTCGGTTTTCCTCGCCTTCGCTACAACGATAAACGCGATCCCAAGCATGATCGTTGCTCCGCCTGCGAGCGTCCGCCAATTGAGTTGTTCCCTCAATACAATCATTCCCAGAACAACAGCGACCACCGGAGTCACTAATGCAATCAACATCGACTTGGTAACGTCCATGTTGTGAACCAACCAGTAGTAAAGAAGAAAGGCGAGAACCGAGCCGACAATCGCCAGATAAAACATCGCCACGACTGCCATCACTGTCCAATGAAACTTCAGAGGATTTCCCTCCAGAGGTATCCCAATAAGCAGCAAAGGAATCATACCGAAAAACATTTGTCCCGCTGCGATGACAGACGGCTCGAGGTTTTTCCCACGTGCCTTAACGAGCACATTAGAATAGGCCACAAAAAATGAACTAAACACCAATGCAACACAACCGGCTAGCGCTTTTCCACCCGATAGCGCCAACTGGTTTGAAAAAACAATCCCGACTCCACAGACTCCAAGTGCGACTCCGAAAATTCTTGCCCAGGTCATTCTTTCTCCAGGCAGATAAAAATGCGCAATCACCAATCCGAAGGCCGGAATCGTCGCCTGCAAAACAGCTGCAAGCCCTGAAGAGATGAATTGTTCTCCCCAAAATAACAATCCGTAATTCAGCGTGAATGAAAGAACGCCTGTTATAGCAAGAAGCAGCCAATCATCTTTTGAAGTGGGTAGTTTGACACCGCGAAATCGAATGAAAGCAAACAGAAGCAAACAAGCAATGACGAATCTGATGCCGGCGAAGGTTAACGGCGGAAGATCTTCTAGTCCTAGCTTGATGAACAGCCAGGTCGATCCCCAAATTCCACAGAGTATAAGCCAAACGAGACGTACCTTCATTTAGTCCCATCAAAGCAGTAAGCAATTAATAAAGAAATCAAAACATCCCAATATCGAAAGCGGCAAGTTGAGAACTGAAACATCCCAACTTGCCGCAGGATTTATCGTGAACAATCAGACAACCTAGACCTGTGGGTTTTCGAGTTTGATAATCGCGAATCCAGCACCTTGCGGATCCGTGAGAATCGCAAAACGGCCGACTCCCGGAATATCATCAGCTGGCTTCATTACCTTGGCACCTAGCTCGGTAGCCTTCTGAACATTTGCGTCGCAGTCATCCACGGCAAAATACACGAGCCAGTTCGATGGAATCGGTCCCATGTCGGGGCTGATTTGCAACATCCCACCAGCTGGCCGACCACCATTGCTGAACATTGTGTACTCTATTGGCCCAAAGTTTTGCGTGTCAGCGTCCCAACCAAAAACCGTTGTATAGAACGATCGATCTTTAGTCGCGTCAGTTGTCATCAGTTCATTCCAACAGAAGGAACCAGGTACATTGTAGATTCCAGCGCCGCCATGTTCACCCGCTTGCCACAGCGCGAATACTGCACCGGTTGGATCCTGTATAACCGACATTCTGCCGACGGTCATAACATCAAAAGGTTCTTTGAGAACTGTTGCTCCAGCGGCTTTGGCCTTTTCTGTCGACTCATCTGCGCTGGTTACGGAGACATAGCTGAGCCAATTTGGTGGAACGCCCATCGACACCTGGTCCGGCATGAGTTTGTACAGTGCACCGACATCTTTGCCGTTTAGTTGGAGCATCGTGTAAACCATGTCAGGTCCCATCGGATGATCGAGAAATGTCCATCCGAACAATTTTGTGTAGAAGGTTTTCGCAGCCTCGTTATCTGATGTTGCTAATTCCACCCAACAAAAAGTACCAGGCTTGTACTCCGGTGTTTCCTGCATTCTTGCTTCACTCATAGAGTCAAATCTCCTTCATAACTGTTCTACTGCAAATCGAATCCTGACGACGACGTCAGGTGGGGAGCCCGTATTAAGAAAACATTTCCACTAACATCTAGTCCGGCGAGGACCAGCCAACGGGTTTTCATGGAAAGGGGATGGTAAATCTACCATTTCGCTCCGTCTTCATAAACCGCGGAGCACCCGAGTATTTGCTGGATAAACCGCTTACGATCTTTTACCCGTGACAGGTTTCAGCGATGTGACAAGCGGAAGGTTTTCTGTGGAGATTTGTAGCGGCTAAAAACGAAATGCGCTACCACCAGCAAGCTGACAGTAGCGCAATCCGTTTTCCTATAAATTGCCGAAGCTTTCTATAGGACGGTAACAAGAACATGTACACGTTCAAGTCACCTAATTTGTATCCCGGTGATTAACTGGCGGTCAGTTTGAATCTCCGGTCAGCACTCGAATTATTTTCACAATCCTCGCGTTCTTGCGAACACGGTGCCGTTAGGTTTTTGTTTTGGTGGCTTTTCCTCCACCGCCGGTTACGTTCCGGCAACGAGGCTCAACTTGCGTTGAGCTGCGTCGCACCCCGTAGCGGGTCCTTGCTCTGGGGTTCCACTCGTTTTTATCCGAGTGGCTCGAGAAAGTCTCGCAACCTTCTCTAGCTGAGCCTTTCGGCTCCAACTTAGGGCGTCAATGGAATCAACAGCCGCCTGTCTTTCCCCTCGCTCGGGCGTCACCGCACCGATTGCCGATCCCTCCGTCGGTCTCAAACGCCGTAACGTTCGTGACAGGATGCTTATACGCTTCTATCTATTTTGGATCAAATTTTTGCGTGTTTTATTTTTCCAAAAGAAACAGAAAATCCTTGAAGTTAAAAATGCCTTTGGAACAGGTAAAGATTTGTAACTCAAATTTGAACCAGTCCGTTTCCAATCTTGATCTGATCGGCGATGAGTTTTCCTACTTCAATCATCTCTGCCGGGCTTTTGTATTTCGTCCGTGGCCAGAAGAAACCTTTTAGCCCATCACCTTTCTTTCGCGGAACAACGTGAACGTGAAGATGCGGCACACTCTGGCTTACGCGATTATTCATTGCCACGAACGTTCCTTCGGCGTCCATCGCAGACTGAACTGCGCGTGCGATGAGTTGCACTCTTTGGAAAAACGGTCCGATGGCGGTCGCGGGAAGGTCTGCCAACGTCTCATAATGTTCACGCGGGACAACCAGGCAGTGCCCGGGAAACAATGGCCTATGATCTAGAAAGACATAGCATGCATCGTCCTCGAACACTGCCACGGTGTCTGAGCTACTAGACACAAATCCACAAAACAGACAGGTGTCCACCTTCATTAAAAGATTTCCTTTCGTCTTATACTTCTAACGCTTCTTAGTTGGCCGCACCAAGAATCTCATCAAAGCCGGGCCGAACAAAGTCCCTCGCATGAGGAAACTCTCTTTCCGTTCTCTGCCGCAAGTTCTCCAGGAGCAATATTAACGGAACGATTGAATCCGCGTTCGGGCACAGACAGCTGCATCAATCGCCAGCCAGCTATTGATCGATCGATTCCGAGCAATGCAACCTTCGCTGAGCCGTCCGAATCCTTCGGGAATTCGCCTGGTTCGTCTTCCTCGAACTCGTTCTCGTCGATCCGGCTCGACAGCGCCCGCATGCTCTTTACTGCGATTTGATATTGATACCAATGAATTATTTCGCGGGCATCAACCAAACGATCTGCTTCTTCTATGTCGGTATCCGTCGCGGCGAGGTCGCTAACCTCTACCAGTTGGTCGAACTCGCGAAACCAATCACTCGCCGCATTGGCGTACTTTTTGCCGGCTTTTGCTAGCGGATGATTATCAGCCTTGCGACGTTTTTTTCGCAGCTGTCGCTCGTCATCCTCCTTGATGTCACTTAGATCAACACCCGCTTCGTGCGCCCATTCCATAACCATTTCGCGTGTTTCCTGAAAGATTGAACTGAGTTTGCGCCAAAAGGCTTCATTCTGGATGTCGCGGCTTTCCGGTGTGTTGTCGTCGTCTTCCTGCTCCGTCGCGTATAGCAGACAGCGAGCCGATAGAGGACAGCGTTCACACCAGCGGTCACAGTAGTTGTAGATTCCAGAGATTAGATTGGGGTTTCGAGATAACTCTGTGAGAGTTTGTCTTCGCATGAGGTTCTCCTTTGAGTATGAGGTTTTGAGGTGGCCCATTGTAAGATACGAACTCGATAAATGACAGCGAAGATGAGTAAAACTTCATCCGGGAGCTGAAGATTTTGGAGGTAGCTTTTCCCTGGCTGCTAAGGAAAAATGAAGATTCAAATCAGTTCGCGATGTACAGCGCTCTTCGCGTTTTTTCTTCTCTTATTAGGAACATCACAAACATTCGCACAAAAAACCGCGAACGGTGATCCGCAGTCTTTGAATTACGGATTTGTCAGTCCAAATACACGCGATGGATTGAAACTGGACGATGCCATTCGAGGTATGAACTCAGTTGAAGAGACGAGTTTGCTGAGACGCGCGAAAGGTATGGGCTGCGTAGTAAAACGAAGGATTAGCACCACGCGAGCACTGGGATCCTGGAGCGATGGTGCAGAGCACTCGATCGTAGTTCGCGTTTACACAGATGTTCCGACCCTACGCTATTTAATGTCGCGACTGGGACGTGATGCCAACCAAAAGGCGATCATTTACTTCCATCCTGAACCTTTCGGATCAGCTAAGATCTATTCGATGCATTTACGTCGAGGCTCACGCGGTTTCGATACCGTTGCGCGCATACTGGAAATGCCCGGTATCCTTTTCCGCACTCTCGTACCCACTAAACAAGACTTGATCATTTATGTTGTCGATACCGACAGTAACCTCGCGACGAAAGTGAAAACAGCGGCAAAACAGCTAAAAGGTCGGCTGACTTCTCAAACAGGTTCCGCTAGTTTCATTGGCGATGATACCGATCGAGAAAAAGGTCGAAACATCTTCTTAAAGGAGATAGCTGACTACGAGTCAAAACATCCTGATCTTCCACCGCCTTGTACAGCAACTAACTAGTCATGAAATCTAAAATGCCTTGTCTGCGTTCCACGCTGTCTGATGCTGTTCGACTGCTGCCTGGGCCAAACGGCGAACGCTTTGCCACCGTTTTCCAGCATGGCAGCCTTTCAGTTGAGATCTATGCACCACGCGAAACGGATCCACAAAAGCCACACACACGTGATGAAGTCTACGTCGTAGCAGCTGGTAGTGGCGATTACGTTTGTGGCGACACGCGACAATCATTCGGTCCAACGGATCTTCTGTTCGCGGCGGCTGGAGTCAAACACCGATTCGAAAACTTTACCGACGATCTAACTGTTTGGGTGTTGTTCTACGGCCCGGAAGGCGGTGAAGAGAATGGATAATCTGCCCGAGTATCGCTCAATCGTTCCCGTGTTTTCGGTTGCCGATGTAGGAGCGACGATGAACTGGTATCAAACAAAACTTGGATTCTGGACTGATCCCTTCCCTGCACAGGAACCATACGTGTTTGCGATTCTGTTTCGCGATAACGTTGAGATAATGCTGCAGCGGGTGGAGGGGTATCAGAGGCCTGACGACTACGGCAGTCGAGCGGGAGGCGTTTGGGATGCCTACATTCGATCAGGACATGTGAAGGAACTCTACGACGGCATCAAGGAAGAGGTGACGATCGTCAAACCGCTACGTCACCAGCCATATGGAGCGTGGGAATTCGAGGTGAAGGATCCGAATGGTTATGTACTCGTGTTCAGCGAAATCCAGGAATAAATCATCAGACCGGCCTCACTGCCTTTGTGAAGCCGGCAATCGGCAGTGCATTCAATACTTCGCCTTTTCTAACCCAACCTCTTCGCGCCATCGCGACGCCATACTGCACATTGTTCAGTGCACCCACCGAGTGCGCATCAACGGAAATCACAAACTTGATCTTTCGCTTCCGCGCCTCGCGAACCCAGCGCGGTTCCAGGTCGAGCCGGTAAGGATCCCCGTTAATCTCTATCGCGGCACGCGACTCAGCGATCACATCCAGCACTCGTTCAACGTCGCACTCAAACGCCGGGCGCCGTTCGAGTAAACGTCCAAGCGCGTGACCCCAAATCTTGAAAACAGGTTCACGCATTGCCGTGACTATTCGCTCGGTCATCTTCGCTTTATCCATTTTGTATCGCGCATGAATGCTGGCAACGATCACATCAAACTTCTCGAGGATTCGATCGGGGTAGTCGAGTTTACCGTTCGCAAGAATGTCAGACTCAGTCCCGCGCAGAATTTTGACCTTTACTAACTCCTGCACTTCGTCGATTTCTTCCCACTGTCGCTCAAGCCGATCAATGTTGACACCGTTTGCATAAAACGCCGTGGGCGAATGATCGGTGATGGTGATGTACTTCATTCCCATCGCTTCAGCAGCGCGCACCATCTGTTCGATAGTATGCTTACCGTCTGAGTACGTCGTGTGACAGTGCACCATTCCTTTGATGTCTGACAGTGTCAACAAATCCTCATTCAACTTGCAGGCCAATGCTGCTTCTATCTCACCTTCATCTTCGCGCAACTCGGGTGTGACATATTGCATTTTCAGGGTGCGATAAATTTCTTCTTCCGACTTTGGAGCGCGCTTTGATCCGGAGCCATCGCGAACGGCAAAACTGATCTTTTTGGACGATGCGTAGCCAACTAACTTCTCAACATGTGCAATAGAACCCGTTCTCGCAAACAACATCATTGGGAATTCTTCAGGGACAACAGCTGTGACAGCTATCGATGCTCCGTCCGTCACCTCAGCAAAACACGTAGCGCCTTCGACCCTACTCGAAATTATCATCGGAAAACGCGCGAACCGTTTTATGACTGCAGCGGGGTCCTTTGCGCTGACGACGACTTCAACCGTGCCAACAGTTTCTTTCCAACGTCGTAGTTCCCCGGCAACACTGAGTTCTTTCACGCCTTCGATGGTCTTCAAATATTCGATGATGCGCTCTGCCGTGTTCGAGGCGTGATGAAGATGTAGACGTTGCTTCGGTTTCTTTTTCTCACTCGCGATGGTCTCGAGCAAACGTTGCTCAGTCCTGGCGCCAAAGCCTTTCAGCTCTCTAACCTGTCCCGCTTCGGCTGCCGCTTTCAACTCGGCAATAGATTTAATCCCTAACTCATCTTGCAGTTGTTTGACCTTGGCAATACTCAGACCAGGCACGGTCGATAACTCTGCTGTTCCAACTGG
>Ga0207711_10004859_pt1 | contig 11415 bp, 6 predicted proteins | sample KBSS34metaG_FD_184401 | JGI IMG/M metagenome (GOLD analysis project Ga0207711, IMG submission 184401) | Switchgrass rhizosphere microbial communities from Kellogg Biological Station, Michigan, USA - KBS S3-4 metaG (SPAdes) (version 2) | ecosystem: Host-associated > Plants > Roots > Rhizosphere >...
CGCGTTCCAGATCGAGGGCACGGGCATTACCGTGCGCGGTCTTCCCTTCAATTCGAGCACGCTCAACGGCCAGCAGCTATTCAGCGCCAACGGCGCGAGCGCGATCAGCTGGAACGAAGTCACGCCGGAGTTGATGGCCGGGGTCGATGTTTACAAGGCGACGCGCGCCGACATCATCGAAGGGGGTGCGTCCTCGATCGATCTTCGCACGCATGTGCCCTTCGATTTCAAGGACACCCAGTTCAACGTCAGCGCGGGCGTCAGCTACGGCACCATGGCGAAAAAGGCTTCGCCCCGCATTTCCGCCATGTTCTCCAAGCGTTTTGATACCGGCATCGGCGAAATTGGCGTGTTGTGGGATTTGGCTTTCAGCCGTCTGTACCAGCAAAGCAGCGACTTGGCGGTTGGTGCCATGTTTGCCGAATATGCGCCGACCTCCACGCGTGCCGATCATCTGGCATTTGTCCCCAGCTCGTTCAGCTGGAGCAATAATCAGAGCAAGCGCGACAGGTACGGTGCCTATCAGGCCATTCAGTGGACGCCGGCTTCGAACCTGACGCTGACCAACACCGTGTTCTACTCGCAATATCGCGAGAATAGCCTGGGGAACGGCGGCTCCGTGGGGCAGAACCCATCCGATTCGTCTGCAGTCATGCCTGCTGTTGGCAGCCCGGTTGAATATGATGCCAATGGCGCCTTCCGCAAGGGAAAGCTCATGGTGGGGTCCTCCGGCAAGTCGGTGGATTGGGGGAACACGACCGCGAGCGACAGTTTTCGGGCAGCGAACGGCTCTTGGTTCCCCGCTCAGTATATGATCGATTGCGGCGCCACCTATGGCGCTCCCGCGTCTTCGATTCAGTGGGACTGGTCGTTTGCGCCCGGCTCCCTTCTGACGCAGTGCGGCCCCGCCGCCACGCTGAACCCCAGTGGCAGCGCGAACGCATCGCAAAGCAAGAGTTCCACGCTGGATATCTCGCAGCGCTTCCTCTGGACCCCTGGGGACAGGGTGGCGGTGCGTGGCGGTGCGCAATATGTTTCTTCCCACTCGAGCGGAAAGAGCATGTATGTTGGCCTAAATCAGACCAGCCCGCTGGTTAATACGGTGGACGTCGACCTGACGGGGTCGCTGCCGGCCTTGTCTGGCCTGTCAACTGCCGGCGTGCTCGACAAGAGTAAGGCATATTTCCCCCAGTTCGGTTATCATGAACCCAAAAATAAGGGGACGATGCTCGCCGGCCATCTCGACGTTGAATACAAGGTCAGCGACAGTGGATTCCTGCGAAAAATCGACGTTGGCGTTCGTGCCGCCCGGCGTACCGAAAACGACAACTTCGCGGGGACATATTGGGCGCCGCTTGGTCAGTCCTGGATGGGGAGCCCGTGGGGTCCACATCCTGGCGACCCGACGTTCGGGCCGGGGAATATTCAATATCTCACTAACTCGAATGTATCGAAGTCGGATTACGAAGTCGCCTCCTTCGCGAATTTCTTCGGCGGCAAAGTGGCAGTTCCGGCGCACCTTTTCGTCCCCAGCCAATCGCTCGTACAGAGCTACGACTGGTACTATTTGCTAAAAAAATATAACGGTGAACCCCTGACCATTGGCGGCGTCACCTATCCCAACCCCACCTCGGATCAGTATTGGAAGGCGAACATCGACGCGGGAACGGGTGGGGTCAAGAGCCGCATCATTAATATGGCTGCCTATGTCCAGGCCAGGTTCGCACGTGATCGCATCGGATTCTTTCCGGCGTTCTCGGGCAATATCGGCGTGCGCGTATTTCGCGATTCGTTGCGCGGGAGCGCTATCCTGAGTACACCGAGCGCGACAAACCTCGCTCTGAGCGTTGCAGACAGCACGGCATACTTCAACGCGCAGCAAGGCGTGCCGGGTGCTTCGACGGTGTTCCCGACGCTCTATGGGTTCACTTCGGCCTCTTACCCGTCGACCCGCGAATACAGCTACACGCGGGTTCTGCCTTCGTTCAACATCAAGTTTGACGTAACCAGTAAATTCATCGTTCGTGGTGCGGCGTCGCTGTCGACTTCTCCGCCAAATCTCGGTGACATTAAGGCGGGCGGTTCGATCGGTCCGAGGACACTTCCCAACCCCACCAACTCGCTGGCTCCCCCGATTCTCACAGGTGTCGTCTCCAACGGTGGCGGAGCAAATCTGAAGCCGACCATGATCAGTAGTGAAGATCTGACGTTCGAATATTACCCATCGTCATCCAGCTTCTTCTACGTCGATCTGTTCGCCAAGCAGATCAAGGATGAACCGATATTCTATTCGTTCATCGCCAAGAATCTCCCGATTCCGGCGTTGGCCTATTCCGGTGGTCCGCCGCCAACCGGGCAGACGGCAGTCGGGACGCCGACAACCCTGGATCTCCCGTGGCTCTATCTGCAGAACAAGTCGTCGACGCAGATGGCCTATATCAAGGGCTTTGAAATCGGTGGCCGCAAGTTCTTCGACAAATTGCCGGGATTGCTCAAGGGACTGGGTATCGAAGGCAATTTGACCTACATCGACAGCCAAAACCCTGCCCAGCAGGCCAACAGCGTGTTGGGCCCCACCCCGCCAAACGGGGGCCTCAATCCGGACGGCACGGTGCCGCAGACCTACCCGAACCTTCCCTACAACGGATTGTCGAAATGGGCTTACAACATCCAGTTGCTGTACAGCCGCGGCAAGGTCAATTTCCGTCTGGCGTACAACTGGCGTGACAAGGCGTTGCTGTCGACCAACGTCAATCCGCTGTCCTATGCGACGAGCGGTGGCAATCCTTACACGCTCAACACCAGCCCGACCAACTTCGACTCGGCCCATTCCTATCCCGTGTACAACATGGTCCCAGCCTATATGGCAGCGGCCGGTTACCTCGATTTTGGTTTCGACTACAAGTTAAGCGAGAAGATTTCGCTCTCGTTCAACGCGGGCAACCTTCTCAACACGATCTCGCGAACCCTCCAGGAGCCGATACCTGGTGTGTTCCAACCCTACGACTATAACGTCAGCGATCGGCGCTACGACCTCAACCTTCGGGTGCGATTCTGACGGTCTGAATGCGGGAGGGCGCTTCGTCGCGAAGCGCCCTCCCGCTTTTCGAGCAGAATATTGCAGCCGGTTCATGCCGGGTCGCGGGTCGCAGGCTGAGCGGGTTGGCGCGTGCCTTGACCGACATCCAACCACTGCCTGCGCCTGAACCCATTCGGCAGGCGCGACACCGGGCAGGTTCGTGACGAGGTGTATTTGTGAACAGCGGCCAGCAACAGGATATCGTCATTCTGGGCGGCGGCGCGGCGGGGTGGATAGCGGCCGCGCTGCTCGCCAAGCGGACGGATCGCCACCAAACGCGCATCACTCTGGTCGAATCCGAGGAAATCGGCATCATCGGCGTTGGAGAAGCGACGATCCCGATATTGGCGCAATGCAACGCTTTGCTCGGCATCGATGAATTCGACTTTATTCGCAGCACCCAGGGCACGTTCAAGCTGGGCATTGAATTCTGCGACTGGGGCGTTGCCGGAAACCGGCATTTCCACGCGTTCAGCGACTATGGTCACCCGGTCGAAGGCGTGTCGACCCACCATTATTGGCTGAGGGCGCGGCAAGCGGGCGACGACCGTCCGATCGATGATTATTCGTTCGCCTACGCCGTCGCGAAAAACAACAATTTCGCCCCGAGCGAAGCGCCGAATTCGCGCTATCACCATGCCTATCATTTCGATGCCGCATTGTACGCGCGCTATCTGCGGGACGTGGCAGTCGCGCTGGGCGTGGAGCGGATCGAAGGCAAGATGACGCACTTCGATCTGGATGGCGAGTCCGGCAATATTACCGCCATCCATCTTGCCAATGGCATTACGGTTCCCGGCGACCTGTTCCTGGATTGCACCGGTTTCGCGTCCGAATTGCTGGGAAAGGCGCTGGACACGCCGTTTGTCGACTGGTCGCGCTGGTTGCTTTGCAACAGCGCCATGGCGGTGCCATCGAAACGCACGGCCGCGCCCACGCCGTTCACGCGATCCACTGCGCACGCCGGGGGCTGGCGCTGGAGCATTCCGCTGCAACATCGCAGCGGCAATGGCATGGTCTATAGTTCGGATTTCTGGAGCGACGACGCCGCGCGCGACGCCTTGCTGGGCAATATCGACGGCGAACCGCTCGCCGAGCCGCGACTGTTCCGCTTTACCTCCGGGCATCGCAAGCAGTTCTGGAACCGCAATTGCGTGGGGATCGGTTTTGCCTCCAGCTTTCTCGAGCCCCTGGAGTCAACCGGACTACAGTTGATCGTCATGGGCGTCTTGAAGCTGCTTCGATTCTTCCCTCAACGGATCATCGACCCCGTTCTGCGCGACGAATATAACCAACTCTCCACGCGCGAGATCGAACGTATCCGCGACTTCATCATCGCGCATTATTATCTGTCACGCCGTCCCGAGCCCTTGTGGTCGGCGTGCCGCAACATTGAAATACCCGACAGCCTTCGGCACAAGCTGGATGTCTGGGACGCCAGCGGAGAAATCGCGCTCGGCGATTCCGAATCCTATATGGAGCCGAGCTGGGTCGCCATCCTGTTGGGCAACGGTGCCGTTCCATCGCGCTACAGCGTATCGGCCGATCTCTATCCACTCGAGCAGATCCGCACGGGGATGGAATTGCGGCGTGAAGAGGTCATGCGTTCGGCGCAGGCGGTCCCTTCGCACCAGGATTTCATCGATCGTCACTGCAAGGCTCCCGAACGGCTTCGTGCGGCGGTCGAGAGCAGCTTGAGTCCAAGCATAGCAAACACTTCTCTGGGGGAATGAAATGAAATTGTGCGGGCGCGTGTACGCGCGGGTGCTGTTGTCGGGTCTGGCTGCGCTCGGCCTGACTGCTTGCGGAGGCGGAGGCGGAGGCGGAAGCGGAGGCGTGACGACGACGCCCGCGCCAACTCCCACACCGACACCGACACCGACACCGACGCCGACGCCGACCCCAACGCCGGCGCTTGCGGCGGTCACCACGGCCGCGCTCGGCAAGGGCTGGAACCTCGGCAATACGCTTGAGTCGCTAAATGATTACAGCCCTCCTTACACGACCTCGCAGGAGACCGTTTTCGGCAATCCCGTCGTAAACCAGAAATTGATGGATGCAGTCGCGGCCGCCGGTTTCAAGAGCGTGCGCATGCCCGTCGAGTGGAAACAATATATCGACGGCACCGGGAACGTCGCTCCGTCCTGGCTCGCCAGAGTCAAGGAAGTGGTCGATATGGCGCGCAACGCCGGCCTGTACGTCATCATCAACCAGCACAGGAGTGACTGGTACAACCCTACGTTTGCGAGCCAGGCTGCCGGCAACGCGGCATACAAGAAATTGTGGACCCAAATCGCGAACTACTTCAAAGATTACGACAACCATTTGCTGTTTGCCGGCACTAACGAAATTCACGTCGACTATGGCGTGCCGTCGTCGGAAAATTGCACGGTCCAGGCGGGCTTCAACCAGGCGTTCGTCGACGCAGTGCGCGCGACCGGCGGCAATAATGCGTCACGAACATTGGTATTCCAGGGTTATAACACCGACATCACCAATACGATCACAGCGTGCGGAGCTCCCGTCCCAACCGACACGGTCAGTGGCAGGCTGATGATGGAGTTCCATTATTACGATGGGTACAACTTCACGCTGAACGACAAGAGCGCCATCTGGCAGTGGGGATCGATTGCGACCAATCCCGCGGTAACGGAAGCGTGGGATAATGAGGCACATGTCGACGCCCAGTTCGACAAGGCGAAGGCCGCCTATGCCGACAAAGGTATCCCAGTTATCATCGGCGAATACTGCGCCATGTCGAAAACCGAATATGATCCGTCGTTGAAGTACAGGGACTATTGGACGAAGTACGTCACCGGATCCGCTGTCCGCCATGGCTTCGCACCCTATTACTGGGACACGGGAGCTTATCCCAATCACTCGTGTGGGCTGTTCGACCGCAACACTGGTGCCGACTTTAATCCGACGACGATCGCTGCAGTTTTCGCCGCGCCCTGAAGGTCCGGCGTCGTGCTCGAGCGGAATCTTCCAAATCGTGGAAGAGCGCCAGCACCCACATGATGAGGGGATTCGAGATGAACATCAAACGCATGGCGCGGCTCGTCTTAGGCGTCTTGCTGGGTGCTGCGGTCTGCGGCAACAGCTGGGCTCAAAAGGCCGAAGGCCTGGCCAGCACCCCGCAAATGGGCTGGAACAGCTGGAACAAATTTGCCTGCGATATCGACGAGCGCCTGATCCGCGAGACGGCGGATGCCATGGTCAAGTCGGGCATGAAGGACGCCGGCTACCAGTACGTGAACATTGACGATTGCTGGCAGGGCGAGCGCGACGCCGAGGGCAACATCCAGCCGGACCCCAAGCGCTTCCCATCCGGCATAAAGGCGCTGGCGGACTACGTGCATGGCAAGGGACTCAAGCTGGGCATCTACTCCGATGCCGGCGCGACCACCTGCGGCGGCCGTCCCGGTAGCCGCGGCCACGAGTATCAGGATGCGCGGAGCTATGCGCGCTGGGGCATCGATTACGTCAAGTACGACTGGTGCAACACCCCGGGCATGAACGCCGAACCGGCCTATACCACGATGCGCGACGCGATCGCCAAGGCGGGCCGTCCGATGCTGTTCAGCGCGTGCGAATGGGGCATGAGCAAGCCGTGGGAGTGGGGCGGCCAGGTCGCCCATTCGTGGCGCACCACGCCCGATATCTATAATTGCTTCGACTGCGAATATAGTCCCGGTTTCTCGACTGGTCTGGGCGTGCTGCGCATCCTCGACAGGCAGGCAGGCTTGCGCAAGTTCGCGGGGCCCGGCCACTGGAACGACATGGACATGCTCGAAGTCGGCAACGGCATGAGCGAGGATGAAGACCGCGCCCATCTGTCGATCTGGGCGATGATGGCCTCGCCCCTCATCCTGGGCAACGATTTGCGTTCCATGTCCGAGTCTACCCGCCGTATCCTGACCAACCCCGGCGTGATCGCGGTGAGCCAGGACAAGCTGGGTGTACAGGCGCTGCGCGTTCTGGTCGACGGTCCGCTGGAGATCTACGCCAAGCCGCTCGACGGCGGCCAATGGGCACTGATGTTCCTGAACCGCTCCAACCAGCCTGCCGACCTTCGCCATGACTGGAAGGCGCAAGTCCTGACCGATGACCTGAGCAGGCGGTCGGTCGATTTCAAGCAGACGGTCTACCACTGGTCCGACCTGTGGAGCAGCAAGACCGGCGACACCAGCACCAAGCTGCTGGCGCGGATGGCACCGCACAGCGTGCTGATGCTGCTCCTGACCGGCCCTGCGAAAACCTAGGGAGTTCTGGGACGCTCATCTCCGTGGTCCAGCTCGAACAACCGCCGCGGAGACGTTGATCGCCGACCGCCAGCACCAATGCCGAAGAAGGAATTCGAATGATCCCCCGCCAGTCGCCGCGCACGACCTGTCTCTCGCCTTCGGGGAAGCGACGCGCTTCGCTCCTGACCCGGCTTGCTCGCGGTGCCCTGCTGCTGTGCATCGCCACGCCCGCGGGCGCGATGGCTGCCGACCCCGTGCCGGGCAGCAATCCGGTGCTGCGCGATGTTCACACCGCCGACCCCGCGCCGCTGGTCTTGGGCGACACGGTCTATCTCTATGTCGGGCATGACGAGGCCAAGAGCGACGACTTCTTCCTCATGAAGGAGTGGCTGGCCTATTCGTCCAAGGACCTGCGCCACTGGACCGCCCACGGCGCCATCATGAAGCCCACGGACTTCAAATGGGCGTCGGGCGACGCCTGGGCCACGCAGGTGGTGCCGCGCAACGGCCGCTATTATCTTTACGCCACCGTAAAGCACGGCGACCCGCAGCCCGGCATGGCCATCGGAGTCGCGGTGGCCGACAACCCACTGGGCCCGTTCAAGGATGCGCGCGGCTCGGCGCTGGTCACCGATGCCACCACGCCCGGCCCCTATGGCTGGAACGACATCGACCCCACCGTCTTCGTCGACGACGACGGCACCGCCTGGCTGGCCTGGGGCAACCCGGTGCTCTATCTGGCGCGGCTCAAGCCGAACATGACCGAGCTGGGCGGCCCGATCGAGAAGATCGCGCTGGCCAATTATACCGAAGGGCCGTGGCTGTCGAAGCGCAAGGGCATGTATTACATGACCTACGCGTCGATGGCGCACCAGAATCTCTGGGAGCACCTGTCCTATGCCACCGCGCCCAGCCCGCGCGGGCCCTGGACTTATCAGGGCGAGCTGACCGGTCAGACCCGCAACAGCTACACCATCCACCCGGGCATCATCGACGACTTCAAGGGCCAGTCCTACCTCTTCTATCACAATGGCGCGCTGACTCTGCCCGGCGGCGAGACCGGCAACGGTAACCGCCGCTCGGTCACGATTGACTATCTCTACTATGATGCCGACGGCCGCATGTGGCCCGTCACCCAGACCGAGGCAGGCATCAGCACGCCGCCCCGCCCGCCTGCCGGCAAGGTGCCCGCGCCGGCGGACCCTGGCCGCTCCGACCCCCGCGTTGTCGTCCAGCAGTTCGCCCAAGGCTATCCCGAAACCTGGCCGGGCCGCCCGGCGCTGGCCTCGGTCACTCGGCCTTTCGACCAGGCCCCCGAGCCTATGGGCTTCAATGGCGACAGCGGGGGCAGCCGCCTGGCGCAGACCTTCGTGCCGCGCGCCGACATCGCACTGGGCCGGCTCAGCCTCTACGCCGGCGATGGCCTCGGCACGGACGCCGCGCACCCATTGCGGCTGTCGCTGCGTGACCTGGAGGCCGGCACCGAACTGCTCGGCGCCGGCGAGGGCCTCGCGATCGCCTACCGGCCGCAAGGCGCCGGCCTGCTGAGCTTTGACTTCAGCGCCCATCCACCCGTCGTGCTGCAGGCCGGCCGCCGCTACGCGCTGGCGCTGCAGGGCCAGAAGGAGGCGCTGACGCTCTTTCTGCGCGCCAGCCGCAGCGACGTCTATGCCGACGGCGAGGCCAGCGCCGACGACCGACTACTCAAGGATTCGCAGGGCCACCCCATGGACTTCGCTTTCGCCCTCTACGCACGCGAGGCGCGCTGATCCTTCCATCTCGACGAGCCAACCAAACCGGGATTTCGGTCAAACAGGGAGAGACTTATGAAGATTCAAGCAGCACTTCTGGCCGCGAGCGGCCTAATTCTCGCATCGGCCGTCTCTGCGCAGACCGCCGGCACGCCCATTCTTGCCGCGACGGCGGATTGGAACATTTTCAGTGCGGGGCCGCACCAGGCGATCAATGATACCAGGGTCGAGGGCGGCAAAGCGGTAGAGGCGCAGGCGACCGGGACGGGCGGCATTTGGGAAGTTGGCGCGATCCACCCGGTCGATGGGGGAATTGCGAAAGGCGATCATGTCGTAGCGAGCGTTTGGGTGAAATCCACCGTGCCCGCCAAGGTCGTCTTCCGCGTCGAAACACGGGTGGGGGCGGCTCGTGTCGGCGACCGTTTCATTGATGTCGGGACGGACTGGTCCCAGCAGACGCTCGATTTCGTAGCCACGGACAATTATCCGGCGGGCACCACGCAAGTCGCACTTCTCTTGAATTCTGGGAAGCAAACCATTGCTGCCGGGCCAGTTTCCGTTGTCAATAAGGGCGGCCAGTAGAATTATCCGCCTCAAATAAGATCGGCTCACACACAATTATCTCGCGCTGTTCGGCCCGCGTCGATTGCGTATCACTTGGTGTATTGAGCGGGTTATACGCATCTATGCCCAGTAGATCCCGTTCGGCCTGCGCGAGAGCTTTTTTCCCAATTTAATTTTGAAAGATATTTCTTAATATGAACGTTCCAAAAAACATGCGAGGAATGAATGCCTTTGTGTGCTGTTCGGTGAGCCTGGCGGGCGTGGCGCTGCTGGCCGGATGCGCCGGTGGCGGCGCGCCTGCCGGTTTATCCTCTTCATCCTTGGGGCCGTCTCAGGGAACCTTTCACTGGCAGTCGAGCGCACCGCTGATCGGACCGCAACCTGATCCATCCCAGACCGTCTACGCCGTAAAGGATCCATCCGTCGTATTCGCGAACGGGAAATACCATGTCTTCATGACCACGGCCGGATCGAAGGGATGGGGCATCGCTTACACCAGTTTCGCCGATTGGTCGTCCGCGTCGAAAGCGCCGATATTCAACCTCGACAAATCGCCGATAGGCCCTGGGTACCGCGCGGCGCCGGAAGTGTTCTACTTTGCTCCGCAAAAGCGCTGGTATCTGATATTTCAGGGCGGCGACCCGATGTATTCCACCACGATCAACATCGCGGACCCGATGTCATGGAGCCCAGCTCGTCCGTTCTTTGCCACGGCGCCGGACATAACGAAGCCGCCGGCGGGGACGGGGTGGCTCGATTTCTACATCATCTGCAACGACTCAAAATGTTATCTCTTCAACACCGACGACAATGGCCGCGTCATGCGGTCGGAGACATCGCTAGATCAGTTCCCGAATGGCTTCCACAATACCGTCGTCGTGATCGCCGAGCCCCGAGACGACGCGTTCGAGGCAAGTAGCCACTATCGGGTGAAAGGAACCAATACGTACCTTACCGTCGTGGAGGCGATCAGCTCGAAGGGGCGTTATTTCCGGATATGGAAAAGCGAGGGTTTGGAAGGCGTCTGGGTGCCGCTGGGCACATCCGCCAAGAATCCCTTGGCGAAAGCCGATAACGTGGAGAGCATCTGGTCCGAGGGCGTTTCCCATGGCGAACTGATCCGGGACACGATGGATCAGTCCCAGGTCATCGACCCCTGCAAGCCGCTTCGGTTCCTGTTCCAGGGTAACGACCCGTCGGTCCACGCCCCGGAGTACATCCAGCTTCCCTATCGACTCGGTCTTCTGACGGCCAAGGGACCAAATCCGATCACGGAGATGTGCCGCAAATAGGACCGCGAGCCGGCTGGTTTCGGCCAACTGCGCCGGCCGATTGGCGGACCAATGACTGCGCCGGACAATGGCGCGATAATCCACATGGGATAGTATCAATGCGCCTTCTGACCTCCGCGGCCGCGATCGCCGCCGCCCTGCTCCTGCCTGTCGCGGCCCAAGCCGCCGATGCCCCGGTCCAGGTAACCCTCGATGCGTCTAGGCCCGGCGCTGTGATCGACCGCAATATCTTCGGTCAATTCGCCGAACATCTGGGCAGCGGTATCTATGGCGGCATCTGGGTGGGCAAGGATTCCACGATCCCGAACACCCGCGGCATCCGCAAGGATGTCGTGGCGGCGTTGAAGGCGCTTCGGGTTCCCAATGTTCGCTGGCCGGGCGGCTGCTTCGCCGACCAATATAATTGGCGCCGCGGAGTCGGCCCTGAGCGCAAGCCGGCCGTCGGCGAGCCCAATAGCTTCGGCACCGACGAATTCATGGAC
>Ga0207711_10004871_pt1 | contig 11391 bp, 7 predicted proteins | sample KBSS34metaG_FD_184401 | JGI IMG/M metagenome (GOLD analysis project Ga0207711, IMG submission 184401) | Switchgrass rhizosphere microbial communities from Kellogg Biological Station, Michigan, USA - KBS S3-4 metaG (SPAdes) (version 2) | ecosystem: Host-associated > Plants > Roots > Rhizosphere >...
CGTCGAGGAGGGTCATGGCGCGCGCGGCCGGAGCCTGGGAATCGCGCGATGCGGGCACCGGATCCGCCGGCGGTGGGGAAGCCTGCAAGCAGCCCGGCAGCAATACCAGGAGGAGGCTGCCGAGCGTCCATATCGCCGGTGTCTTCGCGAACCGGCTCGGCATTTTCACCAGGGACGTCCGAAACCCCGAGTTATTTTTTTGGTGCCCCATCGGCCAAGCATGTCCGAAAGAGGCGCAATGCTCAAGGTGCGCCCACCCGCCCTGGAAACCGGGGCCGGCCGACGACTCCGCCATGGAGAACTTCTCAACTGTCCTGATGCAGCGCCATTGCCGCTATCACGCGCCAGTGGACAGCCATGTTCTCATATTCGCTGCGAAACTTCTCGTCGTCACAGTTTTTGGAAGCGGTATCCGCTGCATCGGCTTTCGCCAGACACTCTTTGTAACTCAACATGATGGCAGAACGGTCGAGCAAGCGTCTTATATCCTTCAGCCCTCGACGCCGGGAACGCGTTCGCCGTCGGCTCGAGCGGATGGCCTGTTATCGGCTTCCCTGAGCTGCTTCTGTTCGCGCCAGGTCATCCAGTTGACTCGTTGCTGCTCGCTCGCTTGAGGATCGGATCGCGCCTGCTCGTTCGGCACGAAGCGACCGTTCACTCGGTTTCGATATACGATCCGAAATGGTTTGTTTTTCACGCTAACCTGCACACTGGGCAGTTCGCCGCCCCAGCGAATGACTGCCTTTGCTATCCCTGCAGGAGCGTGCTTGGCAGCGATCCCACCGACCGAACATCCGGTCCATTGCGGAGGTAGTTGGAATATAAACGCTCGATGCGCTGACCTGCCCGATTGTGACGACGTTCTGGAAGCGGGGCGGCGCGGCTCGGCCATGGGCGCCAGCGTTTTTCCATCATCCCCGACGATGCCAGCCCGCTTATCAGTGCGTCACGAACGGATCGATCGTGCGTATCGTCCCGTCCCGGTTGTAGAAAAGTTCGGTGACCTTGACGTTGCGCAGCCAGACTTTGCCCGAGAGCTGGGTGTCCGCGTAAAACAGCCACCAGCGGCCCTTAAACGCGACGATCGAGTGATGCGTGGTCCAGCCGTCGACCGGCAGCAGGATCCTGCCCTTGTAGGTGAAGGGGCCATAGGGCGAGCTTCCAACCGCGTAGACGATGAAGTGCGAACCGCCGGTCGAATAGCTGAAATAATATTTGCCGCGATATTTGTGCATCCATGAGGCTTCGAAGAAACGGCGGTCGCCATCGCCGCTGAGAAGCGGCTTGCCCTTTTCGTCGACGATCAGCGCCTCGCGCGGCTTTTCGGCGAATTCGACCATGTCGCCGCGCAGCTTCGCGACTTGCGGCATGAACGCCGGCTCGTCCTTGCCGCGCGGATCGCCGCCGGGGCCGTCGGGATCGTAGATACCGCCGACATTCTTCTGCAGCTGCCCGCCGGAAAGCCCGCCGAAATACATATAGGCCTTGCCGTCATCATCGACGAACACGGCAGGATCGATCGAGAAGCTGCCCTTGATAGGCTCGGGCCGCGCCTTGAACGGCCCCGTCGGCCGCTTCGAGGTCGCGACTCCGATGCGGAATGCGCCGGCGCGGTCCTTGGCCGGGAAATAGAGATAATAGATGCCGTTGCGATAGGCGGCGTCGGGTGCCCACATCTGTCGCGCCGCCCACGGCACGTCGGCGATGTCGAGCACATTGCGGTGCACTTGAACCGGCGCCTTGGGGTCCGCCATGCCGAGCACGACATAATCGCGCATCTTGAACGCGCCGCCCTCGCTGTTCCTGAAGGGCTCGACATCGGGCAGCGGCGGTCCGTCCTCGGTGTCGTGGCTTGCATAGACGTAGAGCCGGCCGGCGAAGACGTGCGCCGAGGGGTCGGCTGTAAAAGGGGAAGTGACGAGCGGCCGCGACAGATAGTGCCGGGCGGGAATCGGGGCCTCCTGGCTTGCCGCCGCCGGCAATGCGCCGGGCGCCGCCATGCCCAGCGCCGCGAGCAGAAGGGGAAGTCGACAGGGATAATTTGGCATTTTCTCACTTTGCGTCGGCGGGTTGCGTCTCGAGGCGCGCATTAGCTCAGCGGAATCCCCTCCAGCGCGAAAATGTTACCAGGCGGACCGAAGATATTCGGGCTGGAGAAGCAATTGGCGAGCCGGGTGGGGGGTTCGCAGCAGACCGATTATGATCCGCCCGCCACGTGCCGAACTGTCGGCAGCCTGAAAGGATCTAAGCTTGAAGCATTCCCCGTACCCCCTCCTGGCGCTTGCCGCGCTGTTCGCGGGACAGGCATCGGCGGGCGACTTGCCGCAGCTGGTGAAGCGCGGCCAGACCACGCAATTGATCGTCGACGGCGCGCCCTACATCGCGCTGGGCGGCGAGCTGCACAATTCGAGCCCGTCGAGCCCGACCTATATGGCGCCAATCTGGGACCGGCTGGCCAAGCATCATGTCAATACCGTGATCGGCGCCGCGAGCTGGGAACTGGTCGAGCCGCGCGAGGGGATTTACGACTTCACGGCAGTCGACGACCAGATCCGGCAGGCCAAGGCGCGCGGCATGCGGATGGTGATGATATGGTTCGGCGCGTACAAGAATGCCGGCTCGACCTATGCGCCCTCCTGGGTGCGGCGCGATCCGCTGCGCTTCCCGCGCGCCCAGCGCGATCCCGCGCGCGCGGACAGCGGTGAGGGCCTGATGTCGCCGGTCCTGAGCGTCTTCAGCGAGGCGCTGGTCGAGACGGACGCGCGGGCCTTTGCGGCGATGATGCGCCACATCCGGAAAGTCGATCCCGGCCAGACGGTGATCATGATCCAGGTCGAAAACGAAGTCGGTCTGCTGGGACCCAGCCGCGACCGATCTCCGCCGGCGGAGGCGGCATGGACCAGGCCGGTTCCTGCCGCGCTGATCGCCTATCTTCACAGGCACCGCGGCGAGCTGCGGCCGCAGCTGCTGGAAAGCTGGGGACGGCAAGGGTATCGCGAAGCCGGAAGCTGGGCGGAAGTGTTCGGAACGGACTCGTCGGCGGACGAAATCTTCATGGCGTGGAATTTCGGACAATATCTGGACCGTGTCGCGAAGGCGGGCGCGGCGGAATATGGGCTGCCGATGTACGCCAATGCCTGGCTTGGGCCCCAGGCCGGCTACCAGAAGCCCGGCGACTATCCGAGCGGCGGGCCGGTGGCGCGGATGATGGACGTGTGGAAGGCGGCGGCCCCGTCGCTGGCGCTGCTGGCGCCGGACATCTACGTCGACGATTTCGGCGGCACGCTCGCCGATTACCGCAGGCCGGACAACCCGATCTTCGTGCCCGAGGCGCGCTTCGACGCGGCCAATCTGTTCGTGGCGCTCGGCCAATATGACGCGATCGGCTTTTCGCCGTTCGGGATCGAGGATGGCGGCGACAATGACGAAGTGTTTCAGGCCTATCGGGTGCTGGGCGAGATGACGGGCCTCATCGCCGATGCGCAGCGCGACGGCCGCATCCGGGCGATCAAGGTGACCGGCGCGAACGAGAAGATCACGCTCGGCGGCTATGACCTGACCTTCACGCCGCAGGGCGGCACGCTGGGCGCGTTCGGCCCCGGCACGGGCAAGGCGGCGGAGCCGAAGGCGACGATCTATGGCCTTGTCATCCATCAGGCCCCCGACGAATTCATCATCGTCGGGAGAGGCTTCTGGGTCAATTTCGCGGCTCCGGGATCGACCGTCGAAATCGATACCGCGCAAGAGGGCGTGTTCAAGAAGGGCCAGTGGGTGCCCGGCCGGACGATGAACGGCGACGAACGCTATGGCCTGTTCGCCAACGACAGCCTTCGCGTCGAACGCATCCAGCTGCTGCGGCGATAGAAAGCAGGGCGCCGCGCGAAGCCGAGCTTGCGTGGAGGGTCACCGCAATCCCGTCATCGCCCTATCCCAACCAGGGGGAAGTCGCTCGCGCATTCCACCGCAATCGATCGTGTCAGGGCAGCAGGACCGGTTTGAGGACATGGCCGCGTTTGACGTCCTCGACAGCGCGGTTGATCTCGCCCAGCTGGTAGAAGCGGATAAGGCGATCGAAGGGAAACCGCCCTTCGCGCCACAGTTCGACAAGCTGCGGGATGAACACATCCGGCAGGCTGTCGCCCTCGACGATCCCGCGGATCGTCCGGCCAAGGACGAGGCTGTTGATGTCGAGCGCGGTTTCGGCGCCGAACGGCGCGGTTCCCACCAGGCCGCATGTTCCCGTTACCCTGATGCTGTCGACCGCCTGGCGAACGACCGAGGGGGCGCCAGTGCATTCGATCGAGAAGGCGGCGCCCTGGCCGCCGGTCAGCGCCCTGATCGCCGCGACGGGATCGGAGTTCGCGGCATTGACCACATCGGTCGCGCCCAGCTCCAGCGCGAGATCGAGCCGGGACTGTTTCAGGTCGACGACGATGATCGACGAACATTGCGCGACACGCGCGGCGAGGACGGCGGCCATGCCGACCGGCCCGGCCCCGAAAATCGCAATGCTGCTGCCGGGCGCCGGGCGCAGCGCGTTGAGCACCGCGCCCGCGCCGGTCTGGATCCCGCATCCGAGCGGCCCCATGATGTCGAGCGGGACGTCGGACGGGATCTTCACCACATTGCCCTGGCTGGCCATGGCGTAGCTGGCGAAGGACGATTGACCGAAGAAGCCGCCGCACAGCGCGCTCCCGTCATGGCTGCACAATGCCGATCCGCCGGCGGCGCGCAGACCGGCGAAGTTGCGCATCGCAAAGTCGTTGCAATAGGCTGGACGATCGTCATGGCAGGTGGGGCACTGGCCGCAGGAGGCAAAGGTCAATACGACATGGTCGCCCGGCGCCACCTTGCCGACGCGCGGCCCGACGCGTTCGACGATGCCCGATCCCTCATGTCCGAGCACGGCCGGCAGGGGATAGGGTAAAGTCTGGTCGCGCGCGATCAGGTCGGTATGGCACAGACCCACGCCGACAATGCGGACCAGCACCTCATCGCCCAGGGGTTCGACGATCCGGGCCTTCTCGATCGCGAAGGGCTGCCCGGCTTCGCGGACGACGGCAGCGGTAATTTCCATGATATTCTTCCTGACGGTCCGGAGCAGCCGGGGGAGGACGAGACCTGCGTCCTCCCCCGGCCCGTGTTCAGAACCGGACGGTGAACTGCGCCTGCACCGTGCGCGGCAGCGCGGCGAAGCCCAGCGCGTCGGCGTGGATGCCGGCGGCGGTCCCAGTACCGGAGCCGGTCGATGGGCCGTCGGCCACGCCCGACACATAGAACCGGTTCGTCAGGTTCTTGCCGATCACCGCGACCTCCCAATGCCTGTCGTTGCTGCCAACGCGGATTCCCGCATCAAGCTGCACATAATGGCTGATGCGCGAATAGGGGTTGCCAAAGCCGGACACGATATAGCTGTCGCTATGGCGGGCATCGCCGGACAGGCCGAGGCGGAGGCCGGAACCGATCGCCGTTTCATAGCGGATGCCCAGCGAGCCGGTCCATTCGGGGGCGTTCGCAGTCGGCTTGCCGCTAAGATCCTGGAACGGCGCTCCCGACGCACCGGTAAGGGTGCAACCCTGCGCAATCGTCTGGCCCGAGAAGCAGGGAGCCAGGAAGTCCTTGTAGCGCGCCTTGTTGTAATTGATCGCGCCCTGGATCGTGAAGCCGTCCAACGCACGCGGGGCGAACTCGAATTCGACTTCGACACCCTTGGTCGTCGCGGCGCCCGCGTTGTAGGTCTGGAAGGCAAAGATCTGCGAGTTGAAGAAGTCGACCTGAAGGTCGGTATATTTGTAGCTGTAGAGACCGACATTGAACCGCAACTGGTTGTCGAGCAGCGTCGTCTTCACCCCGCCCTCGAAGCCGCGGGCCGTTTCCGGAGCAAAGGTGAAATCGTCCACCGGATTGGCCGACAGACCGCTGTAGATGCCGCTGTTGGAAAAGCCGCCCGACTTGTAGGCCGTCTTATAGGCCGCGTAGAACATCACGCCGGGTTGCGGCTTCCAGGTCAGCGTGGCTTCGGGCGACCAATTGTCGAAGACCTGGTTGGCGCGGGCAAAGGCGTTTGGAACGAACACCCCGGCATAGGCAGCGTTGACATAGGGCTGGACGAAATAGCTGTCCTTGGTCTCGTGGGTGTAGCGCACACCGCCGGCCGCTTCGAGCTGGTCGGTGATCTTCCAGGTCACCTGCCCGAAACCGGCCAGCGTTTCGCCGGCGGTCTGGCTGTTCTTCGCGAACGTGACATAGCGGTTTTCCGGTGCCGCCGCCGAATTCTCGACCGCAAAGCCCGTCGCGCCGGCAGTGAGCACCCATTGGTCGAAGAAGCGTTTGGTCTTCTGGTACAGTCCGCCGACCATCACGTTGACCGGGCTGTCATAATGCGTCAGCGCCCGGAATTCCGAGGAAAAGGCGTGCCACTTCGAATTCTCGGTCGCCCAGGTCCCGCGATTGCTCGACTGGAAATCGCAGGCGCAGGCCCAGCTATTCCTATTTTCCTGGTAATTGTTGACGGACGTGAGCGTGATATTGCCCAGTTCGTAGTTGACGGTGCCGTTCACCGCGAACGACCGATAGCGGTTGTATAAGGCGCCATTGTCCCTGGCGAACGGCAGATTCGCGGCGACGTCGGCCGGAATATTGTTCTGGTGCGTGACGAAGTTCGGCCCGCAGGCGATCGCCGGATTGAGCGAGCTGAATCCGGAGGCGCAATTATAGGCGACATAGTTCCAGGACGAGTTGTTCGTCTTGCTGGAAGTGCCCGAAGCCTTGAGCGTCACGGTCAGCTTTTCGTCGGGGATCCATTTGAGCGTGACTCGTCCGAGCAGTTCGTCTTCACCCGGTTCGTCCGTGGGCGCGGGGTTCGCGGTGTGCGGAGTCAGTGCTCCCTTGGCGATATCGAACGTGTTGAGCGTCACCGGGCTCGCGACATTCCGGAAATAACCGCCCCACATTTTGGAGCCGCGAACCGCGATCCGCAGCCGCAGAGTATCGGACAGCGGACCCGATGCGATCGCTTCGGCCTGGATCTGTCGCGACTGGAATTCGTAGGAGACGCGCCCCATGAACTGGGGCGTCTTGGTCGGATCCGCCGTGGTGATCGACACCACGCCGGCAGTCGCGTTCTTGCCGAAGAACAGCGCCTGCGGTCCCTTCAGTATCTCCAGCCCGCCAAGATCGAAGAACCCTTCGTTGATGATGCGCCCCTGCCCGTAATAGGCGCCGTCGACGACGACCGCGACGGATTGCTCGATGCCGATCGATGTCGCGGAGGAGCCAATGCCGCGCAAAGTCAGTGTCGCACCCGAACCGTTGGAAGCACGCCCGACGGAAAAATTCGGTGTCGACGACGCGAGCTTTTCCAGACTGGTCAGATCCTTCCTGGCGATCTGTTCGGCGGAGAAAGCAGTGACCGCTACCGGCACATCCTGCGCTCTTTCGACGCGCTTGCGCGCAGTCACGACGATCTCTTCGAGTCCGCCTTGCGATATTTCCTGCGGTGCCGCGGCCACGGGGGCTTGGGCGGCCGTGGGTTCGGCGGGCGGCGGGCGACCGGTCTCATCGGCCCAGGCCGGAGTGGCCAGCGCAAAGGCGAGCGTCGACGCGCTGGCCCCCAGTGCAAGATGCTGCAGAATGCCTTTCATCGCCTTTCCCTTCGACTTTCTCGTTATCTTGCGGCGCGGCAAATCACCGTGCCGGTTGGTCAGGTGTCACTCCAAACCGCCAGCGCATCGAGCGCTTCGACGGCATCGCCCCGCACCTGCAGCGGGTTGATCTCCAACGAAACCAGGTTCGGGCCGAGCGCCAGAGCGGCATCGCCGATCTTGCTGATCGCATCGGCGACGCGATCGAGATCGGCCGCCGGGGCACCGCGATACCCGTCGAGAATGCGCCGGGCGCGCAATTCATCGAGCATCGCGCGGGCCTCGGCGGCATCGACGGGCAGCAGGCGCAGGCTGGTGTCGGCCAGCAGTTCGATCCACACGCCGCCGAGACCGGCGGCAATCACCGGTCCCCATGCGGATTGCGCGGTTCCCACGAACAATTCGATGCCGCCCGCGCGCATCGGCGCCACCAGGCATCCGTCGAGCGCGGCGTCCGGATAGGCGGCCACGGCGCTCGACAGGATCGCCGCGAAAGCGTCGCGGACGGCGGCTTCGCTATCGAGGTCCAGCCGGACGCCGCCGATGTCGCTCTTGTGCTGAATGGCGGGCGAAGAGATCTTGAGCACGACCGGGCCACCCACTGCCCGCCATGCCGCAACCGCCGCGTCGGCTGTGCGCGCGCATGTCACCCCAATGGCCGGCACGCCCCTCTCGCGAAGGCAGGCAAGCGTTTCGTGTTCGGACTCGGGTCGGACGGCGATGCGGCTCGCGCCGGTCGGCGACACCGTGCTGCCACGACGCGCGTTCACGCGGCGGCGCGACCAGGATTGTGCCGCAGCCAGCGCCTTGACGACGAGGTCGAGCCCCCCGGCGACCGCCGGAATTCCCATTTCGCGTATCAACGCGCGCGAATAGTCGTTCACTGGCCTGAGGGCCTGATTGATCAGAATGCCGGGCGTTCGCGATGCCGCCAGTCCCGCGCCGATGCAGCGCAATGTCGTCGGGTCGGCGAAGTCGTCGCCGCTGCGCGGAAGATCGTAGACGCATGCCGTCAGGCCGATCGCTGGGTCGGCGCCCAGAATCTTGAGGATCCGCTCGAACATGCCAGGATCGCGCACCGCCGCACCCGTCACGTCGAGCGGATTGAAGATCGAGCCATAGTCGGCGATCACGTCGCGTAGCGCCGCGGAGGTCGCTTTCGAGAACGGCGGCAGATCCAGGCCCGCGCCCTCTGCGCCGTCGGCGATCAGTTCGCAGGCACCGCCGGAAATCGAAACAATCGCCACCCCGCCATCCAGGGGGCCGGTGTGAACCAGCACCCCGGCGGTCGTCACCATTTCCTCGATCGAGCCAACGCGGATGATGTTATCCTGCGCGCAGACCGCATCGAAGATGCGGTCGTCGCCGGTGACCGACCCGGTGTGCGCCTGGGCCAGCTGGCTGGCCAGTTCGGTGCGTCCGACCTTGAGGACGATCAGCGGCTTGCCCGCGTCGGCTGCCTTTTGGGCAGCGGCGCGAAAGGCGGCCGGACGCTTGATCGTTTCGGCGAACACGGAAATCACGCGCGTAGCGTCGTCCTCGACAAGATAGTCGATAACGCTGGCGGTATCCAGGTCCGCTTCGTTTCCCGTGGCGATCGTATAGCTGAGGCCGATGCCCTGCTGCTGCGCGAACTGGGCGATGACGTTGCTGGTCGCGCCGCTCTGCGAAACGATCGCCAGATTGCCGGCGAGCATGGCCTTTCCCACGGGGAAGGGAGAAACCGGTGTGCGATGTCCGTAATTGATAAAGCCGAGGCTGTTGGGGCCGAGCAGCTTTACGCCCCGCGAACGGGCATAGTCGATCAGTGCTTCCTGCTTGATCGTTCCGCCCAGACCGGTCTCGGCATAGCCCGAGGAGAGCAGCAGTGCGTTGCGGATGCCGGCCGCGGCGACGTCTTCGAGGGCATCGTCGACCGCTTCGGTCGGAACGAAGATATAGGCGATATCGGGTATCGCCGGCAGGTCACGGCAGGAAGTGACGGCCGGTTGCCCATGCGCCGGCGTGCCGCGCTTGTTCACCAGCCAGACATCGCCCGTATAGCCCATCGCTCCGAAATTGGCATGGATGAGCTGGGACCAGGCGGACTTGTCGGTCGCGCCGACCAGTGCCACCGAGCGCGGCCGGAAGAAGGTGTCGAGCGCAGCGCTCATCTTCCGCTCCAGCGCGGCGCGCGCTTTTCGACGAACGCCCGGGGCCCTTCCTGAAAATCGTCCGAGCGCACCAGCCGTTCCAGCGCCGCGTGCATCGCGCGGATCGAACCGGATTCGGGCGTCTCCTGCGCCGCGCGCGCGATCGCCAGGCTCTCGCGCACCGACAGCGGCGCGTTCGCCGCGATCTTGCGGGCATAGTCGAGCGCGGTCTTCAGCACCTCGCCGTCGGGCACGACCGCGTTGACAAGACCCAGTGCAAAGGCCCGTGCCGCGTCGATCGGCTCGCCCACCGCGATCATCTCCAGCGCGATCGCGCGCGGGATCTGGCGGGGCAGGCGATAGATCCCGCCGGCCCCAGCGATCAACCCGCGCTTCACTTCGGGCAGGCCCAACACGGAATTCTCGCCTACGACGCGCAGGTCGCAGGCCAGTGAAAATTCGAGCCCGCCGCCCAGCGCGCTGCCATGCACCGCCGCGATCCACGGCTTGTTCCGCTTCGATTCGACGAACCCGCCAAAGCCGCCATCGGGGGTGCTGAGGTCCGCCGCTCGTCCCGCCGAGACTTCCGCCAGATCGGCGCCGGCGCAGAAGGTGGGGCCGCCGCTCGATGTCAGCACCACCACCCAGACCGACGAGTCCGCCTCCGTCTGCTTGACGATCGCGTCCAGGCGCCGGGCCACGTCCCCGTTGACCGCATGCCGCTTTTCGGGACGGTTCAGGGTCACTATCGCAATATGTTCGTCGATGCGTTCGAGAAGGACGACATCGGCTGGGTCTGCCATATAGGTCTCCGGGCGTTCGTCAGGACGCGCGCGTCGATACCGGCCCCATTCGCCGGCAATGCGAATGGGACGGGACCAGCGATGCGCGCCGGTGCAAATGGGAAGGCGCAATCGGGCCACAGCCCGGCGCGGATCAGTGCGAAATGCTCTTCATGGTCTCTCCCCTCCACCCGCGGCGCGCCCTTGTGTCTGGCTGCGTCCGCTGTTCTTGTTCCGCCATGCTAGGGGCGGGGGCTGCGCGGTGTCTAATACGGTTGCAGCCGTTCTTGATACGAGATCGCTATCAAGCCGCGACCGCCAACGCGCGGCTTGCAAAGGCCCACATCGCCGCCACCGCTGGCCGATGGTCGCCGGTACGCCGGACAAGGTTCAAGTTGAACGAAAGCGAGGGCTCATCGAGCTCGAGCACCGAGAAATTGTCCGGCATATGCGGAACATTTTTCTGCCATTCGCCGATCAGAACCGGCGTGCCGGTGCGCTGCGCAAATTGCAGCATCGCCGCGAGGCTCGATTCGGGCAGATAGGTCAGGGTGATGCCCGCCGCCTCCAGGATCGGAGCGACGGAATCGTGAAAGGCCGGATTGACGTTGCGCCGGAACAGGGCGACTTCCTCCCCGGCGAAGCTGGACAGCGGCTGGCGCCCCGGGCGGGCACGCGCTGACGGGACGAGCAATGCCAGGCGGTAGCGCGCGAGCACTTGCGCTTCGCTATGCGGGTCCACATGCGGCCCGCAGGTGAAGGCCATGTCGATCTCGCCCTCGCCCAGCCGGCGCAGCAATTCCACCGTCCAGGCATTGTGTATCTCGATCTCGT
>Ga0207711_10004874_pt1 | contig 11390 bp, 10 predicted proteins | sample KBSS34metaG_FD_184401 | JGI IMG/M metagenome (GOLD analysis project Ga0207711, IMG submission 184401) | Switchgrass rhizosphere microbial communities from Kellogg Biological Station, Michigan, USA - KBS S3-4 metaG (SPAdes) (version 2) | ecosystem: Host-associated > Plants > Roots > Rhizosphere...
CGTGCGGCAGGGCGGTGACGGCGAGCGCGAGGTAGTCGGCGGCCGGCCAGTCGGCATCCCGGGTCGCGTCGGCCGCGGCCGCCCAGATCACCGCGCGGGCCAGCGGGTCGGCGATGCGAGGGAGCACGCCGGGCAGTGCCGCCAGGTCCTCCGCGGTGAACCGGATCTTCGCGTAGGTCAGGTCGCCGTCGTTGACCAGCAGCAGCCGGCCGGCGGGTGTGCCGACCAGCGCGGGCAGCTCCGTGAGCCCGTCCGGCGCGTCGGGGTCGACGTCCACCTCGACGCGGCGCAGCAGCGTGATCGGGCCGTCGTCCTTGGGCAGGTTGCCGTCGAGCGGCGAGGCCTCGGACTCGCCGTAGACGCCGACGCCGACGCGGTGCGGGCGCAGGGTCGGGTAGGCCTCGGGGGCAATCTGCTCCAGGGCAACACGGGTGTAGCGGCCGGCCGGGTCGACGCTGACCTGGGGGCGCAGCGTGTTGACCTGCTCGCGGCGCAGCCACAGCTCGGCCCAGCCGGCGAGGTCGCGTCCGCTGGCCGTGGACAGGGCGGCCAGCAGGTCGGCGAGGGAGGCGTTGGCGAACGCGTGGGCGCGGAAATAGGCCCGCAGGCCGGTCAGGAACGCGTCCTCACCGACCCAGGCGACGAGCTGGCGCAGCGCGGAGGCGCCCTTGGCGTAGGAGATGCCGTCGAAGTTGAGCAGGGCGAGCGCGGTGTCCGCGACGTCGGCGGGGGCGACGGGATGGGTCGACGGGCGCTGGTCCGCGGCGTAGCCCCAGCCCTTGCGGCCGACGGCGAAGCTCGTCCAGGCCTGGGTGAATCGGGTGGCCTCGGCGGTGACCCGGTAGCCCATGTACTCGGCGAACGACTCGTTGAGCCACAGGTCATCCCACCAGCGCATGGTGACGAGGTCGCCGAACCACATGTGCGCCATCTCGTGGGCGATGACGACGGCGCGCAGCTCACGCTCGGTGTCGGTGACCGCCGACCGGTAGACGAACTCGTCGCGGAAGGTCACGCAGCCCGGGTTCTCCATCGCGCCGGCGTTGAACTCGGGCACGAACGCCTGGTCGTAGGTGCCGAACGGGTACCGGTCGGCGAACAGCTCGTGGTAGCGGTCGAGGCACGCCTTCGTGACTTCGAAGATCTCCGCCGCGTCGGCCGTCAGGTGCGGCGCGAGGGAGCGACGGCACAGCAGGCCGAGCGGGATCCCGTCGTGACTGTCCTCGACGAGGTGGTAGGGCCCGGCGACCACGGTGACGAAGTATGTCGCCAGCGGCGGCGTCTCGGTGAACTCCCAGCGGCCCGGCGCCGTCTGCCGACCCGCGCCGTTGGCCCGCACCACCCAGTCCGGCGGCGCGAGGACCGTCAGGCGCACCGGGGCCTTGAGATCCGGCTGGTCGAAGCAGGCGAACATCCGCTGGGCGTCGTCGAGGAACGTCTGGGCGTACAGGTACACCTCGCCGTCCTCGGGATCGGTGAACCGGTGCAGGCCCTCGCCGGTGTTCGAGTAGCGCATCGTCGTGGTCGCGACCAGCTCGTTCGACGCGCCGAGGCCGGTGAGGCCGGTGAGGCCGGTGAGGGCGAGCCGGTTGCCGTCCAGCGCGGTGGCCGGGTCGAGCGGGCGGCCGTTGAGGGTCAGCGCGTGCACCGCCACCGGCTTGAGCTCGGCGAACGTTGACGTACCCGGATCCGCTGGGGCAAGCAGGCTGAAACGCACCCGGGTCGTCGAGGCGAACTCGGGCGACGTGCGGGCCGCCGTCAGGTCCAGCTCGATGTCGTAGCCGTCGACGCGCAGCAGCGCCGCGCGGGTCACCGCCTCGTCCCGGGTCAGCGTGTGCATACCGTGAACCTACGAGATGGCGAGTGAGGAGGCTGGTCTGGAGGCCGATCTGCGGCTCGGAGTGGGCCTCGGGCTGCTGCTCGCCGTCGCGGTCGGGGCCCTGACCTGGGCGCGGGTGCCGCGGCGCCGCGACGTGCTGACCGCCTCCGCGCGGGCGGCCGCTCAGCTTGCCCTGATCGGCCTCGCCCTGCGCGGAGTGTTCGCCGCGCCGCTCGCGACCGTCGGGGTGCTCGTCGTGATGCTGGCGGCGGCGGTCGGGACGGCGTCGCGGCGGCTGGCGGCGTTTCCGGATGCCCTGCGCCGGGTGGGCGCGTCGTGCCTGCTGGGGGCGTCCGTCACGATCGGGCTGATCTTCGCGGTGGAGGCGCTTGCGCCGACGGCGCGCAACCTGGTGGCGTTCGCCGGCAGTGTCGTCGGTGGCACCATGACCGCCTGCACACTGACCGGACGGCGGCTCGCCGCGGGGCTGCGTGACCGCCGCGACGAGGTGGAGGGCTGGCTCGCGCTCGGGGCGACGCCGCGCCGCGCCGCCCTTGACGTCGCCCGCGACAGCGTGGCCGAGGCGCTGGTCCCGGCGCTTGACCAGACCCGCACGGTCGGCCTGGTCACGCTGCCCGGCACGTTCGTCGGAGCGTTGCTCGGCGGGGCGTCGCCGGCCGGGGCCGCCCGGTTCCAACTCGTCGTGCTCGTAGGGCAGCTCTGCGCGCAGAGTATCGCCGCCGTCGCCCTGGCCTACCTGCTCGGCGCCCCGGTGCGGCTGCCGCCGACCGACGCGCCGGGGCGCGGCTAGCGCGTCAGGACGCGGCGGGTTCGAGGACGAAGACGGGGATCTCGCGGTCGGTCTTGCGCTGGTAGTCGTCGTAGTCCGGATAGGCGGCGACGGCCCGCTGCCACCACACTGCCTTCTCGTCGCCGGTGACCTCGCGGGCGACGTAGTCCTTGCGTACCGGGCCGTCCTGCAGCTCGACATGCGGATCGCCGACCACGTTGTAGTACCAGACGGGGTGCTTCGGCGCGCCGCCCAGGGAGGCGACGGCGGCGTAGGTGCCCTCGTGCTCGACGCGCATCAGCGGCGACTTGCGGATCTTCCCCGACTTCGCGCCGCGGGTCGTCAGGACGATGACGGGCAGCCCGCGCAGGGTGGTGCCCCGCGTGCCGCCGGAGCTCTCGTACTCCTCGACCTGGACACGGACCCACTCGGCGGGGCTCGGCTCGTACTCACCGGTCAGTGGCATGCCATCAGTCAACACCCGTGCACCCCGTCCGGCATCCGCTCGCTCCGTGACGCCGCGCGGCCGAGGCCCTCGCGGACGAGACCGCCGACATCCGCCGCTACCCAGGTCAGGAGCTGAACAGCATCCGGGCGAAGCCGCCGTGCTTGCGGTGGCCGCCGTGGCCGCCGCCGTGACCCCAGGCAGGCTGCGCGTAGTGGCCGGGCTGGCCGTACGGCGCCTGACCGTAGTTGCCCGGCTGGGCGTACGGGCCGGGAGCGGGAGGCGGGGGCGGCGGCGCGGGCTGCGACCACTGTGCCTCCAGGCGGGTCAGCGCCTCCAGCTCGCCGTAGTCCAGGAAGATGCCCCGGCAGCCGTCGCACTGCTCGATCTGGATGCCGTTGCGGGTGTAGGTCCGCATCATCGCGTGGCACTTCGGGCACTGCATCGCGTAGTTCATGGGCAGGACCTGCCGTTCGGGACGAGGGGCAGCCGGAGTCGCCCGAAGCGTACCGGCCGCGCCGATCGTCAGCGCTCGACGAGTCGGGAGGACGACGCCGGCGCCACATCCGCGTCGGCGATTCGACCGCAGGCGACGACGAGCGCGTCGGAGGCCTCATCCAGGGGCTCGCCCGACTCGAGACAGGCGGCGAGGGCGGTCGCGGCGTACTCGACGGTGAGGGCCCGGGCCGGCAGGTCGAGCGCCGGCCAGGGGTCGGCGCGGTCGGCGGGCACCGCCGGGCCGCCGTGCGCCGTGTAGGCGTCGAGGAAACCCGCCCAGCGGTCCCCTGCCAGCAGACCCGCGGCGAACCAGGCCGCCGGGCGGGCCAGGTCCCAGGCCGGATCGCCGAGGCCGAGATCGTCCACGTCGATGATCCGCCAGCCGGCGCCCGGCAGGGCGACGAGTTGACCGAAGTGGAAGTCGCCGTGGACGAGCGTGGTGGGGCGCCCGGGGCCCGCCGCCGCGGACGGCTCGCCCAGGGTGCCGGCCGCCGCGAGGACCTGGTCGACGAGGGGATGCCCGGCGCGCCCGCGCAGGCGGGTCACGCGGTCGGCGAGACGGCGCAGGACGTTCGCGGGCGGCAGCGAGCCGAGGGCGCCGAGGCCGACCGGGGCGGTGTGCAGGCGGGCGAGCAGCGCCCCGGCCCGCTCCCACGGCGCGGCGTCGGCATCGGCCGGACCGAGCGCGTGCCCCACGGGCCAGACGCTGACCAGACGCCCGCCGACCGTCGCCGCGCCCGCGTCCCGGGGCGCGAGCAGCACCTCGGCCAGGTCCGGGCGGGTGGCGACGCGCAGGCGCGCGGCGAGGGTCTGTGGGTCCGCGTCGCGTGCGTGTGCCTTGAGCACCACGTCGGCGCAGCGCAGGACCAGCCGGTCGGCACGCCGCGACAGCACCGTCGGCGGGTCAGGCTGTCGGCCGCGGGCGGCGAGCCGCGCCATCCCGGCCACCAGTTCGGCCTCGTCGGCGTCCAGCTCCGCCTCGTCGGCAGCCGGTCCGGCGCCGTCCGGTGCCGCCGTCACGTCAGCTGGCGGGCTTGCGCAGGCGCCAGATGCACTCGGACGGCCAGCGGCGGGCCCATGCCTCGTCGCCGCGTTCGGGAGCCTCGGTGCGGTCCCGGGTCGAGCCGCCGGCGGTGGCCAGGTCGTCGGGGGAGATGGATGCCGGCGGCCGGGGTTCCAGCAGGTCCTCGACGATCAGGCCGCAGTCGCGGAACAGCCGGATCCAGGTCCCGTAGGGCAGGTTGACGCTGACCAGACCGTCCGCCTCGGCGACCATGCGCAGGGCGAAGTAGTCGCGGGTCAGCCGGGTGCCGGGCGCGTCGCGGCCGGGCCGCACGGTGATCTCGTAGATCGGGCTGACGTGGCTGAACGCGAGCAGGCCGCCTGGGCGCAGGACCCGGGCGGCCTCCGGCATCGCGCGCATGGGGTCGGCGAAGCTGAACGCGCCGTGGTCGGCGAAGACGATGTCGAAGGACGCGTCCGCGAACGGCACGGCCTCGGCGCTCGCCTGCACCAGCGGGAACGGCAGCCCGGTGTCCTCGGCGAGCCGGCGGCTGTGCAGCAGCTGTCGCTCCGAGAGGTCCAGGCCGACGGCCCGCGCGCCGCGGCGCATCAGCGCGGTCGACCACTGGCCGCCGCCGCAGCCCATCTCCAGCACGTCGCGCCCGTCGACCTCGCCCAGCACCCCGAGCCGCGACTCCGGGATCTCCCACAGTCCCCAGGAGATGTCGCCGGTGAACGCCTGCCGGCGGATCTGCGGACCGTTGAGACGCTGGTACTCGTCCGAGATCTCGTTCCAGCGTGCCCGGTTGGTCCGCACATGCGCGCCGCCGTCCGTCATCGCTCTTCTCAGTCCTCCTCCGGGCGGACGCGTCGTCGCCTGGTCGTGAAGTGCAGCGGCGGCTGTCCTGATGGCGCGGTTGGTCCGGTCGGTCATCGTATGGGACGTGGGGCAGCCCTCGGCGCGAGCGGTCAGCGTGTGGTCGCCGGGTGGGGCGGGAGGTGGGTGAAGTGGAGCCCCGCGGCCAGCAGGCGGGGGAGGGCGGAGGCGAGACCCGCGGCGGTGCCATGGCCGGGATGGTCATGTGCGCGATGACGATGTCGCCCGGGCGGGCGGTCAGCAGGGCCGCGGCGACCTGGGTAGGGGTGTAGGTGGCGCCGCCGTCGCCGTTGACGGTGAAGCTTGCCGGGATCTCGCCGAGGTCGTCGACGATGCGCACGCCCACGTCGTCACAGAACGCGGTGCCGGGGCGGAAGTAGCGGGGCGGGGAGCCGAGCAGGGCGGTCAGCGTCGCGTGGTTGCTGGCCACCTCGTCGTAGACCTCGCCGGCGTCGCGGGTGCCGGGGATGCCGTAGGCCGAGCGGCCCGTGGTGGACAGGGGACGGTGGCGGGTGCCGTGGTTGCCGATCTCGAACAGCGGGTCGGCGATGAGCCCCGCCGCGATGGCCGGGTTCGCGCCGATCCACCGGGTGTTGAGGAACAGCGTCGCGGGCACCTGGTGGTGGCGCAGGATGGCGATCAGATCCGCGTCGTAGCCGCTGCCGCCGGGACCGCCGCAGGCGTCGAACGTCAGGGCGACGCGGCCGTCGCCCGCCGCCCGCCGCCAGCCGCCAGCCGCTGGAGCATGCCGGGCAGGCGCAGCCCCCAGGCCCGCGGGCGCAGCGCACCGTACCGACCGACGATCTCGGAGCCGGGCGGGATCGCCTTCCGGGGCCCGGATGGAACCGAACTCGGCCGGTCCGCCGGCGGTGGACACGGCGGGGAACGAGCCGGGTGGATCCTGAGTTCGCCGCCCCGGGCCGTTGCTGGTGCCCGCGGACCGGGCGGGATGGCCGTCGCCGCATCCGGCAAGCACGCCTGCGGCGGTGGCGATGCCGGCGACGAGCGCCCGTCTTGAGATCGACATCTGTTTCCCCGGTCTGACCCAGGTCTCCCTGGCTGGCCGCCTGCGTCGGCGGCGGAGCGCCATCATCGCATCGCGGTGGGCGGTGGTGGCGGCGGGGAGCGTGCCGGGGGCCTCGCCGGGGATGGCATCCGTGCCGTGGTGCGGCGCGAAAAGGCTGGAAAACAGCCCGCCAGATATTTGTATGACGCTTTTCTCGACGTTTGGCTGAGGCCGGAGGTCCCTGGACGAAGGTGGCTTCGCCGGGCATTCTCGGTCATGTGGCGAGAGCACGGAAAAGATCGGCCAGGTTCTTTCGGCCACCGGATGAGCAATTGGGCCTGGGCCTCATGACCTGCCCGTCCTGCAACGGCACCCGCTACCAGACCCGGCCGCAGGCCGAGCGGGACGAGGACGGACTGTTCGACGGAGACGCCAACATCAGATGCCGGGAATGCGGGGGGAGCGGAAAGATCTCACCACGATGACGAAAATGCTCCGAGTGGTGGCGGGGGGTCGCCGTCCTTCCCTGTCGTCGTCACGCCGGACCCGTCGGCGGGCCGCCCTTGCGGTGACCCGTGAAACGCCGAACAGGCCGGGTCGGGAAGAGCGGGTGCTCTCCCGGCCCGGGCCGCCGGATCGACCTGTGGGCGGTACCGACGTCAGACGTCAGACGCGGGATGGTTCGCGCGAGCCGTCGCCGGTGCCGTTGGACTGGCTGGGTACCTGGCTTCGGGCCGCGCCCGTCCAGGATGGTGCCTCGTCGGCCTTGGGCGGCAGGGACGGGGCGAAGTTCTCGCCGAGTCGTTGCAGCGCCGCTCGGGCGAAGATCTGCTGTTCGGTGACCGTCCGTTCGGAGCGGCCCTTGCCGATGAAGCTCACCGTCCAGTGCAGCAACGTCGTCAGACGGTGCTTGAAGCCGATGATGTAGACGAGGTGCACGGCCAGCCACACCAGCCAGGCGAAGAAGCCGCTGAACTGGATGCCGCCGATCTTGGCCACCGCGCTGAAGCGCGAGATCGTGGCCATGCTGCCCTTGTCGTGGTACTTGAACGGGTCCCCGGTCTTCTTGCCGGCGACCCATGCCTTGATCTCCCTGGCGGCGTGGCGGCCGCCCTGGATCGCGACCTGGGCCACGCCCGGCAGGCGGTCGAGGCTCATCATGTCGCCGATGACGAAGACCTCCGGGTGACCCGGGAGCGTGAGGTCGGGCAGCACCTCGACCCGGCCGGCCCGGTCGATCCCGGCGCCGGTCTGCTCCGCGAGCTGCTTGCCCAGCGGGCTCGCCGCGACGCCGGCCGCCCAGACCTTGCAGACCGACTCGATGCGGCGGCGGGTGCCGTCGCCGTCCTCGACCTCGATGCCGGTGGCGTCGACGTTCACGACCTTGGCACCGAGCTGGACCTCGACGCCGATCTTCTCCAGCTTGTCGGCCGCCTTCTCGCCGAGCCGCTCGCCGAACGGCGGCAGCACGGCGGGCGCCGCGTCGAGCAGGATGACGCGGGCCTTGGTCGGGTCGATGCTGCGGAAGTCCCGGCGCAGCGTGCGGCGCGACAGCTCGGCGATCTGGCCGGCCATCTCCACACCGGTGGGGCCGGCACCGACCACGACGAACGTCAGCAGCCGCTCGACGTCGGCCGGGTCCGTCGAGCCCTCGGCGAGCTCGAACATCCCGAAGATCCGGCCGCGCAGCTCGAGCGCGTCGTCGATGCTCTTCATGCCGGGGGCGTGCGTGGCGAACTGGTCGTTGCCGAAGTACGACTGACCGGCACCGGCGGCGACGACGAGGCTGTCGTACGGATGCACGGTGGTGCGGCCCAGTAGCTGTGACGTGACGGTGCGTGCCTTCACGTCGATGGTGGTCACCTCGCCCAGCACGACCTGGGCGTTCTCCTGCCGGCTCAGCACCTCACGGGTGGTCGGGGCGATCTCTCCCTCGGAGAGGATGCCCGTGGCCACCTGGTAGAGCAGCGGCTGGAACAGGTGATGGGTGGTCTTGGCGACGAGGGTGATCTCGACGGGCGCCTTGCGAAGAGCCTGCGCGGTGAACAATCCGCCGAAGCCAGAGCCGATGATCACCACGCGGTGCGGGGAGCTGCTCCGCCCCTCGAGCCGAACCGGTTCGTCGGCATGCCCAGTGTGGGCGCTGTCCGTGTTCACGATCCTTCTCCGCTCAACCTCTTGACTCCCAGCGGTGCCCGTTGGCGCCGCGGAGACCGTATCCCCAGGGGACGTCATCCCCGCGGGCACGTTGGTCTCCGCCTTCTATTTTCCGCCGTTTATCGGCCGAGGGATCGTGTTCATCGTCACCTCGCCCGCGACCATCACCGTCGGATATGTGGCACGGAACACACTCTGGCCGGGTGTCGGTAGGCCCAGCCCGGACGTCGATCGACGCGTGGTCGGCTCGCCACCGGTGTGGAGATGTGTTGGGTGCCGCCCGGAAATAGGTCCGTCGGCGCTCGGAAGGCAGCGTACCGCCTGGCTTCCGGCCGAGGTCGGCGGGGCTCCGCGGCGCCGTGCCCACGATCACGGCAGTGCTGCGGGCCGGATTTGACGCACCCCCGGCGGCTGGTACCGTTCCGTGCTCGGGTATGTTGTGGCGAGTCCGGTGCAACGGATCCGGGTATTTCGGCACCGAATTCATGGGCTGCGCCTTCGGGTGCTACCCGTTATTCCGGCACGGCACTCGACGCGTGCAGGTTCACCGGCAGTAGCCGGTCGGCGGACGCACCTGGCATTCACGGGGTTCATGGCGTCGCGGATCAGAGCCTGTCCCGCGTGGGTCCGGTCCGGGCGATTCCGTGGCTCTTCTGGGCCGCCGTTCCCGCGACGTAGGGTGCGGGGATGAGACCGCCTGCTTCGGGTGCCGCGTCCGGGGAGCCGAGCGCGGGGGAGCCCAGCGCCGGGGAGCATCGCCTCACCGCCCGCGGGCGGGCCACTCGGGAGCGGATCCTCAGCGCCGCGGCGCGGCTGATGTACGAGAATGGCGTGGCGGCCACCAGTACCGAGGATGTCCGGCGTGCCGCCGGGGTGAGCAGCTCCCAGCTCTACCACTACTTCACGGACAAGCCCGCCCTGGTCCGAGCGGCGATCCGGCATCAGGCCCGGCGGGTCCTCGAGGGTCAGCGCCCGCCGCTGGGCACGCTGGACACCGTCGAGGCGCTCACCGCGTGGCGCGACGGACTTCTCGACCTGCACGGGGCCACGGCTGTGCCGGGGCGGTTGTCCGCTCGGGTCGTTCGTCAGCCAGCTTGCCGAGGTCGATGCGGACGCCCGGGACGATCTGGCCGCCGCCTTCGGCCACTGGCAGGCCGCGATGCGCTCCGGGCTGGTGGCGATGGGTGCCCGCGGCCTGCTGCGTGCCGAGGCGGACCCGGACCAGCTCGCGGTCGCCCTGCTCGCCGCCGTGCAGGGTGGCCTGCTGCTCGGCCAGCTCCGGCGCGACGCCACCCCGCTGCGGCAGGCGACCGACGCCGTCCTCGACCACATCCGCGCTCACCGTCCCCGCTGCCGCCACGTAGACGGTCCGGGCCCGCCGCGTCGCCGCTCACACAGCGATCGAGGGGCGACACGCTGCGCGGAGGCCGGAGGAGTAGGCGTGCGTCGGGGAGGCGACAGAATGGACAGCCGGGACGGGGTAGGCCGGCGTGGCGGCGGCCTCATAGTCTGAGCAGATGTGGCATACGCGTGATCGTGGCGCTGTCGCGCCCGCCCGCTCGGCCCACCCGGTCGTCCGTTCGTTCGCGGGCGGGCTCGCGCTCGGTCTCACCGCCGGCTGCGGGGCGCTGCTGGCCGGCTGTTCCTCCACCGGCTCCGGGGCCGCGGCGGACGTGCGGATCACCAGCTGTACGCGGGATCCCGACAACCACCGGGCGATCATCCGTGGCGAGGTGCACAATGCCTCGTCGAAGCGGTCGAACTACGTGATCCAGGTCGACGTGAAGGCCAACGACAGCAAGATCGAGAGTGGGCTGGCGTCACTGTTCAGGGTGAACTCGGGTGCCACGGAGTCGTTCACGGTGCACCCCGTCGGCGCCGACGTGCCCAGAGACACGTCGCTGACCTGCACTGTCGCCCACGTGGGCCGCATCGCGGCCGAGTAGCGGCGGCCGCAGCGGACACGGCCCGGCGCCGCGCCCTCAGGCGCGGGCCTGCGGCGGCCGCAGCGTTGACCGCGCCGGGCGCGGGAGAGAGACGCGGGCGCGGGGCGGAGGTGCCAGCAGCCGACGCGGCCCGGTCGCCGCATGGCTGGCCTGCGGGTTGCCGGGTGGCGGATGGCCAGGGCTGCCGCCCGCCCCGCGGTCCGGCTGCTCGCGCAGCAGCCCGACGCGGGCGGCGACGCCGAGGCTGTAGAGCAGGGTGCGGACCCGTGCGTCGATCTCGTCGCGGATCGGGCGGACGCCCTCCAGGGGCATACCGGCCGGATCGTCCAGCTCCCAGTGCAGGTAGCGGGTCTGTGGGTAGATCGGGAGGGCCTCGCCGCAGCCCATGGCGATGACGACCGACGCGGTGCGCACCGCCTCGTCGGTGAGCCGGGTGGGGCTCGACTCCGACAGGTCGATGCCGATCTCGGCCATCGCCTCGACGACCGGGGTAGCCACGGCCGCCGCGGGGGCGGTGCCTGCCGATCTGGCCTGGACCCGCCCGTGGCTGTGCTGATCGAGCAGGGCCGCGCCCATCTGGGAGCGACCGGCGTTGCGCTCGCAGACGAACAGGACCGCGGGCGGACGGGATGCGTCCGATTCCGGCCGGGGGAAGCGCGCGGCCGTGGGCGGGCGGCATTCGGGCGGCGCGGAGGTGGGCCGCTGGGGCACCGGGTCTGAGAACGACGAAGGAGTCACGTGGAGCGTCACCGGCCATCCGGGCAGAGACCGCCCACCTGACGAAAAGGTGACATGGCTGTCACCGCCGCTGGCCTGGACGGGCGCATCACCCGCTGATCGGGACCTTCGA
>Ga0207711_10004877_pt1 | contig 11385 bp, 10 predicted proteins | sample KBSS34metaG_FD_184401 | JGI IMG/M metagenome (GOLD analysis project Ga0207711, IMG submission 184401) | Switchgrass rhizosphere microbial communities from Kellogg Biological Station, Michigan, USA - KBS S3-4 metaG (SPAdes) (version 2) | ecosystem: Host-associated > Plants > Roots > Rhizosphere...
TCTGCCTCAGTGCAGCCGCCAGGACGCGCGTCTCCAACTCCAACCGCTCACGCGAGTAGGAAGCGTCATTAAAAGGAGAATTAGAGTCTGAGGCGTTCATCTGAGAATTTAAACGTTTGGTAATAGGCCAAAAATTGCCCGGGATAACTCCAAGTTGTAATAATAATCTTCCCATTCTGAATTAGCTTACTCATGTAAGTAAACTAGAGCATAAAAGACATAAGGTGCTATGAACGATAACTTGGCTTCTCAATTAGATCCGCCCGTAGCAGAGTTGGAAACAAAACTGTCGGCCCTGGCGGAGCGCGTAAAGGGCACAGACATGGAGTTGAGCCCGGAAAGCCAATCTCAGATTTTGGCCTACCTCGGCATTCTGTCTAATTACAACCAAAAGGTAAATTTAGTCGGCAACTGCGATCCGCACCATCTGATCGACCGTCACACCCTCGATGGACTGACCCTTGTCTCGCGGATCAGGAAACATGTCACAGCGGCCAAGTCCAGCAGCAGCCGCCTGCGATATCTGGACATAGGCACCGGTGGGGGCTTGCCTGGAATGATCGTGGCCCTGGCTTGCCCGGAGCTGGCGGTGACTTTGCTCGACGCCACGGCAAAAAAATGCAATTTTTTAGAAATGATTGTTGCCGAGCTTAATCACAGCGAGCGCATCGAAGTCATAAACGGCCGGGCGGAAGAGTTGGCTCGGGACGACAAATTCAGGGAGCGCTATAGATTTGTCACGGCCAGGGCAGTCGGCACATTGAAAGTGACTATTGAGCTGGCGATCCCCTTTCTCAAACCGGGCGGGCTCTTTTTGGCACAAAAGACTAGCTCGCGCATCGAGGCCGAGTCGGCGGAGAGCAAAGATTTGCTCACAAATATCGGTGCTGAAATTGGCAAAATTGAAAGCCTGGAGCAGTTTGAAGAACTGAAAGAGGCGCTAATTGTGCCGGTCAAAAAACTGCATGTGACGCCGAACAAGTATCCGCGCGAATGGAAACAAATAGTTCCTAGTAAATAGTCGCAACAAAATAGGCCGTTTTAAACGGTTACTTGCATGTCGCCGACCATCCAGCCTTCGGCCTGGGCCTGCAATTTAGCCTTGTCCATGCCGTCGTCGCAGGCAAGCTCGAATAGTCTGCGCTTACTGCCAAAAACATAGGCGATGCGGTTAATTAAAGCTGTGATGTCAACGTGTTCATGGGCAAAAATAACGTTGTCTAGACGACGATACCAGTTGTCGCCAACGGGGGCGATCAGGTCTGCAACCATTCCGCCGACGTCGAGCTCTTCGCGATCGCGGTTGGCCCGGGCCGGCCAGGTGATCAGATAACGCTTGTTATCAAATCCGAGACATTCGACTCTGCCCAGGTGATCTGAACTTTCGTCTTCGAGTAGGAAGCCCGCTTCATCCCAGCGTTTAGCTTCTTCCATCCAGCACTCGCGCATGACTTCGGTGACGGTGTCCAGGTGCGGCTTCAATCGCCACATTTCGGCGCTGGACAAATAAGAGCGCGACGGCTTGAAGTCCCAGGACTCCATGCCGTAGGAAAGTTGATACTGGTGCGTGCTGGCCCAGGCGGTCATCAAGAGCGATGTCCAGATGTTGTTTTCGCTATATACCTTGGCGTAATTGGTCTTGAACCAATCCTGCCAGGCTTCAAATCCGTCGTACTGACCGGAACGCTTGGACAGACCGTCGCGCCAGTCTTTTTCGTCCGGCAGCGGATCTTCAGCGTGGAAAAATTCTTCCCAGTAGGCTGTGACAACGCCGACTTCCAGATGCTCTAGATTGGGCTTGCCAATGTTTTCTTCCCAGAGTTTTTCGCAGATTTTGACTGTCTGCTCGCAACGGGAATAGGGGTTGGAAGTTGATAGTTCAGGATTGTGCCTGACCCAATCTATCCCTACTCTTACCAGATACGCAGGAAGCATCTACCAGTAAATCCCCTTGAAATCCGACCGGTCACAAGACCAAAACAGTGCATCAGCAATCGTAACGGCTAACAAGCATATTAACAGAACCAGGACAAAAGCCAAACAAAAACTCGCGCCCGAGAAAACTAGTGCTGAGAGACTAGGGCCGAGAATCTAGCTTGAGGTTTTTGCCAGGGCCGCCCCTCTGCCGGTATCCGACAGGGCTTGATCGAGCCATTGAATGGCCTGGCTAAATGGTTTTTCGTGTTCGTAATCGGCCAGAGTGAGCGATAGTCTCTGGCTCCAATTGGAATCACCGGCGATACCGGGCTCATTAAATCTCTGACTCTGTCCAAGCAGGTCGGAAATCATAAACACGGCCAACCAGGGCCGACACTCCAACAAGATTTCGATAAAGCGCTTATGCAGCTCCGGCGTGAATTCGGTAGGTGGATCTTGATCTTTGGGGATTTCCAAAAATTGCATCAAGCGCTGCACTTCCAACCAACCTTCATGACCATTCTCGCCATGCCACCACCGGCAGAGGCCTTCGTAGTAGGTTTTTATCGGTTCATGATCGTGGGTGCCGAGTGTGACAAGTGAGAGCACTTCATGTTGCGCTCTGGTTTTAAATGAGCGGTCTTTTTCCACTCTTTCAAAAATTGGGATCGTGAAACCAGGGATGCCCAGCTCTTTTAGACGAGGTCTGACATAGTCGGGCACCATCCCCAGATCCTCGGCCACAACTCCGCAATTCTCACCGGCGGCATCCAATATGACCTGAAGAAATTCACTGCCTTCGGCGCAATTGAGTTTGCAATTTTTCGGTGTTTCATCATCGCGCGGAATAAATCCCGGCAGTTCACCACCGGTCAATTTTTTAGCCTCTGCTTCGGTCAACTCGACAAACTCTCCATTGCGCTCAGGCAGCCAGGGGAAAGCATATACTCGGAAAAATCCCAGAACATGGTCGATGCGGAAGTAGTGAAAAATGTCGGCCACATGTTTGACGCGACTTTTCCAGAAAGCAAAATTCTCTTTGCGATGAGCGTCCCACTTATAGACGGGAATGCCCCAGTTTTGTCCCCACTTTTTGGTGAATTCATCAGACTGGAAGAAGCGCTCCGGCGGCGCGCCTCCAGACCATTTGAGTTCAAACAAATGGCCCTTACCCCAGACATCGGCGCTGTAGCGACTGACACCAAATGGGATATCACCCATAAGTTCTACACCTTTACCGTCTGCGTAATTTCTTACCTGTCTCCATTGGACAAATGCGATCCATTGCACAAACTTGTAGAAGTGAATTCTGTCGTTCAGTCTGTCGCTGTCAACGGCTGCAGCCAGGGCTTTACGCGCGTCGGTAGGATTCTGGTATTCCTTGCGCCAGTAAGTCCAACAGACATTGCCGCCTTCTTCATCGATCAAAGCCCGAAACAATGCATAGTCATCGAGCCAGTCTTTTTCCCGGGCTTGAAACTCAGCGAAATCTTCGCTTTCGTTTGAATTTTTAGTTTTGAAAATATCAAAGGCGTCGGCCAAAATTTTCAACTTAAGCCCTTTCACCGTGGCATATTGCACCGGGCCGTCAGTCAGCTTTTGTAGCAATTCGGCCGGTGCGTGGGCCTCGATCATGGCGCTGGTCAAACAGGGGACAACTTTGGTTTCAACCGTTATATAAACGGGATCAAGCGCGATGCTGCTGATGGCGTTATACGGACTATTATCGGGACCGGTCTCGTTTATCGGTAGAAGCTGCAGCACTTTCAGATTGTGCCTGGCCAAAAAATCAATCGCCTCAATGACACTCATGGTGTCACCAATACCTATGTCAAACGCTCTTCTCAAAGCGAATACCGGGATCAGCAGACCGGCGATCTTTTTGCTTGCGTCAATTTTTTTAGCCATTAAACACCAACTCGCTTGAAGACATGATCGATATTTTTCAAATAAGCAGCTGGGTCAAAGCATGAGACTACCTCAGTTTCGCTCAAATGATCGCGCACTCGCTGGTCGGCCAATAAATTGGCGCGGAAATTTCCGTCTCTGGTGTTCCAGGCAGCCATGGCATTATCTTGCACAATCTTGTAGGCGTCTTCACGCAGCAAACCTTTGTCTATGAGCTTGAGCATCACAGACTGCGAGAATATTACGCCGCCGAATACATCCATGTTGGCGAGCATATTGTCGGGATAGACGACAAGCCCTTCCATGACGACGCAAAAACGGTTGAGCATATAGTCTAAAAGGATTGTGCTGTCGGGCAGGATAATGCGCTCAACCGAACTGTGCGATATGTCACGTTCGTGCCAGAGTGCTACGTTTTCCAGCGCGGCGACAGCGTTACCGCGCAGGACGCGGGCCAGGCCGGTAATGTTTTCGGTGGCCACCGGATTGCGCTTATGCGGCATCGCCGACGAGCCTTTTTGGCCGGCGGTGAATGGTTCTTCCGCTTCCAGTACGTCGGTCCTTTGCAGGTGGCGGATTTCCACCGCGAATTTTTCCAGACTGGCGCCTATAAGAGCGAGGGTCATAACGTACTGGGCATGCCGGTCTCTCTGAATTATCTGCGTGCTGGCCTTGGCCGCTTCCAGATTGAGATAAGCGCATGCGCGTTCTTCCACCACCGGATCGATGTTGGAAAAAGTACCGACCGGTCCGCTCATTTGACCGACGGAAATCATGTCAATTGCCTGTTGCAATCGCACTTTGTGACGGCGCAATTCTTCCAACCAGACAGCTAGTTTAAAACCAAAAGTTATCGGCTCACCGTGGATACCATGAGAACGACCGATCATGATCGTGTGCTTGTGCTTTATGCATTGCGCTTCAACAGCCTTTTCCAGTCGTTCCAGATCCGCTTGCAAAATCACGCTGGCCTTTCTCAACTGCAGCGCCAGAGCTGTGTCTATCACATCGGAGCTGGTCAAACCCATATGAATGTAGCGCGAATATTCGCCCACATTTTCGTTGACGTTTGTGAGGAAGGCAATTACATCGTGTTTGACTTTCTCTTCAATTTCATCAATACGCTGCACATCAAAACGCGCGCGCTTGGAGACTTCGTCGTAAGCTTCCTTAGGCACCAGACCCATTTCGCACTGAACTTTCAGTACAGCCAACTCAACTTCCAAAAAAGTCTGAAACTTGGATTCAAGCGACCAGATGTCGCCCATTTCCTTCCTGGTATATCGATCAATCACGAAAGTAGTCTCCCGGGCACGCGTGGCTCTCCAAGGAACCATTGTCCAACATTGGCGCATACAAGATAAAGCCCGGGCAAAGCTATATCAAGAGATTTCATTTATCAGAGTTGTCAAAGGAGCTGAAGCGCTAAAATACCTGCCAGATATTGCCCAATTCAGGATTACCATATGAAGATTTTAGTAGCGGTCGACCTTTCACAGGCTAGTCAGGGTGGCAAGGATAAAAAAGATTCGGCCGCAAAACAATTTGACGCCGATCAGCTAAGTCGCTTGCAAAAGCTTGTCGGGCTCAAGGGCTCCGAGGTCATATTGCTCTATGTACAAGAGCAGTTGCCGTCCTTCGAGGCAGTACTCAGCACACAGGCCGACTTCCCGGACGACCTTGGACACCAGGTGGAAAAAGCCGCCCGCGGTGAACTGGACAAACTGGCGGAACAATTTAAAAGCGCCGGAGCGCAAGTCAAGGTGGAAGTTGTTCACGGACCTCCCGCTTATATGATTGAACAGGTGGCCCGCGATCAGGGCGCCCATCTAATGATTGTCACAGCTGGAAATGGCGCCGGCGAACGATTTCTCATCGGCAGCACTAGTCAGCATGTCATTCGTCACTCTCCCTGCTCGGTGCTGATCCTGAGAGCCCCCAAAGGCGGAGAAGAAAGCAAAGCCCTGAATAAAATTTTGGTGGCCGTCGACGGTTCCGACAAATGTTTGCAGGCAGTCGTGAGCGCGGTGGAAAATCTCAATCTAGAGAAATCGACCCTCAATATTCATATCGCGCACGTTGTTACACTCTCGCCACTGGTAGCATCTTTCACGCCCCAGTCCTTTGTGGCGGCGCTGGAAGAAAACATGATAATGGAAGGCGAAGTAGCTCTGGCCAATGCCCAAAAAGTCTTCGTTGATAGAGGTTTCAAATCGGTTGATATTGAAGTGGCTCACGGCAACTCCGCCGGAGAAATAATCAAGATGGCCGAAAAGACAGGCGCGGGCCTGATCGTCATAGGTTCTCAGGGCAAAGGAGCAGTCAAACATTTCCTCATGGGACACGTAGCCAATCGTATAGTCACCCACGCTTCGGCACCAACTGTAGTGGCACGCTAGATGAAAGAAATGAAAGGCCGGCAGCGTGATATTTTAACGAGAGCGGCACTACTGGCCGCCGGCTTGACCCTCAGTTTTTGCACTCTGCTGCAACCTGCTCAAGTCTCGGCCGCGCCCATTGAAATGGACGACGTAGCTAATGAGCAGGCCAAAGAAAAACTTGAGCTGGAAGACATGAAACACGAGCTCAAGGATATCAAAGGTGAAGTCAACGGAGCCATGCAAGGACTGGGCCAGTTGCAGCACATGCTCAATGACAGGATATCCAATCCGGCCAAGGAATATCATCTATTCGCCCGTGAGGCTGTAGTCGATATAGGCGGCGGCGTTAAAATCAAAACCATCACATACAACGGCGCCATTCCCGGTCCACAGTTGGACGTAAACGAAGGACAGCCTGTGCGCATAGTGCTGCACAATCAGCTGAAAGTGCCTACTTCCCTGCATTTTCACGGTCTGATTTTGCCCCACAATGTCGATGGCCTTCCCCGTTCAAAATCCAGTGCACCGCCATCGGTGCCGGGCACTTTCCGAGGCGGCCCCGGCGCCGCCGGTGGTGCGGTGGCAGTGTCTCTACCTGAGCGTTTTGTCAAACCAGGAGAAAGTTACGGCTTTCAATTCGTGCCCCAGGGCCAGGGGACCTATTTTTACCATCCGCAAATAGTGCATATGGAAGAACGTGCCCGCGGTATGTACGGAGCGATTATCGTTCACCCTCGTGCGGTCAAGCAGTCAGATTTAGATCAAGTATTGCTCATCGGTGAATTGAAAAATGAAAGCGATCCAAACCGAGAAGGTCAGGCCAAGCCCGTCTACATCGTCAACGGTAAAACCGCTCCTTATATACCGCCGATTGAAGTGCGCAATGGTGAGCGTGTACATCTAAGATTGATAAATGTTTGCGAGGAGGCCGTGCCTCTTCATCTATCCGGGCACAAGATGGAAGTGGTCGCCAGTAACGGCTCTGACTTGCTGGAGCCTCGCCTGCTGCGCGACACCATCACACTAAATCCGGGTGAACGCATGGATGTAGAATTTACCGCCGGTAATATCGGTGTCTGGTCACTGGCCTCGGAAAAAATCTCACAGACAACAGCCAACGGCAAATTCCCCGGCGGAATAGCTCTGGTGGTGCGCTATCAGGAAATGAAGGGCGGACAGTCGCAGCTTTAGAGCAAAGCAGGGCTATCTGGCGATTTGTTCTATCTGGTTTCGCGCAACTTGGCAAGGCTGACGTTGACTTTGTCGCGGGTCAAGCCTGTGTGCTGACAAAAGGTTGTCCATCCCACGTCGATAACGTCTTCCCAGCAGTTGTAGAAAATTTCCTGATTGAGATAATCGCGCCCGAGCTCGTATGAATAGTCGGCAATGATGGCTTTAGCCATGTCGTGCTGGATCATGTGCTGCAAATCAAACCATTGCTCTTCCAGAGCCAGGTCAAAAAGCGCGCTAAGAAACTGCGGTTGCCCGTAGCGAGCCTCGGCCATCTCTTTTAAGCGTTCATCCATCGTAGATGCAACAGGTACCTGAACTCGGAGCCTTTCCCCTAAGCTATCATAAGTTTTGTAAATTGAATGGTTCCGGTCAAAAATTTCATCTGGCGGGCCTTTAAGGGCCAGCCAAGGCCATCTAGCGGCATTTGATACTACCCAAGGTGGCAATCTAGAAGGCGACCTCGGGCCCCCACCAGACGCCGCAAAAGTACCTGGGAGAATGACCCTATGGGCACTTCCGCCCGAGGCAACCACCCACACGCCGAAGCCGGACTATTTGCTTACACTAAACGCGCTAGTTTGGATTTAAACTCAATGCCCCGTCGGTTCATATATATTGAGTAAAGATAGTGAATACGGTGTGGAATGCTGTACCACCAATTGAGTCGTATCCGTGGGCAGCTAGCCAAGAGAGACCTGAGCGTTTCCGATGGCTTGCTTCTGGCTCTGCGCGCCCTGCGCGGCAAATTTTCAGAGGGACGCCTGACCTGGCTCAACCGCGAACTCCTGGGCTACCGCCCCGAGGATCTGGAAACGCTCGGCGAAAAAGATGCCAAACGAGGCTCACTCTCTAAGATTGTGCTGCTCTGGGCGCCGCCCAAAAAGCCCGACGTTGAAGCTCCCAGCTACCGCTTCCTGGCCGGCACATGGGGACGCATGGACCCCAGCGGTAAATTGAGCAAGGTAGCAGAGCCGCAATTGATCGAAAAAAGCATCTTTTGCAATATCGGCATCCAGCAATTGGAAGCGCAATTGTCCGAGATGGAAGACCCGATGGAAGGCCTGTTTTCCATGAGCTTCGACCGTGACACCGGAGCCGAGTTTTATTGCTATTCCAAAGAGCTGGTCCGCATCCAGGAAGCCGTCCGCGACAAACTCGTGCAATTTATTGATGACTCAATTGAAGAACTCAACCTTTCGCCAACAAGCGAAGGCTAGACAGATAGCCGTTTTTACCCTGGCTTGTTCGGCGCTTTTGGCGTCCACTTTTTTTAGCGCCGTCGATTGCTACTTTGGAATGCGGCTCTGCCCAGAGGCTCTGGCTCAACCGGCGACAGGCAATACGAGCCTTCCCCCAGGCACACATCCCAACCTGCCACCGATCGCCACCGACGCGCTGTCTTTTAGCGATAGGCTGAGCCGCATGGAACAGTTGAACCGACTGCCCACAGCCGGCGGCGACAGCGCAATTTTGGATCGCCTGGCCAGACTGGAGCAAGCGATGACCGGTCAGGTGCGACAGGGCTCGATCGTTGAAAGATTGAAAGCACTGGAATCGATTCCTGTGGTAAAGGCAGCGGTGACACCCAATGCTGTAGCACCCAATGCCGTAGCACCAAATACGGTATCACCACCACAGGTCGCGCAGACAAATGCGACCCAAGCAAATGCGGCGCCGGGAAGCATGGCGGATTTTATCAAGCGCTCCCATGTAGCGGCCATTATTCCTGTGCCCGATATCTGCCCGCCCAGCTTTTTCCGTATTCAGGCGGCCTCGGACAACCAGCCCGATAGGAGCGACTATCTTGACGCCGTATTGAAAGAGTCGAAAAACAAAACGCTCAAATTTCAAAAGATGCCTATCCCGGTTTACATCACTCCTAGTGCCGAGTTCGGATACAACAAAGCCGTGCGTGAGGCCATGGACGACTGGGGTGGGCGCACCAACGGTTTGATTACTTTTGTAGAAGTGAAAAATCAGAAAGACGCGCGCATAGTTGTCGTCTACAACCACCTGGGAATAAAGGCCGGCTCCGAGTGCAGTCTGGGCGCGCACACAGTGACCAAATGGAAATCACGCGGACCGGGCAAACTGACGATTCTGCCGGTCGGCTCCATTCCCGTGCCGCTCTACATCCCGGCCCTAGGGCCGAAATATTCGGTACCGCCCCAAATGATTGAAGTCAATCTAGATGTTTTGCACGGACAAGATGCCGAATTGCGTCCCCTGGTTTTGAAAAATATAACCACGCATGAGCTAGGTCACGCGCTGGGAATGCTGGGTCACAGCCCGGTCAAAGGCGACATGATGTATACAAATACCGACGAGTATTCGCGCATTTCGCAGCGTGACATAAACACGGTGACAAAACTCTATCAGCGCAAAGCCGATATACCCTTATAAATAGAAGCGATTATAAGTTAATAGCGATAGGGCGCAATGCCAAAACGGCTGCGCAACTGGCTATCGGTATTCTTGGCCTGCTGCTCACTGCCCTCAAGATTACCCTTGCGCGCCATCAGCCCGGCCATCAAACTATTGCCGTTTGCGTCTTTGACCATCAGATTGTTTTGCACACGCAGATAGTCAGCAAACAAATCTCTGGCATCTTTAAAGTACCCAAAATATTCATGGTGCAGGGCGCTCGTTTCTGGGTACAAGGGCAAATTTTTCAGTTGATTGCAGGCAGTGTCGTACCTTAATACAAGAGACTTCAATAGTTTCTGGGCCATGATTTTTTCCTGGCCCGGCACAAACATCTGTAGACCATGACTCATAAGCTCATCGGCATTAGCGCGCTCAGCCGGGTTCATCTGGGCTTGCCTGCGCACCATGTCGTATTTATTGAACCAGTCTTTAATCAGGGCTGGATTGGTCGCAGCTTGATTGGCTCCCATTTGACCGCCGCCATTCATCTGACCGCCGCCGTTCATCTGGCCCGAGGCCATCTGCCCCTGGGAATAATTTTGCGCGCTCACCGGCAAATCGAAACTATATGCCAGACCCAGCAGTGCCACCACAGACAGTGCGGAGTGAAAAAGGGTGAGACTCTTTGATGTTGCGGGTGATTTTTCTTGCATACACGATAACCGCCGGTCCATATAATGGATTTCCTTCTGTACTTCAGTCAAATTCTAACCAGTCGCGGCTATTTTCGCCACTTTCCCAGGCGCCTAATATATGCCAAGTCCACCTCCCGAGTAAAGCCCATCGAGCCAGGTCGGTCGGTTGGATAAGCCTGTCGAACGGGTATCAAAGTTATGGGCCTGGAAAAATTATCCAGCCGATAATAAATCTCGGGCTTATAAGCTAGAAGAAGGAATTAGAAACAATGACCATCCTGGTGGCGGTAAAGAAAAACGGAAAAATCTTTCTGGGGGCTGACAGAATGACGACTTCGGGCTCGGAATACTCAACCGACCTGGTCAATGGCTCCAAAATCATCAAACTCAAGCACGCCTATTTGGCTACTTCGGGCTATACCCTTTTAGACAACGTGGTAGAGCACCTTTTCGATAAACGCCACAAAATGATGGAAAACACCTTCAAAAACCGGGCGGAGGTCTTCCAATTTTTTCTGGAATTTTTTGCCGAATTGAAAAAGTCCTACACCCTGGTCGATCACGGGAAAGAGACATACGCCGGGCTATACAATGTTTTCCTCCTGGTCACTCCGCAAAGCATTTATGGCGTTTCCGCAAATCTTTCGGTGCACGAATTTGAACGCTTTGCCGCCAAGGGTGCCGGTGCAGACTATTCGCTGGGCTGCCTCTACGGCATCTACGACCTTATAGACGATGCCCAGGAGCTGACAAGACTAGGTCTGGAAGCCGCCTGTCATTTTTCTATTTACTGCAAAGAGCCACTGGACATTGTGCAGGTCAGAGAAGCGGACTTCGGAAAAATATCAACGGAAGGCTATAAGGCCAAGGGTAAGGGTGTGGTG
>Ga0207711_10004882_pt1 | contig 11380 bp, 9 predicted proteins | sample KBSS34metaG_FD_184401 | JGI IMG/M metagenome (GOLD analysis project Ga0207711, IMG submission 184401) | Switchgrass rhizosphere microbial communities from Kellogg Biological Station, Michigan, USA - KBS S3-4 metaG (SPAdes) (version 2) | ecosystem: Host-associated > Plants > Roots > Rhizosphere >...
CCGTACATGGGCGACGCCGGCTTCGTCTTCCCCGGCGGCAAGACGGTCGCGCTCCCTCACGCCGCCGTCGTCGTTCTCCAGCTCGTCACCTTCCTCGTCAAGGTGATGATCGTCTGCAGCTTCCAGATCCTGATCCGCTGGTCGCTGCCGCGCTTCCGCTACGACCAGGTGCTGCGCTTCGCGTGGAAATTCATGCTGCCGGTCGCGCTCGCCAACCTCACGGTCACCGCGATCGTCCTCTGGTCGCACCTGAAGGGGCCGATGTGAAGGTCGCCTACCAGCGCAAGCGCTACTGGAACGAGCCAACGATGACGCTCTGGGAGCGCTCGTACCTGCCCGAGATAGTGCGCGGCCTCATCGTCACGAGCGGCGTCTTCCTGCGCAACATGGGTCGCTGGATCACCGGCAGGAAGGGCGCGCTGACGACGTACTACCCCGAGGAGCGACGCGCCGATTTCGCCCCGCTCAACCGCGGCAAGCACGTCCTAACGCAGCGCCCCGACGGCCGCCCGCAGTGCATCGCGTGCAACATGTGCGCGACCGTCTGCCCGGCCAAGGTGATCGAGATCGAGGCCGGGTTCGACCCCGACGACGTCGCCCACCCGAAGTACCCGGTCCGCTTCGAGATCGACTACTCGCGCTGCATCTTCTGCGGCCTGTGCGTCGAGGCGTGTCCCGAGGACGCGATCCGCATGTCGCGCGAGATCCCGTCGCTGCCGTCGGCGAACCGCGACGAGATGTGGCTCGGTCTCGACGAGCTGCTGACCTGGAACCCGCAGAACGACGTCGCCAAGCCCTATCCGCCCGGCCCGACGACGAGGAGAACGCCGTGATGGCGACGATCGAAGGCCTGCTGCGCCAGCTCGACACGCTGCTGCTCGTCGTCTGCGCGTTCGGCGCGCTCGCCGCCGCGGTGACGATGCTCTTCCTGCGCGAGCCGATGCGCGTCGCGCTCGCGCTGGTGACGTCGATGATCCTGCTCGGCGGCATCTACGGCCTGCTCGGCGTCCACTTCGTCGCCGCGTTCCAGGTGCTGATCTACGTCGGCGCGGTGATGGTCTTCATCGTCTACGCGATCATGCTGCTCGAGCGCCGCGAGGTAGAGGTCCGCCGCTACTCGCGGCTCGTCGTGCCGGGGATCGCCGGCCTCGTCGTCCTCCCCGGCGCGATCGTCGCGAGCGTCTGGAAGCCGCTGCCGTCGCCGGTGCACGAGCTCGGCGACGTCTCGTTCGGCATCGGCGCGTTCTCGGTCGCGTTCCTCACCGAGTACTGGCTCCTGTTCGAGCTGACGTCGGTGCTGCTCGTCGCCGCGGTCGTCGCCGCGGTCGCGGTGCTCGGCGTCGGCAGGAAGGACGCGCGCCGTGGATAGGACCCAGCTGCTGATCGGCGTCGCGGTCGCGCTCTTTTCGATCGGCCTCGTCGGCGTCGTCGTCCGCCGCAACGTGCTGGTGATGCTGATGTGCATGGAGCTGATGCTGAACGGCGTCAACCTGAGCCTGATCACGTTCGCGCAGCAGACGGCGACGACCGTCGGCGCCGTCGTCGTCTTCCTCGTCTTCGTCGTCGCGACGGTCGAGATCGCGCTCGCCATCCCGATCGTGCTGCTGCTCGTGCGCGACAAGCATACGCTCGACATCGGCGCCTACAGTGAATTGAGGGGCTAGCGATGCTCACCCTCATCGTCGTCCTGCCGCTGCTCGGCTTCCTGCTGAACGGCGTCCTCGCGACGCGGCTCGGCGGCAACGTCGTTGGCAACCGCTTCGTCACCGTCGTCGGCTGCGGGTTGCCGATCGCCTCGTTCGCGCTCGTCGTCGCATCGTGCATGGCGCTCGCCGCCGGCGGCTACGTGCCGCTCGTCGAGGTCGCGTACCGCTGGGCGGAGATCGGCGACGGCAGCTTCGAGATCGCGTTCTACTTCGACCGCCTCGCCGCGGTGATGGCGCTCGTCGTCACCGGGGTCGGCTCGGTGATCCACGTCTATTCGATCGGCTACATGAAGGACGACCCCGGCTACGGGCGCTTCTTCGCGTACCTGAACGTGTTCCTCTTCTTCATGCTGCTGCTCGTCCTCGGCCGGTCGCTGCTCGTCCTCTTCGTCGGCTGGGAGGGCGTCGGCCTGGCGTCGTACCTGCTGATCGGCTTCTGGTTCGACGACCTCGCCAACGCGCGCGCCGGCAAGAAGGCGTTCATCACCAACCGCGTCGGCGACGCCGGCTTCCTGCTCGGCATGTTCCTGCTCTACACGACGTTCGGAACGCTCGACATGGACCGCATCAACGCGGCGTTCGGCGCCGGTGCCGCGCCGGCGGTGTCGGCGAGCCTGGTCGGGCTGCTGCTCTTCATCGGCGCGACCGGCAAGTCGGCGCAGATCCCGCTGCACGTCTGGCTGCCCGACGCGATGGCCGGCCCGACGCCGGTCTCTGCGCTGATCCACGCCGCGACGATGGTGACCGCGGGCGTCTACCTCGTCGCGCGGATGGCCGGCGTCTACGTCCACGCGCCCGAGGCGTCGGCGGTGATCGCCGTCGTCGGCGTCACGACCGCGTTCTTCGCGGCGACGATCGCGCTCGTCCAGACCGACATCAAGAAGGTGCTCGCGTACTCGACGATCTCGCAGCTCGGCTTCATGTTCCTGGCCCTCGGCGTCGGCGCCTACGCGGTCGCGATCTTCCACGTCGTCACCCACGCGTTCTTCAAGGCGTGCCTCTTCCTCGGCGCCGGCAGCGTCATCCACGCGCTGGGCGGCGAGCAGGACGTGCGCAGGATGGGCGGCCTCGCGAAGAAGATTCCGCTCACCTTCTGGACCTTCGCGGTCGCGACCGCGGCGATCGCCGGCCTGCCGCCGCTCGCGGGCTTCTTCTCCAAGGACGAGATCCTCTGGTACTCGTTCGCGAGCACGCGCGGCGGGGCGCCGTGGCTCTGGATCGTCGCCGCGGCGACGGCGCTGATGACCGCGTTCTACATGTTCCGCCTGCTCTGGCTGACGTTCCTCGGCCGCTCGCGGATGAGCGCCGAGGTCGAGCACCACGTCCACGAGTCGCCGTGGTCGATGACCGGCGTCCTCGTCGTCCTGGCGGTCCTTTCCGCGGTCGGCGGCTTCATCGCGGTGCCGCACTTCCTCGAGCCGCAGCTCGCGCTGCCCGCGGTGCACGAGTCGCTGCACGCCGCCGAAACGCCGCTCGTCGTCGTCTCGGTCGTCCTGGCCCTCGCTGGCCTCGCCGCCGCTGCGTTCCTGTTCGGCGGTCCGAGCGAACGCGTCGAACGGCTGCGCGCGCGCTTCGCCGGCGTGCACCGCGTTCTTTCGGCCAAGTACTTCGTCGACGAGCTCTACGCGCGCCTGATCGGCAGGCCGCTGGTCTGGATCTCGGACCGCGTGTTCCTGCGCTTGGGCGACCGGGCGCTGCTCGACGGCACGCTCCACGGCATGGCGGCGCTCGGCCGCGGCACCGGCCGCGTTCTCGCGCGCATCCAGACCGGAAGCCTCCACCTCTACGCCTGGCTGGTGCTCGCGGGGATCGCCGGCGCGCTGATCTGGAGCTCGCGCCATGGCTGAAGCCGCGGTCCTCAACTGGGTGCTGTTCCTCCCGCTCGTCGGCGTCGCTGCGCTCGCCGTCGTTCCGGCCGACAACGGCAGGCTCGTGCGCGCGCTCTCGTTCGCCGTCATGGCCATTCAGCTCGCGCTCGTGGCGTGGCTCTACACGCGCTTCGACCCGAGCGTCGGCGGCCTGCAGTTCGAGACGCGGCTGCCATGGATCGCCGCGTGGGGCGTCTCGTACCAGATCGGCCTCGACGGCTACAACATCCTGCTCGTCCTGATGACCGCCTACCTCGGCCCGCTCGTCGTCGCCGGCGCGTTCACCGCGATCAGCAAGGACGTGAAGCTCTTCTACGCGATGGTCTTCCTCGTCCAGTTCGCGATGGTCGGCACCTTCCTCGCCCAGGACCTGTTCCTCTTCTACGTCTTCTGGGAAACGATGCTGATCCCGATGTTCCTGCTGATCGGGATCTGGGGCGGCGAGCGCCGCATCTACGCGACGCTCAAGTTCGTCCTCTACACCGCGTTCGGCAGCATCCTCATGCTGGCAGCGGTGATCTACCTCGTCTGGTCGCTGCAGAAGACGACCGGGATCACGTCGTTCGCGTTCGCCGACCTCGTGCAGACGCACCTGCCGCTCGACGTGCAGACGATCCTGCTCGCCGCGTTCGCGCTCAGCTTCGCGATCAAGGTGCCGATGGCGCCGCTGCACACGTGGCTGCCCGACGCGCACGTCGAGGCGCCGACCGCGGGCTCGGTGATCCTCGCCGGCGTCATGCTGAAGATGGGGACGTACGGCTTCATGAAGCTCGGCTTCCCGCTCTTTCCCGACGCGACGCGCGAGCTCACGCCGGTGCTGATGTCGCTCGCGGTGCTGAGCATCGTCTATGGCGCGTGCCTCGCGCTCGTCCAGGACGACATCAAGAAGATCATCGCCTACTCCTCGATCAGCCACCTCGGCTACGTGATGCTCGGGTTGCTGAGCCTCGACCTCCTCGGCATCCAGGGCGCGGTGATCCAGATGGTGAGCCACGGCCTCGTCGCCGGAGGGCTGTTCCTGATGGTCGGCATGATCTATGAGCGCTGCCACACGCGCGAGCTCGCCGCGTACGGCGGGATCGCCAAGCTGCTGCCGGTCTATTCCGTCTTCTTCATGCTCCTGACGCTCGCCTCGGTCGGCTTGCCGACGACGAGCGGCTTCACCGGCGAGTTCCTCGTTCTCCTCGGCGCGTTCAAGGCGGCATGGCCGCTGCACGTCGCCGGCAACGACCTGCCGCTCGTCCTCGCGCTCGTCGCCGTCACCGGCGTCGTTCTCGGCGCGCTCTACATGCTGCGCTTCGCGCTCGGCTTCCTGTTCGGCGCCGTGCACGCGCCGCACCAGCCGCTCGCCGACCTCGGCGCGCGCGAACGCTGGATCCTCGGGCTGATCGTCGCCGCCGTGTTCGCGCTCGGCCTCTTCCCGTACGAGCCGATGAAGAAGACCGAGCTCGCTGCCAAGGCCTACCGCGAGCTCATCGTCACGCCGCGCCTGACGGCGAGAGCGCCATGAACACGACCGCAGTGCTCACCGCGATGCTCCCCGAGCACTTGCTGCTCGTCGGCCTCGTCGTCGTGATCGGCCTCGAGATCGCCGGCCGTGGCCGCCGTGCGTCGCTCGCAGTCGCGTTCGTCGCGGTCGCCGCCGCCGCGATCGCCGCCACCCTGCTCTCGCTCGACGGCTATGCCGCGGCGCCGTTCGCCGGCCAGTTCTCGGTCGACCGCTCGACGCTTCTGGTCAAGGCGATGGTGCTCGCGTTCGCGCTGCCGGTGCTGTCGATGGCGCGCGACGACTTCGCCGGCGGCGAGTTCCCGGCGCTCTTGCTGTCGTCGCTGTACGGCGTCTGCCTGCTGCAGTCGGCCGACAGCTTCGCGACCGTCTTCCTCGGCCTCGAGCTGATGTCACTGCCGGTCTACGTGCTCGTCCTGCTCGCGTGGCGGCGGCCGCAGAGCGCCGAGGCGGCGCTCAAGTACCTCGTTCTCGGCGGCACCGCGACGGCGATGTTCCTGATGGGCGCCTCGCTCCTCTACGGCGGCACCGGCTCGCTCGCGATCGACGCGTTCCCGCGCGCACTCACCGCCGGCGACGGCCTCGCGCGTGCCGCGGTCGTCCTGGTGCTCCTTGCGTTCTTCCTCAAGGCGGCGATCGTTCCGTTCCACGCCTGGGCGCCCGACGCGTACGAGGCGGCGAGCGTTCCGGTGACGGCGTACATGGCGACGATCGTCAAGGCCGGCGTCCTGCTCGCGGCGCTGCGCCTGTTCGGTCGCGCGCAGCTCGCTTCGCCGATGCTCGAGCTCGTCGCCGCGCTGCCGCTGGCGTCGATCGTCTGGGGCAACCTCGCGGCGATGCGCCAGCCGAGCCTGCGCCGCATGATCGCCTACAGCTCGATCGCGCACGCCGGCTATCTCTTCTACGCGCTGCTCGGCGATCCGGCAGGGCGCATGCAGTCGGTCGCGTTCTACCTGCTCGCGTATGGGTTGATGAACCTGCTCGCGTTCGCCGCGCTGCCGGCAGCCGATGACGACCTCGCGCGCGACCGTCTCGACAACCTGCGCGGCCTCTTCCACCGGGCGCCGTTCGCTGCGCTGATGCTCGGCCTCGCGATGCTCTCGCTCGCCGGCATCCCGCCGCTGCCCGGCTTCATTGCCAAGTTCCTGATCTTCCGCAACGTGATGACCTCGGGCCACACGCTCGTTGCCGTGCTCGGCCTCGTCGGCAGCTACCTCGGCATCTACTTCTACCTGCGCGTCATCCAGCTGATGTTCATGAGCCCGGATGCCCATGTCGTACCGCCGAACGGCCGCCGTGGCCTCGCCCTCGGTGCGAGCGTCGCGTGCGTCGCCGCCGCGCTGCTCGTCGCCGTCTTCCCGGGCTGGGTGATCGGCCGGCTCTGAGCTCGCGCGCGCGGCTCAGCGCATCGCCCGCCAGCGCTTCGCGATCTCGGCGATCGGCTCCGGCGTCGCTGCATCGACGACGATCGCCCGCGCGGTCTCGTCGGCTCCGAGCGGCTCGTCGGCGGCGACGAGGCGGTCGAGGACCGCGACGTCGGCCTCCGAGGGATCGACTCCCTCGGCTTCGCGCGTGCGCACGCGCTCGCGCAGCAGCCCCAGAGCAGCGCGACAGTCGAGGATCGCGAACGGCGCGGCGAGCCCGGTGGCGAGCGCGGCGAACGTCGTCCGCTCGTCGCGGCGCAGGAACGCGGCGTCGACGATCGTCGGCCAGCCCGCGCGCAGCGCGAGCTCGGCAACGTCGCGCAGGTGCGCGTACGTCTGCCGCGTCGCCGCCTGGCCGTAGATGCGCTCGGGAACGAGGTCGCGCGACGATTGCAGCGGCGCGAGACCGAACAGGCGCTTGCGCTCGACGTCGGAGCGGACGCGGAGCGCACCGGCTTCCCGCAGCAGCCGCTCGGAAACGAAGCTCTTGCCCGATCCCGGCAGCCCGTGCGTGATCGCGAGGCGCGCATCGGTGCCGGCCACGATCGCGGCGGCGACGCGCAGGTAGCCGGCGGCGTCGCAAGCGCTCTGCACCGCGATGCCCTGCGCTTCGGCGAGCGCGCTCACTTGGGCGCGGACGAGCGCCCGCGAAACGAGGAAGAAGCGCAGCGCCGGAAGCCCGGCGTGCTCGCCGCTCGTCTCGAGGTAGCAATCGAGGAAGCCGAACGCGAGGTCGCGGCGGCCGTGCGCTAGCAGGTCCATCGCGAGAAACGCGGCGTCGTCGATCGGATCGATCCAGCGCAGCGCTGGATCGAACTCGATCGCATCGAACGCCTGCGGCCCGTCGTCGAGCTGGACGACGTTTGCGAGGTGAAGGTCGCCGTGGCACTCGCGGACGCCGCCGCGCGCGAGGCGCGACGTCCAGTACGGCGCGAGCCGATCGCACTCGGCTTCGAGCCACGATGCGAGCGCCGGCCACTCCGCGAACGCTGCGCCGCGGCTGCGCTGCCAGGCGCCGATCGCGGCGATCGACGCCTTCGCGATGCGGGCGTGCGCCTCCGCGGTGCCGAACGCGCCGTCGGTCGGCGCGAGCGCGGCGACGCGATGGATCGCGGCCAGCCGCTTCGCGAACTCGGCGACGTCGCGCCCGTGCAACGCGCCGGCGGCGATCCGCTCGCTCCAGAGCGCACCGTCGGCAAAGCGCCGCATGCGCACCGCGACGTCGACGACGGTGCCGGGATCGACCAGCGATGTCCCGTGCGGTCCCTCGCAGATCTCGACGATGTCGAGATAGAGCGCCGGCGCGAAGCGGCGGTTGAGGCGCAGTTCCTCTTCGCAGTAGCGGCGGCGCGCGGCGAGGCTCCTGAAGTCGAGGAACGGCAGGCGCACCGGCTTCTTGATCTTGTAGGCGAGCGAGCGCGCGAGCAGCACCCACGAGATCGGCGTCTCGACGAGCCGCGGCATGACGTGCTCCTCGGCGGCGAGCTCGGCCGCGAGCGCATCGACCCGCGCGCGAGCCGCGGTGTACGAGGAGACCTCCATCGCCGGGCATTGTCGAGGGATCGACACAGCCATGCTTGACGCAGGGCAGACGAGCGACAACCATCGTCTCCCGGCTCCGGCCGCTCAGGAGAGGCACATGGCCAGACTTCATGAGGACGTCGCGCCGCTGTCGCCCGGATCGTTCTTCGATCCCACCGGGCAATGGACCCGCTGGTGGCTGCAGCCGCTGCTCGACGCGCAACGCATGCAGTGGGACGCATTGCTCACCTCGCAGCAATCGCTCGCAACGTTGAACAAGGATGCCTGGGAGCAGTGGGCCGTCCGCTACCTCGGCGGCGTGCCGCTCGACGGCTAGCGCGCCGACGCTCGAGCGGCGCGGCAGCGGCCGTCGTTGCGCAAGATCAACGCGTCGATGCTTCGGCGCGGCAACATCGCCGCGCCAGCCTCGACCCGCATGACGGCCGCTCGCCTCGTCATCGCCCCCGTCGCGCGGCTCCCGCGGCCTGCGCGGGCGCCCGACGTCGACGACCGCGAAGCGGCGGCGTTCGCCGTCGGCTCGAGCGCCGCGCTGATGGTGGCGCAAGGCGCGTGGTCACGCCTGCGGCGGACCGGGACGCGGCTCGCGTCCTGGTCGGTCCGGCTCGCGGGCGCCCTGCAGGCCGGCGCGTCGGCATTCGCGCTCTGGAACGGCCTCGGTGCGGCGATCTGGTCGGCGGTCGGCGGCTGACGCGCGCCGTCACTCGAACGAGAATCGGACTTCTCGCCGACGAGCGTTGCGGTTCGTGGAAGGAACTGCCCGATGACGATCGACAGCCGCACACCGACGACCGCCGCGACGCTGCCGGTGCAGCCGATCAGCGCGGAAGTGCTGCTCGAGAAGTACGCGAAAGGCGACGAGCGCAGCATCGATGACGTTCGCGAGCGCGTCGCGCGCGCGCTCGCCGAAGCCGAGCGGCCGGAGGTGCGCGCCGCCTGGCAGGCGCGCTTCGCGCAGGCGCTGCGCGACGGCTTCATCCCGGCCGGCCGCATCCACTCGGCGGCAGGCACGCCGTTGTCGGCGACGCTCATCAACTGCTTCGTCCAGCCGATCGGCGACTCGATCGCGCACGACGACGACGGCCATCCGGGCATCTACACGGCGCTCACCGAGGCGGCCGAGACGATGCGCCGCGGCGGCGGCGTCGGCTACGACTTCTCGCGCATCCGGCCGCGCGGGGCGTGGGTCGAGAGCACGCAGTCGAACGCTTCGGGGCCGGTGTCGTACATGCGCGTCTTCGACCGCTCCTGCGAGACCGTCGAGTCCGCGGGCGCGCGCCGCGGCGCGCAGATGGCGGTGCTGCGCTGCGACCACCCCGACGTCGAGGAGTTCATCCACGCCAAGGACCGGGGCGACCTCGTCAACTTCAACATCTCCATCGGCCTCACCGATGCCTTCATGCAGGCCGTCACCGACGGCGGCGAGGTCGACCTCGTCCATCGCGCCGTGCCCGGGCCGCGGCAACGCGCCGAAGGGGCACGCGCCCGCGACGACGGGACGTGGATCTACCGCACTCTGCCGGCGCGCGAGCTGTGGGAGCAGATCATGCGCTCCACCTACGACCATGCCGAGCCCGGAGTCCTCTTCCTCGACCGCATCAACGTCGACAACAACCTGTCGTACTGCGAGTCGATCGCGGCGACGAACCCCTGCGGCGAGCAGCCGCTGCCGTCCTACGGTTGCTGCTGCCTCGGCTCGATCGACCTCACGCGGTTCGTCCGCGCTCCGTTCGAGCACGACGCGCGCTTCGACGACGACGCGTTCGCGCGTCTCGCGCACGTCGCCGTGCGCATGCTCGACAACGTCCTCGACATCACCTTCTGGCCGCTGCCGCGCCAGGGCGAGGAAGCGCGCGACAAGCGAAGGATCGGCCTCGGCTTCACCGGCCTCGGCGACGCGCTCGCGATGCTGGGCCTGCGCTACGACAGCGCCGAGGCGCGCGCCGCGGCGCGCCGCATCGCCGGGGTGCTGCGCGACGCGGCGTACGCTGCCTCGGCCGACCTCGCCGGCGAGCGCGGTGCGTTCCCGCTCTTCAACGCCGACCTCTATCTCAGCCGGGGAACCTTCGCGTCGCGGCTGCCGGCGGCGCTGAAGGAGCGCATCCGCGCTGGCGGCATCCGCAATTCGCACCTGCTCTCGATCGCCCCGACCGGAACGATCAGCCTCGCGTTCGCCGACAACGCCAGCAATGGCGTCGAGCCGCCGTTCTCCTGGACCTACACGCGCAAGAAGCGGACCGACGACGGCACCTTCAAGGAGGTTCCAGTCGAGGACCACGCCTGGCGGCTGTTCCGCCACCTGAAGGGCGCCGACGCGCCGCTGCCCGCGTCGTTCGTCACCGCCCTCGAGATGAGCGCCGGCGCGCACGTCGAGATGGTCGCGGCGATCGCGCCGTGCGTCGATACCGCGATCTCGAAGACCGTCAACGTTCCGGCCGACTATCCGTATTCCGACTTCCAGGATCTCTATCTGCACGCGTGGAAGTGCGGGCTGAAGGGCCTGGCGACGTACCGCCCGAACGCGGTGCTCGGTTCGGTGCTGAGCGTGCAGCCGGCGCAGATGCCGGTGACCGTGCTCGACGGCAGCGAGGCGAACGAGCGGCTCGCGCTCGAGCGCACGCCGCGTCCCGTGCTCGCGTCGCTGCGCTGGCCGGGCCGGCCCGAGCTCCCCGGCGGCAACGCCGCGTGGACGTACATGGTGCGCCATCCGTTCGGCACGTTCGCCCTTTTCGTCGGCGAGCTGCCCGACGAGGCGCGCGGCGGCGCGCCGTCGCCGTTCGAGGTGTGGGTCAACGGTGCCGAGCAGCCGCGCGGCCTCGGCGCGCTCGCCAAGACGCTGTCGATGGACCTGCGCTCGCGCGATGCAGCGTGGGTGCGACTGAAGCTCGATGCGCTCGCGACCGTCCAGGAAGAGCGCGCGTTCGACATGCCGTTCCCGCCGCACGGCCAGCCGCGACGCTTCCCAGGGATCGTCGCTGCGACGGCGGCGGTGCTGCGCTGGCGCTGCGATCGGCTGGGCCTGTGGTCCGGTGCCGTGGCCGCGACGCCGGTCATCGACGCGATGTTCAGCCGCGAAGAGCCGCAGACCGGACCGCACGGAACGCTCGCCTGGGCGGTCGACATCCACAATCCGGCCAGCGACGAGCAGTTCACAGTCACGCTCAAGGAAGTCGTGCTTCCCGACGGCCAGGGCGGTCCGGTGACGCGACCGTGCGCGCTCGGCTTTTCGGGCAACTATCCGCGTGCCCTCGACGGGCTCGCGCGCATCCTGTCGCTCGACATGCGCGTCCTCGATCCGGCGTGGATCGGCATGAAGCTGCGCAAGCTCCTGAGCTA
>Ga0207711_10004884_pt1 | contig 11378 bp, 8 predicted proteins | sample KBSS34metaG_FD_184401 | JGI IMG/M metagenome (GOLD analysis project Ga0207711, IMG submission 184401) | Switchgrass rhizosphere microbial communities from Kellogg Biological Station, Michigan, USA - KBS S3-4 metaG (SPAdes) (version 2) | ecosystem: Host-associated > Plants > Roots > Rhizosphere >...
AGCGCGGCGGCCTCGGCCGAGTCTTCCTCGCCGGCGACCACCAGTTGGTTGAACCGGGCCCGGTGACGGTAAAACAGGCGTTCGTTGTTCTCCATCGTCAGATCGGTGTGGAGACCCTTTTGAAGCCACCGATAGAAATTAATGAGATGCGGGTTGGCGTCGTTCACTAGTGCGCGGTCTGGCAGGAGGCCTAGCGTCACTGCCAGTCCCCCTGCAAAGGGCTCGACGAGTCGCATTTTGGCGTGTGGGAGCCAGAGCGGCTTCAGGTGCGGCACCTGCCAGCGCTTGCCCCCGGCCCACTTGAGAGGTGGCCGCAGGGGTGGCGGTGCGGCTGGCGCTGACATTCGATTCAGTCTACCCGATGGAGTGACAGCTCGGGTCACTCTGAAGGTCGCGCTGAGCTGCCGCACTTGGGACTCTGTCAAGATGGATCAGCTTCAAGATCGTAGCTGCACCGGTGACGGTGACCGTCGCGCGGGACCTCAACGACGTAGTCTGGCGAAGCATGAGCGGCTTCGATGGCCCCGCCCATCCTGAGTTGCTTCGCTCGGCTTACGGATTGGCTCGAGGAGGATGTCACAACGAGTTCAATTGGGCGCCGTATCGCTTCGTTACAGAGCACTTTGCGCGCCGTGCGAGTACGGGTCCGCATTCGAGTGTGCCTTCAACGGTTCGAGTTCAGAAGACAGGTCGAGCCCGAGGTATTCGGTCAAGGAGTCGAGTACCAAGAACATCGCCGCGTTGCTGAGCGCGAGGGCGATTGTGCACATCTCTCGGACGGGCGTCGGCTCGAGAAGGAACGTTGGGCGGCTTCCGATGCGTTGCAAGGTGTGGGTCAGGCTAAAGGGACCGGAATGCACGATGTCGCTTCCAATCGCTCCGTACATAACGTCGTACTCGTAGGAGTGCGCGCCGTCGGCGATCTCGCGAAAGAGGTCGCTCACCTTGAACGGCTTCCCCCGCTTCGTCGTGTCGTCGAACTCCCACGTCGGACGTTCGTTGCGCGTTGGTCTGCCTTTTTCATCTCGAAAGGTCACGGCCCATACGGCCCGGTGATACGGATCTGATGCGACATCCGTCGTCGCCCCGGCCGCTGCGAATCGGTCCGCATGGCGGTGCAGAGTGGCAGCAACGCGTTCATGCTGGACGCTGGTGAACATCACATAAGCTTCCAGCCGCTTGCGTCCCTGACCTCTGATCAGCCATTCCAGGAGACACGCGTTCTCGAGTAAGACGCGGGTGAGCGCCATCGCATTGTCGCCGTCTTCCAGTTCACAAAGCGTTAAGACCGCTCGCTTCGTCGTGGCCGCTTTGATCGCCAGCGCACAGACCATCGGATCAAGTCTCAATCCAGGTATCTTGCCAGGCGGGCGTGGCAATCGGGAATCGGCCGGCGTCATCCCGCGAAAACGGGCGGCATGCTGCTCGATTCGCGGATAGAGCGCCTCGATTGTGTCGTGGACCTCAAGGCTGCGTCGGTATCCGGCATCATTCCGTGTCGTCACTGTGCTGCCTTCTCTTGAAGCCTGGGCGTACGCGCCAATGGGCGCGAAGCGGCCATCCGGCAGCGGCCCTCGTCGTCCGGAGCTCGATGTTCGCACTCAGACGGGCCCCGCCGGGTTTTACAGGCGGTCTGGCTATAGGACGACACAGCGATATTCCCACCGATCAGCACTTCTCACAAAGGTTCTCTCAGGCGGTTCGTGTAATCTGAGCGGGCCAATGTGGATCAACCGTGACGTAGATCTACCTCAAGCTCTGGTTTCCGCTCAACGCGACGGGCGCTTGGTCGTCTTTGCCGGCGCTGGCGTTTCGATGGGACCGCCGTCCAACTTGCCTTCCTTCGACTCTTTAGCAGCGGCAATTTCAGGCGGTGCGCTCACACGCAAGGAGGGAGAAGGTCTCGATGCGTTCCTAGGACGGGTGGAGCAGCATGGTGTAAACATCCAGGCGAGCGCTCGGCAGTTGATCGATATTCCCGCATCCATGCCGCGAGGACTGCACCATCTGATTGTCAAACTGTTCCGTGGTGAGTCGGTCCTGCGAATCGTTACCACGAATTTTGACCGACACTTCACTACAGCGGTACGCGCCAATTACCCGCAGGCTGATATCTACACGGCACCCGCGCTTCCGCTCGGCCGGGAGTGGAACGGCCTCATCTATCTTCACGGCGCTGTCGAACGGTCCAACTCGAAGCTTGTCCTGACGGACAGAGACTTCGGTCTCGGCTACTTGGCGGACGGATGGGCGACGAGATTCTTGATGGAGATGTTTCGCGAGTTCGCCGTCTTGTTCATCGGCTACAGCCATTCAGACCCGGTGATGCGGTACCTGGCGCGAAGCTTCGTGGGCGGCACAGCCAGATTTGCCCTTACGCTAAACGACCGAGATGACCACTGGGTGCAGCTTGGGATCGTTCCGGTCCATTTTCCGTTGCGCCCGCCACCCGATCAATTCGGCGCGATCGATGAGACCGTCAAGGACTGGACGGCCGTCGCTCGTATGGGTGCATTCGATCATCGGGCTCGAATCGGTCGACTGGTAGAACTGCCACCGCCACTCGATCTCGAGAACATCGACTATCTCAAAGCGGCGTTGTTCGACAGAGTAACGCTTCAATGTTTTGTCGAGCAGGCCAGTAGCGTCGAGTGGTTGCGATGGGCTGAGGCTGAAGGATTTTTGGCGCCATTGATACGACGCGCTCCCCTGGATGCGGTCGAGCCTCGCCTCTTTGCAGGCTGGTTTGCTGAGCGGTTTGCGGTTCAGCATGCCAGGGAAGCACTCGCGTTCGTCCAACAACATTTTGGCACTGCGAATGCGGTGCTGGCTGACGCTATCGCCTTCCAGCTCGCAGTTCGAAGCGTAAACGTGCCGAGGGAAGTCCTCCGGCTCTGGGCCACTGCGCTGGTGACGGCAGACGAAACACCAAGCCGATCGCTGAGTCGATTGCTGCGGAAGTGTGCTGGTGAACAAGACGCTGAAACCGCACTGATGCTGTTTCGGGGTCTGCTTCGCCCTCGTTTGCAGTTCGACCCCGTGTGGGCAGCCTTTGACCGTGATGGGCCGCTCGCCCTCGATGCAGAGGTCGCCTTCCGAGGCGACGCATATGAGCTGCGGGAGGTGTGGGGGCAAACATTGAGGGAGACGATTCCCACGCACTATGTGGAACTGCTACCACTGATTACCGACTGGGTGCACGAGTCGTTCAGTCTTCTGCGAGCGGCTGGCCGCGGGGGCGATGACTGGGATCCGATGAGTAACAAGCGGTCAGCAATTGAGCAGCACGAACAGGATCACACGTCCGACGACTGGGGTCTTGCCATAGATATCGCACGCGACGTGCTGGATTGGGTCGTGGAGCACGAACCTGAGGTGGCCAAAGCGACTATCGAGTCGTGGTACATTGCGCGACCGTTATTGCTCAGACGACTTGCGATCTACGCCACGGCCAGGCGAACGGACATTTCACCATCTGCCGCTCTTGATCTAATTGAGCATCACGGGTGGTTGTACTTGTCATCCTTGAAGCATGAGACGTTCGAATTGCTGCGAGCTGTGTTTGCTCGCGCCGATGAGGCTGCACAACGACGATTCATAGCGCATTCGATGGCGGCGAACGTTCTGCCAGATTCGGTGGCACTCGATCCCGAGGCAGCTCAAACGGTGGCCTACGAACGCTACAACGTCGCGGTGTGGCTTCGCCAGATCGCACCAGACTCTACAATCGCAGCCGAACACTTCGGAAGACTTCAGCAGCAGCATCAAGAGTTCGGCCCTCGCGAACATCCAGATATGGATCACTGGATCAGCACCGGATTCGTCGGTCCGCAGAGTCCAATGTCCACTGATGAATTGCTTGCGATGTCGGGAGATGAAGCGGCGACCTATCTCATTGAATACCAACCGGAGGCTCACTCTTTTCAGGGCCCTGATCGCTCTGGGCTGATTACTGTTCTGGGACAGGCTGCTGTCGCGTCTGCTGACTGGTCCCTTCGTGTGGCTGACGCTCTGGTGGCTCGCAACACGTGGAGTGGCGAACTATGGGCAGGTCTCTTGGGTGCGTGGCGCAGTCCGTCTCTTACGAACGACTCTTGGACACGCGTTCTCGATCTCATCGACGCGAACCCAGAAATTGGCGCAGTGAGTCCGTTAGCCGCTGCCAACTTCGTCGAAGACTCAATGGACCGAAAGGCGTTATCGAGCGATGACCTCAGGCGCCTTGAGGGGATCGGCGAGCGCCTTCTAGGCCAGGCGGATGCTTTTCCTCCTGGCGTAACGAGAAACGGCGATATCGAATGGCTGACGAGTGCCATCAATCATCCAGCTGGCCAGGTCGCGATGGCCTGGATAAAGGGTGTGTCCAAGCGCATGACCGCGGCCCGAGACGAATGGCACGGCCTACCGCAAGAGAGCCGGGGCAGATTCGAGGCGCTATTGGGAGGTGTCGGCAATAACGCACAGCTGGCTCGCGTCGTGTTCGCGAGTCAGGTGCATTTCCTGTTCAGCGCCGACCGTGCATGGACGGAGGCAAACATTGTGCCTCTCTTCAACTGGGATGCCGATGCTGTTCGCGCGGCGCAGGCGTGGCACGGATTTCTTGTTTGGGGGCGTTGGAATGCAGCCCTGTTCGAGTGCATGAAATCGTTTGTTGTGCAGACATTTGGTCGCATGAACGATCTCGGCGATGAAAAGAGAAACTTCGAGATTTTCCTGGCTGGTATCGCAGCCTATTCACAGGCGGACCCATGGCACGACAACTCCTGGCTTTTCCAGTACATCAACGTTACAGGAGGCGAGGAGCGTGCGGCATGGGCCAGTGAGTTCGGTCGCATCACCGAGTCGTTGACTGTTGGTGGCGCTACGACCCTTTGGAACAGTTGGGTGTCTGACTACTGGAACTCTAGGGTCAGAGGCGTTCCGCAGCCACTGACGGACGTCGAACGTCAGGCGATGGTGACGTGGGTGTGTGCCTTCAAGACCGAGTTCGCTGCTGCAGTCACTCTGGTCTTGGCCGCGCCTCCCGTCTCCTTGGATCATTTCACTTTCTATAGGCTCGAGCAATGCCGTCTGGCCGAAACTCACGCCGTCCAGTTAGGCCGACTGCTCAGAGGGCTCGCGGTAACATTGAATGAAGTGCGGTACGACACGGGAGAACTTCTTGAACTTGCCATCTCTGCTCTTGATCATGGAGCTGATCGCGCTGACATGCTTGCAATCGCCGGCGAGATGTTGCGCCTCAGGTGCGGAGATGGGGTAAGGCTTAGGAGTCTGGCGGGCGGCGGACCAGATTAGCTGCTTTCTGGGAGGCTATCTAAAACGGCTCGCGGACTGCCATAGAGGCGAGCAACGAAGGGGCCGTCAGGTCAGCTGGCCACACACGACAACTAGAAGTACCCCTGGTTGCGCGCCCTAGCTTTGAACTCGTGTTGAGCATCCGGTTCTGCACCGGAACGTCTGGTGCCCCCTCAGCAGTGCCGTCCGACGGTTAGGTTCGGTTGGGGTGACTCTCTCTGCTTCTCGTCGACCGAGGCACCCGTTCAGGTCACCCGTTTAAGCCTTCTTTCCCGCAACGTAATCCCACGGGCCGAAATTGCACGCAGAAAAGCAACCCGGCGGGGCAGATTCCCGCTCAGCCCGGGTAGCATCGGACTAGGGTTCTCAATCTCTTTGGGTGGCCGTGTCTGCTGGCGCCACGTCGTCGACAACGGCAAGGGCACGCGTGTCGAGGTGACGCTCCAGTTAGCCGCTGATGGCATCGAGTGACAGATGGCTCAGGCGTCTTACCGGTTCGGGCCTTTTCTGGTCGACGGCGTCGCCTACCGTGTGTGGCGAGGCCCCGATGCGCTCGATCTAACTCCTCAGCTGCTGGACCTGCTCGTATACCTGCTCGAACGCGCCGGCACGCTCGTCATGAAGGACACCCTCCTCGACGCCCTCTGGCCCGACGCGAATGTAACGGAGAACGCGGTCGCGCAGGCGGTCTCGGAGTTGCGGCGTGCGATCGGCGATAACGTCCGCGCACCGCGGTACATCAAGACCATCGCCCGTCGCGGCTATCGTTTCATTGGTGCCGTCGAGCGCGTAGGCATCTCCACGCATCTTGATCCGGAACGGGCACCTGTTCCAGTGACCACCGAGCTAGACTCACGCACCGTCGCCGTTCTGGATTTCGAGAACATGAGCGGAGACGCCGAGTGCGCGTGGCTGGCGACGGGGATTGCCGACGCCGTCACTACTGATCTTCGAGCCCTCGCGCACTTTCATGTGGTGGATCGCTCACGCGTCGCCGACGCGACGGGCCGGGCGAACAGGGGACCCCAGGAGGTGGCGGCCGCGCTGCATGCACGGCTGCTCGTGCTGGGTGCGTTTCAAAGGACCAACGGTCACGTCCGGATTACCGCACGTCTCGTGGACACGCCTGGCGGAGAGACACTGGCGGAAGCCAAGGTCGACGGGCCCCTGACCGACCTCTTCGCGCTGCAGGATGCCATCGTGGAGCACTTGGCGCATACCCTCGGCCTGGTGCGCGTGCGCGCTGTGGCACGACTGGCCGTCCGGGAAACCTCGAGCTTGGAGGCGTATCGCGCGTGGACTGAAGGGTGGCTCCACGTCGAGACCCTCGACACGCGCGTCCTCCCGCCCGCGATTGAGGCGTTTTCCCGCGCCGTGGCGATCGACGGACGGTATGCCCTTGGGTACGCCGGTCTCGCCACCGCACAATTCGCCCTCTACGAGAGCACGCGGTTGGATCCGGAGCCGGGCGAGCCGTTGTTGGCGGACGCGATCGCTCACGCGCGTCGCGCCGTCGAACTGGACGAGGGGCTCGCCGAGGCGCACGCCACCCTCGCGATGGTCCTGGTGAGCGCTTGGCGGACCCCGGAAGCCGCGGCCAGCGCCCGCCGCGCGGTGGCCTTGGAGCCCTCACAGTGGCGCCATCTCTTCCGACTCTGCCACGCCACTTGGGGCGAGCCCCGGCTGGAAGCCGCGGCCGGCACCCTGGCCCTCTATCCAGGATTTGCTTTTGCGCACTTCCAGATGGCGATGGTCTATGTCAGTCGCGGTCAGCTCGCGCAGGCCGACACCGTCCTGCGGTTGGGCGTCGAGGTGCAGGATCGGCAGATTCAGCGGCGCGAGCGATTTCCGGCTCTAGGCCTCCACTGGTTGCGCGGACTGGTTCGGCTCGCGCAAGACGACGGGGATGCGGTGGCCGACGCGTTGGCCGAGTTCGAACGCGAGCGCGAGCTCGTCGACCTGCATCGACTCTACGGCCGCGAGTATGCGATGGAAGTCTCGCAAGGCCGTGGTTTCGCCCTGCTGCGGGCCGGTCGGCCTCACGAGGCCGACGACGCGTTCCGGCGTGCGCTCGAGCTCTATCCACACATGGTGTCGGCTCACCTCGGCCTCGCCCAGGTGTGGCGCGCTCTGGGTCACGAGGCACGTGCGGACCAGGCCATCGCCCGAGCCGATCACTTGGCGGCGGCCCTGGCGGAGCATCGCCCGATCGAAGCGGCGGTCGCGCGGGCCCACGTGCTCGCCGCCACGGGACGGTGGATCGAGACCGCCCACCAGCTCGAACGCCTCCTGGCCGAGGCGCCGCCTGGGTTTGCCGGCTGGACGCTGCCGATCGATCCCCTCCTTCGGCCCCTACGCGCAGTCCCCGAATGGATGCCGGTACTCCGACGTTTAGCCGAGCGGGCAGGCTAGTCCCCAGCGTTTCTCACGTTTTCTGAAGACCGGCTCAGGACACCGACGGAGTGCGCGCGCATACTCCGATCATCGGGGACCACCATGACGCCTCATCTCGGTGCAGCAGATGGCAGACGGAACTCGGGCGTGATGGCACTTGAGCGGATGGAGCCATCCGCGGATCAAACCATGAAGATCCCGTCACCGTGGTGCACCGAGAGCCCGGTCATGAGCCGGTTGCTCGCGTTGGCCGCGCGCGTCGCCATCGTCGACTCGACCGTGCTGATCACAGGCGAGAGCGGAGTGGGGAAAGAGCGGGTCGCTCGGTTTCTGCACGACCAATCCTGCCGTGCTCGTGCGCCGTTTGTCGCCGTCAACTGCGGCGCGTATGCCGACGCACTGCTAGAGAGCGAGTTGTTTGGGCACGCGCGGGGAGCCTTCACCGGCGCGGTGCAGGATCGGCTCGGGATGTTCGAGGCCGCGGAGAGTGGCACCCTGTTTCTGGACGAGATCGGCGATACCTCACCGGTGATGCAGGTGAAGCTCCTGCGCGTCGTGCAGGAACGCCAGCTGCGTCGTCTCGGAGAGACCAAAGTGCGGCCTGTGGACGTGCGCATCATCACGGCCACCCACCGCGATCTCCGGCAGGAGGTTCGGCAGCAGCGCTTTCGCCAGGACTTGTACTACCGCTTGCACGTCATTGAGCTCGTGATCCCGCCGCTGCGTGAGCGCCCGGAGGATCTGCGGACGCTCGCGGGGGAGGTGCTGGCGCACACCGCGACGCGATTGCAGCGACCGATCCTCGGCTACACGTCTCGGGCCCTCGAGGACGTGCTCCGTTACTCCTGGCCGGGCAATGTGCGCGAGCTCGAACACGCGATTGAACGGGCGTGTGTCCTGGCGACCGGTCCGCGGATCGACGTCGAGGACTTGCCGGATGTGGTGCGCAGTGGGCTGGGTCCCGATCCCATCCAGGTGCGACCGTTGCGGGAGGTCGCCCGGGAACACCAGCGCGCATACGCGCTTGAGATCCTCACGCGCTGCGACGGCGACCGTCGGCGCGCCGCCCAGGCGCTCGGCATCTCGGCGACGACACTCAAGCGCCGGTTGCGCGCGTCCGAACGGGCTCGATGGTCGCTCATGCACAAGAGCGACGGGAGCGCATCATGACACGGGACACCGCTGAAACACTGGGTCCGCTGGTGACGGGTGCCGTGAGTGCGGCGGCCATGCAGGGGTGGACTGGCTGGTGGCTGAATTCCGGGGCCGGCGTGGCGTGGACCCTTGGCATGTTCTTTCTGCTCACGGCGTTGGTCGGAACAAGCAACACGCGATCGCCCTGGGCTCGGCCGGTGGCGTTGTGGGTGGGGTGCATGACGGGCCTGACTGCCAGTCTGTTCTGGGTAGGACCCGGCACGATTTGGCCCATCGTCCTCCTCGTGTCGAGTGTCCTCACCGCGGGCACGATCATGGTGGGGATCGGCGTGGGTCGGGTCCGGGCGTATCTGTTAGATGGCCGTCTCCACGTACGTGGACGCGATGGAACTCACGTGCGCAGTGAACCGTGAGGTATGCGCTCCAACGGGTATCGCACACAGGCCGGGTTGGCGGGGCGCCCGCCGGACACGGGCGGTCGGACGAGTCTCCGTGGCGTATCGGTGGCAGCCGGGTCTGTCCCACACGCCGATACCCGCGTGACGCGGGGGGCCTGTGGACACGAGCGACCGTCGACGAGTCGCGCGTGCAAAGCAGCGAATTGAGAATTCGCCATTACACCTTTGGTCCGGGCGTCTGCCGGCACTGGCTCGACGAGAACAGTCGGCGATACTTGCGATGCACCAACGCCTGATGAAACGCCAGGAGCGTCGAGGGCGCACGCCCATGGCGACCTTTCGGATTCGCGGCCATGGGACAACTGGCAGCCCGGATGCAATATTTTGCGGACCACAGGGCTACTGCACCAGTAGCAAGCGCGGCCTGAGAGCGGTGCGAGTTTATGCACCCTACAGGCGGCATCTGGGTAGTCACCATGGCCGTGCGAATCGCCGGTGCGGAAGCCCTTACGGATTACCTTCCAGCGTGAAGCTCACTTTGATCGTCACCTGCCAATGGGCGACCTGGCTGCCTTCAATGTGCCCTCGCGTGTCGATCACCTCGAACCAGCGGAGGTTCCGCAGGCTCTGGGAGGCCTTGGCGATGGCGTTGCGAATAGCATCGTCCGTCCCGGTTGTCGAAGACCCAACTAACTCGATGGTCTTATAGACGTGATCCATGTGGAGTCTCCGGCCGCGTGCGCTACTCTCGCTCAAACACCTGCGCGGTCATGAACGGAACGCCGTTGTTCTCACCTTGCTGCATCACCGAAAGCATCTGGCCGTCCGGCGACACCGTGTAGGTTTCGGTTTCGACGACGGTCCCCTGCACCTTACCGATGCGTTGGAGCGTGCGACCATCGACCCTTTTCATCATGATCGTGTTGAACGACGAGGCGACGTCCGCCGGATAATCCTTACCGTCGAATTGTGCTGTGTATTCCAGATGATACGTAATCTGCGCGTTTCCGGCCGTCGTCGTCGTGATCGACTGTGTGATGCCATTCGGCACGGCTTTGAACATCATCGAGCGGCGCACAGGTGTCGCTCCGGCGAACTTCGATTTGCTCACATCCAGCTTCCAGCTGCCGAGAATCGGCTCCTTCGTCTGTGCGAGCGCGGGCTGCAATCCAACGGTGAGCACGGCGCCGAGGCCGAGGGCGGCGAGCGCGACGAAACGATTACGTGGATGCATAAGCTTCCTCCCGGGCCTGAAGGTAATCCTCCGAACGAGACTACGCCCCCTTGGGGTTAAGAGTCCATTGTGTTCCGCAAAAGTGATGCGCGCGGCTGTGGTCCGCGAGGCCGCGTGACGCCCAGACCGAGACGCGGATGTTTTTGCAATCACAGCAGTCCGAGTGCGAAGTGAGACGCGCAAAGTCTAGAGCAACGACACAACGACGGATCGCATCGTCGGAACCTATATATCACCGGGAACTCAATCACAGGTCAGGCTTCGTAATCGAATGCCACATACACAAGGCTGAACGCCAGCCAATAGGCAGTCCGGCCTTCAGTGGATGTCGGGACGAGAGACGCATCGACCACATCCAAATTAATTCCCACCACGGCCGTCTTGCGGCGCGATCCGACGTGCTTCGCTGGCGCACCTCGAACGTGGACCGTGGCAGTGCCTGAGCCGAGCCTGCGCAATCCTGCGCTCGAGCTCAATTGTCCTGGCAGCGCAAGGGCCAAGGCTCAGAGCCCTGGCCCCAATCCGGCCATGTTCAGAAGTCGAACGTGACGTTGAACCTCACGAAACGGGGCATCAGAAGGGTGGTCGGGTAATACCACGTCGAGCCCGTCCCTACGAACGACTGCTGGTAGGTCAGGCCGGCGTTCGAGTTGAACAGGTTGTAGATGTCGGCCGCGATCAGCGAGCGGGTATGACCGAACTTGAGGACCTTCCCGACGCGCATGTCCACCTGGCGGATGTAATCGCCGTACAGCTGGCCCGGCCGGAGGAGGTTGACCGTCTGCTGATTGTTCAGCAGCGGCGTGCCGGCGATGGCGTTGGTCACGACATAGTTGGAGTTCACCGACAGGCCGTTTGTCGCCGAGTCGTTGCCGTTGAAGCCGACATCTACAACCTGTTCA
>Ga0207711_10004885_pt1 | contig 11376 bp, 9 predicted proteins | sample KBSS34metaG_FD_184401 | JGI IMG/M metagenome (GOLD analysis project Ga0207711, IMG submission 184401) | Switchgrass rhizosphere microbial communities from Kellogg Biological Station, Michigan, USA - KBS S3-4 metaG (SPAdes) (version 2) | ecosystem: Host-associated > Plants > Roots > Rhizosphere >...
GCTCCACGATCTCGACCTGCTGACGGAAATGGCGCGCATGAATCTCATTGCGGTCGGCATCTCCGTCACCAGCCTCGATGCCAAGCTGTCGCGCTTGCTCGAGCCGCGCGCGGCCGCGCCGGCCAAGCGGATCGCTGCGTTGGGCACGCTAGTCGCGGCCGGTGTGCCCAGTCATGTGTCGATCGCGCCCGTCATCCCTTCGATCACCGACCACCAGATCGAGGCGATCCTCGGCGAAGCCGCGGGCCACGGGGTGAGCGCCGCGACATGGATCATCGTACGACTGCCGCACGAAGTGGCGCCGCTGTTTCGCGAGTGGCTGGAGACGCACTTCCCCGATCGCGCCGGCAAGGTCATGGCGACGATCCGCTCGATCCGCGGCGGCCGTGACAACGACCCGCGCTTCGGCACCCGGATGAAGCCCGAAGGCGTCTGGGCCGACTTGTTCCGCAAGCGCTTTGCCATCGCCATGCGCCGCCACGGCATGACCCGGCCGGACATCCGCCTCGATTGCAGCGCCTTCCGCCGGCCGAGTCCCGATGGGCAGCTTTCCTTGCTCTGATAGCCAAGGTGCCACGCGGATGGCGCAGGTTAGGTAATCAGCGCAACCTCTTGGCCAATCCGACGTTGCAGCGCTTGATAGACATCAAGAGGAGGCCGTCATGGCCGAGGAACGCATCACCACCGTTGAAGGCGAAGCCGCACCCACCACCCACACCACCACCATCATCCACGATGGCGAGCGGCGCGGCAGCAGTGGCGCGGGCATCCTCCTGGCAGTGGTCCTGCTGATCGCGGTGGTCGCCGGCATCTACTTGTTCAGCCAGTCGACCTCGAGCACGACAGCGAAGAACAACGCGATCGCCAGCGCCGCAAGCGATGTCGGCAGCGCGGCCAAGAAGGTCGGTAACGCGGCCGAAGACGCCGCCGACAAGGCGACCAACTAAGCTCTCGAACCTGTCAGCGCGTCTTTCCGGCTCCCTGGGCGCTCAGCCCTGGAGCGGGGACGCGCGACGGACTTATGCGACCAGACGCAAATGCTCCCCGCTGCGACGCGCGGTGAGGGAAACGTTGGCGATCCCCTCGATTGCCGTGATCTGCTCGGCAAGCTCACCGTCGAGCGCGTATTGCCGCCCAAGCCGAACCAGTTGGTAACGTTCGGGATCGATCCGCAGCCGTGCGAAGACTTCTCCGGTGCCCTTCGCGCCGCCTTTCAGCAGCAGGGCAAGTTCGTTCACTGCCTCGGCGCGCTCGATATCGAGCTTCAGCACCATCCGCGCGTCCGCCTTTACGTCCGCCAGCGGCTTGGCGCCACGAACCGTCACGCGCGGCGGCTCGTCGGCGCTGGGGCTGTCGAGTTCAACGTTGAGGAGCACGCAAGTGCCCTCCTTCGCCCACTTCACGAAGCTGTCGACGAGGCTTTCCTCGAAGCATGAGGCGCTGAACTGGCCCGACTGGTCCGAGAAATCGGCCATGACGAAGTCCTTGCCCTTGCGGGTCTTGCGCTTCTGCACGTTCTCCACGAGCGCGGCCATAACCGCGCCCGCGCGGCCCGAGGCGCCACCGGCGACAAGGCTGGCGTGGGTGCGCGCGCCGTTCGCGGTGGCGATGGCGCGCCACTGCTCGACCGGGTGCGCGGCGAAGTAGAAGCCGAAGTTCTCGCGCTCCTTGGCCATCTGGTCCATGCGGCTCCAGGCCGGGCAATCGACCAGGCGCAGGCCCTGCTCGACATGGTCCTCGCCGCCGAACAGGCCGTGCTGGCTGCTGGTCCGCTCGCGCGAGGCGCGGTCGGCCTCGGCCAGAAGCGTGTCCGCGTTGGCGAGCACTTTGGCGCGGTTCGGCTCGAGCGCATCGAAAGCGCCGGCGGCGGCAAGGCTCTCCAGTTGGCGCCGGTTCATCGAGCCCGCCGGTGCGCGGCGGAACACGTCGTCGAGGCTGGCGAACTTGCCGTTCGTCTCCCGCTCGGCAACGATCGCGTCCATTGCCTTTTCGCCGACGTTGCGGATGCCGGCGAGCGCGTAGCGGACCGCGTGGCCATCGCGCGTCTCCTCGACGGTGAACTCGGCCTCCGACATGTTGATGTCGGGCGCGGCCAGTTCGATGCCGTTGCGGCGCGCATCGTCCACGAAGATCGCCAGCTTCTCCGACTGGTGCATGTCGAAGCACATCGAGGCGGCGTAGAACTCGTGGGGATAATGCGCCTTGAGCCAGGCGGTGTGATAGGCCAGCAGCGCGTAGGCGGCCGCGTGCGACTTGTTGAAGCCATAGCCGGCGAACTTGTCAATCAAGTCGAACAGCTCGTTGGCCTTGGCCTTGTCGATATCCGAATGCGTCTTGCAGCCATCGACGAAGCGCTGGCGCTGTGCATCCATCTCGGCCTGCACTTTCTTGCCCATCGCGCGCCGCAGCAGGTCGGCGTCGCCCAGCGAATAGCCGGCCAGGATCTGCGCGGCCTGCATGACCTGCTCCTGGTAGACGAAGATGCCGTAAGTCTCGCCCAGGATGCCGGCGAGCTTCTCGTGCGGGTACTCGATCTCGGCGAGGCCGTTCTTGCGCTGGCCGAACAGCGGGATGTTGTCCATCGGCCCCGGACGGTAGAGCGAGACGAGCGCGATGATGTCGCCGAAGTTTGTCGGCTTCACCGCCGCCAGCGTCCGGCGCATGCCTTCCGATTCCAGCTGGAACACGCCCACGGTATCGCCGCGCTTGAGCAGTTCGTAGACTCCGGCATCGTCCCACGGTAGCGCCGCCAGGTCGATGCGGATGCCGCGGCGCTCCAGCAGGTCGGTCGCCTTGCGCAGCACCGACAGCGTTTTCAGGCCCAGGAAGTCGAACTTGATGAGGCCGGAATCCTCGACATACTTCATGTCGAACTGCGTGACCGGCATGTCCGAGCGCGGATCGCGGTAGAGCGGGACGAGCTGCGACAACGGCCGGTCGCCGATGACCACGCCAGCCGCGTGGGTCGAGGAGTTGCGCGGCAAGCCTTCGAGCTGGCGGGCGAGATCGACGAGGCGCTTCACCTCGTTGTCGTTGTCATACTCGCGCCGGAAGTCGGCCGCGCCGTTCACCGCACGGTCGAGCGTCCAGGGGTCGGTCGGATGGTTGGGCACCATCTTGCACAGCGAATCGACCCGGCCGTAGCCCATCTGCAGGATGCGCCCGCAGTCGCGCAGCACGGCGCGGGCCTTCATCTTGCCGAAAGTGATGATCTGCGCGACGTGGTCGTGTCCGTACTTGGCCTGGACGTAGCGGATCACCTCGCCGCGCCGGGTTTCGCAAAAGTCGATGTCGAAGTCCGGCATCGAGACGCGCTCGGGGTTGAGGAAGCGCTCGAACAGCAAGCCGAGCTTGAGCGGGTCCAAGTCGGTGATGGTGAGCGCCCAGGCAACCACCGAACCCGCACCCGAACCGCGTCCCGGCCCCACCGGAATGCCGTTGTCCTTGGCCCACTTGATGAAGTCTGCGACGATCAGGAAGTAGCCGGGAAAGCCCATGCGGATGATGATCGAGGTCTCGAAATCGAGCCGCGTCGCGTATTCCAGGAAGTCCTCGCCGACACCCTGAGGCCGCAGTCGCGTTCCCCAGGCGTCGCGCCGCTCCTCCTCGGCCAGTGCCATCACCGCGTCGAGCACTTCGACGCTCGTCTCGGGCCAGTAGAGCGCCAGGCGTCGCGCCAGCCCGGCCCGCGCGTCCGCGACCAGCATGCGCTCCTCGCCTTCCTTGTCGCCGGCAAGGCTGGGCAGGATCGGCTTGCGCTTGGGCGGTGCGAAGGCGCAGCGCTGCGCGACGACCAGCGTGTTGGCAAGCGCCTCGGGCAAATCCGCGAAGGCCTCGGCCATCATCTCGGCCGGCTTGACCCAGCGCTCTTGCGACGAGCGCGGCCGGTCCGCGGCATCCACGTGGGTCGAGTTGGCGATGCACAGCATGGCATCGTGCGCCGCGTGGAAGTGCTTCTCTGCGAACTGCGCGGGGTTGCTGGCGACGAGCGGCAGGTCGCGCGCATAGGCCAAGTCGATCAACGCATCCTCGGACGCGTCCTCCACCGGGTCGTCGGTGCGCGCGATCTCGATGTAAAGCCGGCCGGGGAAGTAGCGCTGCAGGCTCTCGCAATAGCGCTGCGCCTCCCCCGGGCGCCCGTCGGCAAGGAGCCGTGCGAGTGCGCCCTCGCCTGCGCCGGTCAGACAGATCAGCCCTTCGGTCCGGCCTTCCAGGTCAGCGAGAGCGACATGCGCATCACGTTCGAGCGGCCGGTCCAGGTGTGCCCGGCTCACGAGATGGCACAAGTTGTTCCACCCGGACTCGTTCTGCGCATAGAGCGCCAGCCAGTCGATCGGCGCCTCCTGCCCTTGCGCGGGCGTGCCGGGGCGCAGCACCGCCAGGAACGTGCCGATGACAGGCTGCACGCCGACGCCCTTGCAGGCACTGGCGAATGCGGCCGAGCCGTAGAGTCCGTTGCGATCGCAGATCGCCGCCGCGGGGAACTTGCGCTCCTTCGCCAGCTTGGCGATCGCCTTGGGCTCGATCGCGCCGTCGAGCATGGTGAAGCTGGAGAAGATCCGGAGAGGTACGAACTGCGCGAAAGCCATCGGCCGAGTGTGGCTCCTGGGGCGCACGCGATCAAGGCTGAGCGAGCGGAAACAGTGGATGGCTCCCGTCGTCGTCCCCGGACGACGCTAGAGCAAAGCCTCGATGTCCTTGGCGATCTTGCTCGGCTTTACCGTGGGTGCATAGCGGCGCACCACCTTGCCGTCCCGGCCGATCAGGAACTTGGTGAAGTTCCACTTGATCGCGCGCGTTCCGAACACCCCCGGCGCCTCCTGCTTGAGCCACTCGAACAGCGGATCAGCGGCGGGGCCATTAACCTCCACCTTGCGCATCAAGGGAAAGCTGAGGCCGAAGTGCACGTCGCAGAAAGTGGCGATGGCATCGTCGCTCTCGGGCTCCTGCCCGGCGAACTGGTTGCAGGGGAAGGCAAGCACCTCGAACCCGCGTTCGCCGTACCGCTTCCACAGCGCTTCCAGGTCGGTGTACTGCGGGGTGAAACCGCACTTGCTGGCCGTGTTGACGACCAGCAGCACCTTGCCCGCCTTCTGCGCGAGGTCGACGCTACGACCGAGCCGGAGGTCACCACGAAGTCCGCGATGGTCTCCGGCCGGCGCAAGCTTGATCCAAGGGTTCGATCGAGCGGTCCGGCGTCTGTTCCTGTCATGGTTACCCCAGCATTCACATTCGGTCGCGATTACAGTTCCTTAGGCCATGCACGTCGGCGCGCAACCGCCCCGCGACAAGGCGCGCGCCCGCTAGGGTCAGGCGCGGTCCGCCGGATAGTCGGCGCGGCGGCTCAGCCGCCGGATCTCGCCGATGCCCAGGCGGTGGTCGCCTTCCTTCTGGATCGCATAGTCGGCCTGCTGCGCTTCGGGCAGCGTCATCACGAAGCCGATCAGCTCGCGCAGCGTGCCGCGGCGGATCGTCTTGAAGCGGTGGAACAGCCCGCCACCGTCCTCGCACTTGTGCAATTCGGCCGCGTCGTTCCAGCCCACCCCGACCGGACCGCCCGAATCGCCCTGGAAGGTGGTGGGGATATCGCTCATCACTGGTTGCTCCTGATTAATCTGTAACATGATCAAGCTTGTTCTTGGGTTAATTTGGTTCGGCCCTGGGCCAGTTCAATCCGCGAGCTCTTGCAGTTGTCCTTCGTGCAGCCGCACCACGCGGTCCATCGCCGCGGCGAGCCGCTCATTATGCGTTGCCACCAGCGCCGATGAACCCTCGCCGCGCACCAGTTCGAGGAACTGGCCGAGCACGCGATCTGCGGTCGCCTCGTCGAGATTGCCGGTGGGCTCGTCGGCAAGCACCAGCTGCGGCTTGTTAGCGAGCGCGCGCGCAACCGCGACGCGCTGCTGCTCGCCGCCCGAAAGTTGGCTTGGCCGGTGGTCGAGCCGCTGCGCGAGGCCAAGTGCACTCAGCAGTTCGCGGGCCCGGCCTTCCGCCTCGCCCAGCGGCTTGCCGGCGACGAGCTGGGGCAGCACCACATTCTCGATTGCCGAGAAGTCGGGCAGCAAGTGGTGGAACTGGTAGACGAAGCCGATATGGTCGCGCCGCACCGCCGCGCGCTGGTCCTTGCCTAGCGCCGAGGCATCGACCCCGGCAATGGCGATCTTGCCGCCGAACCCGCCTTCGAGCAGCCCGATCGCCTGGAGCATCGTCGACTTACCCGAGCCCGATGGGCCGAGCAGCGCGACGATCTCACCGGGCCGCACGTCGAGATCGACCCCGCGCAGCACGTCGATGCGCACGCCGCCCTGCTCGAAGCTGCGGGTCAGCTTGTCGAGGTGAACGACCGCATCATTCATAGCGCAGCACCTGCACGGGATCGGTGCTAGCCGCCTTGTAGGCCGGGTAGAGCGTCGCCAGGAAGCTGAGGACCAGCGCCATCACGCAGATCACCGAGACTTCGACCGGATCGGTGCGGCTCGGCAGTTCGGTGAGGAAACGGATCGAGGGGTCCCACAAGTTCTGTCCCGTCAGCAATTCGACGCCGCGCACGATGGGCTGGCGGAAGAACAGGAAGACGAAGCCCATCAGCACCCCCGCAACCGTTCCCAACGCACCTATGACGAAGCCGGTCGTCACGAAGATCTTCATCAGCGAGCGCCGCGTCGCCCCCATGGTGCGCATGATCGCGATGTCGCGTGTCTTGGCGCGCACCAGCATGATCAGCGAGGAGAGGATGTTGAACACCGCGACGAGCACGATGATCGAGAGCACCACGAACATCGCCACCCGCTCGACCGCCAGCGCCTCGAACAGCGAGGCGTTGATCGTCTTCCAGTCGGTCACCACCGCCTGGCCCGCGAGCTTGCGCTTCACCGGCGCGAGGATCTGCTCGACATGGTCGGGATCGTTGGTCGTCACCTCGATCATGCCGATGGTGTCGCCGGTGAGCAGCAGGGTCTGCGCATCCTGCATCGGCATGACGACGAAGGCCTCGTCGTAGTCGTAGACGCCGATCTCGAAGATCGCCGCTACTTGATAGCCGATCTGTCGCGGGACCGTACCGAACGGCGTGGAGCGACCCTGCGGATTGATGACGGTGATCGTATCGCCGATCTGCACGCCCAGGTTCTGCGCCAGGCGCGAGCCGATCGCGACCATGCCCGTCCCGGGCTGCAGCGCGGCAAGGCTGCCGGCCTTGAGCTGGGGCTGGATGCGGCGGATGTCCTCGGGCGTGTTGCCGCGCGCCAGGATCGCCTCGACCCGGCCATTGAAGGTGGCGAGCAGTGGCTGCTCGATCAGGGGTGAGGCGCGCGTGACGCCCGGCGTCTGCCGCACATCCTTGAGCACCGTCTGCCAGTCGTCGAGCCGACCGCCGTAGGCCTGGACGATGGCATGTCCATTGAGCCCGACGATCTTGTCGAACAGCTCGGCACGAAACCCGTTCATCACGCTCATGACAATGACGAGCGCGGCGACACCCAGCATCACCGCGACCAGGCTGATCCCCGCGACCAGCGCGATGAACGCCTCGCCTTTGCCGGGAAGCATGTAGCGCTTGGCGATCATCCATTCGAAAGGGGACAGGATCAAGCTGGCGGCGTCCGTGGATGACGAGGAAGAAGCGGCGAATAGGCAGTCCGGGCGCGAGTGGCAAGCGACGAGCCGAGCCGGACCGGCTGCGAAACGAAAGGGGTGCGCCGTGGTTCCCGGTTGGCTGACGCATCACGGCATCCAGGTCGGTATCATCCGAAAATCCTGCGCACCGTCATTATGTTGTCACGCACTTGCGGTGGATGACAGCCCCCTGCGCCCTTGCATTTCCCGTCCGCATGGCTCACATGCGCGACGATTGACGCGCCACCGGGCCGGATGACTCCATGAACATGACACACCCTTTCCGCGACTCTGACGGGGACAAGCTGCGCGAGGAGTGCGGCGTCTTCGGAGTTATCGGCGCGCGGGAGGCGGTGAACATCGCCGCTCTCGGGCTCCATGCCTTGCAGCATCGCGGCCAGGAGGCCGTCGGCATCACCACGTACGATGGGCGCGAGTTCTACTCGCATCGTGGCCTTGGCCACGTCGCGCAGGTGTTTTCCGACAAGGCGATTTCCGAGACTTTGCCGGGCGAAATGGCTTCCGGCCACGTGCGCTACTCGACCACCGGCGGCTCGGGCCTGCGCAATGTGCAGCCCTTGTTCGCCGACTTGTCCTCGGGCGGGTTCTCGATCGCGCACAACGGCAACATCTCGAACGCCAGCCACCTCAAGCGCGAACTGGTGCGGCGCGGCGCGATCTTCCAATCGACGTCCGACACCGAAGTGATCATCCACCTCGTCGCGACGAGCCGCTATCCCACGCTCATCGACCGCTTCGTCGACGCGCTCCGCATGGTCGAGGGCGCCTATTCGCTCATCTGCATGACCGACCAGGGCATGATCGCCTGCCGTGATCCGCTCGGAATTCGCCCGTTGGTGATGGGCCGGCTCGGCGAGGCGACGGTGTTCGCCAGCGAGACGGTCGCTCTCGATGTCGTCGGCGCCGAGTTCGTTCGCTCGATCGAGCCGGGCGAACTGGTCCAGGTAGATCATCGCGGCATCGTCTCCAGCCATCGCCCGTTCGGCGACCCGGCTCCGCGCCCCTGCATCTTCGAGCACGTCTATTTCAGCCGTCCCGATTCGGTGATGGATGGGCGCTCGGTCTACTCGGTGCGCAAGCAGATCGGTGTCGAGCTCGCCAAGGAATCGCCTGCCGCCGCGGATATCGTGATCCCGGTGCCCGACAGCGGCGTGCCCGCGGCGATCGGTTACGCGCAGGAATCGGGCATCCCGTTCGAGCTCGGCATCATCCGCTCGCACTATGTCGGCCGCACCTTCATCCAGCCCTCCGAAGGCGCGCGCCACGCGGACGTGAAGCGCAAGCACAACGCCAACCGCGCGATCGTCGAGGGCAAGAAGATTATCCTCATCGACGATTCGATTGTGCGTGGCACCACCTCGATGAAGATCGTCGAGATGATGCGCGACGCCGGCGCGGCCGAAGTGCACATGCGCATCGCCAGCCCACCGACGGGGCACTCCTGCTTCTACGGCGTCGACACGCCGGAGCGGTCCAAGCTCCTCGCCGCGAACATGGACACCGAGGCGATGGCCGCCTTCATCAAGGCCGATAGCCTGGCTTTCGTCTCCATCGACGGTCTCTACCGCGCGGTCGGCGCCGCCGGGCGCAACAACAAGTGCCCGCAGTTCTGCGACGCCTGCTTCACGGGTGAGTACCCGACCTCGCTCACCGACTTGGCCGAGCGCGAGTCGCCCGATCTGCTGACATTGCCGGTCCACAAAGTCGCGTGACCACTCTCCCGTTTGCAGGACAGACCGCGCTGGTGACCGGCGCGAGCAAGGGCATCGGCGCCGCCACCGCGCAGGCGCTCGCCGCCGCCGGTGCGCACGTCATCCTCACCGGACGTGACACCAAGGCGCTCGAGGCCGTGGAGGACGCGATCTTCCAGGGCGGCGGCGCGGCCACGATCGCGCCGATCGACCTTGCCGAGCCAGACGGCATCGCCCGGCTCGCGACGGCCGTGTCACAGCGGTGGGACAAGCTCGACATCCTCGTCGTCAACGCCGCACTCCTGCCCGAACTGACCTCAGTCGCCGACATCGACCAGAAGGCCTGGGGCAAGGCGATTACCGTTAACATGCTGGCTACGCAGGCGCTGATCGCCAATTTCGATCGCCTGCTGCGCAAGAGTGCCGACGCGCGCGTGATCGGCCTCACCAGCACGGTCGCACAAGCGCCGCGCGCGTTCTGGGGCGCCTACGCCTCGACCAAGGCCGCATTCGAAATGCTGCTCCAGTGCTACGGCCAGGAAGTGGCGAACATCGCCAAGGTTCGCGTCGCCCTCCTCAACCCCGGCGCCACGCGAACCGCCATGCGCGCGCGCGCGTACCCGGGCGAAGATCCCGCGTCGGTCAAACCGCCCGAAGTGGTCGCGGAACGGATCGTTTCCCTTTTGAACGAGCCATTTAGCAGCGGCTACCGCGAAGACGTTAACCAAGTGCGATAAGCTCTCGGTAACGCCGTGCTGACACGCTCATGCTCGCGGCACCCTGCCCGGCCTCGTTCGAGCCGGCATGCAGGAGGTGTCAAGGAGATGGCTATGACAACGGCCGCCCAAGGTGAACGCTACGCGCTGGCCGCGCAGGAAGACCGCAGTGCCCTGCGCACGAGGATCACGATCCCCGCGACGCTGCGCCCCTCGGGTTCTCGCAGCTTCCAGACCGTCGTGCGCGATCTCTCGCTTTCCGGCTTCTCGGCCACGGCGATTACGCGCATCCACGTCGGCGTGACCTGCTGGCTCACGTTGCCCGGGCTTGAGAGCATGCAGGCCCGCGCGGTGTGGTGGGACAACGGCCACGTCGGTTGCGCCTTCGACCGGCTGCTAGACCCGATCGCTTGCGAAAAGGTGCTGTCTCGCTGGAGCGGCGAACAAGTCTACCGCGGCTGAGCGACGCCGCTTGCGCTAGGCCGGCTTCACGAGCGTGACTTGCGCGACATCAATGCCGCCGCCCAGGAAACCACCCTCGCAGTACATGAGATAATAGCGCCAGAGCCGCACGAACCGCTCGTCGAAGCCGGCCGGCAAACGGCCATCCTCGACCGCCTGATCGAACGCATGGCGCCACAGGAACAGCGTACAGGCATAGTCGAGCCCGAAAGCCTGCCGGTCCTGCCATACTAGCCCGCGCGCTTCGGCAAGGCGGCGGAACTCCGGCTCGTCGAGCAGCATGCCGCCGGGAAAGATGTAGGTCTGGATGAAATCGGCCGAGCGCGCATAGCTCTCGAACTGGTCGTGGCGCAGGCTGATGTACTGCAGCGCCGCGCGACCCCCCGGCCTGAGGTTTCGGACGATGCAATCGAGGAACTCGCCCCAATATTCGCGGCCGACGGCCTCGACCATCTCGATGCTGGCGATCGCATCGTACTGGCCCGAAACGTCGCGGTAGTCCTGCTTGCGGAAGTCGACCACGCCACGTGCAGGGTTCCACCGGCCCCGGGCATAGTCGAGCTGCTCGTCCGAAAGGCTGATCGCATGGACGTGGGCCGCGTGCTGTTCGGCGAGGCAGGCCGCGAGCGTCCCCCAGCCGCAGCCGATCTCCAGCACGCGCGCATCATCCTTCAGGGCAAGTCGCGCGTCGATCGCGGCGACTTTGGCGGACTGGCCGGCTTCAAGCTGGTCGAAGAATTGCGAGCGAGCGCTGGGGTGGCTCGGCTCGACGTCGAACATCGCGCTTGAATAGAGCATCGTTTCGCCCAGCCACTGCCGGTAGAAATCGTTGCCGAGGTCATAGTGCGCGTGAATGTTGCGCCGGGCGCCGT
>Ga0207711_10004888_pt1 | contig 11374 bp, 13 predicted proteins | sample KBSS34metaG_FD_184401 | JGI IMG/M metagenome (GOLD analysis project Ga0207711, IMG submission 184401) | Switchgrass rhizosphere microbial communities from Kellogg Biological Station, Michigan, USA - KBS S3-4 metaG (SPAdes) (version 2) | ecosystem: Host-associated > Plants > Roots > Rhizosphere...
GGCCTCGCGGCTGGGCCACTCCGAGATCACGATTGACGCATCCTTGCCGAAGTCTCCTTCGAGCAAGGCGGCACCAGGTCCCCGAATCAAATAACGCCCGCCCATCCGTGCCAGCAGCTCCGCGGCGGGTTTGGCATAGTCCTCGATGAACGTCGTCCGATCAGTGATCTCGGCTACCACGACGAGAAAAGCGGCCATTTGACCTCGCTAGTTGTCCGGACAAATGGCGGAATTTGAAGCAGCCAGCAATGCTTAATCGTGGAGCGCGCAAGTTCCCATTTCATGGCGCGCACGCGGGGACACGGGGTTTGTCGGCTGCGCGCTGGCTGTCGCGAGAACTCCTGCTCGTGTGCCAGTTAAATTTGACCGGATCGGACGAAGGTCGCCCCGGACGGTCAAGGCGATTCCGTGGCCGACGACATCGTGGCGGATTTTTGCCGCGCTGACAGTGCCCGCGACCGCCGGGCCGCAGGGATCAGCGCTGTGCCGCAGCTCCGGTCGCTCCGTCGGTCGTCGGCGTCGCAGCGGCAGACTTCCCAAGCGGCTGCTGGTTGTCGGCAACCGTGTCTCCTGAAAGAGACCATTTAAGATTGTCCGATGCCTCGAACTTCTTGGAATAGTCCTCGTGGACGGCCTCGTCGGAGGCCTTGCGCGCTTCAATGTTGAAGCGGACGGCGATGCGCTTGTCGCCTCGCAATGAGGGAGCAAGCTTCAGCGGCTCGGCGCCCGGAATATCTTTGATGGCCTCGGCGACCTGGCTCTGGCCATAGACTGGCGTAATGTGCGGCACCGACAGCGCTGCAGTGCGTAATGCGGCCGCATTCGGCTCGCGACCCGCGTAGATCTTGCTGAAGACAGCGGGCTGGCCCCAGCCGCCTGCCCAGCGATAGAAGAGGTGTGCGCCCACCACTGCGTTCTTCGCCATGGTCGAAGCCCAGTAAGGGACGACATAATCCGCGTGATAGTGGGTGGCCCAGCCGATCGGCGCGTAAACTGCGCCAGTGAGAGCCTGCTCGGCGATGCTCATCGCCCGGTGCCAGCCGACAGCGTCCGGTTGCCGGTTGAGCGAGCCGTCACAGGTGAACGTAAACTGGCACCCGGTGGGACGCGTCGAGCCTTCGTAGACGACCCCGCAGACGCTGCCAGGGAAGGCCGGATGCCGGACTCGGTTCAGCACCACCTGCGCGACCGCACGCTCGCCATTCTCGTCCTGGTTGCCAGCTTCGTAATAGACGGCGCTCGCGAGGCAGGTCAGTGCCTGCGCGCGCCCTGCCGCGTTGCCCTTGAATACGAACGGCGATGCGACAGGGTTCGGCCCGGAAGCCACCGGGATTTCCGCATTGACCTTGACCGCCTCGTCAGGCGCGATCGGGCGCACGAGCATCGGCGGCGGCGCGGGCGGCGCGGCATGCTCCTGGGACGGCGCGGAAGGCGTGACTGCTACGGAAGCAAGGGCTGAGCCGGCGACGAGCGCGAAAAGGCCGAGGCCAATTGCACCGCGCGGGTGCTTGCGCCACAGCTTCGCTGCGCGATGCTCCATGAGCACCGCCTTGCGACGCATCCCATCAAAGGGGCGAGAAAGGGTCACAGCCTCAGTCATTCGATCAGTGATATAGCCAGCTAATACAGTCCCGGCAACTTTACGCTTTGGATCCGTCCCGGAACGAGCCGGTCTGAATCCATCTAACCAGTGGTTTTAACGGGATAATCCACGCTATTCCCACCACTAGATAGAACGGGGCCTGAACCAGAACAGGCCAGCTGCCGACGATCCGCGCCATGCTTGCGACGAACGCCGCCCAGACGCAGATCAACAGCAGGATGAGGCCAATTCCGACCAGTGTGCGGGGACTTGGATGCGCAGGCTCCATGGGACGGGGCCCATACCAGCGAATCCGAAGGAAGTCTTTCCGCGTTTATTGGCAGATGGTTGGCGCTGACGGGCCTTTGGCGTCCGTGTAGCAATTACCGGCAGCGGCATCCGCGCGATTGTTATTACGGATCGCAGAAAACAGCGCGACGCTGAGGACCAGCACCACGACAATTCCGATCGCTTTCACACGCATGGCAGCACCCCTGGCCACGAGATTCTCAACTGCTCGAGGTCATTTGACGCCTAACATTCAAGTATCGGTAAACGAAGGGGAGTTTCGTCGAACCGATTGCTGGGCGCTTCCGGCTCGTCGGGTTTCAGGGCGCTGTTGCCTTTAAGTCACGCGTGCGCCGACGTCAGTGCGAAAATAATTCCAGGCCCTCGGGCGATGCGAAGGCGTCGAGCGGGATGTCCCACTCGTCCGCCGGTATAGTCTCGACCAGCCGCTGAAGCTGCCAGCCAACGCCGATAAGTCTCGCGCCGCGCTTCTTCAGGCCGATGAGGGCGCGATCGTAATGGCCCTTGCCTCGCCCCAGCCGGGTTCCGTCTCCGTCGATGGCGATAAGGGGCACCAGGACGAGGTCGGGCTCGACGACCGGGTAGCGCATGGCGGGTTGCATGATCCCGAACGGGCCCGGCTCGAGCGGATCGCCGGCGAGAAAGCGGAACGGCTTGGCGGGGTTCTTGAAGCAGGGATAGGCGACGATTGCACCAACGGCGCGCGCTTCTTCCGTCGCAGGCATTGGGCTGATCTCGCTGCCCAGAGGACAATAGCCGCCGACCACGGCGACGCCGGCGAACAGTGACGTCAGGTGCTCGGCGAGTCGCCGCTCAAGAAGCGCGCGGTCAGCATCCGAAAGGGTGCGAACGAAAGCCTTGCGCGCATCCAGGGCTGCCCGACGCAGGGATTCCTTGCCGAGCGGCTCCATTTCTGGCGGCGGGCCGCGGAAAAAGGGAGGTGACGGGACCACCATGGCCGTTTGCCCTAAAATCCTCTGACGCCAAAACGTCAGGTGGGCGCCGTATGATCCGGACCAGGGTCCGGGCAGGGACAGCTCCCAGATGGATTATATCGCCTCAGGGATTTTCCGAAGGCTCGCACCGGGTAGTGCCCGTCAAATGCTAGTCTAGGCATTCGCGCCCTCGTTCTCAAGGACCAGCGCGAGCGACTCGAGCCGATCGGCCATCGATTCGACGCGAAGGACGAGAGCAGGGTCCGGCCGGGCAGGCGGCGGGGCTGGGGGTGGCGCCACCGCGCCCTCGGGCGCCTTGTCGATCAGCTGGTCAGCCAGCAGCAGGGAAGCGAAGAGGAACTGGCGCGCTTCGCTCAGCGTGCCGAGCCCGGCGAGTGCCTCGCGGCTCTTGCCGTCGACGAGACGCGCAGCCGATCGCAGATTTTCCTCCTCGCCCTCGCGGCAGGCGACTTGGTAGGTCCGCCCGGCGATTGTCAGGTCGACCATCGTTGCCATCAGGCTGCTGCCTCCCGAATCAGCTCGTCGAGCTCTTCGACGACCTCGCGGACTTTCGCCCGAAGCTCTTCGTCCCGCGCCGGCGTCGGCTGCCGGTTCGATAGGGCGCGTTCGATGCGCTGGAGCGCGCGTTCCGCCCGTTCCAGCGCCGTGGAGATTTCGCTGTCGTCCATGTTCGGCTGGACTACGCAAGTTGCCAATTTCGGGCAAGCACGGACGGTGCGATTTGACGCAGCGGGCAGGGCGGCTAATGGGGCCGCAACAAACGCCCGGACTCCTGGGCGAAGCCGACATCCCATAAGCGGAGCCTATGCAGCCGACCGATCGCCGTCTCGCCAACGCCATTCGCGCCCTCGCGATGGATGCGGTGGAGGCCGCCAACAGTGGTCATCCCGGAATGCCGATGGGAATGGCAGACGCCGCGACCGCGCTCTTCACCCGTCATTTGAAGTTCGATGCCGCGGACCCGCGTTGGCCGGACCGCGACCGTTTCGTTCTCTCGGCCGGCCACGGCTCGATGCTGATCTACGCGCTCCTCTATCTCACCGGTTACGAGCGTCCGACGCTCGACGACATCAAGCGCTTTCGCCAGCTCGGCTCGCCGACCGCCGGGCACCCGGAAAATTTTGAACTCGCTGGCGTCGAGGTCACCACCGGTCCGCTCGGGCAGGGCGTGGCAATGGCAGTCGGAATGGCGATCGCCGAGCGGCACCTCAATGCCGTCTACGGCGATGAGCTGGTCGATCATCGCACTTTCGTGATCGCCGGCGACGGCGATCTCATGGAGGGCGTGAACCACGAGGCGATCGGCCTTGCCGGCAACCTCAAGCTTGGCGGCCTCATCGTCCTTTGGGACGACAACAGCATCACGATCGACGGGTCGACAGATCTGTCGCGCAACGAGGATGTGGTCGCGCGCCATCAGGCGGCTCAGTGGCACACCTGCGAATGCGATGGCCTCGACGCCGACGACGTAAGCCGGGCGATCGAGGAGGCGCTCGCCGACCCCCGTCCAAGCCTGATTCGCTGCCGCACGGTCATCGGCTACGGCGCCCCGAACAAGCAGGGCACGGCGGCAACGCACGGCGCGGCGCTCGGCAAGGACGAGGTCGAGGCGGCACGCGCTGAACTCGGTCTCGATCAGAGGGAATTCTTGGTTCCGGACGACGTTCTCACCGCATGGCGCTCTGCGGGCAAGCGTGGGTCGGTGGAGCATGCGCTGTGGAAGGAACGGCTGGAGGGGAGCTCGCGCAAGGACGAGTTTTTGGCGCAGATCAACGGCAAGGTCGGCGATGCGTGGCTCAAGCCCTATCTCGACAAGCTGCTTACAGAGCTGAAGCCCGTTGCGACGCGCAAGGCGTCCGAAATGGCGCTAGAGGCGATCAATGCGGCGATCCCCTCGACCATCGGCGGCTCCGCTGACCTCACCGGGTCGAACAACACCAAGACGAAGAACATCGATGCTCTGACCGCCGCAAACTACGCGGGCCGGTATATCTATTATGGAATCCGCGAGTTCGGCATGGCCGCAGCGATGAATGGCATGGCTCTGCACGGCGGAGTCATTCCGTACGGCGGCACTTTCCTGGTGTTTACCGATTATGCGCGGCCGGCGATCCGCCTCTCCGCGCTCCAGGAAGCGCGCGTCGTTTATGTCATGACCCATGATTCGATCGGCCTTGGTGAAGACGGGCCGACGCACCAGCCGATCGAGCACCTTCAAAGCCTGCGCGCCATGCCACAGCTGGAGGTCTTCCGGCCGGCGGACGCCGTCGAGACAGCGGAGTGCTGGGCGCTTGCTCTGACGAGCGAGGATCCGAGCATCCTTGCGCTCACGCGCCAGAACCTGCGGCCTGTACGGACTGAAAGGTCAGAGGAAAATTTGTGCGCGCGCGGCGCTTACCGGCTCAGGGCCGCGGGCCAGCCGCGAAAGGTGATCATCATCGCGACCGGTTCCGAGGTCGAGATCGCGCTCGACGCCGCAGAGAGGCTTGAAGTGCAGGGCATCGGGGCTGACGTCGTTTCCATGCCGTGCACCGAACGGTTCGACGCCCAGCCCTGGGAATATCGCGAGGATGTCCTGCCGGACGTCAGCAACCGCGAGATCCTCCGCGTCTCGATCGAGGCCGGCGCCACCTACGGCTGGGAGCGCTACGTCGGCCTCCACGGTCTCAAGATCGGCATCGATCGCTTCGGCGTGTCGGCACCGGCGCCCGATGCCTACGATTATTTCGGCCTGACCCCTGACAAGGTCGCCGCGCGCATTACCGATTTCATGAAACAACGAGGAATCCAATGACCAAAGTCGCTATCAACGGATTCGGCCGCATCGGCCGTCTGGTCGCCCGCGCGATCCTCGAGCGGCCCGATTGCGGCCTCGAGCTCGTCAGCGTCAATGACCTTGCCGATGCGAAGGCCAATGCCTGGCTGTTCAAGCACGACAGCGTCCACGGCAAGTTTCCGGGCGATGTTAAGGCGGAAGGAGGCGACATTGTCGTTGACGGCAAGCGCATCCATGTGACGGCTGAGAAGGATCCCGCAAACCTGCCGCACCAGGATGTGGAGCTTGTGCTCGAGTGCACGGGGTTCTTCACGGACCGCGCCAGCGCCCAGAAGCACATCGACGCAGGCGCGAAGCGTGTGCTGATCTCGGCTCCGGCGAAGGGCGTCGACCTCACTGTCGTCTACGGCGTCAACGACGACAAGCTCGCTCCCGAACACACCATCGTCTCGAACGCCTCGTGCACGACCAACTGCCTTGCGCCGGTCGCCAAGGTGCTTAACGACGCGCTCGGCATCGAGCGTGGCCTGATGACCACAGTCCACGCGTACACCAATGATCAGAAGATCCTGGACCAGATCCACTCCGACCTTCGCCGTGCCCGCGCCGCGGCGATGTCGATGATCCCGACGACTACCGGCGCCGCCCGCGCAGTCGGCGAGGTCCTTCCGGAGCTGAAGGGCAAGCTAGACGGTTCCGCGATCCGTGTGCCCGTGCCGGACGTCAGCCTCGTCGACCTCACCTTTACGCCAGGCCGCGACACGACACGCGACGAGGTTAATCAGATTCTGAAGTCGGCGAGCGAGAGCGGCCGCCTGAAGGGCATACTCGATTACACGGACGAGCCGCTTGTTTCGATCGACCTCATGCACACGCCGGCGAGCTCGACGGTGGACAGTCTCGAAACGGCGGTCATCGACGGCAAGCTCGTGCGCGTTGTCAGCTGGTACGACAATGAATGGGGCTTCTCGAACCGCATGATCGACACGGCCTGCGCAATGGCAAAGCTCGGCTAGGCTATCTTACGGACGCATGCTCGCTCTATGGCACCTTCAATGATTGCCCGACCGATGCAGTTCGCGATCTTACCGTCGCGCCTTGAGTGCGATGACTTCGGCTACCCTCGAATGTGCGCCTGGGGCAGAGCTTGAGCCGCTTCAAGACCCTCGACGACTTGCCGGAGGAGTTGACCGGCAAGTGCGTGCTGGTCCGCGTCGATCTCAACGTGCCGATGGATGGCGCGTCGGTCACGGACGACACGCGATTGCGGGCAATGCTGCCGACAGTGCTCGAGCTGAGCGATCGCGGCGCGATCGTTCTGCTGCTATCGCATTTTGGCCGTCCCAAGGGCGAACAGCGGCCGGACATGTCGACGGCGCAGCTGGTCATGCCCGTGCACCGGCTCGCCGGCCGCTCGGTGCGATTCATCGAGGATTGCCAGGGGCCAGAGGCACAGCGCGCCATCGGCACGATGTTGCCTGGAAACATTGGCATCCTCGAGAACACCCGATTTCACTCTGGCGAAGAGAAGAACGACCCGCAGCTTGCGAAGGCCATGGCAGCGCTCGGCGATTATTACGTCAACGACGCCTTCTCCGCGGCGCACCGGGCGCACGCTTCCACCGAAGGGATCACCCATTACCTGCCTGCCTTTGCCGGTCGGGCAATGGAGGCCGAGCTCAACGCCCTCGAGCGCGCGCTCGGCAATCCTGAGCGGCCGGTTGCTGCTGTCGTCGGCGGTGCAAAGGTCTCGACCAAGCTCGCGGTGCTCGGTCATCTCGTCGGCAAGGTCGATCACCTCATGATCGGCGGCGGCATGGCGAACACCTTCCTCGCGGCGCGCGGCGTCAACGTTGGCAAGTCGCTGTGCGAGCATGAGCTGACCGGGGAAGCCGAGAGCATTTTCAACCGGGCTGACGAGGCGGGCTGCACGATCCATCTGCCGTACGACGTGGTCGTCGCGAAGGAATTCGCAGCGAACCCGCCAAGCTTGCGCACCTGCAACGTCCACGAGATCGCAGCGGACGAAATGATTCTCGATATCGGTCCTGCTGCTGTCGAGGCACTCGCCGACGCCCTCAAGACCTGCCGGACCCTCGTCTGGAATGGACCGCTCGGCGCGTTCGAAACGCCGCCCTTCGATGCTTCGACGGTCGCGCTTGCAAAGACCGCGGCCGCGCTGACCAAGGAGGGTTCGCTGGTATCGGTCGCCGGCGGCGGCGATACGGTTGCTGCGCTCAACCATGCTGGCGTGGCACAAGACTTCACCTTCGTGTCGACCGCGGGCGGTGCATTTCTTGAATGGATGGAAGGGCGCTCGCTTCCTGGCGTCGCCGCTCTCGAGCGTGACTTCCACTCGGCAGCCGCTTGCTGAAATGAACTCGCCCGAAGTTCGGCGTCTGTTTCCGACCCCGGTGTTCGTGGAAGTATGGCCCGAGGCAGCACGCTGGAACAACTCGCTTCGCGAGGCGATGCTCGCCAAGCGGGCGTCGGGCCAGACCGTCGCCAAGTCGAACTTCCTCGGATGGCAATCCGATATCGACATGCTCCGCTGGGGCGGTGACGCCGCTACGGCTTTGCGCGACCGTGCGATCGCGCTTTGCAATTCAGTTACCCATGACGAAATGGAGCCGCGCCCGCTCCGATGGCATGGCGAGATGTGGGGCAATATTTCCGGCAAGGGTGCTTCCAACCAGACGCATGCGCATCCGGGCGCATTCTGGTCGATCGTTTATTATGTGGACGACGGATACGGCGGCTCTGACGATCGGGCCCTTGGCGGTGAGCTGACGTTTATCGATCCGCGGTTCCCGACGGTGCGGATGCGCACTCCGCCCCTGCGGGCCCGGCTGGGGCCCGATGAAACCGATCATCACGAGGTGTGGGTTCGTCCAAGGACGGGCCTCATCGTGATCTTCCCCTCGTGGCTCCAACATGCTGTCCGACCCTATCTTGGGGCGGGGGAGCGCATGTCTATTGCGATCAACCTGACGATCTTCGCCGACCTGGCTCCGGCCCCGCTGTGACCCTAACGACCAGCCTTCTCTTCGAAACGCCGCTCATCGTGCATGAGCTCGCGAAGAGCGCGGAACTTGCGGCGGAGCTGGTGCGCCTCGCTGCCACGCGCCGCGCTTCCGACAACTCGGGCCAGCCGTGGGAAACGGACTCGCGAATGCTCCGCTGGGCCGGGGATCCCGCCATTCAGCTGCTTGAGGGTTGTGTGGAAATCGCCGACCGCTACACCGTCGATATCGACGTCCCCGAGGGACGCACGCGATACGGCTGGTGGGCAGACTTGCGGACCCAGTTTCCGGGTGCCGAGGGGCGGCTCGAGGCTCGATGCTTTCCATCGGCCTACTGGTCGGTTCTGCTCTCAGCGCGCGGTGACGGCGACGTTCGAATCATCCTCGAAGATCCGCGAATGCCGATGATCGCGATGGAAGACCCGGGCCTCCGCGTTCGCATGTCGCCGGCCGGCGACATTCTCGAAGCGGAACACGAATTTTCGTTGCAAGAGGGCCAGGTCGCGATGTTCCCGGCATGGCTCCGCCGACGAGTTGAATTTAGCAGCGACGCGAGGCAGCGTGGATTGCTGACTCTAAATCTTTTCGCGTTCCTTGCATCGGATCCAGCCGGTGCGAGCGACGCAGCTTAACGCAGGGATGAACCACATGACGTTTTCGGAGATGGCCGCGAAGATCAACCAGGGCGACGGCTTCATCGCCGCGCTCGACCAGTCGGGCGGCTCCACGCCGAAGGCGCTGAAGGGGTACGGTATCGAGGAAGATGCCTGGTCCAGCGACGAAGAGATGTTCGGTCTCATTCATCAGATGCGCTCGCGCATCATCACGTCCCCGTGCTTTGGCAGCGGCAAGGTGATCGGTGCGATCCTGTTCGAGCGCACGATGGACGGTACGGTCGACGGCAAGCCGGCGCCGCAGGCGCTCATCGACCAGGGTGTCGTTCCCTTCATCAAGATCGACAAGGGCTTGGAGGCGGAGGAAAACGGCGTCCAGATGATGAAACCGATGCCGGAGATCGACGCGCTGCTGACACGCGCCAAGGGCCTTGGCGTGTTCGGCACCAAGGAGCGCTCGGTCATCAACCAGGCCAATGAGGCTGGAATAGCGGTTCTCGTCGCCCAGCAATTCCAGGTCGCAAAAGAGGTGCTCGCCCACGAGATGATGCCAATCATTGAGCCCGAGGTGAACATCAAGAGTGCTGATCGCTCCGAAAGCGACGATCTTCTACTTTCGGCGATCCTCGAAGAGCTGGATGAGATTCCTGATGGCCAGCAGGTCATGCTGAAATTGTCGATCCCTGCGAAGGCCGGCCTGTTCCAGCCGCTCGTCGACCATCCCAAGGTGCTTCGCGTCGTTGCCCTGTCCGGCGGCTTCACGCGGGAGGAAGCGTGTCGCGAGCTGGCCAAGAATCCGGGCATGATTGCAAGCTTCAGCCGCGCGCTTCTCTCAGACCTCCGCGCCCAGCAGAGCGATGAGGAATTCAACCGGACGCTCGGCACTGCGATCGACGAGATCTACGAAGCGTCGACGGCGCGGGTGCCCGCCTGACCTTGGACGAGGCCGAGTTCGACCCAGTCGAGTTCCCGCCGCCGCGTCGGACGGGACCGGCGAAGCTGTATCTGATCAGCCCGCAGGACATTGGAGGCCCATTCCCCGACCGCCTGAGGGCGGCGCTGGAACCGGGAATTGCAACCGCATTCCAGATGCGCGTGAAGAATGTCGACGAGCATCAGCTGGCGCGGCTCGCCGAGCCGCTGCAGCGCATCTGCGCCGACTCCGACGTCGCCTTTATCGTCAACGACAGCGTGGCGCTTGCGAAGCGTCTCGGTGCAGATGGCGTGCATCTTGGCCAGGGCGATGGTGAAATTGGCGAGGCACGGGCACTGCTCGGACCTTCGGCGCAGATCGGAAAGACGTGTCACGACAGCCGCCACCTCGCGATGGAAGCGGGCGAGGCGGGCGCTGACTATGTCGCGTTTGGAGCTTTCTATCCGACGACGACCAAGCCGTCGGACTACCGGCCAGAGCCATCGATCCTGAGCTGGTGGTCGACCCTGTTCGAGATCCCCTGCGTAGCGATCGGCGGAATCACGCCGGAAAATGCTAGGCCGCTGGTCGAAGCCGGAGCCGATTTCCTCGCCGTCTGCCAGGCCGTCTGGAGCCAGGACGATCCAGCGGCCGCCGTGCGGGCATTCCTTGAGGCCCTAGCCTAAACGAACTGCCTTTCGCGGAACCATTTTGTGACGATGTACTTGGCTCCACTCTCGACCGGCATTCCCTCGTGGAGGGTCCACGGATTCGGGCTCCCGTCCAGCGCCATATTGTTCCAGATGAGAATCCGCCCGGTCCTCGGGGCGATGGCGACGTCGAGCAGCTTGAATCGCGTCGCGCCGCCAGCGTCCGGTTCGTTCAGGTAGATCATCGCCGTCCAGGTCCGCTGGCCGCCGTGCGGCTCGTACTCCGCCCAATATGGCTCGTCGACGTAGAAGAAGTCCGCGTGTTCCCGGAATCGCTGGCCTTCCTGGTAGCGCTGACCCTGCAAGGGCTCGCCGTGCACCCGATCAAGGCCCAGCAAATTGCAGATCCGGCCATCAACGTTCGTGATCAGCGGATCGTAGACGTCGAGGTTGCAGCTGTAGCTCGTGCGGACGTCTTCGTGCTTCTCCTTCTCGTAGAGCGGAGAAGGATAGCTGCCCTCTTCGATTTTCTCGCACATCTGGCGGCAGGT
>Ga0207711_10004889_pt1 | contig 11373 bp, 12 predicted proteins | sample KBSS34metaG_FD_184401 | JGI IMG/M metagenome (GOLD analysis project Ga0207711, IMG submission 184401) | Switchgrass rhizosphere microbial communities from Kellogg Biological Station, Michigan, USA - KBS S3-4 metaG (SPAdes) (version 2) | ecosystem: Host-associated > Plants > Roots > Rhizosphere...
AGAAGTCATCGGCCCGAAAGCCCGGCACGTCATCGTCAAACTGCAGACCGACACCGACTCCCCCGAGGGGCACGGCGTGGTCGACCATTCCCAGGACCTCGAGTCGTCGGCGGTCGTCACCGACGTGGTCGAACGCACCGCCGAGGCTGTCGGAGTCCTGGACTCCCGTCTGAAGGCGGTGGCTGTCCTTGTGTACGTGGAAGGACGCACCCTCACCCAGGTCGGGAAGCTGCTCGGCGTCAGCGAGAGTCGGGTCTGCCAGATGCAGGGCCAGTTCCTGCGGGAGTTCGGCAAGGTGATGGCCGGGTGACCGGACCCGGCCGGAACGAAGACAGCTGGGTCTGCGAGAACTGTGGCACCGCCTACCTGATGCACTACAACGCGGCCCGATGCTGCCGGCCCGAGGCGGTCGGGGAGATCAACTACAAGCAGGCGGCCCAGCGGGCCATCCCCGCCAGGTTCGTCGTGGACCGCAACGGCGTCCCCGACCCGGAGACATCCAGGTATGTGGTCCTCGACATCGTGCACGACTGGCCGGCCCGTGAAGGCCTGCGACGGCTGGTGACCTTATACCTGATGGTCGGAGCGACGACTCATGCGCAGGAACTGGAGCAGTTCCTCGACGAAACCCAGGCCGCTGCCAGGGCTGTGGTCGATGCCAGGAATCAGCAGTACGCACCGAAGAAGACGACAAGGAGACGCTGATGGCGGAGCAGGAAGCGGCCGAGTACATCGATCCCAATTCGGGTCGTGCATCTCAGCCTGGCGGTGTGGCCATCTCCCACCTGGGTGACCAGGACGGCACCCCGGTCGACCTGGGGATCCTGGACGAGCCGGATGACGACGAGGACGAGGACGTCGAGGACGAGCCTGAGTCCGACGACGACGGGGAGTACCCGGAGGACGGCACCATCCCCGAGGTCAAGGACTGGGTCGACGACGACCTGAACCGTGCCCAGGAGGCCATCGATCGGGAGCATCAGCGGCCCAACCCGCGGTCGACCCTGCTCGACTACCTCGAGTCCATGCTTGAGGGCTAGGCATGAGCGTCAAGGACCAAACCGCCCCCGCTGTCGGAGGTGGGGCGTACGGCCTTGGGGTCATCGGCGCGATCGTGTACTTCTGGCAGCAGGCCGACCAGTTCTGGGAGTACCTCCTGGCCATCGTCCAGGGCCTGTTCTGGCCGGCGTTCATGATCTTCGACCTGTTCACCTACTTGAACTCCTGACCGATGCGGTTCCGTGAGTCTGGTGGGGCTGAATGCCGAACCTTGGGCAAGATGCGTGAGTTCGAGGGGAGGTTGTTGTGCCAGCGCAGACGTTTGACCTGGTCAACGACCTTCAGCAAGAACCCCCGAAGCGCGATGCCATAGAGCAGGGCGCTGACTACGCATGGGGTATTCAGTTCAGAGCCGTGGATATCGATGGGACGGCTTCCGGCGACTGGGCCGCGCGTATGCAGATACGCCGCGCCGTCGCAGATCGGGACACCGGAGATCCCCTCGTCGACCTCGACTCCGGGACCCTCGGGGGGCTGGGGATTGAGATCCAGTCCGATCCTGACGGCGACCTGCTGGTCATCACCGTCAACATCGACGACACCGTCACCGGGCTGTTGCCGACCGGCAGGTTCTACTACGACGTCGAGCTGGTCCGGCTCGTCGACAACTATGTGCGTCGGCTTGTCCAGGGCCGCGTCCAGGTGGTTCCTGAGGTTACGAGATGACCGCCCCAATCCGCATCACCGAGGAAGGGGGTGTCTCTCTCCTATCAATACTCGAGGACACCGACGCTACATTGGTCATCGTGGAGTCAAGGGTGGGTTCCCTTTCCCTAACGCAGCCTGGCGGAATCGGGCCTAGGGGTCCGAGAGGTCTTGGTGTTCTCGTCCTACCACTCGGAAGTCCGGTACCGACGGGCACTCCGATCGACACGGTGATTTTCCGGAGAGAGGCGTGATGGGCGAGAAAGAGATCCAGCTCGGCTGGCAGATAACCGACCCGGAGGGCAACGTCGTGGATTCCGGCGAGGTCACCGTGGTCGAGATCGACGTTCTTGAAGAGATCACACAGCGGCTAGCAGAAACCAAAGGAGTTCCCCAATGGCAGGCATGAGCAACACCTTGATCGACAAGATCGTCAACGCGACGACCCCGACCGGCGCGGCCGGCATCCCCGGCACCTACACCGCCTACTCCGCGTCGGCGATGAAGGTGCGCCTGAACAGCACCGCCTCATCTGCGGCGTCGGCGGGCACCGAGATCACGGGCACCGGGTACACGGCGGGTGGCACGGCCCTGGCCAACGCGATCACCGCATCCTCGGGCGGCACCGGGGTCACCCTTCCGGCGACCACCGCGCTCAGCTGGACGAACACCTCCGGTGGTGCGTGGTCCATCGTGTCGTTCGACCTGACCGACAACGCCGGAGCTCGTGCGTGGTTCGGCAACTTCAATGGCCAGCCGATCTCGGTCGCCAACGGCAATACCTTCCAAATCGCCGTCGCGGGCATTTCAATCAACGCTGCGTGATTGTCCTTACTCATTTGTGGGGAGGGCCTTGACAGAGGGGTGGTGACCCATGACTGCCAACGGGCGTGGGCTCCTGGGCACCGGCTCGGCCACCTCCGCTGGCACGACCATCACCGTCACGAACACGACCGGGGCGATCATTCCGGCGGGCACCTTCATCCACATCACCGGGTGCTGGGACAACATCAACTCGGTCACTGCGCCGACTGTCACTAGTTCAACTGTGGGTGGTGGGACGGCCACGGCCAACCACGCGACTGCTATCGGCTCCGGGGTCACGACGACGGCTGGGTCCGGCATTTGGCATCAGTGCTTCCGGGTCTTGACCACGTCGGACATCGCGTCTGGTGCGACTATCGCCACCCTCACGTCGAACCAGTCGGCGGTTAAGCGCGCGGCGCACGCCGAGGGCTGGGACTTCGCGACCACCACTCTGCGCGGCACGGTCGCCACGGGGACATCCACCACGGGATCGCCATCGGTGGCATCAACAGGGACCGCACTGGTCGCCGGGGATCTGGTGATTGGCTCGGTCAGTTTTGAGAACAACGCGCAGATGACTCAGGACGCCGACACCCTCAACGGTGCGTGGCCACCGATCATCGGCACGTTCACCACGGGTGGGGCTGCGGCGACCAACGTGGGCACGGCGTCCCAGTTCAAGAATGTGACTGCCACGGGCGCGCAGACGTTCAACCCGACCGGCGGCGTAGCGGATTCGGTTGCCTGCATCTACTCGGTCGTCCCGGCCGTGGTCGTAGCGCGTCCTCGGAATGTCAGGCTTCCTGGCACATCAGCAATGGCCATTCAACGGTCGTACAGTCGATAAGGAGTCAGCATGGCAGGTACCGCTACACGGCTATACGTTGTCAGGTCAGGCACCTCGGCAACGAACAGCACCACCGTGGCGCTGGTTGCTGCGACCGCCAAGACGGTCATCGGGGTGCTCGGATCAGCAGCGGACACGATCTGCCTCAAGCGGGCGCGGATCTCGTTCGCCTCGGTCACCGCGACTGATGTTCCGGCGCTGGTCGAAATCGGCATCACCTCGGCAGCGGGCACCGTGGGTACTGCGTTCACGCCTGTGCAGATCACCGGCAGCACGTTGGCCTCGTCCTGCGCTGCTGGCTACAACTACAGCGGCGAGCCGACATACAACAGGATCTTTGAGTCGCTGTATGTGCCGGTCAACAATGGTGTGATCGATTGGTTCTACCCGCTGGGTGAGGAACCGTCCTGTGATCCCGGCCAAGGGTTCGCGATCCGGATTACTGCACCGCAGGCTCAAAACTGCTTCGCCACTCTGGTTTACGCGGAGTAGGTCATGGCGCGGCTGGGTCGCTCCCGGCCCATTCAACCGAACGTCCTTGAGGCGCGCGCTGTTACGGTCAGTGGCGGCACCTTCAACCTGTTCACTGAGGCTGCTCACACCACACCGGGTCAGACCGTAGATAGTCAGGCGGTTAACCTTGGTACTGAGTTCTATGTGACCAAAACGGCGTGGGTCACGAAGGTGCGGTTCCTGCGTCCAGCAGGTATAGGCGATGCGTCGATCCGCGCGATGAACCTGTTCAGCACTCCTGATGGTGGATTCTCCTCTTACACATGGATTGGTGGCCCCTACCCGGTAACGCCGGGCGCATCAGGTACATGGTCGTCCTACACCCTTCCCAACTCAATCCAACTTGTCGCTGGCACCCGATACCGGGTTGTTCAGGGCACGCTGGCATCTGCCGGGTATGCATCTACGTCGCTGTACTTCTCTACTGGTGCTGGCTCTACGACATTTACGCAGGGTGGATATCTTGTTCGGCCCAATGCCGCTGCTGCGCTGAGCACTGATCAGGGTTCCTACTCCTATGATCGAGACTTTCCGAACGATTCGTTCAACGCCACCAACTACTGGGCTGATGTCGAGGTCACTGATAGCGATCCGGGCACTGGGCCGACGCGGGTTCGTAAGGTGGGTGAATACCAGACCGCACCGGGTGCAGAATCCAACCCGGTCAGCATCCCGCTGACCGCGACCACGCCGGGCACCGATCTTGTGCTGTTCTCGCACACGGCGGCAGTGATGACCATGCCCGCCGGGTGGGTCAAGACTCAGGTGGACATCGGCCAAGCCGAGTGGGCGTTCTGGCGGCTCCCAGCGGTTCTGCACACCACGTCCCTCACCTCGGTGTCGATGAGCCTGAATGCTGCCCGCCGGGTTGCCGCTGTGGTTATCGAGTCTGCGCCCATCGTCGGGTCGCTTGTCTACGACCTCGACCATGGGGATTACCCATTCGACGGCGCTTGGACCACTGATCTCGTCTCGGTCAACAAGGCAGTCGGATTCGGCGTCTTCGCTGTAGGCTTTATGTCGAGTTCGTCGGGAACGACAGGCCCGGTTGATATCGCGTCTTACAAGCCGTTCGCTGACACCGGGCCGGTGACCACGACCGGTGAAGAAGTAGCGCGGATCTGGGTCTTCAAGAATGAGCCCGCATATCTGCTCAATCGTGGCCTGAGCGCACAAGAGGCGTGGACGGGTGATTCCTTCTACTATCCCCGCACGGGCATCATCGCTTGGGACGTGGCGCAGGCGTGGGCGTTCGGTGCCGGGTCGGTCACCGCTAATGCCAGTGTCACTGGTAGCGGTGCCACGATCAATGGCACGGCGAGTGTGGTCGGTGTCGGCGCGGTCACAGCAGTGGCCACCGGGGGCACTGTCGCCCCGCAGTGGCTGTTCACCGAGGCCAACTACGCAGCCGTCAGCGGGATCACTTCCGCTATTGATGGTGATGTCTCGCTCGGCACCGAGTTCTATGTGACCAAGGCCGCGTGGGTGACGAAGGTGCGGTTCCTCACCCCTACATCCGGAACTCTCGCCGCCCGCACGATGGGGCTCTACAGCACCGCCGATGGGATCGCCAGCACGCTGATCGGTGGCCCGTGGACGGTGACGCCATCGACTGCCGGTGCATGGGTCGAGTACACCTTGCCCAGTCCGGTCGCGCTTACCACCAGTCTGCGCTACAAGGTGGCCTACTTCGCTCCAGACAGCAGCGGTTACACGGCTGCATCCCTGTACTTCTCCACCGGGGCCGGGGCCAGCACGGTCACGCGCGGTGGTTATCTGGTTCGTGTCAACACCACTGACGCCTTTGGTAGTCAGGGCACCTATTGGTATGGGTCCGAGTTGGGTTTCCCCAATGGGACTTTCAACAGTACTTCCTACTTCGCTGATGTCTCGGTCACCGACATCAACCCCGGTGGGACGACGGTCAACGGAACGGCCACGGTCACCGGGGTTGGATCAACTTCAGCGTTGGCGAGGCAGCAGCCTTCAACGACTGCCATCTCTGGCGTTGGCGCGGTCACTGCGAACGGCAGCCTGTCGATCCCTGGCACTGCCACGCTTGCTGGAGTTGGTTCGCTCACCGCACTGGCTCGTCAGCAGCCGTCGACCACCACACTCTCTGGTGCCGGCTCAGTCACTGCTGTTGGCAGTGCAGCTGGTAGTGGTACTGCTTCAGCCGCCGGTGCAGGATCAGTCACTGCTCTTGCTACGCAACGGTCGGCAACAATCACGATTGCCGGGGTCGGTGCGACTAGTGCCAGTGGCGCCATCAAGGGCGCGGCCACGGTCATTGGTGCTGGTACGACAACTGCGCTGACCACTCAGCGCTCCTCAACGATCACATTCGTCGGGACTGGCTCCACTACTGCCAGTGGCAGCGTCCTGAGCATCGTTACCGCTTCGGTCACCGGGGTAGGAACGACCAGTGCCCTGGCGAGTCAGCGGGGAACCTCGACGGTCACCGGAGCAGGTTCGGCTACCGCGGTAGCCACGCAGCCAGGTACCGCGACCCTTGCCGGACTTGGAACGACCAGTGCGCTGACAACGCTGTACGTGACGTCGACGGTCGTCGGAGCTGGTACGACAACAGCAACAGGTTCTGTATTCGTTCCCGGCACAGCCACCGTTCTGGGTGCTGGATCGGTCACTGCCAACGCCGCTGGCAGCACCAGTGGTGCTGCTTCCGTCACCGGTGCCGGAGTTACCAGCGCCTTGGTCACAGAGCCGGTCACCGCTACTACGGCAGGTGCTGGTTCGACCACCGCGCTGACTGTGCAGCGAGTGGCAACGACTTCCATCACCGGCGCCGGAACCACCAGCGCCCTGGCTATGCAACTGCCAGCAACGCTGGCAATCACCGGGGCTGGTTCGGTCAATGCGCCGGTAGTGCTTCAGCGCGCGACTTCCACGATCGTCGGAGCAGGTTCGGTCACCGCGAGTGGCGCTATCACTGGCACCGCGACGGTCACCGGTGCAGGTGCGACTACCGCACCGACTGCGCAGCGAGTGGCAACGACTTCGATCGCCGGAGTCGGAACGGTCACTGCTAGCGGCTTCATCGCTGGCGCCGCGACAGTGGCTGGAGTCGGAACAACCACTGCCATCACAACGCTGCGGTCGGCAACAACATCCATCGTCGGAGCAGGCGCGGTTACTGCCAGCGGTGCCATCACCGGCAGTGCGACGGTGGCTGGGGTCGGAACAACCAGCGTCACCGTGATCCAGCGTGTGACCTCGAGTGTTGCCGGGATCGGTTCGACCACAGCAACAGGCATGGTGTTCGTTCCCGGCGCGGCCACCGTCCTGGGCGCCGGTACGGTGAACGCTGATTCTGCCGGCACCACCACAGCTTCCGCTACGGTCACCGGTGCCGGCTCGGTTGCAGCGCTGGCTAGGGCCCAGGCCGGCACATCGATGGTCGGTGTTGGTGCGGTCACCACCATCGTCACCCTGAACACCACCTCTCCGGTCAGCGGTGTGGGCACATCTAGTGCCCTTGTCCAGACATCAGCCCCAGCCGCACTGTCTGGGACTGGGGCAGTCACGGCAACGGCTGGTGCTACGGGTGGCGGGACCGCATCGGCGGCCGGTGTTGGATCGATCAGCGCCCTGGCCAGGCAGATCGTTCCAGCCACCTCCACTGGTACCGGGACAGTCAACGCTGCAGGTGCCAACACCGGCAGCGCGACGACCGTCGGAGCCGGCACGATCAGTGCCACTCCTCAGCAGTCGGCTATTTCTTCAGCCGTCGGAGCGGGCAGCGTCGCAGCCAGTGGGGCAAACACCGGGAGCGCCTCCGTTGTCGGAGCCGGCAACGTAGTCGCCCTGAGTTCCCAGCGCAGCTTCGCCACCGTTGCAGGGACAGGTTCGGTCAACGCCGCGCTTGCACTACGGGGTGCCTCCTCACAGGTCGGCGTCGGCACTGTTGCCGCCACCGGCGGGCTGCAGCCGGCCACGGTCTCGCTGACGGGTGTCGGTTCGGTCACCGCGGCCAGTTCAACTCAGGCCTTCGGCTCTTCCTCGGTCACGGGCGCCGGTTCGATCACCGCGCTGACAAGGCAGATTGCTTCTGCACTGGTGGCAGGCGTTGGAGTGGCGTCTGCCACTACGGCCGGCAGCCTGATTTCGGGAACCGCATCTGTCACCGGCGTGGGATCCGCGACCGCTTCCGTGACGCAGGTCTCCCGTGCCACCGCCGTTGGCGTCGGCACCACGGCGGTTGGTTCAGTTGCCACACTCGGCACTGCTTCGGTGACGGGCGTCGGATCAGTCACGGCGCCGGCCATCGTCAGGGTGCAGACGCTGGTGGTTCAGGGAACCGGCGCTACCACCTCCGCCATATCGCACGTCACGTACGCGACTGCGGCAGTCACAGGCGTTGGCACGGTAACCGCGGCACCAACCCAGTTGGGTGCAACAGCCCGCACCGGTGTCGGCTCAGTCAGCGCCGCCGGGATCGTGCTGACGATCGCTTCAGCGTCGACCTCGGGCGCCGGAACCGTAACCGCGGTGGTCCGTCTCACTCCCACGGCCTCTGTGGGTGGCCAGGGCGTCACTTCAGCTCTGGCCGTGGTCCAGGTCTCCTCCTTCCCTGTCACCGGCACCGGGCTGACGTCAGCGCCAGCGACTCTCATCCCGGCGCCATCAGCCGTCATGGGTGTGGGGCACCTCACGACCCTCACCCCGTTGGTGATCGTCGTCATCACCGGGACCGGCTACACCGTCGCGACCGCGACGTCCTTCGGGTGGTCGGTGTGGACCGGACATAGTGAAGAACGAGTCACACTGGACGGCGTTTGGGATGGCAGCTCATCCATCAAGCCCGTGCTCGAGGTCGCATTACCCTGACATACTGAGTCTCTGGAAAGGAGCCGGCAATGACATACACACCTACCACGTGGGTCGATGGTTCGACTCCGGCCATCAATGCCACGAATCTGAACCATATCGAACAGGGAATAGTGGATGCCGGCAGCATTTTCGTGATTGTCAATCATGGAACGGTGGGTTCGACGGCCCGTCCGGCGGGAGCGTCGTTGGTCTACTGGGTGGGTACCGCCACTCCGGTCAACGCACTGCCCTACGACTTCTGGAAGGACACCTGATGGCTATTGAGTTCTTTGATGGCTTTGAGGCAGGCCAGCTGCCGGAGTGGACCTTCAACGGCAATGTCAACATCAATACTAACCCGCCACGTTCAGGCACGTATGTTTTGGCCGGCGGGTCTAACGGTCCTGCGTACTTGGCTTTGTCTGCTACTACTAAGAAGACTATTGGCTTCGCGTACAGGTATGACAATGTGGGCGTCTACACTCGTTCAGAGCACTCTATTGCGGCGTTCCAGAGCAGTACTGTTCAGCATTTGGTGCTGAAGTTTAACTCCTCAGGCAATCTTGTCGTGAACCGTGGTGATGGCACGACGTTGGCTACTGCAGCTGGAGTGCTCCTGACTAACGTGTTCTACTACATCGAGTTTCAGGCAACTATTGCAGACTCAGGTGGTACTGCCATCGTGAGAGTTAATGGCGTACAGGTAATCAACTTCACGGGTGATACTAGGAATGCTGGCACAACCACGACTCCTGACAGGTTCTACTTCTACCCTACCGGCTCAGCTAATAACTACTGGGATGATCTGTACGTCACTAACGAGATTGATGCTACCGCGACCACGGGCCGAGCGGATGACTCGTTTCTAGGCGACGTCAAGGTAGCGGCGTTGGTTCCTGATGGGAACGGGGCAGTGAGCCAGTGGGTCGGGTCAGACTCTGATTCGACTAACAACTATCTGCTGGTGGATGAGGTGCCACCAAACACGACTGACTACACGGGCTCAGCCGTGGATGGGAACCGCGATCTGTGGGCCGTGGGAGATATCCCTGTGACTGCATTGGTCGTGTACGCGGTGCAGGCGAACGTCTACGCATCGAAGTCTGATGCAGGAGCAGCTTCACTCAAGATTATCCACCGGGACAGTGCCGGCACAGTCACAGCAGGTTCTACCATGCCATTATCAACAACATGGGCGTGGTATCGCAGTAATGTACTAACTGCCAAGCCGAGTGGCGGTAGCTGGACCGCGGCTGAGGTGAACGCGCTTCAGGTTGGTGTTGAGAAGGCATGACTGACAGTCGGGTTTCCGCTGGCATCGTTCAGGTGCTCTTCGAGCCCAAACCGGACGCTCGGGCATCTACTGGTATCGTTCAAGCACTCTTCGAGCCTAAACCTGACGCACGGGTTTCGACGGAACTCACACAGGTACTGCTCAGGGAATTGCCACCCGGTACTTACGTCCGTAGTGCCGAGTCAGCACGCGCGCTCCTGTCCAAATGGCCAGACGGTCAATGGCGTCCGGTAGAAGCGTTCGTCGCACCGGGTGCGTGGACGTGGAGTGATCCATTGTCGTCACTCTCTACGCTCACTGTTGGGTCTGCTACATGGACGATCAACGGAGGAGTGCTGGAGACTAATCCTATCAATGCTAACGGGAAGATTCGATCCAATACAGGGATCGATACATCCAAGGATGTGCACATCGTTCAAGTTGAGATCAAGATGAGCAGTGGATACCCTAGCACTGACAATCACTCTGGCATAGGTTTCAATGCATCGAGTTTCGGTACCGGACTGATGTTCTCACAACTACACTTTGAGAGTGGTGTCACGAAAGTGCAGTTTGTGAGTGATGGTGTTGTGTGGAGAACTGGCGCAGCATTCACATTCAATGCAGGCCAATGGTACAAACTGCGACTTCGTTGGAACGATACCAATGATCTCTGGACAGTGTGGTTGGACGGAGTTCAGATGGTTGAGATGACTCTTGCTCAGACTGAAGCAGCGATGTACCCGACGCTCCTCACTTATCGCGCAGGTACGACATACACAACCAACTACCGGAATCTGAGTTACTGGGGAGGCTCCACCACCGATACTCAGCCTCCGCTGGAGGCGGCAGCACAATCCAGCGCTACGGTGTCTGGGGTGGGTGCGACAAGTGCACTAGTCACGCAGCGGGGGACAGCCACAGTCTCTGGGGTGGGATCGGCGCTCGACGTTACCGGAGGGCTGCCGTGGGTGTCTGATGGCTATAACGGCATCATCAATCTTCTGGGGCAGAGGATAGCTGCTGAAGCCAACGCGGCACTTTCTACTTCTTACACCTATCTGACGCCTGACTCATCGGCACCGAGCACTTCTTTGAATGGTGTTCCGGCGGGCTTCACCCCGACCTACAGGTTTGTTTCGTCTCAGTCCTCTAACCTGGATGCGCTTCGTCTCTCCTACCGGGCGGTTGACCATTCCAACGCCGAGAACTTCTCGAACGCTACAGGCGGTGGAGATTCCCACACCGGAAATGCAGCAAGCAGTTGGTGGAAGATGGACCTTGGAGCAGGCCACACACTTTCGCCTACGCAGGTGGGACTCAATGGACGAGTTTCATCCAACAACTACAACCCTCGTAACTTCAAGATTCAGGGATCAACAGATAACTCAAATTGGGT
>Ga0207711_10004890_pt1 | contig 11371 bp, 9 predicted proteins | sample KBSS34metaG_FD_184401 | JGI IMG/M metagenome (GOLD analysis project Ga0207711, IMG submission 184401) | Switchgrass rhizosphere microbial communities from Kellogg Biological Station, Michigan, USA - KBS S3-4 metaG (SPAdes) (version 2) | ecosystem: Host-associated > Plants > Roots > Rhizosphere >...
GAAAAACCCTCCCGGGCTAGATTCGCATTGGCGCTTTCCTCCGTAGTGAACAGCAGATCCGAGACCGCATCGGTACACAGCCGGTTAATCTCCTCCGGCATCGACATATCCCGCGAGCGGAGGCCGGCCTCGACGTGAGCCACTGAAATTCCCAGCTTCTTGGCCGTTACGGCGCACGCAAACGTGGAGTTGACGTCGCCGACGACCAGCACCCAGTGCGGCTTGTGTTCCACACAAAAGCGTTCGAACGCGATCATGATTCGGGCCGTCTGTTCGGCGTGAGATCCGGAGCCGACGCCTAAGTCGACGTCCGGCTGCGGAAGTCCGAGATCGCGAAAGAAGTCTCCGGACATGGCCGCGTCGTAGTGCTGCCCGGTGTGCACCAGAACCAGGCTGTGCTCCGATTGGCGTTCGCGGAACGCTTCGAGGATCGGGGCGACCTTCATGAAATTCGGACGCGCACCGGCGACAACGACGCACTTCATGGGAATCTCCTGTGGGGGGTGAGAAGGCGCTTCCGCTCAGTTGGCGGCCGCATACCAATGCAAGACGGCCACGGCGTTACCCGTGTTCTCGAAATACTCCAAGGTGACGGTGTGGGCTCCACCGGTGATGAACTGCGTAAGAGTGTAGGTTGCGACCGCCTGTTCCGCCCAGCGATCCATAACCTTGACGCCATCGATGTAGAGACGGAATCCGTCATCCACGATCAGCGTGAAGGTATAGGATCCCGGGTCGAAAGTGAAGTTGCCGCTCCAGCGAACCGAGAAGTGATCGGCGGGGATGGCGGCATCAGGCGATTGGATCCCCCAGTCGAAGTGTATGTAAGGTTCAGTGCGGACCATCCCGAGCTTAGAGAAGTTCTGGTCGGCGTAATAGCATCCGGTCCACACATTCGGGGCCGGAGCCGGGCACGAACCCAGGCTGGCCGATGTCCCACCGCCAGGGGCTCCGCAGGGAAGCGCGGCACAGGGCGGCAGATCCCAGACTTCGAGATCGTCGATCCATTGGTAGGCCGGGTTCAGGTGGACGGAGTTGCCATAGAGATTGGACAACATGAGAACGTCGACGTTCTCGTTGCGGACGCCGTAGTTGGGGCCATAGTGATCCGCAATGGTCTGGCCGTTCACGGCCCAGTAGAATCGCCCGTCGCTACCCGTGCTGCGGTGGAGATAGAACTCGACAGAGAACCATTCATCCAGCGGAACGGGAACCGAGGTATTCGAAACCGCCCAGTATTCCTGATATGGATTGGCGCCCGCCGGACTGTTGTCGGCGTGCACGAAGAAAAAAGGCTGTCCACTGGCATTTCCATAGATGAAGGTGGCGATCCGGTAATCCGTAAAGGTCTTCATCTCCCACAGAACGCGCCAAAAATTGTTTTTGTGAGTTTGCACCTGGCTGCGGAATTCGGGGTTTAACTTGATCCAGTAACGTACATAAGAATCGATCAGGGGAGTGCTGAGGCCCGCCAGCTGCAAGCTGTCCTGTGTGCAGCACGTGTTGGGAGAGGGCTTGGCGATCTTTTGGCGCAGGGCATAGGTCGGATTTCCGTTGGGACCCGTGACTGTCTCGATGGCGTTCTGTATGTAGCTGTTGAAATCCTCGGGCGCCGGACTGAAATAGCTCGAGGTGATCACTCCCAATAGTCCCGTCAACCACGGGGTAGGGCTCCAGGGCGTGGCCGGCCAGACATAACCCGTCGAGTTGTCGGCGCCCTGGATGTACTGATACTGGCTGTAGGCTCCTGCTGCCGGTGCCAAGCGAACGGAGTTCTCAAAACCGGACTTGAACAGGAGCTTGGCATTGGGATTGGAAGCCGATCCCGCCATCTGGACCTGGTGTGGGTCTTGGAGGAGAAGCATGGCCAAAAGAAAAAACAACAACATGGATGTAACTCCCCATACTGCTTGCCGGCGAGCGCTGGAGGACATCAACGAAAGCGTAGGCACCACTCGCCGTCCATCCGGGAATAGAATGTCTCACCGCGATCGAATCTCCGGATCAACTCAGGGTCGCGGGCGTGGATCAATACCCACTGTGGGCCGCAGTGGAAAAGACACCGCTTCTTGGACAGGGCATCCATCATGCAGGGCTCCAGACGGCCGTGAAGTCCAGCGGCGCCGCCGCGCCAGGCGTTCTCGAACAAATGGTCCAGAACGGCGTCCCCGAATCGCGTACGGGTGTAGAGCTGAATGACTTCGCTGAGCCTGCCGGGATTGAGATAGTAGACATACCATCCCGCGACGGCGCCCGTTTCGGTTCTCAAGAGGACCTTTCGGATGGACCCGTGCGTCTGCAGCCGTGCCGCCCGCTCGAACAGCCACGCGATGGAGCGCGAGTCGCGCGCGGGCCGCAGAACGGATTTAGGCAAGTCTTGCAGGCAGGCGGCGAGTCCGTCGGCGGTCAAGTCCTCCTCGACAAAGCGCGTTGGGTTGCGCGAGATGTTGACAAAAAAACGGGAAGCCAATTTGTCCAACGGGGCTGTCAGCGGCGTGATGGCGGGAATCACGGCCGCTTCCAATCGCCGCTGTTTCCTCAGCAGCAGGCGCGCGCCCAAGCGGAACGGGCGGAGCGGGTAGATCCATCGCATGCTGAACAAGGACGAGAATCTTCCACCCAGGCTCTGACAAATGGACCGGGCGTCGGAGTTGGCCTCATCCGCAAGCGACAGGTCCTGCGGCCCTTTCAGAAAACAGCGCAACAGGCTGACGCCCACTAAACCCCGCCGTCCTGGATCGACGATGAATTGAGAGCTCATCCGCGCGTGCAGGGACCGGCCGTCCAGGCACATCGCGAACGGCACGACTCCCAGGAATCCGCCGATCGAACCTCCGTCGTCGTAGACCAGCGACTCGCACCCCGCGCCCGACGCGGGATTCGCGAGGTACACCTCAGACAGGTATTCCCGGTACGCTTGCAGCAGCTCCGGGGATGGCTGGTCAGCAACGCAAAAAACCCTTCTGTGGAGATCCGCCACCTGCGGAATGTCCTCTTCGGTGAACTTCCGAATGTTGCCCTCGGGTATGGATGTATGCATGGCTCGTGCCGCCCGTCGTATCACGCGGGTATAGGAGCAAAGCCGCCAGGAGGAAAGCCATCCTCCAGACGGTCACCCGCTCGGAGCAGAAGTGTCGGGTCTATCGGTCGCTGGCCGGTCCGAATCCTATGGATCACGATCCATTCGTCGGCACACGCCACGCGGACGTCGTTACCCCGCAAGACCACCGATCCCGGCGGAGCGGGACACTTCTCTCCCGTTCGGGATACCTTCGTCACCAGGATTTCCCGGCCTCCGGCACGCGCCCTCGGGTGCCCCCACGGCGACGTAAACGGATGATAGTCACAAGCACGCACAAAATTCGCGATCTCTTGCGCCGGACGATCCCAGAAGATTGCACCATCATGGGGGACCTGACGCCCAAAGTACCGGCGCTTGGTCAGATCCTGACGGACCAGAGGAATCGCCTTCCGGTGGGTAGCGGCGGTATCCAACAGTCGCCATAGATCTGGAATGCCGGCGCGGATACACTTCGTGGTCAGTGACATTGGTGTGTCTTGGTCCTCAAGCGGAAACCGGGCTTGAAAGGCGATACGGCCGCCATCAATCTCCCCCGTCATTTCGTGAATCGTCACGCCATAGGAAGTCTCACCGCGGTATATGGCCCAGCTCACCGTATTCAAGCCCGCGTACCCCGGAAGAGGACCCGGATGCATATTGAAACTCCCGATGCGCGGGGCAGTGAGAACCTTGAGGTCGATGAGGTGGAGGGAGTGCACGTTCAAAATCACATCGATGTTTTCGGCCGCAATCCGATCTGCAAAAGACGGGTCCTTCACCAGTTCCGCCGGCCAGGTCTGGTAACCCAGGCATCGTGCGACGGTCCACAAACTGGCCCCCGTAGCGAAACGCCTGGATCGTGAAGCCATGACCGCCACAATGCGGTCCGCACGGGGGGCGAGAGCCCTCAGGGCTTGAATCCCCGCGGATTCCTCGCCGATCAGTAGTAGATTGAGCCTGGAATTTCGAGTCACGTGATCACGATTACGAGAGGTCGAACGATGCATCTGAGGAGCGCATCAGACGCTCACCGAAACGCCGCCAGCGTCTCCGAAACAACCGCCGTGCCGGCCAGCTTGCGAGTGACGACTAAGTCCGCCGCGCGGGTGACCGAGGTGACCCTTTCGAGTTCCAGGTCGTCGAGCGGGATCTGCATTCCGAAGTGGTTCTCCAACGCGAGAATGAATTGGACCAGTGTCATGGAATCCAATGCGCCGCCGTGAAACAAATCCTCATCCGGCGAATCGACGCGAACGGAGAACTCGGTCACCAGCAGCGACTGTATCTCGCCGGCCACAGCCAAACGGGCGGCATCCGGCGCTGCGGCAGGTTTACCATTGACCGGGGGCGGGTTTCCCACACTGTCCACCGATTCCGGCCGGTGATCCAGAATCAAGTCGGTCATCGCTGCTACGGAACGAAAAGCATCGACGTCGAGTTCGCTCATCGGGGGCAACTTCAAACCGAAGCGTTCTTCGATGGCATGAGTCAATTGAACCAGAGCCATGGAATCCAGGGCTCCAGTCTCAATCAGATCGGTGTCCGGCGAACCCACCTGGATGGCCAGGCTCTCTTTCAGCAGAGCCGCCATTTGCGCGGTGATATCTCTCCGTAGAATCTGGCTGCGGAGTGAATCTACATAAGGCGTCAAGCAGCACCTCCTGGCTCTAGGCTCCCGCTGCGGCGGCCGCGAACTGCTCCAGGAGTCTGCGCCGGTCGATTTTACCGTTCGCGTTCAGGGGCAGCGCATCCAGCTTCAGCCACCGTGAGGGCATCATATACAACGGCAGCATTTTCGTCAGCCGCTCACGAAGATCGGCTGAAGTACCGAGCCAGTCGCGTGCCGGTACGTAAGCACAGCAGATCATCTTTCCTTCAAATCCGGTAGTGCTGATCGCCACCACCGCGCATTCCCGCAGAATGCCTAGCGCATGCAACGCGGTCTCGATTTCGCCGAGCTCAATCCGGTAGCCACGGCTCTTGATCTGGGAATCGGCTCGGCCCAGCAGATAGACCAACCCGTCCGGCCCGACTCTCGCTAGATCGCCCGTCTTGTAGATGCGGCCGTGGTGGCGATCGGAAAGAAACACAGATGCGGTCTTTTGCGGGTCGTACCAATACCCAGGGCTTAATCCCACGCCGCGGATGTAGAGCTCGCCAATTTCGCCGGCATTCGCAGGGCGCAGGGATTCATCCAGGACCAAGAGGTCTTCTCCGTCGCACGGCTGCCCGATCGGGATTCCGGCCGTCTCGTCCTCGGGGCAGCACGGGAGCGTGTAGTAGCTGCTCGCGATGGTCGCTTCGGTCGGGCCGTACAGATTCGTGAAGCTCACGTGGGGCAATCGCTTCATGAAATACCTCAGAGTCGGCGTCGGCAAAGCTTCTCCACACCACAGCAGCCGTTGGAGTGAAGGAAAATCCCCGGGGCGCACCACGTCAAACTGCGCCATGTACTTGAGAGCCGCGGGAACCGAGTGCCACTGTGTCAGCTCGGCGCTCCGGATGAAGTCCGCCAGTTTGTGGGGCAGCAGGCTGATCGCCGGAGGAACCAGATGCAGCTCGGCTCCCGCTAGAAATGTCCCGTAAATGTCGAAAGTAGAAAGGTCGAAGTGGAGCGGGGGATGACAGGAGATGCGATCGGTGGCGTGGGGCTGAAAGTACCGGCGCGCCCACTCCAGGAAATGCATTACATTCGCGTGCGTGATGATGACCCCTTTGGGTACTCCGGTCGAGCCCGAAGTGAAGAGAATGTGCGCGGGATCTCCAGGATCGGAACGGCAGGGCAACGCATGAGGCGGCACGTTGGAAAGGTCGTCCCAGCAGAATGCAGGACGAATGCCTGAATCGGAGGGTTTTCCCGGCGCGAGCCACCCCACCGCGGCTGCATCGGATACAGCGGACTCCGTCACCAACTCCTGCAGCAGACTCTCGGTGGACGGGGCGGCCAGGATGCAGCGGGGTTCGCAGGCAGCCACAATCTTCGAGAGCCGGGCCGCGGGGCTTTCCGTGTCCATGGGCACATAGATACAGCCAGCTTTCAGCGCTCCCAGGAAGCCCGCGATGGCGGCGATGGACTTCGGCGCCAGTACGCCGATACGGTCGCCCTTCCGGCAACCCGCCTCAATGAGAAGGCGCGCCAGACGGTTGCTGGTTTCGTCCAGCCGGCCGTAAGTGATTCGCTCGCCGCACCACACCATCGCAGTCGCGTGGGGCCGCCGCTCGGCGCTTCTGGCGACGGTTTCCTGAAGTAAGATCATAGGCTTGCTCCGGCAACATTCGCAGCGGGAAGTCCACGCAGAGCGTGCTCGAATGTGATGCCGATGTGCTCGAGATCCTCTTCCGTCTCGGGCACATCCACGAGAAACGTCTGATAGCCAGCCGCCAAATACCGCCGTACTTCCTCCGCGACCTGTGCATGGCTGCCGACCAGGTAGGGGCAGAAGGTTTTGTAGTTTTCAAACGGAACCAGCCAATAGGTGCTGCGTCTCCCGTTCAGTTCATGACCCACCGTCGCCAGGTTCTGATGCCAGGCCGAATCGGATGTTTTCATGGCCAGCGCGTGCGTGACCTGACCGGCGCGATCGGGCGGGAAACGTTCTTCCGCGATGTGCCAGGCCTGCTCTTCGTCTTCTCGGGCGATGATGCCGACGCGAATCCCCGCGCCAGCGCCGCCGGCGGAGGCCCCGCACTTATCAGGAGGCTCCGGGTATTGCATCGGGAGCGCGTCTAGAGCGCGCGCCGCCGCCAAACCGGCTTCCGACGAACCGGAGAGCATGAACCGCGGAAAGAACTCCTGCGGCACGGCCGGCGTCAGGGCCAGCCGCTCGACGCTGTAGAACTTTCCGTGGAAGGTTACAGGCGAGCCGCCCGCGAGAAGTCTCTGGATAATCGTCGTATACTCGACCAGCCGCTCATATCTCTGATCATGTGGAGTCAGGTCGTGCAGCGCTATTAAATCGTTCTTGAACCCCCCGGCGACCATGTTGAGGCAGATGCGTCTCTGGTACAGATAGCTGAGCGTGGCGACCATTTTGGCCACCGTGTAGGCATGCATATAGATTGGCTGCACGGCCACCAGGGGCGTCAGTTGTTCCGAGTTCTGAAGGACGATCTGGGCCACGATCCAAGGGTCCAGCAGGCCGTTATCCGTATACACCAGAATTCCCTTGCACCCCGCCTCATCGCTCCACCGCGAGACCTGGGAAACGCGCCGGATGTACTCCGCGGGTTCGGAGGGACGGAAGGGAGGACAGGTCGTATAGAAGTCCACCGCCTGGGTACGGACATCCGTCATGATTACCTCGCTTTCTGTTAATGGGAGCCGGCTCTCATGGACCGGGCTCTTCGGTTGCGGGTCTGTGGATCGAGGGCCCCGGCGGCAGTGGCGAGTTCCCTCACTGCCGGGAACTTTGCCGGCGGGTGCGCCACCAGGGGAGCGGGCGCCTGGAACAGCGCTCGTTTGGCTTTGAGAGCCGCACTCACAGTCTCCGCGAACACTCCGGCTGCGGTGGGCTGCATCTTGTCCTTGCCTCCGTACGTTAGTTCCACATAGTCACGTTTGGAGAGGGAGATGCGCACGACCCAGGAATTCTCCGCGTGGGCAGGGTTGGGGACCGCGTCAAAGTAACATTTCGAGCCGAGTTTGAGCGCCGCGCGAGTGAATCCGAACTTAACGCTGCTCTGTCGCAAGATATGCCAGCACTCATCCGCGCTGGAGCAGGCCGCGAACGCGGCGCGGAGCTCGCTCAGCTGAATGTCCGCGCGGAGCGCACAGCTCAACGTGCCGTCGGCGAAGATGCGCCCGAACGCGCCGAATTCGACATAACCCAGCCAGTGGATGCCGATACCGGCGCTGGCGCAGAACAGAACGATAATCAATCCCGCGAACTCTTCGTTGGTCGATTGCAGCAGTGACAGCGCGCCGGCGATGCCGCAGCAGGCATACAACAGCAGCACGACCCGGCGCGGCGTGAGACCGCGGTCCAACAGCCGGTGATGGAAGTGTCCGCGGTCGCCGGTGAAGATGGGCTGGCCTCGCAATAAGCGCCGGGCGATGGCCACGGAGGTGTCCAGCAAGGGCAATGCCAGCGCGATCATCGGAGCGGTCATACCCAGGATGGTGGCCGACTTCTGACCCCACAAGACCGCGTAACAGCCCAGCAAAAATCCCACTAGCAGGCTGCCTCCGTCACCCAGAAAGATCGACGCCGGGTTGAAGTTGTACCGCAGGAATCCCAAGAGACTCGCGGCCAATGGTACGGTGGCGATGACCAGAGCGAGATTCTGCTGGAATATCGCCGAGAGCAGAATCGCCAGCGCGGTGAGGATGCCTACGCCGGTGGCAAGTCCGTCGATCCCGTCAATCAGGTTGAAGCCGTTGGTGCATGCCAGCAGCCACAGAAGCGTAATGGGTATCCCCACCAGAGGACTGAACAAATAGCCATGAAATCCAATGATCAGAACTCCCCCCCAGCAAGCCAGCGCGGCCGCGATCAGCGACCCGAGCAGTTTCTGCCAGGGTTTCAAGCCGCGGATATCGTCCAGCAAGCCTACGCCGAGCACGACCAACGCGGCCACAGGGAGTTTCCAATCAAACGGAAGGTTCGCCAGCGTGACGACCGGGTGCGCGGAGGGCAGGGCCAGTAGTAACGCAAAGGGAGCCAGGTAAGAGATCGCCAGGGCCACGCCCCCCGTGCGCGGAACCGCCTTGAGGTGGCAATGCCGTTTCCCGTCGGGGTGATCGACCAGGCCGAAACGCAGCGAGAGATGGCGCAGCAGCGGCGTGGCGATCAACGCAGTAATGAAAGAAACTGAACCCAGCAACAACAACCACCAATACATGGAGTCACCCGCGCTGCCTTCCGCTAAAGGCTGGCGTCCCCGTCGTACGAGGTAGGAGCCCAGGCAGCCGGACCGGTCAATGCTGCTCGGAACTCTTCACTCGGCTTGTAGTAATAGGTCCATGACCCAAGCGCGCGGCCGTGCGGCGGCGCGATGGCCGGTAAGCTCTCCCGGCGCAACCAGCCGCCGGTGATTTCGAGCATGTCGATGCGTTCTTTCCGGCATCGTTCTAATGCCGACGCCAGGAAGACGCGCAGCAGCTCTTCCTCGCCCCGCAAGGCTTGGAAATCCACGAAACGAATCCGCGTGAACCCGAGCTTCTGATGATCCAGCCGGTCAAAAACTCCATATGCAACCAGCCGCGAGCGGCGAATCGCCGTCAGGATCCATACGCTCCGGCGCGCGAGACCGATCCGAAAGTGCCAAGCGAGTGTCTCTCGGGAACGGTCGGCCAGGAGCACCTGGCACCCCTGGTGTTGCAGCTCCGACCAGAATTCATCAAAGCGATCGCCGAAATCGGTGCTCCATCCTATTTCCGCGGTGGAGGCGATCCGGCCTAAGCTGTAGCTTCGGCACCGGTCCACGCCAGCCAAGCCGGCGCAGGCCAGCCAACTCCAAGCGCCTGCCAGGGGCACCGCTTTTGCCGTCAGCAAGGAGCGGATCAGGCTGCGATGATTCGTGATCCAGAACTCCGCCTTGCTCCAGTCGCCGGCCGGCACGCGGGCCCAGCGAAAAGCCTCATACGCAGTGTGGGAGGCCGCGCTGACTGTCGTGCTCATCCCCAGATCCACGTGCTTCTGCCGCATCCATTCGTTAAAAATCTGCAGGGCGTAGCCGCGGTAAATGGGATCCACTGCCCAGGAGCAGGCAGCGGCGACGCGGACGGGCCGGCCGCTGAACTGCATCGCCAGGGGAACGTTGCTGATCGACCCTACGATCTCGCCATCTTGATCCTCTAGCACCCAACCGATCGGCCAATCGCCATGGCGTTGTTCGAACGCGGGATTGCCCTTCCAATAGGTGATCCAGTCCTCGCGGGGTCTGATCGGGAGGCCATTGCGTCCGAGCAGGGCCGCAACTCCGCCATAATCGGCAAAAGTACCGATGCGAACCGTCGGTGCGGCTCCCGGCCGTTTCCTGGCGGTCACAATTCGCTGGCGCGATTTGTCTTTGGTGAAACTCGTCACTGGTTCTCGGCTCCGTCGCGACTACTGCCGCGGATTTGAAAAGTTGTGGGACGGGTCCCGGACCGGGGCACGCGACCCCCTGGTCGCGCCGACAGCGTCCGCCCTCCAGTACCCGCCCGCAAGGGAACTCTGCAAGGTTCTAAGGATTCGTCCGGATGCGTCCCCGAGGCGCGAGCATTGCCTTAAGAACGTCCAGCACATATAACGGAAGCACCAGCTGCCGGCGGAGCCGGCTGGGGTGCGTGATCAACCGATAGAGCCACTCGGTGCCGGTCTTACAAAACAGGGCCGGAGCCCGAGCAGCCGCGCCGCTGATTACGTCCAGGCTGCCGCCGATTCCCATGCACAGGCAGGGCCGGAGTCGCGGCAAGTTCTCCGCGATCCAGAACTCCTGGCGCGGCGAGCCCATCGCTACGAAAAGCAGATCGGCGCCGCTTTGGTTGATCTGGTCGACCACCGCCGTGGGATCGCTAAAGTAACCGCTTTGGGACCCGGCAATGTTGAGCCCGGGATACTGAATGGTCAGCTTGCGGCACGCCGTGGCGTTCGATTCCGGAGAAGCGCCCAATAGGAAAATCCGCCAGCCTTCCTGCGCCGACAGCCGGATCAGCCGCGTAAAGAGCTCTATGCCGGTACAGCGCGGCAGCCGGCGATGCTCGATCAGGAGGGAGGCGAGCGCGACGCCGATCCCGTCGCAAATCCGCACGTCCGCTCGGTCGAGCACGCTTTTGAGTTTTGCATCGCGTGTCGCCCGATACACCTTCTCGGGATTGATCGCGATGCAGAAAGTGCGCAGGTGGGTTCGAATCCGCTGCCGCATCGTCTCGGTCGCGTCCTCATACGACCGGAATGGGTTCAGCCGAATTCCGAGGACAGACAATGGCTCTGATACTACGTCGATCATAATTTCCTCCACAAAAACCTGGTATGCGATCGCTGACTGACACGCTGGTGAAAACACGCTCCCCATCGCGCTAGGCCGGCACCTGTTCGCCGCTACTCTGGCGCCGCATTCCGGTCCCCAGCCACTCATTCATCCAGAAGTGGAGTCCCAGCAGGAGAAAGATGTGGCGCTCGCGGTTCAGGCCGGACGCGTGTTCGTCCAGGGTGCGCTCTACTTCGTTGACATCGATCCAGGATGAGAACGGCGACCGGCGTTCCAGAAGAATTTCCCGGATCTCGTTGCGGGTACTGAACCAGTTCCGCGTGGGCGACAGAAATCCCTTCTTCTTCCGGCGGACGATGGAGGCCGGAAGGATACGCTCCGCGAAACGTTTGTGGA
>Ga0207711_10004891_pt1 | contig 11370 bp, 8 predicted proteins | sample KBSS34metaG_FD_184401 | JGI IMG/M metagenome (GOLD analysis project Ga0207711, IMG submission 184401) | Switchgrass rhizosphere microbial communities from Kellogg Biological Station, Michigan, USA - KBS S3-4 metaG (SPAdes) (version 2) | ecosystem: Host-associated > Plants > Roots > Rhizosphere >...
AGATGTTCTCCCCGCCCCGGATGACCAGGTCCTTGATCCGGCCGGTGATGTTGATGTAACCCTCGTCGTCCATGACCGCGAGGTCGCCGGTGTGCATCCACCGGGCCGCGTCGATGGCCTCCGCGGTCTTGTCAGGCTGCTCCCAGTAGCCGAGCATCACGGAGTAACCCCGGGTGCACAGTTCCCCCGGAGTGCCTCGGGGCACGGTCAGACCCGTTTCCTGGTCTACGATCTTGATTTCGAGGTGCGGGGCGACCGTGCCGACGGTGGAGACGCGCCGTTCGATCGAGTCGTCCGCGCGGGTCTGGGTGGAGACCGGGGAGGTTTCGGTCATGCCGTAGCAGATGGCCACCTCCGTCATGCCCATCCGCGCGATCACCTGCTTCATCACCTCGATCGGGCAAGGAGACCCGGCCATGATGCCGGTGCGCAGGCTGGACAGGTCGAACGAGGCGAGATCGGGTTGAGTCAGTTCAGCGATGAACATGGTGGGCACCCCGTAGAGCGCCGTGCAGGATTCCGTCTCCACGGTGGCCAGGGTCGCCGCCGGGTCGAAGGACGGTGCCGGGATCACCATGGCGGCGCCGTGGGTGGTGCAGGCGAGGTTTCCCATCACCATCCCGAAACAGTGGTAGAAGGGCACGGGGATGCAGACCCTGTCCACCTCTGTATAGCCGCATAACTCGCCGACAAAGTACCCGTTGTTGAGGATGTTGTGATGGCTCAGGGTGGCGCCCTTGGGGAAGCCGGTGGTACCCGAGGTGTACTGGATGTTGATCGGGTCGTCCGGGCTCAGTGATGCCTGCAGCCCTGCCAACCGGTCGGCTTCGCCCCGTCTCCCGGCCGCCAGCAAGGAATCCCAGTCCGCGCTGTCCAGCAGCACCACCTGCTGCAGCGCCGGACAACGCGGCCGAACCTCGTCGATCATCGCCGCATAGTCTGAGGTTTTGAACTTCTCGGCGGCAACGAGGAGCTTGATGCCCGCCTGCCTCAGTACGTACTCCAACTCGTGCGACCGGTAGGCCGGATTGATGGTCACGAGGATCGCGCCGAGCTTGGCTGTGGCGTACTGGGTCAGCGTCCACTCGGCGCGGTTGGGCGCCCAGATGCCGACCCGGTCACCCTTCGCGATTCCCAGTTCGAGCAGTGCCAGCGCGAGGGCGTCCACCTCCGCTGTCAGCTCGGCGTAGGTCCAGCGCCGGCCACTGGGCCGGTCGATGAGCGCATCCCGGTGGGGAAACGCCCGCGCGGTCCGGTCGAGGTTGTCGCCGATGGTGTCGCCGAGCAGGGGAGTCAGGGATACCCCCGAGGCGTAGCTTGGCAGTGCTGGCCGGAGGTGGACGGTCTCGCTCATGCCGCTCATGGTGTGAGGCCCGCCGGGCGGGCGCTACCCCCGGACGGGGGTAGCTTGCCCCGACCGGCCCCAGCAGGGTCGCTGATCGTCCGCAGGTCGACGTCGAGCCGCCTATAGTGCCCTGACAAGGGGCGACGAGACTGGCAGGCGGTGGTTGTGATGCCCGACCAACTGCACGCGGCGGGCCCGGGCGACTGTCGTTCGGTGAGAGCGACGCTCCTCGATCTCCAACGGCAGTCCGGCCTACCGGTGTTGTACGGGGGGGTGGTCGGGCATGCCGGCGTCCGGATCACCGAACTGTTCGGAACGCGGACCGGCGATCTGCGCAACCTCCTGATCCGCCCGGGCGCCGGGCTGGGCGGGTACGTGTTCACGCATGGTCGACCGGCAGCGGTCGACAACTACCTAGCCGCCTCCGGCATCACCCACGACTATGACGGGCCGGTTCGGAGCGAAGGTCTGTGGTCGGTGGCCGCCGCTCCGGTCGCCGTCGCCGAACGGCCGCGGGCGCTGCTCTACGCCGCCACCCGCCAACAAGAACCGCTGGGAAACCGGGCCAAGGACCTGCTGGTCAGCGCCGGCCAACGGCTCTCGGCCGAGATGGGCAGCCGAGACGAGCTCGACCGGCGGTTCGGCATGCTGCAGGAGGCCGCGGCGGTCGGGGGCGCGGCGTGGTCGGCGGCCGAGCTCGAGGATCTGCGGGCCGCCTACGCGGAGATCCGTGAGGTAGCGGCATTGTTACCCGACGACGGCCTGCGGCGGAAGCTCGCCAACGCCTACGAACGCCTCGCCGCATTGCGGTCGGCCGGGCTGGAGAAGCCCGGCCCACGGCTGTCCGCACGGGAGATCGACGTCCTCGCCGAGGTGGCGATCGGCTGCACCAACACGCAGACGGCTGCCCGGCTCGCGGTGCGCCCGGAAACGGTCAAGGCTTACCTGCGCAGCGCGATGCGGAAGCTGGACGCGCACAGCCGGCACGAAGCCGTGGTCAACGCTCGCCGCTTCGGGCTGCTGCCCTGATATCAAACCGGTCCCGCTGTCGACCCGACGACCGGCGTCCACACCTGCCTGGGTATGAGCGAGATGCTCCGAAAAGGTGACCATGGCGTTGGCGTAACAATACCACTTAGTTAAGTCAGGCCGAGGATCCTGATGGTAGGTGGGCCTGGTTTCACGGTTCCGGTGTCCGTTGCGCGTTTGATCCGATACCTGGCGCTGTGACTGTCGCGTTTCTTGACGCGCGGGTTCGTTCGCTCACGCTTCGGATTCCGACGTTCAACAATCTCGGCGATTATCTCAAAGAGGGCATACACAAGACGCTCAGGGAAAAACCGCCTGGTTTGTGACCTGGCGGCGGACGACTCGGAGGGAGCGTATGAACGACAACCGATCCGGATCGGCGTCCGCTTCGTCGGCAGCGGCTTTCATGAGAGGTCGAATAGCATGATAAGTAAGAAGCAGAGCCCAAATCTCGTGCTCCACCATCTCGCGCGACTTCGATCGCAGAACACGGCCCGCACCGCGCTGGTGGGTCTTGATCTCATCAAATCCGGTCTCGTCGAGCCATCTATGGTACGCGTCAAGCTGTGATCGTTTTTCATGGTGGGGGTTATTGATCGTGGCGGTGGGCATCTGGAGGGTCACGGCGAGTTGGGCCACCGAGGACCCTGCCGGCGTGCTGGGCCGCCCTGCTGGAGCTCTTCCGTCCGGTGTTCCGCCGCCGCGGCACGTTCACGCTGTTCACCGTGCTGGCGCGTTCTGGACCCACGACGGCGCGGCGCAGGGCGGCGGGAAGATCGCCGGGGGGAACCGGTGGGTGGTGGCCGGGATCGCGGTCCGGCTTCCGTTCTGCACCGCCCCGGTGTGTCTGCCGGTGCTGTTCCGGCTGTGGGCGGGCCGGGGCAGCGCCAGCCCGGTCGAGCTGGCCGGGCAGTTGCTGGGGCTGGTGGCGGCCGAGTTCCCGGGCCCGTGTGTGCACGGGGTCGGCGACGCCGCCTACCACGGCAGGCCGCTGCTGGTGGCCGGGAGCACGTGGACGACCCGGCTGCCGGCCAACGCCGCGCTCTATGACCTGGCGCCGCCGCGTACCGGCAGGCGTGGCCGGCCCGCGCTCAAGGGTCCCCGGCTCGGCCGGCCGGCGGACCTGGCCGCCGGCGCCGGCTGGCAGCCGGTCGCGGTCGTCCGGGATGGCCGCGGCGCGTCGGTGTACGTGGCCGAGGTGCCCTGCCTCTGGTGCGGCAGCTTCGGTAACACCGTCGGCCGGTGTGTCCTGGTCCGGGAGGAGGGCTCGACCAGGCCCTACGACCTTGCGCTGTTCTCCACCGACCCAACGAGCTGCGCGCGGTGATCGACGGACCCACCGAAGGGCCGTGGGGGGTGAAGATCGAGCGGGTCGAGCTCAAGGACGTGGCTCTGCCCGACTCGATGAAGCGCTCTTCGACCGGATTGAGGCCGACCGTACCGGTTCGGCCGGTGCGCCCGGACCGGGGCATCCGTTCCGGACGTCAAGCCGATCCAGGAGGCGTAGTCGACGGCGCCACAAGCGGCGAGCCCGGCCGCGCGAGGGGCTCGTCGCGGTCCCCGCGCCGACCGGGTGGATCAACGTCACGCGGTCGGCCCCGAGTGCGCCGCCTCGCCGAAGTAGCTTGCCATCAGCAGGTCGCGGTCGTGGCGCAGCCGCGCGGCCGTGTCGTGCAGAACGATCTCCCCGTGCGCGAGGACGTAGGCTCGGTCGGCGGTCGCCAGGGCGAGGTGGACGTGCTGTTCGACAAGGAGGACCCCGCAGCCCGACTCGTCTGCGTACCGCCGGATGATCGGCAGCAGCTCGGCGACGACCAGCGGCGCCAGCCCCAGGCTCAGCTCGTCGACGAGGAGCAGCCTGGGGTGACGGGCCAGTGCCCGCCCCAGGGCGAGCATCTGCTGCTCGCCACCGGACAGCAGGCCGGCCGGCCGGTTGGCCAGGCCGTGAAGCCGGGGGAAGAGCCGGTGCGCCAGCTCGACATCCGGCCGCTCGCCAGGGGGGCGTAGCCGGAAATGCTCCGCGACCGACAAGCCGAAGAAGTTGCCGCGGCCTTCTGGGACGTGGGCGATACCGGCGCGTGCCCGGTCACGCGGGGACAGCCGGCCCAGGTCGTCGCCGTCCATCGTGATCTGTCCGGCCTGGGGGGTGACGAGGCCTGAGATCGCGCGCAGCGTCGTCGTCTTCCCGGCGCCGTTGGTGCCAAGGAGCGCGATCACCTCGCCGGGATGCACCACCAGCTCGATTTCCCGGACGACCGCGGTCCGGTGGTATCCAGCGGTGAGACCGTCGACGGCGAGCCGTGGCCGGGTCATGTCGTATCCCCTCTGTCGAGCCGCTCCACAGCGTCGGTCGCGACGACCGCCGTGTCGACGTCGTCCGCGCCACCCAGGTAGGCCCTGATGACCTGCGGGTCCCGCCGGACGGCGTCGGGGACTCCGTGGGCGATGACCTCGCCGAACTCGAGCACGAACAGCCTGTCGCACACGCTGAGGACAAGACCCATGTCGTGGTCGACCAGCAGCATGGAGGTGCCGTGATCGGCGAGCGTGCGCAGCCGGGTGCCGAGCTCCGCGCTCTCGTGGGTGTCCAGGCCCGCGGCGGGCTCGTCGAGACACAGCAGCCGCGGCGCGGCGACGACGCCGCGGGCGACGCCGACCAGCTTGCGCTGACCCTCCGACAGGTCGCCCGGTGCGGCGTCCGCGGCCCAGGCCAGCCCGACGAGGTCGAGCGCCCGGTCCACGCCGTGCCCGCCACCGGCCGTGCCTGTCACGATCTCCTTGAGGGAGGCCACCAGTCCGGGACGATGCGCGGCGACCGCGATGTTCTCCTGCACGGTGAGATCGTCGAACAGCTCGGTCGTCTGCCACGTGCGTACCAGGCCGTGCCGGGACCGGCGGTGCGGGCTGACACCTGCGAGGTCACGGCCATCGAGCTCGACCACGCCGCGGGAGGGCACGAACCCGGTCACCGCGTCGATGAAGGTCGTCTTGCCGGCGCCGTTCGGCCCGATCAGGCCGACGAGCTCGCCGGGACCGACCTCGATGGCCACCTCGCGCAGGGCCGGGATACCACCAAAGGTGACGGACAGGCCCGACGTGCGCAGGACCGCGGGGTGCGTGGTCATGGCAGCACCGGTCCGTCCGCGCGCACGCCGGCTGGCACGGCACTGTTCGCTGGGCGCACGGCACTGTCCGCCGTAGCGACGGCGCTGGCGGGAGCCGGCCGGTTGGGTCTGCGGGCCGCGACGGTCCTGGCGAGGGCGCCGGCGACCCCTTCCGGGTTGCGGATCAGGGTGAACAGCAGCATGACACCGCCGAAGAGAACGAAGTAGTTGCCGGACAGCCCCAACCACCGGTCGGCGGCGAAGGGCACGAGCGCCTGGTTGGACAACAGCCCGGCGAGCACCGCGCCGGAGATCATGGTGATGCCGCCGACATAGGCGAAGGCGATCAGCGCGAGCGCGGTCAGCAGGTCGAAACGGGCAGCGCTGACCGATCCGAAGTTGTAGGCGTACAGCACGCCCCCGGTGCCCGCGATGAACGAGCTCGCCCCGAACGCGGCCAGCTTGGTATTGCGCACGCCGATGCCCGCGGCCGCGGCCGCCCGCTCATTCGACCGGACAGCGAGCATCCGCTGACCGGCACTCGACCGCCGGATGCCGACCGTCAGCAGACACAGCACGATCACGACCGCGAGCAGACCCAGTCCGAAGACGGGGCTGGGCTGGTTCCCGTCGATCCCCCGGAAGCCGGCACGTGGGCCGATGTCGACGCCGAGCAGGTCCGGTTCGGGAACGGGCGAGCCGGTCAGCCCACCGCCCCAGATGGCGTTGGTGAAGCCGAACTGGCTCAGCGCGGTGGCGGCCGCCAGCGTGACGATCGCGAGGCTGACGCCGCGAACGCGCAACGCCGAGACCGCGGCCAGCAGGCCGACCGCGGTCGCCGCCACGATCCCGAGCACCGCGGCGAGGGGGAAGCCGAGCCCCCAGTTCGCCGACGCGTGCGCGATGGTGAACCCGGCGACACCGGCCAGGCTGAGCTGCACCACCGAGATCTGCCCGACGAACCCAGTGATGACCACGAGCGACAGCGCCATGACCACGCCGATCAGCGAGTTGACCAACGCCTGCCGAAAGTCGAACGGGAAGACGATGAGCGCGACCGCACCGACGGCGGCCGCTGCCGCGGCCGCCGGCAACGGCCGGCGGGGGCGGGGCACCGCCGGCAGTCGCTGTTCGACGATGTCGCCTCGCCCCGGAATCTGGCTTCCCCTGACGAACATGATCACAATGATCAGGAGGAAGACGAGGAGCTCCTTCGTTCCTGGCAGCGTGACGCCATCCGCCGTCGGGAACCACGTCTGGGTGGACGCATAGTCCAGCAAGGAGTTCACGACACCCAGCCCGATCCCCGCGAGGCAGGTGATCCACCATGAGGTGAACCGGGCCAGCAGCGCCACCGCCAACGCCGGCGCCACCTGCACGGGCAACGTGGCGGGGTCAAGCGCCGTCACCGAGGCCGCGACGATCCCGACCCCGCCGGCCACCAGGGTTCCCACGATGGTGCCGGCCAGCGACAACGTGCTCGGCGACAGGCCCGCCAGCAGGGCGAACGCCTCGTTCTCCGAGGCAGCCCTCGACGCCGCGCCGAAGGCGCTGAAGCGGTACACCGCCGCCAACACGGCGGTCAGCGCCACCACCATCGCCGGCAGGATGAACCGGCTGACGGGAATGGCCGAGCCAAACGCCTCGATGCTGTCATTCGGCAGCACCCTGGGCTGTGGCTTGGGCTCGGGACCGAAGGCGATCAGTATCGCGGCCTGGGCGACGAGCAGCACACCGAGCGTCGCCACCAGCTTCGCCAGCGGCGACGCTCGGCGCAGCGGCCTGACCGCGACCGCCTCGACCAGAACGGCGATGACCAGGAGCACACCCAACGAGATGAGCAACGCCGGAGCCGTCCCGAAGGCCGGGCCGTACCTGCCCGTCCGCAGCGACCAGAAGGAATAGCCCGCCAGCATGGCGACCGCGCCGGCCGCCAGATTGATCTGACCAGACCCCCGGAAGCTCACGACAATCGCGAGCCCGAGTCCGGCGATGAGTGATCCCGAACCGAATCCCAGCACCGAGAACAGAAGTAACTGGTCCACCGTGTGTCGCTCCCGCTCATTGTCCGCAAGTTTGTCCCGCCGTCGCTCCTATCGTTGTTGCGGCGGCCGCAGGAAACCTCCACTGGCGTTCTCGAACCGGCCCTTACCGAGGTATCGGAAGAACTGCGCCGCATCGCTGCACAGACCTGGCGCCCCCGGTATCTTGCCGCACTTCAGCTGCGGGGCACCCATGATCATGGGCCCGGCGAACGACGTGAGCTGCGTCCGCAGCGCGCTCGGCGTTAGCTGGTCGACGCCGATGGTGTTCATGGCTCGCGCGGCCGTCATCACCTCGCCGAAGGCGACCTCCGCCCACGGGTCGATGGCCTTGTCCGCCGCGCCGTACTGCTTGAAGACGGCGTTGTACGGAACGGTGGCCTTGTCCGTGGTGTCGGCCGGCAGCGAGGAGGCGATCGCGTAGGTCCACTGCGGGAAGTCGCCGCCGAGTGCCTTCGCGACGTCGCCGGTCAGGCAGACGGGGCTCGCGACGACCTTCTTCTCGTCGATCCCGACCTGCCGCAGCGAGTTCACCATGTTGACGCACCCGCCCGGGTTGGTGACGGGGACGACCATGTCGGCGGATGCCGCTCCGGCCGCGGTCAGCGGCCCGACCAGGTCCGTGCTCGTCGGGGCATACGCCACCTTCTTGACCTTCACTCCCGCGCTCGTCAGTGATGCGGCTATGGAAGCCGCGCCCGGGGTCACGTCGGGCGTCTCCTGGAAGACGAGCGCCGCCGTCTTGGCGTGCAACACCTGCGCGGCGTAGGTCGCGAACGGCGCGAGGACGGCCTGCGTGTCGCCGTACAGGATGGCGGCGTTGTCCTGCGCTCGGTCCACGTTGGTGAGGGCCACACCGGACACGACCGGCAGCTGGCCCGCCACCGTCGCGTAGAACGACTGGATCCCCACCGCGACGGCGCCCGTTACCACCCCTTTGACCGCGTGGTCACTGAGGAACTGCTGGGCGCACCTGGCCCCTTCTTCCTCCGCATTGCGGATGTAACAGGTCGACAGCCTGAGCGGGTGGCCCCCGATGCCTCCGAGCTGTTCGTTGATGTATTTCACCGCGACGTCCGCCCCGGCTCCGGCCAGCGGCCCGGGCTCCACCGCCCCACCCTGCTGCGCCACGTAGCCGAGGGTCACCGGCGTCAGCGCCGGATCCGCCTTGCCGTTCTTGCCGTGGACATACGATAAGTAGTCGGTGACCGGCTTCGCCGTCAGCGCCACCTGCGTCTGCACCGGCTGGGCCGGCGTGTGCGTCGCGCCGCTGGAACCACTGGAACCGCCGCAGCCGGCCCCGACCGCGCCCATGACCGCGACAACCGCGACCGTACTCGTCACACGTCTGTTGATTGGACTCGCCCCCATCTTGATTCTGGCTGGTGTGGAGAACCTCACCGCGGGGCTCCCGGTAAGGAGCCCCGCCGTGAGGTCAGGTGTGGTTCGACCGGCCGGCGTCGCCGGTCAGGAGACGGCGGTCACGCTGTCCGCCACGCCCAACGGCCGAAGGGCGGGCATGACCTCGGAGGCGAAGAGCTCGGTGCTCCTCCTGCTCCGTTCGGGTGTTATGTCACCGAGTCCGAACAGCCCGATGAGTTGCCCGAAACCGAGCTCTTCCTGCAGCTCGCGCAGTCTGGCCTTCACCGTGTCTGGGCTTCCGACGACCGCGTAGCCACCGTTCAGCAGTTCTTCGTAGGACAGCTCGGGATAAGGCTTCATGCCGGCCATCAACAGCCCGCGGAAGGAGGACGGCGTCATGTAACCCGGCGGGAAGACGAGCTCGGGGCTCTGCTTGAGCCCCTTGTGGAACAGCCACAGAAGGTGCTGTCTGGCTTCGCGATGGGCCTGCTCGTCGGTCTCGGCGAGGTAGATCGGCGCGGAGAACGCGATCTTCTCCGGGTCGGGCACGTAGCCGAGCTCGTCGGCCGCCTGCCGGTATCCGTCGAACCAGCGGCGGACCACGGGGGTCGGCGCGTAGACCGACATGTAGGTGTGCCTGTGCTGGGCGACGAACTTCATCGTCTCGCTGCTGCCCGCGCCCGGGATGTAGATGGGCGGATGCGGGTCCTGGACGGGCCGCGGCCAGACATTCACATAGCGGTACTCGTAGTTGGGACTGATCCACTGGAACATCTCATCCGACGTCCACGCCTTGATGATCAGATCGTGGGCCTCGTTGAACCGATCACGAGAGCGGGTTGGGTTGACGCTGTGCGCGAAATACTCCCATCCGATCCCACGAACGAATCCGGAGACGATGCGACCGTTGGTGAGATGGTCGAGCATGGCGATCTCCTCGGCGACCCGCAGCGGATTACCGCGGATACCGATCGCGTTACCGAGCACCATGATCTTGGCCGTCTCGGTGCGTCGCGCGAGAGCGGCGGCCATGATGTTGGGCGACGGCATCAGCCCGTAGGCGCTCTGGTGATGCTCGTTGACGCCGATCCCGTCGAAACCAAGCTGTTCCGCATACTCGAGCTCGTCAAGGTACCGGTGATAGAGCCGGTTCCCGAGCTCGCGGTCAAAGAACTTGTTGGGGAAGGTGAGCGATGGTGACGGGTAGCTTTCGTCGAAGTCGTCCGGAAGGTAGGGGTAGGGCATCAGGTGGAAGTAGACGAACTTCACAGACTCACTCCGTTCAGCCCGGCGCCGGCGGCGAGGAAGTTGGTGGTGATCTCAGCGAACTCCGCGGGGCGTTCGAAATACATCGCATGGCCGCAGTCCTCGACCATCGCGAACTCCGCCTTCGGAATCAGGTCGGCATACCGCTCGCCGTGGGCAACCGGGATGATTTTGTCGTTGGACGGCCAGGCGACGAGCGTCGGCGCGGTGATGCGGTGCAGCCGGCGCTCCAGTTTCGGGTTGTTCAGAAAAGGCGTCCACCCGAACCTGGCCAGGGCGGTCATGTCCCGGTAGGCCGCCAGTATCGCGTCGACGTCGGGATTGGCCGGGAAGGCCGCCGCGGCCTTGGCGGCGTCCTGGAACAGCGCGTCGGCCAGCTGGGGCGGCGACATGCGGAAGATATCCGCGACGGGATGGTCCGGCAGCCGCAGCCCGGCCGGGCTGAGCAGGACCAGCGAACCGATCGCGTGCGGTGCGGCGACGGCGAGCTCGGCCGCGATCCAGCCACCGAACGAAGCACCGACCACGTGCGGGCGGTCCAGTCCCAGCCGCTCGATCAGGTCGAGGTAGTGGTAGACGAGGTCGTCCACGCCCTCCACCTCGGCGAGCTCGTCCGACCCGCCGAAGCCCGGGTGGTCGGGCGCGAACACCTCGAACCGGCCCGCGAGCAGCTGGTGGAACTCGTGCCAGTGCCCCGCGCCGCCCGCCGCGTGCAGGAAGAGCACGGGCGCTCCTCGACCACCGCGGAACAGGTGGATCCTGCCGCCGGGTAGATCCAGATACCGCTCGTCCGGCGCGTCGACCCGCGCTGGTCCCGCATCGTTCGCCACCGTCGTCACCGGGCTACCTCCTGCATCCACGTGGCCTCCGTCGAGCCCCGAAACTAGGACTCCGATCGGTGGGCGACGAGCCGCATTCCGCACCGGCGAGCCGGTTCCCGCACGGCCCTTGACATCCACAGACGAAACGCCGAGTCTCAACCCGTTCGTACTGCGGACGCCTGTCCGTCGGGTTACGGAGGAGGGGCTCTCATGTGCGGGCCTGCACAGTTAGCGGGCGACGGGCCGGCAACGGAGGCCGCCTTAGCGGCGGACGGTGGCCTTCCCCATCCGAGATCGATTCGGACGGCCGATCCGCTCGAAGCGAGGATCCGGACCGAGGAGTTCCTGAGGTGCTCGCACCGGATGACGGTGCTGGAGCGCGATGATCCGTTCTTTGCCCG
>Ga0207711_10004893_pt1 | contig 11370 bp, 9 predicted proteins | sample KBSS34metaG_FD_184401 | JGI IMG/M metagenome (GOLD analysis project Ga0207711, IMG submission 184401) | Switchgrass rhizosphere microbial communities from Kellogg Biological Station, Michigan, USA - KBS S3-4 metaG (SPAdes) (version 2) | ecosystem: Host-associated > Plants > Roots > Rhizosphere >...
GCGCGCAGCAAGGAGGCGCGCGGATTGCCCGGGGCGCGGGTTCAGTGAAATCCACGACAAGCCATGGCCAAGATCGATGACCCCGCTGCGCTGCAGATGTGGGGCGGCGTCGAATGCACGGTGAACCGGGTCGGCGACGACTATTTCACCCAGCTCGACCGCAGCGGGCACGCCGACCGCGACAGCGACCTCGATCGCTTCGCCGCGCTCGGCATCCGCGCCCTGCGCTATCCCGTGCTCTGGGAGAGCACCGCGCCGGACGGCCCGCGCAGCGCCGACTGGTCGTGGCCCGATCGCCGCCTGCCCGCCCTGCGCGAGCGCGGCATCGCGCCGATCGTCGGCCTGGTCCATCACGGCAGCGGCCCGCGCCACACGAGCCTGCTCTGCCCGCGCTTCGCCGAAGGGCTCGCCGAGTTCGCCGCGGCCGCGGCGCGCCGCTATCCGTGGGTCGACCTCTGGACTCCCGTCAACGAGCCGCTGACGACGGCCCGCTTCAGCGCTCTCTACGGCCTGTGGTACCCGCACGCCCGCGACGACCGCTCGTTCGTCCGCGCGCTGCTCAACGAATGCCGGGCGACGGTGCTGTCGATGGCGGCGATCCGCGACGTCAATCCGGCGGCGCAGCTGGTCCAGACCGACGACCTCAGCCGCACCTACGGCACCGAGCGGCTGAGCGACGTCGTCGACTTCTACAACGAGCGGCGCTGGCTCGCCTGGGACCTGCTCTGCGGACGCGTCGATTCACAGCATCCGCTCTGGAGCTACCTGACCGAGAACGGCGCCGACGCGAGCGAGGTCCTCTGGTTCGCCGAGCGGCCGTGCCCGCCCGACATCATCGGCGCGAACTACTACGTGACCAGCGAGCGCTGGCTCGATCATCGCTTCGAGCGCTTTCCCGGCTGTCCGCGCGGCGATTGCGCCAGCGGCGAGTTCGTCGACATCGAATCGGTTCGCGTCCTGGCGACGCCGGCGCCGGCGCTGGCGTCGCTGCTCGAGGAGACCTGGCATCGCTATCGCATTCCGCTGGCGGTGACCGAGGCGCACATCGACGCCGGGCGCGAAGACCAGCTGCGCTGGCTGCTCGAGATCTGGCGCGCCGCCCAGGCCGCGCGCGCTGCCGGCGTCGACGTGCGCGCCGTCACCGCCTGGTCCCTGCTTGGCTCGTTCGACTGGAACTGCCTGCTCGGCGAGTGCCGCGGCTATTACGAGCCGGGGCCCTTCGACGTCCGCGCGCCTTTGCCGCGCGCGACCGCGCTCGCCGGGCTGATCGAAGCGCTCGCCGCCGGCCGCGACGCGAGCCACCCCGTGCTGCGCGGTGAAGGATGGTGGCGTCGCGCCGATCGCTTCATCGGCAAGCCGGTCGCGCCGCGAACGGCGGTCACGACGCTGGCCGGGTTTCGCCCGCACACCGGCACCGGCGCGGCGGCGCCGATCCTCGTCAGCGGCGCCAGCGGCACCCTCGGCCGGGCCTTCGCGACGATCTGCGGCCAACGCAACCTCGCCGTGCGCCTTCTCGACCGCGCCGCCATGGATATCACCGACCCCCGTTCGGTGCGCGAGGCGATCGAGCGCTGGCGCCCGTGGGCGATCGTCAACGCGAGCGGCTACGTGCGAATCGACGACGCCGAGCGCGACGCCGAGCGCTGCCATCGCGAGAACGCGACCGGGCCGGCGGTGCTCGCCGACGCGTGCGCGGGCGCGGGCATCCGCCTCCTGACGTTCTCGAGCGACCAGGTGTTCGACGGCCGCGGCGACCGCGCCTGGGTCGAGAGCGACGCACCGGCGCCGCTCAACGTCTACGGCGCCAGCAAGGCGGCGGGCGAGCGCGAGGCGCTGGCTCGCTGGCCGCAGTCGCTCGTCGTGCGAACGAGCGCGTTCTTCGGTCCCTGGGATCGGCACAACTTCGTCTTCCATGCCCTCGCCGCGTTGCAGCGCGGCGAGATCTTCCGCGCCGCGAGCGACGTTCGCGTCTCGCCGACCTATGTTCCTGATCTCGTCAACGTCTGTCTCGATCTCCTGATCGACGGCGAGTCCGGCCTCTGGCATCTCGCCAACGTCGGCGACGTCAGCTGGGCCGAGCTCGCGGCTCGCGCGGCCGAGCTCGCCGGCGTCGCGACGTCGACGCTCGAGCCCTGCAGCAGTACCGCGCTCGGCGAGGTCGCGGCCCGGCCGCGCCACGGCGTCCTCGCCAGCGAGCGTGCCGCACTGATGGCGCCCCTCGACGACGCGCTGCGCAGATTCATGGCGGAGCGCGTCGTCGCGATCGAGCCCGGGACGGCGATGGCCGACGGCGCCGCAGCGAGGTCGGCGCAGCGCGTCGCCGGCGGCTGACCGGGTGATCGTCCGACCGATGTGCGGCTGAACGCCAGACGCACGACACGGCACGCCCATTGCTGAGCAACGTCGCCTCGCCCGCCACCCGCATCGCTCCTGTCGGGTGGCCGGATGCGAAGGCGACTCCCTTGCCCATTCTCCTTGTCATCTCGGAGCGATCCATGCCTCACCTCATCGTCTTCTCGCACCTGCGCTGGGCCTTCGTGTTCCAGCGGCCGCAGCATCTGCTGTCGCGGCTGGCGCGCTATTTCCGTGTCGTCTTCGTCGAGGAGCCGGCGCACACGAACGGGCCGGCCTACCTCGAGCGCACGACGCCGTGCACGGGAATCGAGGTCCTGCGCCCGCATACGCCGGTCGAGGCCGGCGGCTTCCACGACGACCAGCTGGTGGCGTTGCGACCGATGATCGCCGGCTACCTGGCCGACAACCCCGTCGACGACTACGTGGTCTGGTTCTACACGCCGATGGCGCTGCCGCTGCTCGACGAACTCACGCCGTGCGCGATCGTCTACGACTGCATGGACGAGCTCTCGGCGTTCAAGAACGCGCCACGGCAGATGCGCCAGCGCGAGACGGCGCTGCTGAAGAGCGCCGATCTCGTCGTCACCGGCGGGCCGCGCCTGTACGAGGCCAAGCGCGATGCCAACGCCAACGTCCTCTGCGTGCCGAGCGCCGTCGATGCCGAGCATTACTCGGCGGCACGCGCCCGCGCCGACACGGCGGCGATGCAGCGCGCCGGCGAGCTGCAGGACGCGATCGGCGCGCCGCGGCTCGGCTTTTTCGGCGTCATCGACGAAAGGCTCGACCTCGACCTCGTCGCTCGCCTCGCCGACGCCGACCCGGCGTGGCAGATCGTCATGGTGGGTCCGGTCGTGAAGATCGACGCGGCGGCGCTGCCGCGACGCGCCAACCTGCACTGGCTCGGCCAGCAGCCGTACTCGCTCCTGCCGCAGCTGGTCGCGGGCTGGCAGGTCTGCCTCATGCCGTTCGCGCTCAACGAGTCGACCGAGTTCATCAGCCCGACCAAGACGCTCGAGTACATGGCGGCCGGCAAGGCCGTCGTCTCGACGCCGATCCACGACGTCAAGGCGATGTTCGGCGCCATCGTCGCGATCGCGGCGACGGCCGACGATTTCATCGCTGCCTGCCGTGCCGCGCTGGCCGAGTCGCCGGCCGAGGCAGGCGAGCGCCTTGCGCGCGCGCAGGCGATCGTCGCCGAGCACTCGTGGAACGCTGCTGCCGAGACGATCCGCCGATCGCTCGCTGCGGTGCTCGCGGCGCCGCGCGTGAACGCGACCCGCGTCCCTTCGCCCGTCGCCGCTGCAAATGCCGCGAACGTCGAGCCCCTCGGCGGTCCGGCGCAGGTCGCGGCCGCGGCCGCGCGATCGCGCGCCGAGCCGGAGCGCGTTGGCAGGCTCGCGACGGGGGGCTGAGCCACGACATTGCGCCTTCTGCGCCCTCCCCGAGGCGGCCACGATTGCAACTCGCGCGGAAAAATCCCGGCAACGCCGAGGGCGCGAGCCGGCAGCCTCGACGCGGCCCGCAAAATCGATCCGATCGCCACAGGAGAGCGACCGGTGACCGACTCGGATTCCCCCCACCCCCATCCCCAGCTTCGGCGCGAGCGCTGGACGTCGTTGAACGGCCCCTGGCGCTTCCTCTTCGACGACGACCGCAAGCTCCAGCACCCGTCCGAGATCGCTCATTGGCAGCGGCAGATCGAGGTGCCGTTCCCGCCCGAGTCGAAGGCGAGCGGCATCGACGATCGCGGCTTTCATCCGTGCTGCTGGTACGAGCGCGACTTCGAGCTCCTGCCCGACGAAGGCCGGACGATCCTGCGCTTCGGCGCGGTCGACTACGCCGCCAAGGTGTGGCTCAACGGCCACCTCGCCGCGACCCACGAAGGCGGCCACACGCCCTTCTTCGCCGACATCACGGCGCTGCTCGACCCGTCGGGTCGCCAGCGCGTGACGGTGATGGCGATCGACGACCCGCACGACCTGACCAAGCCGCGCGGCAAGCAGGACTGGCAGAAGGAGCCTCATGCGATCTGGTACCCGCGCACGAGCGGCATCTGGCAGACGGTCTGGATCGAGCACGTCGGCCGGACCTACGTCGACAAGATCCGCTGGACGCCGCACGTCGAGAGCTACGCGATCCGCTTCGAGTCGCGCGTCGGCGGCGACCCGGTCGCCGATCTCTCGATCGAGGTGACGCTCTGCCACGGCAAGCGCCTGCTCGCGCGCGACCGCTACCTCGTCATCGACCACGAGGCCGATCGCTTCATCGTCCTGGCCGATCCGGGAATCGACGACTTCCGCAACGAGCTGCTCTGGAGCCCGGAGCGGCCGACGCTGCTCGAGGCGACGGTGCGCCTGCTCGCCGGCGAGAAGGTGATCGACGAGTTCACGTCGTACACGGCGCTGCGCTCGGTCTCGATCCTGCGCGACCGCTTCATGCTGAACGGGCGTCCGTACATGCTTCGCATGGTGCTCGACCAGGGCTACTGGCCCGACACCATGATGGCCGCGCCGAGCGACGCCGCGCTGCGCCGCGACGTCGAGCTCGCCAAGGCGATGGGCTTCAACGGCGTCCGCAAGCACCAGAAGATCGAGAACCCTCGCTATCTCTACTGGGCCGACCGGCTCGGCCTCATGGTGTGGGAGGAGATGCCGTCGGCCTACCGCTTCACGCGCACCGCGATCAAGCGGACCGTGCGTGAATGGAGCGAGGCGATCGAGCGCGATTACAGCCACCCGTGCATCGTCGCGTGGATCCCGTTCAACGAGTCGTGGGGCGTCCCCGAGCTGACCAACACGCAGGCGCAGCGCCACGCCGTCGAGGCGCTCTACCACCTCACCAAGACTCTCGACGCGACCCGCCCGGTGATCGGCAACGACGGCTGGGAGAGCAGCGCCACCGACATCATCGGCATCCACGACTACGACGCCAACACCGAGCACCTGCGCCAGCGCTACGGCGCCGAGATCAAGACCGAGCAGCTGTTCGACCGGCGCCGCCCGGGCGGCCGCGTCCTCACCCTCGACGGCTATCCGCATCGCGGCCAGCCGATCATGCTGACCGAGTTCGGCGGCATCGCCCTGTCCCGCGACGCGGCCGACGGCGGCGCCAGCGCGCCCGGGACCTGGGGCTACAGCGCGGCGCGCGACACCGACGAGCTGGCGCAGATGTTCGAGCGTCTGCTCGAGACCGTCGTCCACACGGCGCTCTTCAGCGGCTTCTGCTACACGCAGTTCGCCGACACGTTTCAGGAAGCGAACGGCCTTCTTCGCGCCGACCGCACGCCGAAGATCCCGCTCGTGACCGTCGCGCGCTGCACGACGGCGTCGCGAACGCACATCCTCGGCGGGGTCTAGGGCTGTCGACCATGGACGCCGGATGCATTCGCTCGCGCTGACCAAGCCCGACGGCCGGACGCTGACGCTCTACGCGCGCGCGCCGCTGGCCGCGGTCGGCGAGGCGCCGAGCCCGTTCCCCGATCCGCTCGCGAGCAAGGCGCATCTGCGCTGGCATCCGCTGCGCGGCGAATGGATCACCTATGCCGCGCATCGCCAGGACCGCACGTTCCAGCCGCCGCCGCAGTACGACCCGCTCGCCGCGACCGACGACCCGGCGCGCCCGACCGAGCTGCCGGCGGGCGATTGGGACGTCGCCGTCTTCGACAACCGCTTCCCCGCCCTCGGCGGCCCCGGGCGCGCCGAGGTGCCGACGCTGCACGTCGCGACGGCGCCGGCCGCCGGCCATTGCGAGGTCGTCGTCTACACCCCCGACCGCGAGACATCGCTCGGCGCGCTCACGCTCGATCACATCGAGCTCGTCCTCTCGGTCTGGGCCGATCGCACGCGCCGCCTCGGCGCGCGCAGCGACGTGAGCTACGTGTTCCCGTTCGAGAACCGCGGCGTCGAGGTCGGCGCGACGCTGCACCATCCGCACGGCCAGATCTACGCCTACCCGGTCGTGCCGCCCGTGCCGGCGCGGATGGCTGAGCAGGCGCGCCGCCACCTCGCCGCGCACGGACGCGGCCTGCTCGAGACGATGATCGAGGCCGAGCGCCACGACGGCGTCCGCATGCTCTACGAGGGCGAGCACGCGGTCGCCTTCGTTCCGGTCTGCGCGCGCTATCCGTACGAGTGCTGGGTCGCGCCGATCCGGCCGGTGGCCCAGTTCGGCGATCTCGACGATGTGCAGCGCGCCGACCTGGCGCGCGCCTTGAAGACGGTCCTGCTCAAGTACGACGGTCTCTGGCGCCGGCCCATGCCGTACCTCATGGCGTGGTACCAGGCGCCGAGCGACGGCAGCCCGCACGCCGAGGCCCACCTGCACGCCCAGCTCTTTCCGCCCTATCGCAGCGCCGATCGGCTGAAGCACCTCGCCGGCACCGAGCTCGGCGCGGGCTTCTACGCGATGGACGCGCTGCCCGAGGACAAGGCGCGCGAGCTGCAGGCGATCGCGGTGAGCCTGTCGTGAGCGGCGGCTTCGAGGCCGCCTTCGGCCGGCCGCCCGACGCCGTCGCGAGCGCGCCGGGCCGCGTCAACCTGCTCGGCGAGCACACCGACTACAACGGCGGCTTGGTCCTGCCGATCGCGCTCGCGCAGCGCACCACCGTCGCCATCGGTCGTGCCGGAGGCGCCGGGTTCACGCTGGTGTCCGAGGGCTTCGCCAAGCCGCTTTCGTTCATGCCCGGGCAGCTTCCCGACGAGCCGTTCGGGCGCTACGTGTTCGGCTGCATTCGCGAGGTCGAGCGGCGCGGCCACGCGGTCGCGCCGCTCGACATCCACGTCTCGTCCGAGCTGCCGATGGGTGTCGGCCTGTCGTCGAGCGCGGCCCTCGAGGTCGCGACGCTGCGCGCCTTGCGAACGCTCGGCAACCTGGCGCTCGACGACGTCGAGATCGCGCAGATGGCGCAGCGCGCCGAGATCGAATGCGCCGGCGTTCGCTGCGGCATCATGGATCAGATGGCGTCGAGCCTCGCCGACACCGAGCACGCGCTCTTCCTCGACGCGCGCAGCCTGGCGACCAGGCTCTGGTCGCTGCCGCGAGCGACCGCCGTGCTGGTCATCGATTCCGGCGTCGCGCGCGCGCTCGCGACGAGCAAATTCAACGAGCGACGGCGCGAGTGCGAGGAAGCGTGCGAGCGCCTCGGCGTCGCCAGCCTGCGCGACGTCAAGCGCGTCGCCATGGTCGAATCGCTTCCCGACCCGTGGCGGCGCCGCGCCCGCCACGTCGTCAGCGAGAACGCGCGCGTCCTGCGCGCCGTCAGCGGCCACGACGCCGCCCTCCTCGGGCGACTGATGAACGAATCGCACGCGAGCCTGCGCGACGACTACGAGGTCTCGACCGCGGAGCTCGATCGCCTGGTCTCGCTCCTGCAGGAGCAACCCGCCGTGCACGGCGCCAAGCTCACCGGCGCCGGCTTCGGCGGCGCCTGCGTCGCGTTGTGCGAGGCCGATCGCGTCGGCGAGGTCGCGAGCGAGGTCCTCGGCGACTACCGCCGCCTCGGCGGGCGCGGCCGCCTTCTCGCTCCGCCCGATCTGCTCGCCTGAACGGCAGCGCGCCTAGGCGGCGACGTCGAGGCGCGGCGCCAGGCGCTCGTCGAGGCGACGCTGCAGCCGCTTGAACGCGGCCAGCGCCTGGCCGACGACCTGGTCCATGTTGTAGTACTTGTAAGTCGCCAGGCGGCCGACGAAGGTGACGTTGGTGAGCTGGTCGGCGTCGTTCTCGTAGCGCTTGTAGAGCGCCGCGTTCTCGGGCCGCGGCACCGGGTAGTACGGATCGCCATCGGCACGCGGGTACTCGTAGACGATCGACGTGCTCTCGCTGCGCTGCCCGGTGATGTGCTTGAACTCGCTGATCCGCGTGTAGCCGTAGTCGTTCGGATAATTGACCGTGCCGACCGGCTGGAACTGCTCCTGCGGCAGGTTGACATGGCGGAACTCGAGGCTGCGATAGGGAAGCTTGCCGTATCGGTGGTTGAAGAACGCGTCGATCGGGCCGCTGTAGACCATGTGATTCCACGGCACGATGTCGACGATCTCGCGATAGTCGGTGTTGAGCATGATCTTGATGTTCGGGTGGCGCAGCATCTTCTCGAACATCCGCGTGTAGCCGTGGCGCGGCATCGCCTGGAAGGTGTCGGCGAAGTAGCGGTCATCGCGGTTCGTCCGCGTCGGCACGCGCGCGGTGACGCTCGCGTCGAGCTCCGACGGGTCGAGCCCCCACTGCTTCCTGGTGTAGCCGCGAAAGAACTTCTGGTAGAGGTCGCGCCCGACCTTGGCGACGACGGCGTCCTCGGAAGTCTCGATGCGATCGAGCTTCTCGGCGACCGAGTCGAGCCAGCCCTGCATCTCGAACGACGTCAGGTTGAGCCCGTAGAGGCGGTTGACCGTGTCGAGGTTGATCGGCATCGGCAGCTGCTGGCCGTCGACGCTGGCGAGCACCCGGTGCTGGTACGGGCGCCACTCGGTGAACTGCGACAGGTACTCGAAGATCTCGGCCGAGTTGGTGTGGAAGATGTGCGGGCCGTACGGGTGGACGAGGATGCCGGCGTCGTCGTGGCGGTCGTAGGCGTTGCCGCCGATGTGCGGCCGCTTGTCGACGATGAGGACGCGCTGGCCGCAGACCGTCGCCAGGCGCTCGGCGAGAACGCTTCCGGCGAATCCGGCGCCGACCACGAGGGTGTCGAATCCCGGGCGGCCGGGAATGGCGTTGCGCAAGGCTGAATCGATCGAGGTGCTGATTTTTTCCAAGAGGGCTCCAAGGTCCGCAGACCCTGACCGCCAGCCTGCAGCCCGCTCAGGCAATCGCTATGCCACGCTCCGGCGCAAGCGGCGGCGCCGGCGCCGGCCGCCGAAGAGCATCGCCGCGAGCGCCAGCGCGCCTGCGCCCATGAGCACGTTGCTTGCCGGAAGCGCGCGCACCGTGTTCCAGGCGATCTCGAGCGATTTCGGCGCCACCAGCTCGAAGCGGCGTCTTGTCATCGCGCTGCCGAGCTCCTCGAGCCGGCCCTTGAGCGCGCGCTCGGCGTCCGGAAGAAGGATCGTCTCCTCGTCGGCGACGTGATGGAGGACGTCGCGCATCAGCTCCATCACCGCCCGGTCGTAGCCCGCGTCGTCGGGCTCCATGCCGCGCAGCCGCGCGACCAGGCGGCGCATCTCGTCGTGCTCGGGAACGCTCTTGGCGATGACGCCTGCATCGCCGCTCAGCTCGCGCATCGCCGGATAGAAGATCTCCTCCTCGAGCTGGGCGTGAATCTCGAGCGCGAGGCAGATCGTGTTGACGAGCGCCCGCTTGGTCCCGGGCGCGGTATCGACCTCGTACTGGTGGAACGTCGCCAGCACGTGCGTGTGGTCGGCGCGGATCATGTTGGTGACGGTCGGAACGAAAGGCTTGACGGCTCTCAGCATGGCATCTCCCCGTGGATCGGAGGGCGACGGCAACGGGCATGCCCGTGGCCTCGCCCTGCCGCTGACCCTGCCGCGGGTCAAGGCGACCGTGGCCATCGAAGCCCGCCCGCAAGCGCGGCGCCGCCGCCTCTTACCGGCGCTGCAGGCGGATCGAGCGATTCGCCGCCGGACGGCCGTCGGCCGTGCCGCCCGCCTTTGCTTCGAGCTGCTTGGTCATGTCCGAAGGCGTGGTGTGGTCGGCGTCGCGGTGTTCGAGCTCCTGCACGCCGAATTCGAAGATGCCTTCGAGCGTCCTCGTATTGACGGGCCTGACGAGGATGGAGAGGTTCGGGCAATCGGGCGCCACGTTCATGCCCCACACCGTGAATGCCAGTTCCGACTGCGTCCTCTTCTGAACCGTCAGCGGCACTTTCTTGCCGTGGCAGGCCCCCTTGGAAAGGCTTCCTCCCGCGAGCTCTTCCCACGTTCCGGCGAAGTCCCTGAGTACCAGGCGAGCCGAGCACAAGGCGCGCTGGTCGCAAGGCACGCGTACCGACCAGGTGCCGTCGTAGTAGCTGTCCTCGACCTGCTGGGCGCGTGCGCTGCCAGCGGCTGACACGATCGCGAGAAAGAGCGGCCAAAACCACCCGCGCGACATCAGGATCTTTCGACGGTTCAGTTGTCGGAGGAGGTCGGGTCGGCCGGGGGCGCCGCGGCAGCGCCCCATGCCGGCGCAGCGGCGGGCGGGCCCGGAGCGGGACGGATCATCGCCGCGGGATAGGACGTGCCCCGGGCCAGGGAGGCACCCGGCGACGCTGCCGGGCTGTCGCCGCCGGGCTTCGTCAGGGACACGAACCTCACGTCGCAGCCGTTTGTCGCGCACGTGATCGCGAAGCTCGCGACTTCGCTGAACACCGCCTGCCAGGCCTCCTGCGGCGTCGCCGCCACCGCCGAGCGCGTCAGTCGCAAGGCGCTGCCGGCAAAGATGTCGCCGCCGGCGACCCTCGCCTTGGTCGCGGTGCTCAGCATCTCGAGCGCGGAGGCGAGCGGTGCCGAGTGGAGGTCGACGACGTAGCGTCCGCGCTCGTGGCTGATCCGGCTGGCAATCTCGGCGACGGGTGGCGCGCTGACCGGCTCGTCGCGCGGCGCCGGCAGGGGCTCGGCGGGCCGTGGCGCCGAGAACGGAGCGACGCGGGCGACGCTGGCGGCGGCGACGGTTTCGCTTTCGGCCGGGCCGCCGTTGAGCATCAGATAGAGCGCCGCCAGCGCCACGGGCTCGAGAAGCAGGATCAGCAGGAGCCATCGCCACCGACGAGGCGAAGGCAGCGGCGCCGCATCCGCCGGCGGCGTCAGCGACGCGAGCGCCGCCGGCTGATCGAGAACGTATTGCTTCATCGGTGTCGTCGACAAGGCATTGTGCCGCGCCTTCGACCGCAGGCTACGGCGTCGCGACGTGCGACACCGAGCGGCCGGGCGAGTAGATGTCGTTGATGTTCCAGTGGCCCGCGGTCGGCACCGGCTCGTTGAGCATGGCGACGTCGATCACGAAAGGCTTGCCCGAGCCGACGGCGCGCGTCAGCACGGTCTTGAACTCGTCGGCCGTCTTGACCTGCACGCCCTCGGCGCCGTAGGC
>Ga0207711_10004897_pt1 | contig 11367 bp, 11 predicted proteins | sample KBSS34metaG_FD_184401 | JGI IMG/M metagenome (GOLD analysis project Ga0207711, IMG submission 184401) | Switchgrass rhizosphere microbial communities from Kellogg Biological Station, Michigan, USA - KBS S3-4 metaG (SPAdes) (version 2) | ecosystem: Host-associated > Plants > Roots > Rhizosphere...
CCTCGAGCACCGCCGACACCACGTCGGGAGTCGCGGCCGCGAACCCCGGCAGATTGGCATAGCGGTCCATCCCCAGCACATGGTCGAGGATGAAGCGCGTCTCGCGCACGGGCGGCGTGTAAGTCGGCATCCTAGCTCCTTTCGCTCTGCTCGAGCAGCGCGACAAAGTCGTTCAGCTCGGCGATGGCGGCATCGATATCGTGTTTTTGCTGCGTGAGCTTGGCGACGCGATCGCGGCAGCGCGCAAGCGTCACTTCGCGCTGTGTGCGGCGGTCGTCATCTACGTCGTAGAGATCGATCATCTCGCGAATTTCGGCGAGGCTGAATCCCACGCGCTTGCCGCGCAGGATCCACGCGAGCCGCGCGCGGTCGCGATGCGAATAGATTCGCTGCGTGCCTTTGCGTTCGGGCCGGATCAGCCCTTCCTCTTCATAGAAGCGCAAAGCGCGTGCGGTGATGTCGAACTCCTCGCACAGGTCGGAGATCGAGAAGCTGGAGCGGTCGGGGCGCGGGTCGATCGGCGCCAGGGCCGCGCTGAACGGAGCGGCGGACATGGCAGGACGCTAGCCCTGCTTTACGTGCGCGTCAATTGGCACACAGCCGCCGGCCCTTGGGATCGCGCAGCGCTTGCGCTTCGGACACGGATTCGCTGATCCGCGATGCCGCGAGCGCGGAAAAGGAGGCGTGGCCGCTGCACAACTTCGCGCAGCCGTCGGGCATCGCCGCCGGGAAGACGATTCGATTGCCCTCGACTCGCGCGTCGAAGCCGCACCTCGGGCTCAGCTCGACGTGCAGCACTGTCCCGCCACGGGACAATCTTCCCGCGCCGCTGCAGCTGACGCGGTCGCCGTAATCGACATAGGCGCCGACCCGATAGCCCGAGTCGCGCGGCACGATGCACAGCCGGTCGGTGTCGCGGGCATAAAGGCCGGCGATCTCGCTGTCCTTGGGATCGCGCACCACACCGCGGGCGATGGCCGCGCTTTCGAGGTCCTGCGGCTGCTGCGGCTTCACACTCTGACCACCCGGCGAGCAACCGGCGAGGCACAACAGCAGCGCAATGCCTGGCTTCATTCGATCGGAGCGAGGCGGTCGCCGTCGATACGGCGATAGAAGCAGCTCGGCTGGCCGGTGTGGCACGCCGGACCCTGGGGATCGCAGATCAGCCACAGCGCGTCCTGGTCGCAATCGATTCGCGCTTCGACCAGCTTCAGAATGTGGCCGGAGGTCTCGCCTTTCCTCCATAACCGGGCGCGGCTGCGCGACCAGAAATGCGCCTCACCGGTCTGGAGTGTCGCCGAAAGCGCCTCGGCGTTCATGTGCGCGACCATCAGCAGCGCCCCTGCCCGATCGGTGGCGACCGCCGTGACGAGGCCGGCTGCATCGTATTTGGGGTCGAGCATCAGCCCGGATTCGCGATCCTGATCCATGGGGGCGGCTCTAGCACATCGTCAACTCCGGAAAAGCCGGGGCAGATTTCGTGTTACAGACCCGCGACAAACCCGATCGGAGCCCCTATATGGCGCGCACGCCGCCGACTCCCTAGAGGGCCGATGCTGACCACAAATCCGTTCGACGTCTCCGACCCAGACGGGGACAAGCTGCGCGAAGAGTGCGGCATCTTTGGTGTTTCCGGCGCCGACGGCGCTGCCGCGATGGTGGCGCTAGGGCTGCACGCGCTGCAGCACCGCGGGCAGGAAGCCGCCGGCATCACCAGCTGGGACGGCCATCAGTTCCACACGCATCGCGCGATGGGCCATGTCGCCGGCAACTTCGACAAGGACGAAGTGATCCGCGCGCTGCAGGGCAACATCGCCTGCGGCCATGTCCGCTATTCGACCACCGGCGAGACGGCGCTGCGCAACGTCCAGCCGCTCTATGCCGAACTCGCGAGCGGCGGCTTCGCCATCGCGCACAACGGCAATCTGTCGAACGCGATGCGCTTGCGGCGCGATCTCGTTCGCCGTGGCGCGATCTTCCAGTCGACTTCGGACACCGAGGTGATCATCCACCTCGTCGCGACCTCGACCTATCGCACGCTGCTCGATCGTTTCATCGACGCGCTCAAGCAGGTCGAAGGCGCCTATTCGCTGGTCTGCATGACGCCCGAGGGCATGATCGCATGCCGCGATCCGCTCGGTATCCGTCCGCTGGTGATGGGCAAGCTCAAGGACGCCGTGATCTTCGCGTCGGAGACCGTGGCGCTCGACGTGGTCGGCGCCGAATTCGTGCGCGAAGTCGAGCCGGGCGAGCTGATCATTGCCCAGGGCGGCGCGATCCACTCGCACAAGCCATTCGGTCCGCTCAGTCCGCGGCCGTGCATCTTCGAATGGGTCTATTTCTCGCGCCCTGATTCGATCGCCGGCAACCGTTCGGTCTATTCGGTGCGCAAGGCGATCGGCGCACAGCTCGCGCTCGAAGCGCCGGTCGAGGCCGATCTGGTAGTCCCCGTGCCCGATTCGGGCGTGCCGGCGGCGCTGGGCTATGCCCAGCAGTCGGGCATCCCGTTCGAGTTCGGCATCATCCGCTCGCACTATGTCGGGCGTACCTTCATCCAGCCGGGCGATGGCGTGCGACACCTGGGCGTCAAGCTCAAGCACAACGCCAATCGCGAGCTGATCAAGGGCAAGCGGATCGTGCTGATCGACGATTCGATCGTCCGCGGCACCACCAGCCTCAAGATCGTCCAGATGATGCACGAGGCGGGTGCGGCCGAAGTGCACATGCGCATCGCTTCGCCGCCGACGCGGCACAGCTGCTTCTATGGAGTCGATACGCCCGAGCGCGCCAAGCTGCTCGCCGCCAAGATGGACGTCGGCGGCATGACGGACTTCATCCACGCCGACAGCCTGGCGTTCGTCTCGATCGACGGGCTCTACAAGGCGCTTGGCGAAGCGCGGCGCGGCGACATCCGTCCCAAATATTGCGATGCCTGCTTCACCGGCGACTATCCGACCACGCTCACCGACCAGGATGAGCTCGCGCCGATCGACCAGTTCGCGCTCCTCGAAGAGCGAGTCGGCTGAGCTTGCCGAACCGCCGGCCTTCCTCCTAGAGCGAGCCAGCAAAACAACCGTCATCCCCGCGAAAGCGGGGACCCAGAGCCACGAGCGAGGTCGCTTGCCGCCCTGGGTCCCCGCTTTCGCGGGGATGACGGTTCAAGATCTCGATGAGCGCCCGTGGGCGGGCGAACGGAGTATCGAATGTCCGAAGGTCCCCTTTCCGACCAGCTCGCTCTCGTGACCGGCGCGAGCCGCGGTATCGGCGCGGCGACGGCCGAGGCGCTGGCGGCGGTCGGCGCGCATGTCGTGCTCATCGCGCGCACCGCCGGCGGGCTCGAGGAAGTCGAGGAGCGGATCTTCGCAGCTGGCGGCAGCGCGACGATCGCACCGCTCGATCTGACCGACGGCGATGCGATCGGCCGGCTCGCCGCGGCGATCGCCGAGCGCTGGGGCAAGCTCGACATGCTCGTGCTGGGCGCCGCGACGCTGGGTTCGCTGACGCCGGTTCCGAACATTGACCCCAAGGAGTTCAGCCAGGTGATGACGCTCAACGTCAGCGCGCAAGCAGCGATGCTCGCCGCGTTCGACGCACCGCTTCGCCGCGCCGCGAACGGCCGCGTTGTCGGCATCACGTCGCGGATCGCGCGTGAGCCTCGCGCCTATTGGGGTCCGTACGCCGCGTCCAAGGCCGCGTTCGAGACGCTGCTGCTGACCTATGGCGAGGAAGTTCGTCAGATCACGCCGGTACGTGTCGCGATCGTCGATCCCGGCGCCACGCGCACCAAGATGCGCGCGCGCGCCTTCCCTGGCGAGGACGCGGCCACGCTCAAGGGACCGGAAGTGCCGGGCGCTCGGATCGCGGCGCTGCTTGTCGAAGGCTTCGAGGCCGGACACTTCGAGCGCGTCGACCGATAGTCGGTCGCGCTTCTCCGCTGCCACCGCATCGCAGGCAGCTACCGCGTCACCCTTCCTTGATCAGCGTCACTTGCGCGACGTCGATTCCGCCGCCGCGGAATCCTCCTTCGCAATACATCAAATAATATCGCCACAAATTATTGAAATTATGATCGAATTCCTTCGGGAGTGATCCCGCTGCATCGGCTGCGTCGAACGCTTCGCGCCAGCGCCGCAGCGTCTCGGCATAATCGAGCCCGAAGCCTTTGCGATCGTGCCAGTGCAGCCCCACGGCTTCGGCGAGGCGGCGGAAGCGCGACTCCGAAATCAACAGGCCGCCCGGGAAGACATAGGCCTGGATGAAATCGACATTCGCGGCATAGCCCTCGAACATTTCATCATCGATGGAAATGAGCTGGATCGCTGCGTGGCCGCCCGGCTTGAGCACGCGTGCGATCGTCGCGAGGTAGTCGGGCCAATATTCCTCGCCCACCGCCTCGACCATTTCGATGCTCGTGACGGCGTCGTAGTTGCCAGTGGCGTCGCGGTAATCGGTGAGCGTCACCGTCACCCCATCGAGGCCGGCCGTGGCGATTCGCGCTTCGACATAGGCCTTTTGCTCGGCCGACAGCGTCAACCCGTGCAGCTTGCGGCCGGCGCGCGCCGCGGCCTCGGCGAACGAGCCCCAGCCGCAGCCGATTTCGAGGATCGTGTCGCCCGGCACGGTCGCGGTACGGTGGAGGATCCCGGCGAGCTTGACGGCCTGGGCCTCGGCGAGCGTCGCTGCCGGATCGACGAACAGCGCACTCGAATAGGTCATGCCCGGATCGAGCCAGCGCGAATAGAAGTCGTTTCCCAAGTCATAGTGATAGGCGATGTTGCGCCGTGAGCCGCCGCGGTCGTTGCGGCGCAAACGATGTGCGATGCGCTTGGCGACGAGTGCCAGTCCGCGCGCGCGAGTCGGCTGGGCCAGCGACCGGCGATTGATGCCGAACAGTTCGAACAATGCGACGGGATCGGGCGATTCCCATTCGCCCTTCGACCACGCTTCGTACCAGCCGACCGACCCGCCGATCGCAAGCCGCAGCAGCGCGCGCCAGCTGTGCAACCGGACCTCGGCGAACGGCCCAGCGGCGCGTCCGCCGAGCAATCGGCAGCGCCCGCCAGGCGCCGTGACTTCGAGGCTACCGGCCAGCATGCCGGCGTCGAGCTGGTCGAGCAGGCGGTGGAACAAGGGCGCAAACGGGGTCAGCACGCCGGAGCCGCGAACTCCGCTGCGTTCCCCCCCGAACCGACGGCCCCTGTTCCGCATCGGCGCGTTCATCGGCGCCTGTCATGCAATTCACAGGCCCCTATCGGCAAGGGCTAAGTTTAGGATGCCGGGCTCAGCGACCTGGCCCGTTCGGCGGCCCCGCTGCGGCGCGAGTGGCTTCCGCGCGCGCCCGTGCCTGAACCTGCGCCATGCCGTGCAGGAAATTGACGCGATCCGAGTCCGACAGCACCTTGAGCAGCGCGAGCATGCGGCTGTTGGCACGCACGCGAATCGCGCTCTCGAGTCGTTCCTGCTGGTGGACCGCGGCCTCGAGCTTGACCAGATCGATCTTGGCCGCCGTCGACAGCGTACGAACCTGCGCCGCGGCGTTCTGCATCTGCCGCCCCATCGATTCGATCTGCGGGTCGGGCGCCCCGAGATATTTGGACACTGCCGCCTGGCCCGCCGGGCTCAAGCTCGACGCAGGCAGTTTCTGCTGAACCTGCGTGCTCGGCTTGATTTGTTGGGGCTCGCCGGCCGCGGCGAACGTGAGGAGAAGCGCTGCCAGCATCAGACCGCGTGGGGCTGCTTTTCGACCATCCAGGTCTGCCCCTTTGCCACCAGCTTCTGCAGGTCCGCGACCTTGCCTTCGCTCACCTTGCTGTTCTGCGCGACGACCGCGCTTTCGAACGTCGGCGCGGGGTCGTCGTAGAGCACCCCCAGCGCCATCGGGAACGCGCCGAACGGCATTTCGACCAAGAGGTGCGCGATCGTGCGATTAGTCTGGTCGTGCACGAGCACGCCTGCGCTCGCCCAGTCGCCGCCTTCGACGTCGACCACCTTCAGGCTCAGCGACCGCAGGTCGAGCGCCAGACCCTTGGTGCCATTGTCGAACAGCATCGGCTTGTCATGCTCGACCCACAGCTGCCTGACCGGAGCATTCACTTTCGCCGTGAAGCTCTCGAACACCTCGTCGTTGTAGACGATGCAGTTCTGAAAGATCTCGACGAAGGCCGCGCCCTGGTGGGCGTGCGCCGCCTTGAGGACCGTCGGCAGGTTCTTGTGGACGTCGATTCCACGCGCGACGAACCGTGCCCCCGATCCCAGCGCGAACGCGCAGGGCTTGGCCGGATGGTCTACTGACCCGAACGGCGTCGACGGCGAGCGCGTCCCTTCGCGGCTGGTCGGCGAATACTGCCCCTTGGTGAGACCGTAGATCTCATTGTTGAACAGCAGGAACTGACAGTTCAGATTGCGCCGGAGCAAGTGCATCGTGTGGTTGCCGCCGATCGACAACGCATCGCCATCGCCGGTGATGATCCACACGTCGAGCTCGGGATTGGCGAGCTTTACGCCGGTCGCCACCGCCGGCGCACGGCCGTGGATGGTGTGGAAGCCATAGGTTTCCATATAATAGGGGAAGCGTGACGAGCAGCCGATGCCACTCACGAACACCGTGTTCTCGGGCGTTGCGCCGATCTCCGGCATGGTGCGCTGCACCGCCTTCAGCACCGCATAGTCGCCGCAGCCGGGGCACCAGCGGACTTCCTGGTCGCTCTCCCAATCCTTGGGGGTCGACTTACGGATCGTGGTCATGTCGTTCATGGGCGGCTCGAATTTTTGGTGAATTGGAAAAGACGGATCACGGATTGATCGCCTCGGTGCTGGGCAGCTGGCTGTGATCGGCCGGCACTTCACCACCTTCGTTGCCGGCAATGCCGTCGAAGAATTTGGCGACTGCGGCTTCGATCTCGGCGATGCGGAACGGCTGGCCGGAGACCTTGTTGAGCGGTTCGGCGTCGACCAGATACTGGTCGCGCAACACAGTCTTGAGCTGGCCGGTGTTCATCTCGGGAACGAGAATCGCGTCATAACTCTTGAGCAAGGTTCCGAGATTTTTCGGCAGCGGCCAGATGTGGCGGAGGTGCACATGGCTGACGTCGAGCCCCTTGGCGCGCGCCCGGCGTACCGCCTGGTGGATCGGGCCATAGGTCGAGCCCCAGCCGACCACGACCAGCTTCCCGCCGGCCGCGCCAATCTCGACCGCCTGGTCGGGGACGTCGATCCCGAGCACCTTGTCGCGTCGGATATCGGTCATGCGCTGGTGGTTCGCCGGCGAATAATCGATGTTGCCGCTGCCCGTCGCCTTCTCGATTCCCCCGATGCGGTGGAGCAGTCCGGGCGTGCCGGGCTTGACCCACGGCCGCGCGAGCTTTTCGTCGCGCGCATAGGGCATGAATTTCTCGCCCTCGACGGGCGGTTCGGTGTGGAACTTGACCGTGAACGGCGCGCGCGTGCTCATGTCGGGCACTTTCCACGGCTCGGCGGCATTGGCGATATAGCCGTCGGTGAGCAGCATCACCGGCGTCATATATTGCGTCGCGATCCGCACGGCCTCGATCGCGCAGTCGAACGCGTCGGCGGGCGAACGCGCGGCGATTACCGGCATCGGCGCATCGCCGTTACGGCCATATACGGCCTGATAGAGATCCGACTGCTCGGTCTTGGTCGGCAGACCCGTGGAGGGGCCGCCGCGCTGGCTGTTGACGATCACCAGCGGCAGCTCGGTCATGATCGCGAGCCCGATCGCTTCGGTCTTGAGCGCGATCCCCGGGCCCGACGAGGAGGTCACGCCGAGCGACCCGGCATAAGACGCGCCGATCGCGCTGGCGATCGCCGCGATCTCGTCCTCCGCCTGGAACGTGGTGACGCCAAATTCCTTGAGGCCCGAGAGATGATGCAGGATCGCGCTCGCCGGCGTGATCGGATAGCCGCCGAAGAACATCGGCAGCCCGGCGAGCTGGGTCCCCGCGACCAGTCCGAGCGAAATCGACTCGGCACCGGTCACCGTGCGATAGAGCCCCGGCTCGGCCGGCGCCGCCGGAAGATGCAGCCGGCCGACCTGCCCGCCGAGTTCGGCGGTTTCGCCATAGGCATGGCCGGCGTTCAGCGCGGCGATATTGGCTTCGGCGAGTACCGGTGCCTTGGCGAACTTGGCGTTGAGCCATTTGACGATCGGCGCGCGATCGCGGTCGAACATCCACAGCGCCAGGCCCAGCGTCCACATGTTCTTGCATCGCAACGCTTCCTTGTTGCCGAGGCCGAACGGCTTCACGGCATCGAGCGTCAGCTGCGAGATGTTGAGGCGGAGCAGCTTCCACTTGGCGAGGCTGTCGTCGTCGAGCGGATTCGCCGCATATTTCGCCTTGTCGAGATTGCGCGCCGTGAACTCGCCTTCGTCGGCAATGATCAGGCCGCCCGTCTTCAGCGCCTCGACATTGGTCTTGAGCGCGGCCGGGTTCATCGCGATCAGCACGTCAGGCGCATCGCCCGCCGTCTCGATCTGGCTCGAGCCGAAGTTGATCTGGAACGCCGAGACACCGAACAACGTGCCCTGCGGCGCGCGGATCTCGGCGGGGAAATCGGGGAAGGTCGCGAGATCGTTGCCCGCGAGCGCGGTCGAGAGCGTGAACTGCCCGCCGGTCAGCTGCATGCCATCGCCAGAATCGCCGGCGAACCGTACGACGACGGCTTCGGGCGGCGGATTGGCGGAAGCTTCTTCGGGAGGTAGCAAATGTGCGGCTGTAGCCATCAAAAGAACACCATCGGAATTTGCGAATGTGGGCGGGCTCCTACGCCCACCATGTCCCAACCCCAAGGTAGAAATTCGCGAGGCGGATACAATGCGCCCTTTCCCCTAACTGAGCCAGCAGCTTAACACACGACATTCGTTCCGGAGAGAGAAATGTCCGAAATATACGTCCGTCCCGATGTGCGCGCCTTCCTCGGCTTTCTCGACAGCCTGCCAGGGCCGAAGATCAACGAACTCGAGCCGCCCGCAGCGCGCGAACAGATGCGCGCGATGCGCGAGTTGGCTGACTTGCCCCCGGAGGCGCTGGCGGTGACGCGCGATCTCGTCGCGCCGGGCCCCGCCGGCGAGATTCCGGTGCGCCTGTTCGATTCGCGCGCCACGCGCGAGCCGGGCCCGGCAGTCGTCTTCTTCCATGGCGGCGGCTGGGTGATCGGCGATCTCGAGGTCTATGCCTCGATCTGCGGGGAGATCGCGCGCACGCTCGACCTGCCGGTGGTGTCGGTCGACTATCGTCTCGCGCCCGAGAACCCCTGGCCCGCCGCCCCCGACGATTGTGAGGCGGTCGCGCGCTGGGTTGCCGAAAGTCCGGCGGCGCTGGGTCTGAAGGTCACTTCGCTCGTGCTCGCGGGAGACAGCGCCGGCGGTGCACTGGCGATCACGACTGCGATGGATTTGCGCGATCGCCCCGCCATGGTCCCGGTGATCGCGCAATTCCCGATCTATCCCGCGACCGATATGGCCGGCAAATACCTCTCCGCCGCGACGTTCGGCGACGGCTATCTGCTCACCCAGGCATCGATTGACTGGTTCAGCGACTGCTATGCGGCCGATCTCTCGCACGCGCGAGCGTCGCCGTTGCACGCCGATTTGGCGGGGATGCCCCCGGCGCTGGTGCTGACCGCCAGTCTCGACCCGATTCGCGACCAGGGCCGGGCCTATGCGGCGGCGTTGGCCAAGGTGGGCGTGCCTGTGGTCTTCCGCGAGGCCGTTGGCAATATCCATGGTTTCATCACGCTCAGAAAGATTGTTCCGTCGGCCGTGGGCGACGTCGCGGGGGCGCTTGTGGCGCTCAGGGCGGTGATCGCCGAGGCCGAGGCGAGTCGCGTGATGGCACAGGCAGCGGGATAAACGGCTGTTTCGAGACGGTACCGGCCCGCTCCCCCACCCGGCCACCCACAGCATATCCTGAGTGGGTGGCCGGGTGGGGGAGCGGGCCGGTACCGCCATGCGCCGTCAGGCGCATCCAAAACGGGCCATTGTCGCTGCGGCGCAGCATGCGTAAGTGCGGGGCATGAAGAGTCGCACCGCGCTTCCCTATCGTCCCTGCGCCGGAGTGATGCTGGTCAACCGTGACGGCAAGGTGTTCGTCGGCCAGCGACTCGATTCGACGCTCGAGGCCTGGCAAATGCCCCAGGGCGGTCTCGACCCTGGGGAGGAGCCGCGCGAAGCCGCGATCCGCGAGCTGTGGGAAGAGACCGGTATCGCCGCAGAATTGGTCGAGCTGATCGCCGAAGCGCCCCGCGAGCTCACCTACGACCTGCCCGACGAGTTGATCGGACGGATCTGGAGCGGCAAATGGCGCGGACAGCGCCAGCGCTGGTTCCTGTTTCGCTTTCTCGGCGAGGATTCCGACGTCAACATCGCCACGGCCTATCCCGAGTTCCGCGCGTGGCGCTGGGCCGATCCCGCCGAGCTTCCCGACTCGATCGTCGAATTCAAGCGCGCGCTGTACGAGGACCTGCTCGAGATTTTCGCGGAGCCGCTCGGCCTGAAGCGCTAAGGTTTCGTTGCGGCGCGAACCGCGCTAGCAAGCGCAATGGCGTTTTCGAGTTTCGAGGCGGCAGCGATCGAGCGCGCACGTGCGGCGCCGATGCTCGACCGCACCACGGCCTGGGTCGCGGTCAATAGCGGCACGCGCAACCTGGCAGGGCTTGCGACGATGGCTGGCCTGCTTGCCGACAGCTTCGCGGTACTGCCGGGCGCGTTGACGCTGATCGAACCCGATCCGGTGGAGTCGGTGACCCCCGCCGGAACCGTCGAGGCGCTCGGCCACGGCCGGCACTTGCATCTGCAGGTCCGCCCCGAGGCACCCGTGCAGATGCTGTTCACCGGCCATATGGATACGGTCTACGGTGCCGATCATGCGTTCCAGCATGGCCACTGGCTCGACAATGGCTGCTTCAACGCGCCCGGCGCCGCCGACATGAAGGGCGGACTCGCGCTGCTGCTCGCCGCGCTCGAGGCAGTCGAAGCGAGCCCGGTCGCGGCGCGATTCGGCTATGAAGTCGTGATCAATGCCGACGAGGAGACCGGCTCCTTCTCGTCTGCCGCGCTCATCGCGCAGGCTGCGCGCGGCAAGATCGCTGCGCTCACCTACGAGCCCGCCCTGCCCGATGGTACGCTGGCGGGTGCCCGCAGCGGTACCGGCAACTTCTCGTTGATCGTGCGCGGCCGTAGCGCGCATGCGGGGCGCAATCCGGACGAGGGTCGAAACGCTCTGGTCGCTGCCGCCGCGCTGGCGGTCCGGCTGGCGGATGCCCGGCGGCCCGGACTGTCGGTCAATCCTGCGCGGATCGACGGCGGCGGGCCGAACAATGTCGTGCCCGATCTCGCAATTCTCCGCGTCA